>Ga0073934_10008453_pt1 | contig 13715 bp, 14 predicted proteins | sample LarsenN4metaG_FD_76834 | JGI IMG/M metagenome (GOLD analysis project Ga0073934, IMG submission 76834) | Hot spring sediment bacterial and archeal communities from British Columbia, Canada, to study Microbial Dark Matter (Phase II) - Larsen... ...
CAGCACAATGCCAACCCGAAGGCCTTCGTCTGGACCAAGACCGCCGGCGACCTCCTCGCCAAAGTCGCCCGGGCCCGAACCGCCCTGAATAAGAGCCCAACTGCGTGAGACACTACACTACGTGGTCTGGCGGCGCTTCACGGCCGGTCCAAATTCATAGGGCAGGTGCCGGTCCTGCATCGCGCCGCCCTCGGCATCGACGTGTCGGCGTGATACTCGGATGAATGGGTGTTTTCGCAGGTTTCGCCTCCTCGCGATGCACCTTATCCCTTCCCAAGTGTCGACGGGGACTGGAAATACACGCTCTCCGGATCTGCCGGGTTGACGCGCGGCGTTTTTGACCTAGGTTTGGGATGTCGCCGTCAACGCGACTCCAAACACAGAGCATCACCGCACACGTCCTGGTTTCCAGGAATGTGCCGAGCGCGGCAAGGAGGAGCTGGGAGCTTCGAGGGGACCTTGCCGCGCTCTATTCTTTTTCCGATCGTCCGCGACACGAAGCCGAGGGGTTGCAGTCCCTCGGCTTCGACGCTTTCGGTTTCGCGATGCTGCCTTCAGGGCTACAGTGGGAGAAATCCGCCAGCACTGGAGCGCACCATGAAACTCGGCCTCATCAACTCTGCCTGGGCCCAGGCTGGCCGCAACACCGCGTGGGGTTTGCAGAAGACCAAAGAACTCGGCTTCGACACCGTCGATATCTTTGCCGACCCGCTCGACATCACCATTCAGGAGCGGCAGCTCATCCGCCGCGAATGCGATCGGCTGCAGTTGCCCATCGTGTCGATCTGCTGCGTGGCCACGGGGCTGATCGACTTCAACCCCAGCGTGCAGCGGTTCCACATCGAGCGATGCATCGAATACCTGGACATGGTCTACGAGTTTTCGGGCAGAAACCTGCTGCTGGTGCTTGGCGAATACATCTGGAACCGCGAGGTGATCCCGCCGCAGGAGCAGTGGCGGCTGGCGGTCGAAAGCTGCCGGCAACTGGGCGATTACGCCGCGGAGTTGAACCTGCAGATCGCGTTGGAACTGGAGCCGTTTCCGCTGTCGCTGCTCAACAGCGTCGACAGCATGGTGCGGTTTCTGGACGACGTGTCCCACCCGGCGGTGCGGGCGAACATCGACGTTTCGCATTTGTGCCTGGCGAACGTGGCTCCAGAAGAGCTGCGGCGGCTGAAGGGCCAGGCGATCCATGTCCACATTTCGGACTGCGACGGCAAGGTCCACGGCGACCTGCCTCCCGGCCGCGGCGTGGTGAAGTTCGAGCCGTACCTGAAGGAGATCGCGGCCCTCGGCATCGACGGCGCGGTGTCGATCGAACTGGAGTATTCGCCCGAGCCGGACAAAATTGAGGCGTGGGTCGCCGAAGCATACGCCGCGACGGACCGGCTCATGCAGGCGCAAGGACTGCGCGGATGATGTTCGAAGCAGTCGACGACCCGCTGCAACCGCACACTCGCTGGATGTGGGCCGCGCTCGACCAGGCTCGCCAGGCGTTCGACGAGGGGGAAGTCCCCATTGGTGCCGTGATCGTGCACGACGAGCAAATCATCGGCGCCGGTTACAACCAGCGCGAGCAACTCAAGGACCCCACGGCGCACGCGGAGATGATCGCCATCACGCAGGCGGCGGAATCGCTCGGCTCGTGGCGGCTCCTGGATTGCACGCTGTACTGCACGTTGGAGCCGTGCCCGATGTGTGCCGGGGCGATCGTGCAGGCCCGAATTCCCACCGTCGTTTATGGGACGACCGATCCCAAGGCCGGTGCGTGCCACACGCTCTATCAGATCACCAGCGACCCGCGGCTGAACCACCGAGCCACGGTGCTGGGCGGCGTCCTGCAGGGCGAATGCCAGGCGATCTTGCAAGAATTTTTCGCACAACAACGCGCGCTGGGAAAAAAATAACGTTTAGCCGCGACCCGCAGGGGAGCGCTCTGTCTCCAAGCAGATCCGCGTAGATTGCTTCGCGCGTCGCAGATCCGAAGTGTGGATTTTTGTCGCGACCAGCGCGTGCGGAAGTCGTTGCCGATTGGGGGATTCAGGTGAATGTCGGCCTCGTCCTCGTAGAGCAGCACCTCACCCGGCAGCAGCCGTTCGCGCAGCCGGTGAAGCTCATTCAACCGCCGCGTTTTGCGGTGTTTCGACCAGGGACAGGCGACGATCGGCTTGGGACGGCCACACCGCGCATGATGCCGCGCGAGCAAGCGACACAGGGTGGTCGTGCTCACGCGAATCGGCGTGTGTTGCTCGGCGACCAGCACCAACAACTCCTGCGTCCAGGTCGGACGCTGCCAGCCATAGTCCTGCGATGACCGGGCGACGGCGAGAAGCACAGTCCACTCATCGTTTTCGGTCACCTTCGCGTCGCCGTTGTCTTCGCGCCGATCCACGAGACCCGACAACCCCGACTCCGAAACGGCCCCTTGCGAGTGATGCCCTCACTCCACAAACACAAACTCTTTCACATTCAGCAGCACGTGCGCCAGATCCTGCCACGCGCGGGGATCGTTCGATTGCTCAGCGACGAACGCGAGCGCCGACGCGGCTTCTTCCGGCGTCGGCGGACGGCTGAACGCCATCGTGTAGAGTTGCGTTACGCGTGCGGCGGGATCGTTGGTTGCTTCCGTCACCCGCCGCGACCACTGTCCCGCCTGCTCCACCACGAACGGGTTGTTCATCAGCGCCAGTGCCTGGGCCGGCACGTTGGACGTGGTGCGTTTGCCCATCGTGGTGAAGGGCGTGGGGAAGTCGAACGCCAGGAACAGGGGCGACAGAAAGTTTCGCCGCACGTTGATGTAGATGCTCCGCCGGCCGTCGCCGTCCAGCGGGCCACTTTGCCCCGGCCGACCGCGGCCTTCCATGAACGGCGTGAGATGCGGCAACACGCTCGGTCCGTACATCCGGTCATCCAACCGGCCCGACAGCGCCAGCAGCGCATCGCGGATCGCCTCGGCTTCCAGTCGCTGCACGTTCATGCGATGGAACAGCCTGTTCTCCGGATCGGCTTCCTCAGCGCGCGAATCGGTCGCCTGGCTCGACAGCCGATAGGTTTGCGACGTCACGATCAGTCGTTGAATGTGCTTCAGCGACCATCCGCTGCGGATGAGTTCGCCCGCCAGCCAGTCGAGCAGTTCCGGATGCGAGGGCGGCTGGCCCATTTGGCCGAAGTCGTCGGGCGTAGGTACGAGCCCGCGGCCGAAGTGGTGCTGCCAGAGACGGTTCACCAACACGCGTGCGGTGAGGGGATTGGCGGGATCGGTGACGGCGTCGGCGAGTTCAATACGGCCGCTGCCGCGGGAGGGTTCATGTTTAGCCGCGACCCGGAGGGGAGTGTTCCGAGTCGATGTGGGTGGAGGCAGAGCGCTCCCCTCCGGATCGCGGCTAAACGAGTCCGAAAACACTTCCAGAAACCGCCGCGGCACTTCTTCGCCGGGTTTGCGGGGGTTGCCGCGAATCAGCAGATGCTCGTTCTCCGCACTGCCGTCGGTGATGGCGATGGTGTAGTGCGGCGTCGGGATCTGGGCCTCGAGCGCAGCGCGGTGCCGGACGAACTCGTTCGCGGCTTTCGAGGCTTCCACGCCGCTGTCGGGCCACAGCGTTTGCCGGCAGAGCCAGCTCACCAGCGACGCCGCGGCCGCCGCATCTTCCGGTGGAAACGGCCGTGCGCCATAAATCTGTTCGTTGTGCAATGCGTTGAGCGCGTCGGCAAACACCTGGGCATAGACGGGAAGCACATCGGTGAGCGAGTCGATCTTCGCCTTTGCCAGCCGACGGGCGATGAGCGGATGGAACGGCGTTTCCGGTGGACGGGCGCCGTCGTGCATGAGGATCTGCTCGACGATTATCTCGCCGTCGTCGGAATCTTCAATCTCGATGTAAGCCCGGCTGCCGACCCACTTGCTCACGTCCTGCCGATGCCATTGCGGCGTCTCGCGCACGGCGATCTGCTGCGACAATCCGCCATACAGCGGATTCTTGATGTACTGGAAGCCGTCGATGATGAGATGGATCTGCCCGTCTTTGAGCGGTCGCGACGAGCGCTCCCCACCGCGACGATGGGCGAGGTAATCGATGTAGTTCGCGGTGATCGTGAACGTCGGCGACCGCAGCGTGCCCCGCAGCCGGCCGGAGACAGTGCCGCTGTGCGCAAACGTGTGAGAGCTGACGAGGCCGCTGAGCGGTTGCACAGCGTCGCCGTGCCACAGGGGCGTCAGTTTCTGGGAACGATCGAATGCCGGGCCTTCGGTGAACCATTGGTCGAGAGTCCAGAGTCGAGAGTCAAGAGCCACCGAGGAATCAGCGCCGCCGGCCTTTTCTGGCTCTCGACTCTGGCCTCTCGGCTCTCGACTCCACTCCCGCTGCCACTGTCGAATCCGCTCCACCGCGTTCTCCGGCGACTTCGACCAGTGCACCCACAAATGGAACGGATGGCCGCGGTCGTTGAGCGCTTCCGCTTCCAGAGTCTTGCGCCACTTCGCGATGAACTCCAACGGAACGGGCCGCCAGTCCGGGTTCGACGACGGCAGCCCGCCGACCATCATTTCGGGCAGGTGCTGCACGAATTTGGTGCACGCGCGGAGCGACTGCTGCCACAGCGCTGCTTGCGATCGCCGCGTCAGTTCGTCCAGCTCTTCCAGGACCGCGGTTGTGGCTTCAGGAGGCGACGTGTCGGCGTAGGTTCGCCGCGAACTCTGCAGGTAACCGGCCAGCGCGTAGTAGTCCTTCTGCGTGATCGGGTCGAACTTGTGGTCGTGGCACCGCGCACAGGCGATGGTCAGCCCTTGGAACGTCTTACCCAGCACGTCGAGCTGGTTGTCGACCGTGTCGCACTCCTCGGCCCGCAGATCCACGGGCGAATGCTTCCCCTGGCTGAACCACCAGAACGCCGTGCCGATGACCGATTCGTTCGTGTGCGTGGCCGGATCGCGGCGCGGGTTGGGGAGCAGGTCGCCGGCGATGTGTTCGCGGACAAAGTGATCGTAGGGCACGTCGGCGTTGAGCGCGCGGATGACGTAATCGCGATACGGCGTGGAATGGCGGATGTCGTAATCGAACTCGTGGCCGCCCGTCTCTGCGAACCGCACCAGGTCCAGCCAGTGCCTCGCCCAGCGCTCGCCGTAGCGCGGCGAAGCGAGCAGCCGCTCGATGACGCGGTCGGTGGCATCGGGTGCGTTGTCGGCGAGGAAGGCGTCGATCTCCTCGGGCGACGGCGGGAGGCCCGTCAGTTCGAACGTCACGCGGCGGAGGAAGGCACGCTGGTCGGCGAAGCCCACGGGTTGCACCCCGTGGGCTTCCAGGCGCGTACGGATGAACCGGTCGATGGGATTCCGCGCCCACGCTTCGTCCTGTATCTCCGGCGGCGCGACAATACGCAGCGGTTGAAACGACCAATGCTTCGCCCGCTCCGCAAGATCAAACTTCTTGTCGTCCCCTTTCGACGCCACTGTTTCCGCGGGCCACGGTGCCCCGAGCTTCACCCATTCGGTGAGCGTCGCAATCGCGTCATCGGGCAGCTTCCCCGTCGGCGGCATCTGGTAGCCGTTGGGGTCGTAGTTGATCGCATCGACCAGCAGGCTCTTCTTCGGATCGCCCGGCACCACCGCCGGTCCCGTGTCGCCGCCTTTGAGCACCGCCGCGATCGAATCGAGCCGCAGGCCGCCTTTCTGCTGTTTCTCGCCGTGGCATTTGTGGCAGTTCTCGACCAGGATCGGCCGCACGCGCTTCTCGAAGAACTCGATCGCCTCGCGCGAGGGTTCCGCTGCAAAAGCGAAGGTGCCACTACGGAGAACGACTACGACAACCGCCAGGACACAACAGCGGGTGCGACTGGCGAGCGTCTTCGCTCGCCAGTGCTCTTTCCGATGCGGCCAAAACGATTTGGAGCGATTCAAGATCGCAAAGACACTGGCAACCCAAAGCTGCCACCAGTGGCACCCGTAGACTGCCCAATTGCCGCGCATATCGCGATCGTCCGAGAGGTCTCGTTTCATCGAATGGCGATTATACGTTGAGCGGCGTTGGCCCGGTATCGCATTCGTTTTGTCGCCCCGCTCGCTGGGCTGTGCCCATAAACCGGCACTTGCCCAAAAACCCCCAACACTGCCATAAAACCGTGGGGGCTAACTTCTGGACTATTACCCCTAACTGCCACAGACAAGACCCGTTCGGTCCCAGCCGGTCGGGGACCAGTAACCGTCGAAGAAGATGCGGTTTTCGGCTGAAAGTCGAACGCCGATCCTTCTCGGGATCGCTGGCCGCATGAGCGGCTGGGTGCCCGAAGTGTTCTGGGGCTAACTGCCGCCCTTGTCACCCCTAACTCGTCCCGTAAAATCATCCCAGTCGCGCGAAAGACGGAGGGGGTGATCGTCGTGGTAGGCCCGGTGGCAGACAACAAGAAGGAACAGATCATCGCGCAGGCGAATGAGCAGATCCTTCGCCTTCGGGCCGAGATCGCGGGCTGGGAGTCCTTCGTGGAGGCCGCAACTCAGAGCCCCGCCTTTCTTCCCAAGCTGGAGGCCATGCTCCTCGACCCGAAGAGCAACGGCGTCCCGCACCCCGAGCACATGGCCCCGCAGCGACAGCCAAGACTCCCTAGCTGGCAGCGGGTCTGGACCTACTTGATGGCGAAGGGGAACGACTGGGCCAGCATCCGGCAGATCATGGACGGCACGGGCCTCAAGCGCAACTCCGTGAATGAAGCGATCTACAATGGCGGGAAAACGTACCTCTTCGAGACCATCAAGAGGGAAGGTGGCAGGACGTACTGGCGGGTGAAGGAGGAGTTCACCGACAAAAACAAGGTTCCTCTCCTGTCCGAGCAGCCCGACGCGGAGTCGCAGAATGCCCAGCCGCCCGTAGAGCCTGCGGTGGCCGAGATCAACAAGATCGTCGAAGCGACCAAGCCCGAACCCGTCACCAAGCCCAAGAAGACCAAGGCCAAAAAGACCAACCCGAAGCCGGTGCCAAAATACCGTCCGGCCAACTGGGACCAGAAAGCGGAGGCCCTGTCATGACGTGTATATGCAGTTGAGGGCCGACTGGGCGACCAGAAAAAGCAAGCGAGCGCGGTAGTTCACCACGTCTGCGTCCCGTCCCCAGCATTCACAGGCGAGTGCCGACCCGAACCCCGTCGCGGAGGCGACGAGTACGGCGGTCTGCGCCTTTTCATTCCGGGGAACTCAAGTGGACGCTGACCGATGGACACCCGCGAACGCAACGGACTGGTGATGGCGTTGTCGGCCAAGTACCGCATCGAGGATGACGACCGGGGCCTCTGGACCGTACCGTCTCAAGACCGTGCCGGTCGGCACTACCGGGTCTTCTATGGCAGCGCCCCGACCTGTACCTGCGAGGACTTCCAGCGGCACGGCCCCACTTGCAAGCACATCTGGGCCGTCCACTGGACGCTGGCCAAGCTCGACGGCGACGAACTTCCCGAGCTTGAGGATCTCCCTCCTGCCGCCCCGCCAAAACCACGATTTACCCGCGACTGGCCCGCGATCCACGAGTCTCGCCGCCAAGAGAAGAAGAAGTTCATGCTCTTGCTGGCCGACCTGTGCTCGGGCTTGCCGACCAAACCACCCGGCGAGAAGGGCGGTAGGCCCCGGCTGCTTCTCTCGGACATCGTGTTCGCGCTCGCCTACCGGGTGTACTGCAAGACGCCGCCCGGTGCTCAGTTCATGCACGACTACGAGGACTTGCTGGACAAGGGCCTCGTGACCTCGACCGTCAGCCCGAACAGCTTGTTCAACTACATGGGCAAGGAGTGGCTGACGCCGATCCTGACAGAGTTGATCGAGGCGAGCGGATCGGTACTCGCCCCGTTCGAGGCTGGCGACTTCGCCGCCGACGCCACGGGGATCGGCATCTCGCGTTACCGCTGCTGGCGTCGGCTCAAGGAGGAAGCCGAGCGGCGAAAACGCGAACTCACCGAGAAGGAGATGAAGGACTGGGTGAAGATCATCCTCATGTGCGGGGTCAAGACGAAGGTGGTGGCAAGCGTCGTCACCGGGTTCAAGGGTGACGCGCCAAACTTGCCGATTTTGGCCACAAAGACGGCCAAGAACTTTCGGATGCGGCGGGTCATGGCGGACGGGGCTTTCCTGTCGCTACCAAATCTCAAGGTGATCGACGAGATCGGCGCTGTCCCGTACATCCCGTTCAGGGACACCCATGTCGAGGACCGGGGCGGCATCTGGCAGCAGGCCCTTCTGTTCTTCCAGTGGCGGCGGGCCGAGTTCGACCGGCACTTCAACAAGCGGTCCATCGTCGAGTGCGTGTTCTCCATGATCAAGACGCGGTTCGGCGAGCGGGTGTCGAGCCGCAGCGACACGGCGACGATGAACGAGTGCCTGTTGAAAGTGCTCTGCCACAACATCTGCCGGGTGATCTACTACATCTCCGAGGCCGGGCTGGAGCCCGAGTTCCGAAGCGGCTTGAACTAGGCTGGACCGCCAGATGACAGACCGTAGCCATCCCGCACCTTGGCAAGAACCTCAACGTACACGAGGTTCACGATGGCGGCGTCCCCGACTCTGCCAAGAACCTCCACTCCCACAAGGTTGACGATGGCTTCGTCAACTTTGGGCCGCTCCAAGACCTCGACTCCTATCAGATTTACAATTGCTTCAGCCATAAATTCCTCCTCGCCTCCCCTATATAGGAGCAACAGGAGGAATTCATGGCACTAAAACTGATAGAGGGCTTCGAGGTAATACCCGCAAACATGCTGGGCTGCAAGTGGGCCGTGGCGAGTCTCACCGCACCCGTTACGTACACACGCGACCACTCTCCGAACACCAACGCCTTGAGGATGGTCGGCAGTGAGTTGACGAGCTTCGACCTCGGGGATGCGACAACCCTGATCACCGGCTTCGCGTTCATGTGGAGCGGCATCCCTGACACGACGGTCGTGTTCCAGTACATGCATGGCCCCGATCCACAAGTTGACCTGCGGTTCAACCCGACAACGAAGCACTTCCAGATCAACTGCGGCAACACGGTCATCGGCACCGGGACGAGCACCGTGCCCGAAAATACTTGGGTCTACGTCGAGTTCAAGGCCGTACTCGGCGACCCGAACGGGGCCGTCGTGCTGCGGGTCAACGAGACCGTGGACATAAACATCCCCAGTGTCCGCACTACCCAAGGGGCGTCGGCGTACAACACCATCAGGTTCGTCGCGGTCAACGCAGGCGTGTGGCAGCTAGACGACATCTACGTGCTCGACACGACCGGGGCGACGAACAACGACTTCCTTGGCGCAATGAGGGTCGAGGGACTAGCCGTCAACCACGAAGGGGACTTCGGCCAGTGGACGGTCTCGGGGTCGTGGGCCATGCTCAACTGGCAGGCCGTCACGGCACTCGACACGAACCGCGTCATGACGACCCAGTTAGGCGCGCAGGACACTTACGGCGTCAGCAGGCCCCGTCTGGCCACCACGTCCATCGCCGGGATGATGCTTCACGTTGTCGGGAGGAACCAAGACGCGAACCAGCGCTACATTTGCCCGCTGATCCGCATCGGAAACACCGATTATGGGGACCACTCCCGCCCATTCACCACGCACCAGAGCCTACAGTTAGTGTCGAAGATTGTCGAGAAGAACCCGGCGACGAACACGCCATGGGTGGCGTCGGACTTCGCCGAAATTGAGGTCGGGATGAGGCTGACCGAATAAAGGAACTGTCGGCAAGGTCCGAACGGACCAGAACGAGGTCAGCAGCGGCCCAGCTTTCGCGCCTCGTCCGCCAACCTCAGCCGGTGCTCCTCGACCATGACCAGAGCCTTTCCGAGTGGGACCAGATCCCACTCGTTCCAGAGGCCGTTGAACGTGTCCTGATAGAGCGTCGTCTCCCGGCCAGCCGTCCGTCTGGTCGCCATCGAGCGGATCGACTTGATGACGACCTTCTCCAGTACACCGCGACGGGCCTTGGCGACGTTGTACAGCGTGTCACCGAGGCCGTACTTGGTCACGGACGAGTACATGGCGACAGGAACAGCACAACCCCCGTCGCTAACACCGCCAGATCCGACCTCATCAAAGATCATGACACGCTCCTCGCCCGATGATCACCATGTAGCCACGCCTTGTATTCCTCGCAGGACAGGACCACGCAGTTTGGGAACCAGCCGATGCCAGTCTCCCAGATGTGACTCCCGTTGATTGAGTACCTCCCGATGATCACCTGTCTCACATACCCGTTCTGAGAGGAAGGGACGAACACATGTTCGCCGACCTTGAAGCGGTGGTACAACTGCCGTCGCCAGCTATAGTGGACTCCACTCGCGGCCTCCCTGCCGAGACAGAGAACCCCACCCTCCGAGACTTCGGAGAGCCACAGGCCGTAACCATTCCCTCCCGCGAGTTCCGCACCAGCCATTACCATCGCGGGTCGATAGACCGCCCAGTCCATACCGCCACCACTGGCGACCGACCCGCCTAACGGGACGAACTCGATGGCGATGATCGCCCTCCCGCCGATGATGGCCCCACCACTGGCCATGGGGAAGATGAGGTCTTGGACATCGTGCTGTCCCCCGCCGACAGCACCACCAACAGGAAGATAGCCGATGGCAACAATGGCCCTGCCGCCTACGATTGCACCCCCAGTCGGTGCAGGGCCGTACACGGCGCGGTCGCTTCCCCCACCATCGACGGTTACGCCGCTCGTCGGGAACAACCAGTACGCGGCACGGTCGATGGCCGAGCCCAGACCAGCCATGCCACCCAAGGACAAGATCTTGTACACGGCCCGGTCGTTGCCCACACCAGCCGCCAGCGTGCCGCCAGCCGGGTTGGCCGAATACACCGCTCGATCAAGGACAGTGCCAGCCGCGTATGCGCCGCCACCCGAGGACAAGATCTTGTACACGGCCCGGTCGTTGCCCGCACCAGTCGCCAACGCGCCGCCGGTCGGGCTGGCCGAGTACATGGCCCGATCAAGGACAGAACCAGACGTGTACGCGCCCCCGGACCCGACGAACTCGTGCTCAAGAAGGAGGATGTCGCCATTCTCCAGAAGTAGATCGCCACTGCTTTCAGTCTCGACAGACATCGAACCTCTTGTGCTTAAACGTCTGTTGCTGACTCGAAGAAGCTGTGGAGCGTCCCATCCTCCGCACGAGCGTCCAAGCACTCCACGGCGTACTCGTAGGCCATCTGCGCCATGTTTGGCCCGCCCGGTTCTAGGTGACGGGCGTAGCAGGCATCGAAGGTCTCACCCATGATGGCGTATTGCTTCGCAGCTACCGGCTGCTTCGCAGAGTTCCGTGCGGCCTTATCCTTGTACCCGTAAAAGACCAGCAGTGCGCTCTTGTCGGGCACGCTGATGTTGCACTGCACCAGCCGCCAGTAGCTCTCTTGGTGCTGATTGCCATATTGGTCTGTAAATGCCATTTGCTTTGCCATAATTCTCCTTTATGTGAGACTGACGGAGCCGGTGACTACCGTGCCGTTAGCTTGTTTCGCTTTAATCATAAATCTTGCCGCCCCGTTGGTGCTGTCGAACCAGTACGCCGCCTCACCTGCTGCAAGCTCAGCGTCAGCGGGAGCCGAGTTATTACGTGTTGTCGTGTACCCATTCTCGGTGATCGTGGCGTATACCGTGCCATCGGATTTCTGCCACTCCTGCAAGTTAGCACTCTGAGACGCAGCGGCCTTGACAATAAGAGGTATTGTTCCCGCTGCACTTCCAATGAATTGCCCTTGTGCAGAGTAGAAAGACAACCAACGACAGCTAGAATCACCCAGATAAGCGGTGGCATCACCCGTGTAAGACACAATAGAATTGTCTGTATTGGTCATACCGGCAACTAGATTGTTAGTATTAAGCCTAAATCCAGTATAACTTCCAGATCCGCCACGCTTCGCCCAAAGGGAAGGCGTTGTGCCGCTTTCCATGCCGAAAGACACACCACCAGTTGCCGATCCGGCAGCAATAGTTTGACCAGAGCTATTGTTTGTCAAAGTCGCATATTGCGTTGTACTACCGTCACTATCTCTCGACGCTGTACATGTACCACGCCAAACAGCCGCCCCCGCATTATTGACATAACTCAGAACCGTTCCACTGCTATTCTGCCACTCTTGCAGATTTGCTGTTTGTGATGCTACGCCTTTGGCTATAAGTGATACTTTAGATGCAATGTCAGTTTGTGCAATGAACTGTGCGTTAGTGGATATAGTTCCAGCACCAAGCCCACCGAAGGTCATACGCACGTTACTCGTCGTGAAATGGGTTTGTATTCTCTTACTTGGAGATCCCATAAGGCTGAATATAATGACCAGCCCCGGTTTTGGCTGGTATTGTATACTTGCAACACATCACTGTTCGATGGTGATGTCGTCTTTACTAAACCATTAATCGAAACAGATGTATTGAAGGAATATGAACTGGCTCCGGTAAAGGCGAGACTAGGGTTGTTGCCTGAAAAAGCAAAAGTCGTCGTGCCAACATTGTCGCTCACCCCAACAGTCAAGTAATTCGTTCCATCATAGGCCACACGCAGTTGCGATCCGCCAACACTCAACAAATGTAGTAAATTATTAAGGCTTGATGTGCCAATCCCACATTTTCCAGAACTGTCAATAGATGCTAACACCGTCCCACTGCTGTTCTGCCACTCTTGCAGGTTAGCCGTCTGGGACGCCGCCCCCTTCACGACCAGCCCCTTCGTCGAGGCCGACCCAGCGGTAAACGTCTGGAGCGCCGTCCACGTGTTTGCCGTCGAGTACGACAGGCCGAGGACGGCGGCGATGGTCGCTTTCCTTGACTGCGGCGTGCCAGAGGGATCATCGACGCAGTAGATCAGGTCGTCGGTCGATAGGTTTGAGTTCGTGGCGAGTTCTGTGAGCTTCATGTCGATATATAGTGGCAAGCTTGCCGAATTGTGCAATGATTACGAGGCAACGACAGCATGAAGGCCGTCATTGCCTCGGAAGACACAACACGTGGTTTTGGGACCAAGTGTTGTCACCGTCGTTTACTCTTTGTCCTTTTGTGGGATTGCCCTGACCCGTTTGACTTCCCTCAACTGATCCGCCTCCGCAACCCGTGTGTCCATGTCGATCATGTCGCATTTCACGACAACCTCCTTGCCCACAAGATCACGGACTGACTTTACGGCCAGATCGTAGAAAGTAGCGCTCCGTGTCTCGCAGCCGCCCCTGACGATGATGGTCCACGTCCCCAATGATTCGGTGTTGATTTTCAACGACCCGCGCCCGTTCTTCGTCCAAACCGTAGCCACTGAAACTACAGTTCCCCGGAGGTTAGCGACACGGGGAGCCAGCTTTGTCTCGATCATCTTCGGAGCACTCGCTGGCTTGCTGGCCTTTTCACACACTTCCCCGTTGCTGATGATGAGTGCCGCCGCATTCGTGGTCAACACCACCACGCCCAGCACAAATACAAACAAATACTTCATTGGTTGATTCCTTGTCTTTCGGTCATCGGCATTTCCGACAGCCGTGGTTATTGGTTAGCTTGCCGCTGAGTCTGGCTTTTCGCGGCAGTTTTCGATTTCAAGACCGTCACTCGCTCGGCCTCCCTGACACGTATGCCAATATCTATCTAATCGCACTTCACTTCGACCTATTTGCCGTTTAGAACCCTTCGTGAAGGGTTATCGACAATTCTTTGTCGATCATGTCGCGATCGCCATTGCCAGGACTTTGGTCTTCGAGGGTTCGTCGATCAGGTGGAATTC
>Ga0073934_10008454_pt1 | contig 13715 bp, 12 predicted proteins | sample LarsenN4metaG_FD_76834 | JGI IMG/M metagenome (GOLD analysis project Ga0073934, IMG submission 76834) | Hot spring sediment bacterial and archeal communities from British Columbia, Canada, to study Microbial Dark Matter (Phase II) - Larsen... ...
CGCTCATTCGTTCTAATTATACTTCGAAAGTGGATTGAGGCCAGTGCGCACTTTTTCAGCGATGGAAAGCTACATATACTGTAGACCATACATTTTCTGCTTAGAAAGGGGACAAGGCGCATTCTCCAACGCCGATATTATGGGAGCAGCATTTTTATCCAATCTGCGTGACGACTTCCGTCCCAGCCAGCTTTTCCCCAGTTTTATCACCGGGCTGGTCATCGGTATGCTGATGATCACCATCACCATTGCCTTCGCCGCGCTGATTTATTCGGACGCCGAACTCGCGCCCTATAGGTCGGATGGCATCGGCCTGATGCTGTTTGGAGGAATCATTTTTGGCGGGCTGACGGCGCTGCTATCTTCATTCCGAGGGCTAGCGACAGGCCTGCAAGACAGCCCGGCGGCGATCCTGTCGGTCGTTGCCACCGCCATTGTCGCCGCGATGCCATCCTCTGCCACACCGAAAGAGATTTTTTTGACCGTCGTGGCCGCCGTTGCCCTGACCACCATTTCTACAGGTCTGCTCTTTATCGTTCTGGGACAGTTTAAGTTGGGCAACCTCGTCCGTTTTATGCCCTATCCGGTGCTGGGAGGCTTCCTGGCGGGGACCGGGCTGCTGCTGTTGTTTGGAACATTCGGATTCGTGACAGGCCAATCGGTCAGCCTGATGAATCTATCCCCAGCCATTGATCCCGATCTGGTGATCAAGTGGGTTCCCAGCCTGATCTTCGCCATCGCCCTGTTTCTGGCGATCCGGCGCTACCATCACTTTCTGGTCGTGCCGGGGGTGATCATGGCCGGGATCGTCCTGTTTTACGTGATCCTGGCGCTCAGCGGATCATCTGTTTCTGAAGCGCAGGACGAGGGCTGGCTGCTGAATGCCCTGCCAGAAGGCAAAGGCGGCGGACTCTGGCAGCCTTATCTCTTCACCGACCTGGATAAGATTGACTGGCCGGTGATGGCCGATCAGATCGGGAGCATCGGCGGGGTGGTCCTGATCAGCATCGTAGCCCTGCTGCTCAACATCACGGCTATCGAACTGGCAACGAAAGAAAATCTCGAACTCAACCGCGAACTCAAAGCTGCCGGACTCTCGAATGTGATCGCGGGATTAGGCGGCAGTTCGGTAGGCTATCATCTGCTCAGCCCATCAGTGCTTGCTCATCAACTCGGCGGCAAAACCCGGCTGGTGGGGATATTCATGGCTTTCTGGTTCGTGGTGGTGCTGGTTGCCGGAGAGTCGCTGCTCGCTTATTTCCCCAATCCGGTGATCGGCGGCCTGCTGTTTTTCGTCAGCCTGAATTTCCTCATCGACTGGGTATATGCTACATGGTTCACGCTGCCCAAAACCGACTATGCGATTGTGATCCTGATCATGGTCGCGATCAATGTGTTCGGGTTTCTGGAAGGTGTCGGAATCGGTCTGGGGTTGACCGTACTGTTGTTTGTCGTCCAATACAGCCGGATAAACGTCGTCAAGCATACCCTGTCCGGTTCGAATTACCAGAGTAATGTCGTCCGTGCCACAATGTACCAGGGCTTACTGCGCCAGAAAGGGGAGCGAATTTATATCCTCAAGCTGCAAGGATTTATCTTTTTTGGCACAGCCCACAAACTGTTTGAGCAAATCCGAGAGCGGGTCCATGAATCTGGGGTGCGCCTCATCGTCTTTGATTTCCGGCTGGTGACGGGCCTGGATTCGTCGGCGGTATTGAGCTTTGCCAAAATCAAGCAGCTTGCCCAGGAACACGATATCGTCCTGGTCTTTGCGGGGCTATCTCCCAATATTCACCGCCAACTGACAAAAGAAATCCTCCAGGAAAAAGAGGCGGATCGGTGGCGTGTCTTCCCCGACCTGGATCATGCGGTGGAATGGTGCGAAGACCAACTCATCCAGACTCTGGAGAGCGTCGGCCTGGAAGCCAACCCCAAGACACTGCGCAAGCAGCTTGAAGAGGCCATGGACGGCCCTGCCCAGGTGCAGGTCTTGATGCAGTATCTCGACTGTGAGGAGGTAGAAGCGGGCCATATGCTGATCCGCCAGGGCGAACCTCCCTCGCACCTGACCTTTATTGAACGTGGTCAGGTGACCGTGCAGCTAGAATTGGGAAATGGCAAGACCATCCGGCTGCGCAAGATGAATGCGGGAACCCTGGTGGGCGAACTGGGTATGTACCTGAAGCAGCCTGCGACGGCTTCTGTTATCACCGAACAGCCGAGCACCTTGTATCATCTCACCATGATAAAATTGGATCGGATGCAGGCAGAAAATCCTGAAGTTGCCGCCGCTTTCCATCGTTTCATGGCGGGTTTCCTAGCCGAGCGCCTGACCTATACCACAAATACCCTGCGCGCGTTGGTGGATTAAAAGCAACCGCCCGGCGGGTCTTTCAACCGGGCGGCGTAGTCACCTCAATGAATGTCCAAAGAGCCGTTTACCCTCCGGCAGAAGTCGCTTCAGATTCCTGAGTCGCACGCATGTCCTGGGCAGCTGCCACAGCACCTTCTTCACCACCCTGGAGATCCACAATATGAATGGTCCCATTAACATTCACGTCCAGGATTTCCAGACCGTTCACACACGGCGTTTCATTCTGGGCAGTGAATTCAAGAGTAGTTCCGGCCAGCGAGGTTGCCGTGCCTGCTTCCATCAGTTCGCCCAGTTTCAGGTCACCTTCGACAATGAATCCGCGCAGATACTCGGCCAGAGCTTCAGGAGTGCTGTCATGTTGAGTATTTTTGTTGGGTCAGTTGGGGAAAATTTCTATAGGTCAACAGACTACTATCCTGTGCTACAATGCGAACAGCACACATCAACGGAGACTTGCATCATGGAACCTGCTTATCGTCGTTTATTGGCCGAAGGCCGATTTCCTGAGCGCGTAGAACAGGCATGGGACCGTCTCAAACGCTGTGACCTGTGTGGCTGGGGCTGCGCAATCAATCGCGCCGAAAAAACCGGCTTCTGCCGTACAGGGTTGGAAGCTGTTGTCAGCAGCGCCTTCCCCCACATGGGCGAAGAAGACCCTCTGCGCGGCTGGCACGGCTCTGGCACTATCTTCTTTTCACATTGCAATCTGCGCTGTCAGTTTTGCCAGAATCATGAGATCAGCCAGGAAGGGAAAGGGCAGACCGTTAGTGACGAACAGTTGGCATCCTTGATGCTGCAACTACAGGCGATGGGCTGCCATAATATCAATTTCGTCTCGCCCAGCCATGTGATCCCCCAGATCATCGCGGCGGTATACATCGCGGCACAGGCAGGACTGCACATTCCCCTGGTCTACAACACGGGCGGCTACGATTCGCTGGCCGGATTAGCCTTGTTGGATGGGATCATTGATATCTATATGCCCGACATGAAGTATGCGGACGCCACGCTCGCCCAGCGCTATTCAAAAATCCCCGATTACCCGGCACGCAACCAGACGGCAGTCAAAGAGATGCACCGTCAGGTTGGTGATCTGCAACTTGACGCACATGGCATCGCGGTGCGCGGTTTACTGGTTCGCCATCTGGTGCTACCTGAAGATATCGCGGGAACCGAAGCGATTGTGCATTTTCTGGCAGAAGAAATTTCAACTCGGACGTATATTAATATTATGGGACAATATCACCCGGCGTGGCATGTTCGGGAGCGGAACATCACGCCGTTGAATCGCCCGGTCTCGCGCGCCGAGGTTCAGCAGGCCCAATCTCTGGCGCGGCGGGCCGGACTGCGCCTTGATGAGCGCCGAAGCTGGTTTTAAAACCATGTGATCACGGAGGAAAACCAATGGAAGGCTATCAATATGTCGGGGTCGTTACTCACTATTTTGACCGTATCGGGGTGGCCGTCATCCTGCTCAACGACGTGCTGTATGTAGACGACTGGGTCCTGTTTTATGGCCCTCGGACTGAGTTCGAACAGCAGGTCATTTCCATGCAGATGAACCACCAGGGGGTTGATCGGGGCGAGCCGGGCGACGAGATCGCGATCAAGGTGGATGAGCCAGTTCGTGAAGGGGATGAAGTCTACCTGCTGCTGGATCAACAACAGTAGGATCAGCGGATCCCTTTGCTGCCTGCCAGCTGCTCAATGACGCGGCGAGGGCTGGTTCCGACCTCGTCGTTGGTCATTTCGTTGGCAAACCGATAATCGTGCCTGCGGATAAACTCCTCCAGCTGGTGCTGAAGTTGTGCCCAGATCACCTGCTGGATAGAGAGCAGGTGCGCTTTGGCGGCTGTATCGCCCGGCTGATCAAGCGCCTGCCGGATATGAGGCAGGCACAGCCCGGCAGATCGTTTGAATCCCTCAGCAAATTCCTCCTGGTCGAGGTGTTCCAGCAGGTTGCGCAGCAGATGAGTCTCGACAGTGACCTGATGGATGCAGGCGGGGCATTCAGCCTGGGGCTTAAGAGCATTCGCCGCCTGGGTCACCTGACGTTTGCCATCGCCTGGACTCACTTCGCCCATATCGCGCAGCAGGGTGCGCATCAATCCTTCGTACAGCACCGCAATGCCCAACGCGCTGGCATTGATCTGATCCTGCACATGCCAGGCATGAGCATGACAAAACCCACGCGCAGCCCGGATCACGCTATGAGTCGCGGGATTGGTGATATATTCATAGATCAGGCTGTCCAGGTAATGATCCACGCTGATGAGAGTCAGACGGCAAACAGGGCAGCCGGGTTGGTCAAAGGCTTCATACAAATTATAAGCACGTGACGATAACTTCATTCAGATTCTTTCCGCACATCAGAACCCAGGTGGCAAGATTATAGTGTGGGGGTTTAAAAAAAACTATTGTCATCCGGGCCATGTTCGGGTAAACTACTAGATGACGCGGGCATGGTGTAGCGGTAACACAACAGCCTTCCAAGCTGTTGTCACGGGTTCGAGTCCCGTTGCCCGCTCTACAGCGCCCAGCATTTCCTGGGCGTTGGCTTTACCGGGCCTATAGCTCAGCGGTTAGAGCAGCCGGCTCATACGGGCTGCCAGGGGAGTAATTCTCTGGTGATTTCCTGTCAAATTCGGGGAAGCCTACGTCTTGCGATAGGGTAATCCCGAACCAAGCCCTGATCATCAGGGCAGGCGTAGAGACTGGACGGCAGGCCCCTTCAAATATGATTGAAGGGTGAAGGGACAGTCCAGCCCACAAACCCAGTTGGGGCGGCGAAAGTCGTAGTGGGATGCATAACCGGTCGGTCGCAGGTTCGAATCCTGCTGGGCCCATACTTCACAAGGAACCAGGGTGACTGGTTCCTTTTATTTTAAATGCCGTCCCTACCACTATGTTATAATTTAACTTGTTATGAAGTATAGCTGACTGAGATCATAGATAGATGGTAAGCAGCGACGAACCGTCGACTAACAGCAGCCTTCAACCACTGGCGCACATTCAACAAGCCTACACCCGCACCCTGCTGCAAGGAGATCGTCTTCAGGCCCAGAAACTCACCTTTGAAGCGCTGCGGCAGGGCTTCGGCGTCCGCGATATATATCTGGGTGTGTTTCAGCCCAGCCTCTATGAGATCGGGCGGCTGTGGGAAAACGGCCAACTCTCTATCGCCCAGGAACATCTGGCTACTGCCATCACCCAGTCGGTGTTATCTGCCGTTTACGCCCAGATAGACCTGCCCTCCAACCTGGAGAAGCACGCCATTGTCGCCTGCCTATCGGGGAATTATCATGAGATCGGGCCGCGTATGTTCGCCGATTTTTTGCAGATGGCGGGCTACAACACCCGTTTTCTGGGAGCGAATACCCCCACCGACGGCGTACTGGAAATGATAGACAGCCTTAAACCAGACGTAGTTGGTCTGCCGGCTACCACCTTCGAACAGGTAGAACCCGTCCGCCAGGCCATTGAGCGGCTGCGGGCCGATTTTATGAGTTATAGGCCGATTGTGATAGTCGGCGGGCTTGCCTTTAATACGGTGGATGGGTTGTGGAAAACAGTATCGGCTGACCTATGGAACAAGGATGCTGCCAGAGTCGTAGATAGCCTCATAGGATCGTCAGGATGGGGATGAACGAGTTAACGTCCTGGCTGCCTGTCATCCTACGTTTTGCCGATCAGGCTACGGCACTGGCGATTGGCGTGTTCCGCACCGAGGGTTGCGCCGAGTATCTGAACACCGGGATGCGCTACCTGTTGGGCGAAAACAATCAAGCTCCAGCGGAAGCCTTTGTCGTGCCAACCTTCGACTCACTGCAACATCATGAAGCCCCTGAGGAACGTATTTACCAGGGCTGGTTAACTTTCGGCAGCGCCCACACACCGCATCGCTCAGTTCGGGGCGAGATCCACCGCCGCCACAACAGTCTGCTGGTGATCGCCGAGTTTGATGTTGAAGACCTGGAACGCATTAACCACGAATTGATGCAGGTGAACCGGGAGATCACTAATCTTCAACGCGAACTGGCGCGAGGCAAGGCTGAACTGGCCCACCTGAACGAACTGAAAAATGAGTTTATGGGCATTGCCGCCCACGATCTGCGCAGCCCCCTGAGTGTGATCCAGGGCTTTGCCAGCCTGTTGGTGCGCCGCCCGGACATTCCCGCCGATGAACGGGCTGAACTTCTCGCTATGATCATGGAGTCGGTGCGAGACATGTTGAACATGCTCAACAACCTGCTGAACGTCTCCGAGATCGAATCGGGAAAGTTGAATCTGCACCCGCAGCAGGTGGATATGTACGACTATATGGCCCGCATCGCCAATCTCAATCGCCACCTGGCTGAGCAGAAAAACATCACACTGACCCTGGATCTCGAATCGGGCCTGCCGTTGGTAAGCTTTGACCCTGATCGTATTCAGCAGGTCATGAACAACCTGCTCAGCAACGCCTTCAAATTCTCTCACGGCGGCACGACTGTAACGATTCGGGTGGCAAAATCTCAGCCAGATGCCATCGAAGTCTCGGTTATCGATCAGGGACAGGGCATCAAAGCTGACGAACTGAATAAAGTCTTCCGGGCATTTCAGCGCACTAGCACGCAAGCCACCGCCGGAGAACACAGCACCGGGCTGGGGCTGGCGATCTGCAAGCGGATCATAGAACTCAGTGGCGGGCGGATCGGCGTGGAAAGCGTGTATGGCACAGGCAGCCGCTTTTACTTTTTTCTGCCCCTGACCTGATCACTTGGGATGACCAGAGCCGTCGCACCTGTGATATTACCCGGCAAATTCTACCACACCGAGATTTGAGACTGCCAGCAACAGCGAATGGAATCAGTGTAATCAACAAATCTTCTGCGATTCTCCTCCGATGTGTCTGCGTGAGACACAAATAAAGGAAATAGTACGACTAAAAAACCGTATTTTAATGGCGCACTAATGATTTTCTCTGTACACTGTCATTTTCGATGTTGATCGTGCCTGGACTGGGCGGTTATGACCTATCAAAATTCGAAATATCACTGTGAAGATGTTTCATACTACCTTCAATTGATCCAACTGCTCCAACAGGGGGAATATCACCTGGACAGATCGATTGACCCTGATGATGAACTGGGACAGGCTCTTCAACATCTCGCTCATATCCTGGAAACCCATGATCGGGAACAACGCTGGCTGGATCAGATCACGACACAAATCAATGCCGGGCTGAAACTGGATGAAATCCTGGAGAATATCTACCGGGATTTTCATGGCCTTATCCCCTATAACCGGATTGGCCTGTCTCTGATCGAAAAAGATGGGCAGACCGTGCGTTCAGAGTGGGCCAAAAGTGATCAGCCGCGCATCCGGCTGGCAGCCGGATATGCCGCGCCATTGGCTGGCAGCAGCCTGGAAACAATTTTGCAGACCGAGCAGCCGCGCATCATCAATGATTTGGAAGAATACCTGAGGCAGAAACCTCGCTCAAAATCCACCAAATTGATTGTTCAGGAAGGAATGCGCTCCTCGCTCACCTGCCCGTTGATTGCGAACGGGGTCCCGGTAGGGTTTATCTTCTTTTCCAGCACACAGCCTTACGCCTATGCCGAAGCTCATGTGGGTACTTTTCAGCGTATTGCCGGAAGGCTCTCGGTCATTGTGGAAAAAGGCCGGTTGGTGTCGGAACTGGCTGCCCAAAAAGAAGCCATTGAACAGCAAAATCAAGAGCTGCTGCGCCTGAGCGAAATGAAAAATAACTTTCTGGGCATCGCTACTCACGACCTGCGCAGTCCAATTGGCACGATCCATATGGCAGTGACCTTTTTGCGCGATTCCTATTCCCTGCTGTCTGACCAGGAGCGCCAGACCATTCTTGAAGACATGATGAAGCAGTCCAGTTATATGCTTGATTTGCTCGATGATCTATTGGATGTGACTCGCATTGAATCGGGCAAATTGGACCTGCATCTGGAATTGATTGACCTGCCGGACTTCCTGGCCGAATCGGTACAGCGGCATGATAGAATGGCAACTCCCAAAGGGACGCAAGTGTTGTTGGACAGCGCCCCGCCGGGAACCATCAGCGCAGACCGGCTGCGGCTGCGACAAGTGATGGACAATCTGATTTCCAACGCGGTGAAATTTTCCCCGGCAGGCAGTACAGTCAGGGTGTATGCTGAACAGCTTGACTCGGAGTGGCGGATCAGTGTGCAGGACGAAGGCCCCGGCATCCCGCCCGAAGAACGCGAGTTGTTATTTCAGGATTTCTCCCGGCTCTCAGCGCGGCCTACCGGGGGGGAACGTAGCACCGGGTTGGGACTGGCGATCACCCGCCGGGTGATCGAAGCGCACGGGGGACAGATTGATGTGGATTCTATCCCAGGCCAGAGCGCAACATTCTGGTTCACCCTGCCTGCGTCCTAGCTCATTTTTAAGACTGCTGCCCCATTTATGCTGCTGTGTTTAAGCCGTTGCAGGGCGTGATTGGCCTCGTCCAGGGAGAATAGCTGTGTATCCGTATGGATTGGAATCACGGCGGCCAGCGGCATAAACTCCTCGGCGTCCTGGCGGGTGACATTGGCAACGGTGCGAATCGTGCGCTCGTGCCAGAGTAAAGCATAGGGCATCTCTGGAATTGGGCTGGTGTGAATGGCGTTGATGCACAAGGTTCCTCCTTTGCGCAGGTGTCCTAACGCCAGGGGCACAAGCCAGCCTGCGGGTGCAAAAATGATCGCCCGATCCAACATACCCGGCGGCTGATCCTCTGCCTGCCCAGTCCAGGATGCGCCCATCGAGCGGGCAAGCTCCCGATGCTCTGCGCTGCGGGTAAAAACAAACACCTCACATCCCCAATGTCTTGCCACCTGGATCACGATATGCCCGCTGGCTCCAAACCCGTAAATGCCGAGGCGCTCCTTTGGCTGAAGATCGGCCAGGCGGATCGAACGGAATCCGACGATGCCCGCGCAGAGCAGCGGTGCAGCCTCTACATCTGAAAAACCGTCGGGGATTGACACCGCAAAATCCTGCGAGACCGTTGTATATTCGGCATACCCTCCATCGGCAGTGTAACCTGTAAATAAAGCATTGTCGCAGAGATTCTCCTGCCCGCGACGGCAAAATTCGCACACCCCACACGCCTCGTGCAGCCAGGGTATCCCTACCCGATCTCCCACCTGGAAGCGTGTCACACCCTCCCCCACTGCCGCGACCACGCCGACGATCTCATGGCCGGGGATGATCGGCAGCGTTGGATCAGAAAGTTCGCCCTCAACCACATGCAGATCGGTGTGGCAGACTCCGCAGGCTCGCACCTGGACCAGCAGTTGGCCGCGCCTCGGATCGGGCCGGGGGATATCGCTCAGAACCAGAGGGGCAGTGTCAATTGGCGCAGGTTGGTACAGACGTTGGGCTTTCATCGGCAGACATTCCTGTTAAACTATTCACCACGACACAAGAAGTATATCCGAAAGGCCGGGACGTATGGCAATTCAACAACTCTGGCAACTCTACCGCACACAGGGTTATGACGCTGTTCGCAACGCCTCCATGATCAATGCGCTCGATCATTTTTATGTGGCGTTGTTGGCCTTTGGGGAGGAAGCTTTTGCCCAAGCAACCACGTCCGCGCACCGAGCCGCCGAACTTGATCCCAAGCATCCGGTGTTTGTGCAAGGAGCCGCCTACCTGGACCGCATTATGGAACAGGGCAAGGCAGGCGTGTATGTGGACGGCGAGGCGTTCGCGGCGTTTATTCGCGGCGGAGGGAATGTCGGTCTCTATGCGGCGATCAGCAATGAACTGCGCGCGATCTACCAGAGTTATGAAACGCTGACCCTGCTCGATATCGGCGTCGGAGATGGATTCGCGCTGCTGCCCGCGCTGACCAACAACATCACCCAACTGGATGTGCTCGAACCATCCGAGGCTATGTTAGTGAACACAACAGCGCAGCTTGACAGCTGGGGAGTCACATACCGCGCCCACCACACCACGATCCAGGAATTTATGCGAATCGGGCGGGAGGAAGGCTTCGATGAGCAGTGGAATCTGATCCAGGCCACGTGGAGCCTGCAATCCATTCATCCCGACCAGCGCCCGGCAATCTTCGGGTGGATGCGACGGCACAGCCAGCACGTGGTGATTGCCGAGTTTGATGTCCCGGGTTTTAGCGAGCAGTATGCGCCGGAACGGGTGCAGTATATTGTGGACCGCTACCAGAAGGGGCTGGCCGAATATGAGGGGGATCAGGTGGCGCAGGGATTCTTGATGCCCGTGATGTTTGGTTACTTTGATCGCTCAGCCTCCCGCACCAATTACGAAGAGCCGATCCAGTCCTGGGCGGATAAATTGCTCGAAGCAGGCTTTGAGGACGTGCAGGCCCGCCTGCTCTACCACTATTGGTGGGCCGATGCGTATGTCGTCGAGGGACGGTAATGACCTCCTGAGGGGCGAGCAGCGCCCTTACAGGCTGGCAATTAACCTGCGAACTTCGTCTACCAGAGGCTCAACCCAGTTGAGTTCTCGCTGCACCCATTCTGGATTTCGATACTGAGGATTAATAGTGGCGAGAGTATCCCATAAGCGTTGTGCGATTTCGATTTCGCCAAGTGCATGATAAGTTATTGCTAACCCTGCCAATGCAAAGTTGAAACCGGGTTTAAGCTCATACGCTTTTTGAAAGTCAGCCAATGCGCTCTCATATTCTTGAAGCGCAAAAAAGACTTCTCCCCGGTTGCTGTAAGCTTCAGGATACCCTGATTTTAACTGTAGAACATGGTTGTAGTCGGTGATTGCATCGTGATAATCGCCTCGGTGATACCATGCACTCGCCCGATTAAAGTAGGCGGAAACATATCCTGGATCGAAACGGAGCGCCAGGTTGTAATCGGCTATCGCTCCGTCCAGGTCGCCTGTCTTTATACGTGCAAGTCCCCGGTTATTATAGGCGCTGATAACCTGTGGATTCAGCCGAATAGCATGGGAGTAGTTGACAACTGCCCCTTCAAAGTCGCCACTTTCAAAGCAAATATATCCCTGCCTAAAGTATTGTTCGGCCGTAAGTTCTTCTTCAGTAGGCGCGAGCTGAGTGGCAGCCTCCTCAATTTTACGCTGCACTTCGGCTTCCTCCCGGCGCGGTGTAGGAATTATCTCGCCCTGCGTCGGTTGTTTGAGGAACCGAGTCCGCAGCTTTTCCATAGCAGCATCGAAATATTCATGGTAGAGCTTCGGCCCATTGTAGCGGGGGAGTTCGCTCAAGCTACCTGTCAGATAGGCTCGTGCCGATGAATCAAATTGGAAGCCCTCAACCATAATAGGCACAATGTTACGCTGCAAGTCTATTGCATATTCGATTTCTCGCCGGAGCCAATCGTCCGGATCATTGCATCGTTCTAGTGTGCCGGGCGTGAGGATCAGCACGAAATGTGCCCGTGCAGCGATCTGGTTGAGAATCATGGTGTCGAATGTGCCAGAGTCAATGCTCTCCACATCCATAAAAACATCGTAGCCATGGGCGTGCAAATCAAGAAAGATAGCGCGAGCAATATACGAACTTACCGAGCGTCGGTAGCTGATGAAAACAGTCTTTTCCTGGTCAGCCATCGAGGATCATCCTGAGTGAACACAGCAGCGTCGGCCTTGATTATCAGGCGGCATATCTGCGGTGTCAAACAAAAACCAAGCTGGACGCAGCCAGCAGTGCCTCTACACGAACAGCTAACCGCCAATCGCTATCCGCTGCTACCTTCCCAGTGCATACCGAGGAACCAAGGTCTGCGCCAGATTCATGGCCGCGATCAGGAAATAGGACAGCCACCACACGCCGCTCTCCACGTCTCGCAGCCGTGCGCTTTCCTGCCCGGTGTGAGGGTTGACCATCGGTGGGCCGGAGAGCGCCAATATCCGCGTCCACCGCCCCAGGGCCATATCGTCGCTGCGGGAATGGTAGCTGTTGTTCACCTGGATAGTATGCGGGCGCACACCGTTCAGGCCAGTCATGAGGTCGGCGGCCAGCGCCTGATAATTGGGCGGGACAATTGAGCCGCGTCCCCACTGTGAAACGGCGCTCAGGCAAATCCCCTGGCCCATCACCGGGTCGAGCTTTGGCCCAGACGTATGGGTATCCACTACCACACAGCCATACGTCGGCTGAGGCAGGACATAGGCCATGCGCGAAGCCCCGTAACCAAAGAAGCCATCTGCCGGGCCTTCTTCCTGGTCAGTGAAGACAAACAGGCAGCGCCGCCCCCGGCTCTGCAAAAGGGTTTCCAGGGGCCGGAGTGCCGCTGCTGCCAGCAGACATATCAACACTCCCAAACTGTTATCCAGCCCGGTCCCAATCACCGTATCGCCGTCGCAGGCCGGACTCACGTCCATTAACACGGTGTCATACCACGAGAGCTTGCCGCGCTTGACGTCCATGTGCAGGGTATCTTGTTTGCCGTCGCGGTTCGAAACAAGCATCCCATCTGCGCAAACCACCAGCCGCCCGCGTTCGAAGCGCACCGCTTTGGCCGCCACGCGATATTCTCCGAGGGGGAAACGGTTGGCGCACAGGGGATAGAGAATGCCTCCCTCCACCGATTTCACGCGGAACGAGGCGCGATCCATATGCGCGACAATCACCAGATCGGCAGGTTTTTCTGCCCCCAGCCAGATCGCCGTATTGCCCGTTGAGCCAAGATAGGGGATCACCCGGTCACGCAGCCCCAATTCATCGGCCAGCGATGCGATATCATCGCCGATCCCACCCAACAGATTCGCCCCACCCGATGGCGCATGGGCCAGCAGCAGCCGCTCCAACAGCCGCCACTGTACCTCACGGGTCGTATGCGCAAAAAAACGGGTCAGTTGATCGCTCAACACGGGCACAGCGTGGTTGACAGCGTTAAATGGCATGGCTCCTCCCCTCGACGAACAAGCCAGAACAGCTACAAGTTTACTGCCTGACCTGCAAAAATCCCTTGTTTAGTTCAAATAAAGCCTGCCGCCATCCCTGGCAAAGCGGATGCCAGCAGTCGAACCGCATGTGACAGATCATCCAGATGCATGATCTCAAGCGGACCGTGTTTCCCACGCACAGGCAAACCAATCAACGTGCTTGGAATCCCCAACCAGGTCGATACGCGAGCATCGCTCATCAGGCCGTGTATGGCATCCTGCTGAAAGGGAATCCCGGCCTGCGCCGCCTGCTGCTTAAAATAGGCGCGCAAACGAGGATCGGCGTGCCAGCCGTTGAGTCCGCTGATATACAGATAGGCGGTGAGCACCGGACCGCCTCCCAACCGGACCGCCCCCCATCGCCGGGTTTCGGGTGTGTCATACGTGAGCGTGCCATCAATGA
>Ga0073934_10008455_pt1 | contig 13715 bp, 13 predicted proteins | sample LarsenN4metaG_FD_76834 | JGI IMG/M metagenome (GOLD analysis project Ga0073934, IMG submission 76834) | Hot spring sediment bacterial and archeal communities from British Columbia, Canada, to study Microbial Dark Matter (Phase II) - Larsen... ...
CGGGCATTCTTGTGGGTGTTCATTCGGCTGAGCTCCTGTGGGAAGCGGGTTGGGTTGCACCTCCCAGTCTCTCAGACTCAGTCCGAATGAACAGAAACAACCTATTGGGCCATCACAACTAGCGTGTACTTCTCCTCCTCGCCCGCGTGGTCCTGCGCCAGCGAGTCGCGGTAGCGGATGTCGGGGTTCTCCACGCCGTGCAGCAGCATGTTCATGCTGCCGATGCGCAGCATCGTGTTGTCGAAGTCGAAGCCGTGGAACATCCGGCGGTGGAAGTGCTCGTTGAGCGCCCGGTCGTGGAGCAGGTTCGGGTGCCGCTCGCGCAGGTACTCGCCCGCCGCGACGAGGAACCCCGCTGTGCCGCAGGCCGGGTCGCAGATCACGTCGGTGGGCTGCGGCGCGGCCAGTTCCACCATCAGGCGGATGATGTGGCGCGGCGTGCGGAACTGGCCGTTCTGGCCAGCAGTGGCGATTTTGGCGAGCATGTACTCGTAGACGTCGCCCTTGGTGTCGCGGTCCTCCATCGGCACGTGATCGAGCATGTCCACCACCCTGGCCAGCAGCGCGGGCGTCGGGATAGTGAAGCGCGCGTCCTTCATGTGGTGCGCGTAGGTGGAGTCGCCGTTGCCGAGCTGGCGCGCGAGGTCGGCGCGCAAGTAGGGGAAAACGTGCTCCCCGACGACGGTGAACATGTCGGCCGGCGCGAAGTGCTTGAAGCGCGACCAGCGGTAGTCCTCGTAGGAGCGACCCTTGGCGTCCTTGCCCTCCGGGAAGATCCGCCGCTGCATCGGCTGTTTCAGCCGGTTGGCCTTGTTCTCTTCGAGCGTATGCAGGTCGTCGAGGCGGCGGATGAAAAGCAGGTAGGTGATCTGCTCGATCACCTCCAGCGGGTTCGAGATGCCACCGGACCAGAAGGCGTCCCAGATCCGATCTATCTGGTTCTTGATCTCACCGGTGATCATGCGAGCGACCTCCTTCGTGCCTCGGGCGAACGGACGATGCGATCGGGTCCCGGCGCAAGCCGGCAAACGATTGTAGAAATTGGACCGTGCGGCGGCAATCCACACGCAACCGTTCGTGCGCCGGTGGTGGCGCGGGTTATCCTGCGTTCACTGCCTTGCGTCGAAGAAAGCCCAGACGAGCCGCGTCGCGTCCGGGCCGCGGGGGTCGAAGTAGTCCATGCCCGCCGCTCCGCCGCTCCAAGCGTGTCCGAGCCCTTCCACCTCGATGAGGCGCACCGCGAGCCGACCGGCGATCCGCCAGTCGCTCAGCGAGGCGGAAAGCCCCCCGGCGCGCGCGAGGACGCGGCGCGTGGCCGGAGGCGGAAGCGATTGGCCGGGAAGGTCCGACGGCGCAATGCCGTTGAGCAGCAGAAACTGGCGCGCAAGGCGCACGGCGTTCGCCGGGGCGACCGCCGCGTCGGCGCTGCCGTGCAGGATCAATGCCGGCAGGGCGCCTGGGCGGTGTCCATGCGCGCGTGCGGCAAGCGCCACCGCGTCGGTGTCGGTCTCGGGTCCTGCGCGCATCGCGCGGCGAGCCCCGGCGGCGCTCCGGGCCGCGCCGCATGGCACGCCCGAATGCACCGCGACCGCTGCGATGAGATGGGGTGCGCGGAGCGCAAGCGTCGCCGCAAGCGCACCCCCGGAGGAAAGTCCTGCGGCGTAGATCCGCGCGCGATCCACGCGGTACTCGCGCGCGACTTGCTCGATCTGCGCGACGACGATCGCGGCCTCGCCGGCGCCCGCCGCCGTCATCGGATCGAACCAGTTCCAGCAGCGCTCGGCGTTCGCCGCCTGCGACTGGCGCGGAAGCAGCACGAACAGCCGCTTTTCGTCCGCAAGGCGCAGCACGCCGGTGCCGGCGGCGAATTCTTCCGGCGTCTGGCGACAGCCATGCAGCCAGACGAGAAGCGGCATTGCGGCTTGGCCGCTGTAGTCGGACGGAAGGTAGAGCAGATAGTCGCGCGCGGGCGCCACCGGCGCAGGTAGCGCGAGAAAGCCGCGCGCGCTCCACTTGCGCCCGGGAAGCATCCGTCCGGGCGCAGGCGGCTTGGGGCGCGGGCGGAACCAGCCGCGCAGGCGCGCAACGAATTCGGCGAGCCGGCGCGACCAGGACTTTTTCAGCCGGCCTCCGACCTGCGGCGACCCGAAGCGTCCGCTACTCCAGCCGGATGTTCAGCTCGCGGACGAGGCGGCCGTATTTCTCGTAGTCGGCCCGGTACTGCCGTTGGATGTCCGCGGGCGTTCCGCCGACGGGCTCAAGGCCCACCTGCGCGTACCGCTCGCGGATGGCGGGCTCGGCGAGCACCTTCGTCACTTCCGCGGCCAGTCGCTGAATCACCGGCTGCGGCGTTCCCGCGGCGACGAAGAGCGCGAGCCACTGCTCGAGCACGAGGCCCCGCATGCCGGCTTCCTCGTAGGTCGGGACGTCCGGCAGCGAAGGCGAACGGCTGGCGGTCGTCTGCGCAATGATGCGGATCTTCCCGGCGCGGTGGTGCGGCAGGAGCGGCGTGTTGCCGAGCGAGCCGATCGGCACCTGTCCGCCGACCAGATCGTTCACCGCCTGCCCGCCGCCCTTGTAGGGAACGTGCGTCAGACGGATTCCGGCGAGCTGCGCGAACCATTCGCCCGCCATGTGCTGAATGGAACCGGCGCCGGAGGTGGCGTAGCCGAGTCCGGGCTTCGATTTTGCGAGTGCGACCAGCTCGGCGACGTTCTTCACGCCGAGCGAGGGATGCACCGCGAGCACCACCGGCTGGCGCGTGAGCTGCACCACCGGCACGAGATCCTTCGCCGGGTCGAACGGCAGGTTGCGGAACAGATGCGGGTTCGAGGCGAGCGAATCGGCCGAGGCGAGCACCAGATGTCCGTCGGCGGGCTGCCTGGCGACATACTCGGCGGCGATATTGCCGGCCGCACCAGGCCGGTTTTCGACGAGCACCGGCTGGCCGAGGGCCTGCGCGAGCCGGTCGCTGATCGCGCGCACCGCGACATCGGTCGAGCCGCCGGCAGCAAAGGCAACGATCACGCGTACGGGGCGCTCCGGCCAGGACTGCGCGTGGGCTTGCGTGCCCGCAAGCGCGAAGAATGCAGCGAGGGCGATCAGTCGGGTCATCAACGTCTCCGTGGGCGTCAGTGAATTTCGGGCTCGGGCGTGGGCGCGGTGCCTTCGAGAAAATCGAAGTCGCAGCCTTCGTTCGCCTGCGTGACGTGGCGCGAGAAAAGGGCGCCGTAGCCGCGCGCATAGCGCGGCGGGGGCGCGCGCCATTCGGCGCGGCGGCGCGCGAGCTCGGCCTCGGGCACGAGCAGATTGAGCGCGCGCTTCTCGACGTCGAGCTCGATGAGATCGCCGCTTTTCACCAGCGCGAGCGGGCCGCCGACGTAGGCTTCCGGCGCGACATGCAGCACGCAGGTGCCGTAGCTCGTTCCGCTCATGCGACCGTCGGAGACGCGCACCATGTCCTTGACGCCCTGGCGCAGGAGCTTCTTCGGGATCGGCAGCATCCCCCACTCGGGGAATCCGGGCCCGCCGAGCGGACCGGCGTTCTTCAGCACGAGCACACTGGAAGCGTCCACTTCGAGGTCATCGCGGTCCACGCGCGCCGCCATGTCGTTGTAGTCCTCGAACACCACCGCGCGCCCGGTGTGCCGAAGGAGCGCCGGGCTCGCGGCGCTCGCCTTGATCACCGCGCCGTCGGGGGCGAGCGAGCCGCGCAGGACGACGATTCCGCCCGCGGGCTTTAGCGGCCGCTCGCGCGGCAGGATCACCTCGGGATTCCACACCTGGGCGCCGGCGATGTTTTCGCCGAGGGTGCGGCCGTTGACGGTAAGCGCGCCGAGATCGAGCAAGTCCTTCAGCTCGGCGAGCAGCGCGCGCAGGCCCCCGGCGTAGAAGAAGTCCTCCATCAGGTATCGGTCGCCGGAAGGCCGGATGTTGGCGAGCACCGGCGTGCGCGCGGCGATCTCGTTGTAGCGCTCGAGATTGAAGGCGAATCCCGCGCGGCGGGCCATCGCGGTGAGGTGCACGACGGCGTTGGTCGAGCCGCCGAGCGCCATCAGCGCCGTGATCGCGTTGTCGAAGGAGCCGCGCGAGAGGAACTCGCGCGGCCTGAAGTCCTCCCACACCATCTCGACGATCCTGCGGCCGGTGAGCGCGGCCATGCGCGCGTGGTTGGAATCGGCCGCCGGAATCGAGGAGTAGCCGGGCAGGCACCAGCCGAGCACCTCGGCAAGCGCCATCATCGTCGCCGCCGTGCCCATCGTCATGCAGGTGCCGGCCGAGCGCGCGATCGAGGACTCGATCTCCGCCCATTCGGCTTCGCCGATGCGGCCGGCACGCAGCTCGTCCCAGTATTTCCAGACGTCGGATCCCGAGCCGAGGGTGGCGCCTCGCCAGCGCGCCGAGAGCATCGGCCCGGCGGGAAGGTAGATCGCCGGAATGTTCATGCTGGTCGCGCCCATGAGGAGGCCCGGCGTCGTCTTGTCGCAGCCGCCCATCAGCACCGCGCCGTCCACCGGGTAGGAGCGCAGCAGCTCCTCCGTTTCCATCGCGAGGAAGTTGCGGTAGAGCATCGTCGAGGGCTTCTGCATCACCTCAGCGAGCGCCATCGCCGGCATCTCCAGCGGAAAGCCGCCGGCCTGCCAGACGCCGCGCTTCACCGCCTCGGCGCGCTCGCGGAAATGCGAATGGCAATGGTTGATGTCGGACCAGGTGTTGACGATCGCGATCACCGGCTTGCCGGCGAAGTCGGATCGGTCATAGCCCAGTTGCGCCGCGCGCGAACGGTGGCCGAAGGCGCGCAGGTCGCGGGCGCCGAACCAGCGGTGGCTGCGCAGTTCTTCCGGCTTCTTGCGTAGGCGTTGCATGCGTCGCGAACGGGGATTGTAAACTCGGGTCATGACCCCGGGCGGCGGCTTGCCGAAACGGTACGCGGACGGAAGGCGAATGCTCGCCTTCGCCGGCGCCGCGCTCGCGGCCGCGGTTTCCCCCTCCAGCTATGGACCGCACGCGCGCTCGGTCGCGGTGCGCCAAATCTGGTTCACCGCCGGCGAGATCCTTCCCGGGTTCGTGCTCTTCGCCGCGCTCGCCGCGGCGGTGACCACGACGATCGCGATCGAGGCGGCGCGCGACTACGGGCTGTCGCCGTACGCGCTCGAGCTGGTGATGCGGGCGCTGGTGCTCGAACTCGCGCCGCTGCTCACCGCGCTTTTCGTCGCGCTTCGCTCGGGCGCGGCGATCGCCACCGAGATCGCGCTCATGAAGGTGGCGGGGGACCTCGAGCGCATGCAGGCCGAAGGGCACGATCCCCTCGCGCACGAGTTCGCGCCGCGCGTGGCCGCCGCGGCGCTGTCGGTCGTCTCGCTCACGGTGATCGCGTGCGCGCTCACGCTCGCCGCCGCCTACCTCGCCATGTACGGTTTCTCGCCCTGGGGGTTCGAGCCGTACACGCGGGCCGTCGGCCGCGTGTTCGGCGCGAGCACCCTCGCCGGCTTCGCGCTCAAGTGCGTGCTGTTCGGCGCGGCGGTCGCGGCGATCCCGATCGGCGCGGCGCTGGCGGCCGACCGGCGCCGGCGCACGGCGCCGATCGCGGTGCGCTCGGGAATGGTGCGCCTGTTCGTCGTGCTCGGCCTGATCGAGGTCGCGGCGCTCGCGGCGCGTTACGTCGGCTGAAGGGGCGGCGCGCGGATGAGCGAGCCGAGCTACGAACGCGAACCTCCGGTCACGCGGCTTCCGCGCAATCTCGGCGTGCGCACCGGAATGCTGCTCGGCGCGACCGTGCTGCTCGCGGCCGCGTTCTTGCTGTACGTGCTCTACGCGCGCGGCGTGTTCGAGGCGACCCAGCGCCTGACGCTGGTGACCGACAACGCCGAGGGGGTGAGCGTCGGCATGGATCTCACGTTCGCCGGTTTCCCGATCGGTCGCGTGCGCCGCATCGCGCTCGCCGAGGACGGCAAGGCGAGGATCGAGATAGACGTGCCGCGGCGCGATGCGCACTGGCTCAGGCGCTCCAGCGTCTTCACGCTGGAAGTGTCGCTTTTCGGCGCGGCGCGCATCCGCGCCTACACCGGGAACCTGGAGGACGCGCCGCTGGAGGACGGCGCGGTGCGGCCGGTGCTGCGCGGCGACACCAGCGAGGAGATCCCGCGCATGATCGCGACGGCGCGCGCGGTGCTGGAAAACGTGGACCGCATCACCGCGGCCGACTCCCATCTGCAGCGCAGCTTCGCGAACCTGCGGACCGTGACCGAGCGCATGGCGGGCAGCCACGGCGTGCTCGGCGCGGTGCTCGGTTCGGAGGAGCACGCGAGGAAGGTGATCGCGGCGCTCGACCGCGCCAACGCGCTGCTCGCCTCGCTTGGCGGGGTGTCGCGGAAGCTGGACGGCGTGCTCGCGAAGACCGACCAGCGCCTGTACGGCCCGGGCGGGATCGCCGACGAGGCGCAGAAGGCGGCGGCCGAGGCGCGCGCGATCCTTGGCGAGGTGCGCGAGCGCCTGAAGGCGGTGGACGCGATCCTCGCCGACGCCCAAGCGACGGCGGCGAGCGCAAAGACCGCCGCGGCGAACGTCGCGAGCGCGAGCACCGACCTTGCGGCGCTGCGCGCCGAGGTCGAGGCGAGCCTGCGCAAGATCGGCGCGCTCATCGAGGAGATCAACCGCAAATGGCCGTTCGAGCGCGACACGCGCATCCGGCTGCCGTGAGACTGGCGATCGGCGCCGCGGCGCTTGCGCTCGCGGGCTGCGCTTCCGGGCCGCCGCCGCCGGACTGGGCGCTAGCGGCGCGCTCGGCGCTCGCGGCGTTCGAGCGGCATTACCTCGAAGGCGATACGCGGCTCGCCGAAACCGAGTTTGCGCGCCTTCGCGCCGAGATCGCGAAGACCGGCCGGCTCGACCTGCTCGCGCGCGCGGAGCTCGCGCGCTGCGCCGCGCGCGTCGCGAGCCTCGAATTCGACGGCTGCCCGGGCTTCGAAGCCCTGCGCGCCGACGCGGGCGCCGAGGAGCTCGCCTACGCCGATTACCTCGCCGGCGGGCGAGAGCGCGCCGCCGGCGAGGAGCCGCTCTCGCGGCTGGTACACGCGGGCGTTGCGCTGCGCGCGGGCAGGATCACGCCGGCCGAGATCGCCGCGGCGATCGAGACCGCCTCGGCGCAGGGCTGGCGCCGGCCGCTCATCGCCTGGCTGGAAGTCGCGGCGCGCAGGGCGGAAGCGGCCGGAGAGCGCGACGCGGCGGCGCGGCTGCGCAGGCGCATCGCCGCCGCACTGGGCGGCTAGCCTAGGCCGCGGCGCGGAACCCGAGCGGCACGCCGGTCAGGCGCTGAAGCTCCTCGAACGAAAGGCCCTCGGCGAGGATCTCGACGAGCTGCAGTCCGTGCCGATGCACGTCAATCACCGCGAGATCGGTGTAGATGCGCGTCACGCATCGCAGGCCGGTGAGCGGATAGGTGCAGCGCGGCACGATCTTGCTCTCGCCCTTCTTGGTGAGGTGCTCCATCATCACGAACACCTGCTTTGCCCCCGATACGAGGTCCATCGCGCCGCCCACCGCCGGGATCGCATCCGGCTCGCCGGTGTGCCAGTTGGCGAGGTCGCCCGTCTGCGAAACCTGGAACGCGCCCAGGATGCAGATGTCAATGTGCCCGCCGCGGATCATCGCGAACGAATCCGCGTGGTGGAAAAACGCCCCGCCCGGGCGCAGCGTCACCGGGTTCTTGCCGGCGTCAATCAGATCGGGGTCTTCCTCGCCGGGCGCGGGCCGCGGCCCGATGCCGAGCACCCCGTTCTCGCTGTGCAGGATCACCTCCCGATCCTTCGGGATGTGGTTCGCGACCAGCGTCGGCAGGCCGATGCCGAGGTTGACATAGGCGCCTTCGGGAATGTCGCGCGCCACGCGCGCCGCCATCTGGTTGCGGTCGAGTCGCTTCATGCCGCTTTCCTCAGCCTGTCCACGCGCACGACGCGATGCACGAAGATTCCGGGCGTCACCACGTGTTCCGGATCAATCGCGCCGAGTTCGACCACCTCGCGCACCTGGGCGACCGTCACGCGCGCGGCCATCGCCATCACCGGGCCGAAGTTGCGCGCGGTCTTGCGGTAGGTGAGGTTGCCCCACCGGTCGGCGCGATCGGCCGCGATCAGCGCGTAGTCGCCGCGGATCGGGTATTCGAGCACATAGTCGCGATCGCCGATGCGGCGCGTTTCCTTGCCTTCGGCGAGCCGCGTGCCGAACGCCGTCGGCGTATAGAACGCGCCGATGCCGGCGCCGCCGGCGCGGATGCGCTCGGCGAGGGTGCCCTGCGGCACGAGCTCCAGCTCGATCTCTCCGGCGTGCCAAGCGCGGTCGAAATGCCAGGAATCCACCTGGCGCGGGAACGAACAGAGGATCCTGCGCACGCGTTTCGCGGCGATGAGCGCGGCAAGCCCCGTATCGCCGTTGCCGGCGTTGTTGCTGACGACCGTGAGTTCCTTCGCGCCCTGCGCGATGAGCGCATCAATCAGCTCGGCGGGCATGCCGGCGTTGCCGAAGCCTCCGATGAGGATGGTCGCGCCGTCAGGCACGTCGGCGAGCGCGGCGGCGGGCGAAGCGGCGATCTTGTTGATCATGGGCGGATCTTAGCGGCGTCAGATCCGCGGCCGAATCGTGTCGTCTCCGGACGTCGTCAAGGCTGGCATTGGGCGGGCTTCGATGGCCGCCATCCTAACAAGCTTCATTCAATGGCAGGCGTAAGGCCTTGATTATTGGTCATGTTCATGACTTCAGGAGCGATCTGCGCAAGGTTTCCTAAGTGGTTGTCCCGCTTGGGAAAAATGAAGATTTTTCTTGACCTTCCTGGCGCCATTCAAATAAAGTGGAAAAACGTAGAAAAAAGTGGTTTTACGGGAGGGAGGAAGGCTCGCCCGTCCCGTAGCCGCACAAACCGTGGGAGTCGGAGGGATGGGCGGTTCGTTTCACGGCGCGGTGCTGGTAACGCTGGACGCCAAGGGGCGCTTTGCGATCCCGACGCGCCACCGCGAGGCGCTGTTCGAGGCCGGCCGCACTCTGGTTCTCACCGCGCATCCGGACGGTTGCGTGCTGATTTATCCGGAAGCCGCCTGGGAGCCCGTGCGCACGCAGGTCGAGAAGTTTCCGAGCTTTCATGCGCAGGCGAGCTGGTGGAAGCGGCTGCTGCTCGGCTTTGAAGAGCGCGTCGCGCCCGACAACGCGGCGCGCGTGCTCGTCTCGGCGGGCTTGCGCCTGCACGCGAAGCTCGAGCGCGAGGCGATGCTCGTCGGTCAGGGCCATTACCTGGAACTGTGGGACCCGGGCGTCTGGAGCACGAAGCTCGCCGCGGCGAACCTCACCGGCGCGGGCGCGCCGCCTCCGGGCATGGAGGACTTCTCGTTGTGAGCGCGGGCGGAGCGGATGCCGAGCGGCGCAGCCGAGCACCGGCCGGTCCTCGCCGAGGAAGTCGTCGAGGCGCTGGCGATCGAGCCGGCGGGGATCTATGTGGACCTCACCTACGGCCGCGGCGGGCACAGCCGCGCGATCCTGGCGCGTCTCGGCCCGGCGGGGAGGCTGATCGCGCTCGATCGCGATCCGGCGGCGGTGGCGGCCGGCCGGGAAATCGAGGATCCGCGTTTCTCCATTCACCACGCGCCGTTCAGCGCGCTGGAGCGCGTGCTCGACGAGCTGGGCATCGCGCTCGTGCAGGGCGTGCTCGCGGACCTCGGCGTGTCCTCGCCGCAGCTGGAGGACGCAGAGCGCGGGTTCTCGTTCCGCGCCGACGGCCCGCTCGACATGCGCATGGATCCGACCATGGGGCCGACCGCGGCCGAGTGGCTGGCGCAGGCGACAGAACAACAAATCCGGGAGGCGATCGCTCGCTATGGGGAAGAACGGTTTGCTAAACAGATTGCAAAGGCGATTGTTGCTGCTCGCGCGCGAGCGCCGATTCTCCGGACCCGGGAACTTGCCGCTGTCGTGGCTGCGGCGGTCCGGACACGGGAAGCCGGCCAGGATCCGGCGACGCGCACCTTTCAGGCTCTACGGATTCTCGTCAATCGGGAGCTTGAGGAGATCGCGCTGATGCTGCCGGCGGCGCTGGCGCGGCTCGCCCCGGGGGGGCGGCTGGCGGTGGTGACCTTCCATTCGCTGGAGGACCGGCTGGTCAAGCGCGTGCTCGCGGCCGCGGCCGCCCCGGCGCTGCCCCGGGATCTGCCGCTCACCGCCCGCGAAATGCCACAACCGGCGGTGAGAATCCTCGGCCGCGCGCGCCGGCCGTCGGCGGCGGAAGTCGCCGCCAATCCGCGCGCGCGCAGCGCCCGCCTGCGCGTGGGCGAGCGCACCGGCGCGCCGCTTGATCGCGCGCTGCTTTCTCGAATCGGGCCCGACGCGTGGCGAAGCTGAACCTCCTCCTCCTCCTGGTTCTCGTCGCCTGCGCGCTCGGGCTCGTCACCTCGCAGCACAAGGCGCGCAAGCTCTTCTCCGAGCTGGAGCGCGAGCAGGAGCGCGCGCGCGCGCTGGAGGTCGAGTACGGGCGGCTGCAGCTGGAGGCGAGCACCTGGGGCCAGCACGCGCGCATCGAGCGTGCCGCCGGCGCGATGCTCGGCCTGCGCGCCCCGGATGCGCGCCGCGTGCGCCCGGTCGCGGCCTTGCCGGCCGAGGCAGGCGCGCGGGAGGCGCCATGACCGGCGCGGCCGGTGCGATTCTGCCGGTGCGGTTTCCGGCCTGGCGGGCGCACGTCGTGCTCGCGCTGCTCATCGCCGCGTTCGCGGTGCTCGCGGCGCGCTCGGTCTGGCTGCAGTCGGTCGAGAGCGAGTTCCTGCGGCGCAAGGGCGAGGCGCGGCACGCGCGCGTGCTCGAGATCCCGGCCACGCGCGGCCGCATCCTCGACCGCAACGGCGAGGTGCTCGCGGTTTCCACGCCGGTGCAGTCGGTCTGGGCGATACCGGAGGACGTGCGGGCGAGCGCGGCGCAGCTTGCGTCGCTCGCCTCGCTGCTCGGCCTGGAGCCGCGCGAGCTGGCGCGGCGACTCGCCGATACGGGCCGCGATTTCGTCTACCTCAAACGCCAGATTCCGCCGGAGCTCGCCCAACAGGTGGCCGCGCTCGGCATTCCGGGCGTGTACCAGCACCGCGAGTACCGGCGCTACTACCCCGCGGCCGAAACCGCGGCGCACGTGATCGGCTTCACCGGCGTGGACGACACCGGGCAGGAGGGGATCGAACTCGCGCACGAAGCGCTCCTCGCGGGCACGCCCGGCAGCCGGCGCGTGATACGCGACCGCCTCGGGCGCATCGTCGAGGACATCGAGTCCATCCGCGCCGCGCGCGACGGGCGCGACCTCGCGCTCGCGCTCGATGCCAAGATCCAGAGCCTGGCGTTCGCCGCGCTCAAGAGCGCGGTGGAAGCGCACCGCGCCAAGGCGGGCGCGATCATCGCGCTCGATGCGCGCACCGGCGAGGTGCTCGCGCTCGCGAACCTGCCCGCCTACAACCCGAACAACCGCGCAAGGCTCTCGGGCGCGCAGCTCAGGAACCGCGTCGTCACCGACACGTTCGAGCCCGGCTCGACGCTCAAGCCCTTCACCGTCGCGCTCGCGCTGGAGCTGGGCCGCGTCGGCCCGCGCACGCAGATCGCGACCGCCCCGGGTACGCTCACGCTCGGCAAATACACCATCCACGACTCGCACCCGGCCGCGGCGCTCAGCGTCGCCGACGTGATCCGCAAGTCGTCCAACGTCGGCGCGGCCAAGATCGCGCTCGGTCTGCCGCGCGAGGAAATGCACGCCTTCTTCACCCGGCTGGGCTTCGGCGCACCGCCCAAGCTCGGCTTTCCGGGCGAGGCGGGCGGACGCCTGCGTCCGGCGGCGAGCTGGCGCCCGGTCGAGCAGGCGACCATGGCCTACGGCCACGGCATCGCGGTGACCCTCGCGCAGCTTGCCCGCGCCTACACCGTGTTCGCGCGCGACGGCGAGCTGGTGCCGCTCACCCTGCTCAGGACCGGCATGCCCGCGGCCGGGCGGCAGGTGCTCTCGCCGGAGGTCGCGCGCGAGGTGCGTGCGATGCTGGAGGCGGCGGTGCAGCCCGGCGGCACCGCGCCGCGCGCGCGCATCGTCGGCTGGCGGGTCGCCGGCAAGACCGGCACCTCGCGCAAGCAGGAAAACGGCGGCTACGCCGCCAACCGGTACATCGCCTCGTTCGTCGGTCTTGCGCCGGTGTCGGAACCGCGCCTCGTCATCGCGGTCATGCTCGATGAGCCCTCGGCGGGACAGTACTACGGCGGCCAGGTCGCGGCGCCGGTGTTCGCGCAGGTGATGGAAGGGGCGCTGCGCCTGCTCGGCGTTCCCTACGACGCCCCCCTTGCGCCGATCGCGCTGCCGGGCGAGGGCGAGGAAGCGAAGGAAAGCACCTGATGGCGAGCGAAGCGGGCTCCCGGACGGAGGAACCGTGTCCGAAGAACTGTTCGCGCTGCTGGCGCGCCAGGGGGCGATGATCGAGCGACTTGTCGCCGACAGCCGCCGCGCCGGACCCGGGGCGGCGTTCTTCGCCTGGCCCGGGGAGCGCGCCGACGGCCGCCGCCATATTCCGGAGGCGATCCGGCGCGGCTGCGCGGCGGTGGTGTGGGAGGCCGACGGATTCGTCTGGGATCCGCAATGGCGCGCGCCGAACGCGGCGGTGCGCGGCTTGCGCGAGCGCGCCGGCTTTTTCGCGCACGCGTTCTACGGCCGGCCTTCGGAAGCGCTGTGGGTGTGCGGGGTCACCGGCACCAACGGCAAGACGACCTGCACGCAATGGCTTGCGGCCGCGCTCCAGGCGGCGGGCGGGCGCGTCGGCGTCATCGGCACCCTGGGCGCGGGATTCCCGGGCGCCTTGTCACCGCTCGATCACACCACGCCGGATGCGCTGGAGGTCCACGCGCTTCTGGCGGACATGAGGCGCGCGGGTGCGGACGCGGTGGCGATGGAGGCGTCCTCGCACGCGCTCGACCAGGGACGCGTCAACGGCGTCGCTTTTGCCTGCGCGCTGTTCACGAACCTCTCGCACGATCATCTCGACTACCACGGCAGCATGCCGGCCTACGCCGCCGCCAAGGCGAAGCTGTTCGACACGCCGGGTCTCGCCTGCGCCGTGCTCAACCTCGACGACGCGCTCGGCGTGCAGCTCGCCGGCCGGATGGCGGCGCGCGGCGTGCGCACCATCGGCTACAGCCTGGACCGCGGTGCGCTTGCGCCCGGCTCGGTGGGCGAATGGCTCCTCGGTTCGGCCGCTGGCACGGACGCGATCGGCATCGAATCCAGCTGGGGAACGGCGCAGGTGCCTTTCCGCCATCTCGGCCGCCACAACCTCGCCAACGCGCTCGGCGTGCTCGGTTGCCTGATCGCGCGCGGCACGCCGTTCACCGACGCGGTCAGGATGCTGGAGCGCCTGCCGCCCGTGCCCGGCCGCATGCAGCGGATCGGCGGCGGAGACGGGCCGGTCGTGATCGTGGACTACGCGCACACGCCGGATGCGCTCGACAAGGTGCTCGCGGCGCTCAGGCCGATCGCGGATGCGCGCGGCGGGCGGCTCGTCGTGGTCTTCGGCGCAGGGGGCGAGCGCGATGCCGCGAAGCGCCCGGCGATGGGGGCGGTGGCCGCGCGCCGTGCCGACCGCATCGTGCTCACCTCCGACAACCCGAGGAGCGAGGACCCGCTCGCGATCATCGCCGCGATCGCGAAGGGCATCGGCCGCGCGCACGAG
>Ga0073934_10008456_pt1 | contig 13712 bp, 14 predicted proteins | sample LarsenN4metaG_FD_76834 | JGI IMG/M metagenome (GOLD analysis project Ga0073934, IMG submission 76834) | Hot spring sediment bacterial and archeal communities from British Columbia, Canada, to study Microbial Dark Matter (Phase II) - Larsen... ...
ATAAGGCACCTCCTTGGGTTTGGATTTGACTCTTTATCCAGGTATACCACACAACGCGTGGTATGTTCAGGTGCCTTTTATATGATTATCAGGCAACGGTAACTCGGTATTGACACGAGCAGCGTTCTCTGATAAAGAATTGCCATGGCGCGCAAACCTCGAATCCATTTTCCGGGGGCATTGTACCATGTGATCGCAAGAGGGAACCGAAAGCAAGGAGTTTTTCTGGATGAGAAGGATTTCAAGCAGTTTCTTGCCTATGTTTTGAATTGCAAAAACAGATTCTCTTTCCGTCTTTATGCCTACGTTTTGATGCAGAATCATCTGCCCTTTCTTATCGAGGCCAGAGAGGTCCCGCTAAGTAGGATTATGCAGTCCCTCTTATTTGCCTATGCGAGTTATTTCAATCGGCGCTATGGGGAGGTGGGACACCTTTTTCAAGGGCGCCACAAGAAAATACCGTGTTACCGTTGCCTGACCCTAACCCCTTTACCCTCCTACGCAGAAAGCCACGCCTGCGTGCCGTAACGCCTGCCTGCCGCAGGCAGGCACTTCGACGTGCAGGCACGGGCTTCAGCTCCTGGGGGCTCCACTTTTTCCACGCATAATGTTTAGCGTGTAAACTGGAACGAAAGGATTTTCGACGGAATGGTCGGAAAATCATAGCGCAGCAAAGGGTAACGCCAACACGTTAGGGGCAATTGAAAGTTTCATATCCCCTGGATGAATAATATATCCTTTTTCGGTCTTCTTCGGAAAATCCTTTCTAAAGGCCAGAATGCCAGGCGCCATTGTGGGCCGAGGGGTGCCTGAAAGTTTGGCCTCGATCGGGATCAGTTTCCCACCCTGTTCAACAATGAAATCGACCTCCGAGCCGTGACTTGTTCTCCAGAAATAGAGATGTGGGTCCTGTCCACCGTGAACAAACCTCTTAAGAATCTCAGCGAGAACTCCCGTTTCAAAAATCACCCCTCCCAGAGGACCTGAGGCGGCATGTTCGGCATCTTTTAGGCCAGCGAGATAACACAATGTGCCCGTGTCAGTAAAATAAACTTTCGGCGTTTTCACAAGTCTCTTCCCGATGTTAGCGAAATAGGGCCGTAGGATAATAATCTGGAACGTGGCTTCCAGAATCGTTATCCACTGCTTAACTGTATTGAGACCGATTCCAAGATCACGTCCAATATCAGCAAGATTGAGAAGCTGGCCACTCCGAGCCGCAATCGTTCGAAGGAAATTTTGAAATAAGGTTAGATCTCCAATTTGTCGAAGCCCCCGCACATCTCGTTCAAGATAGGTTTGCACATAACTTGCGTGCCAAAGCGAGAAATCCCGATCACCTTCCGCAATCAATTCAGGATAGGTCCCCCGCAGCAAGCCCTTCCAGAGTTCGAGGTACGAAAGCCCCGGCAAATCCTTTCCCATCCGGCCTTGCTCCCAGGGAAGAGGACAGTTTCGATCGCCCGCTGCTTCCCGATAAGACAACGGAAGTAATTTCAATATCGCGGCTCGGCCGGCAAGGGACTCTGTTACGCTCCTAATAAGAAGTAGATTTTGGGAACCAGTGAGAATATATTGGCCTCGTTCCCGACGGTTTTCATCGATACGTTCCTTGACATAGGGAAGGAGGTCAGGGGCATGTTGAATCTCATCGAAGATGACGGGCGGAGAGTATTGATTCAGGAATCCCCTCGGATCAGTCATTGCTGCCGCTCGAACATCCGGAGGTTCAAGGGAGACATATCGGCAATCTTTACCGAACAGGTGTTTCAATGTTGTGGTTTTGCCAGACTGCCGGGGTCCCGTGAGGACCACCGCAGGAAATTCCTTCACAGCCTTTTTCAAAACCCGTTCTATGCTCCGCTCAATGTAGTTGGAAACCATGATCTCCCCAGTACCAGGGCTTGTGCAATTATGCATTATGATGGCATAATTGCACAGACATGTCAAGGGATATGTGAGAATGGCCGGGTTAAACAAGTTGATGAGTATGGTTGAGGGTAAAGAAGATTAGCGACACTTTTGAATGGGTTTGATTTTGCTCTGATGGATGGATCTTAACGTGACCATGGCCTTGGCCACGAGAACCTTTTTACTTCCCCTCTGATCAAAAACCTCTGATTCCCCAACCAAGATCTGTCCACCCTCTCGAAGGATCCGGGACCTGCACACCAACGCATGGCCATAGGCGGGTTCGAGAAAATTGATCTTGAATTCGATGGTCAGGATACGATGATCCTCGGGAACAAGACTGAAAGCAGCATAACCTGCCGTGTGGTCGGCCATGGTTGCGATGACTCCAGCATGAATGTAGTTGTCCTGTTGCCGATGGCGTTGTAAAACCTTTAATCTCGACTCAAGGTAACCTCTCCTATAGTGTACCGCTTTGAAGCCGCAGTCTGCTATAAATCCCCTTGAATAATCCTTCTTTAGGAACTGAATCCTTTTCAGACTCAATTCCTTATTCATGGCTTTCATCTCCATATAGCTCCCCTTTTAAATAATGCAAACGCCACTATTTCTTTGACATGAGGCCCCCTCACTCGGTCCCTCTTCCCCGCGGGCCGAGGGAAGGGTGAGGGGATTTATGTTTGAGATCGTATTTTGTTCCTGAGGGAAATGGCCAGATCTGGCTTATCCGTGATAATTCCATCAATTCTCTCGTCATGAAGCATTTTCCAGATCTTACTCCGGTCATTCACAGTCCAGACGAAAACCGGCTTATTCTCTTTTTTAGCTCGATCTAAGAACCCAAACCATAACAATCTCCAATGAGCCACCAAAAAGTCCACCTTCGCCCCCCTGGATCTTTCAAGAGGAAAAATTTCCGAAAGTCTGGTGAGGATAAAATTCTTGGGTTTTGATGTCCCTAAGATTAGTCCCGTTTTGATGTCTGGATAATCGTCTTTGATTTTCCTTATACAAGAATCATAAAAAGAAGTCATGACAAATTGGTCTTTCTTGAAGTACTGCAATAGTAATTCTACGATCTCTTTTTCATAACCTTCTTCTTTTATTTCCACATCCACTTTTATTTTTCCACTTGTATGTTTTAAAACCTCTTCAAAAGTGGGAACGGAAAATCCCTCCCCTATGGCCATCTTGGAAATCTCATCATAGGTTAATTCTTTAATCGGTTTCCCCTCCATGAGTTCGTCATGATGGACAATTAAGGCTTGATCTTTTGCCCTCCTCACGTCGAACTCAATCATGTCAACTCCTATCTCAATGGCTTTTCGAAAGGATTCTATCGTATTTTCTCTTGCCAAACCTGAAGCACCTCGGTGAGCGATGATCATCGTTTTTTCCATTCTCACCCCTATCTCATGCGACCTCTCGAAAGGGAGGCAAAGATACCAGCCAGGCAGAGGATCGTAAAAATCGCAAAGCCAATCCTCACGCTTTTTACAAAGAGCGGATAAGTGGGAGGCGTGATCTGGGCCGGCCCGATGTAAATGGCAAAAATCACCATCACCATCCCCATGCTCAGCATCATTCCTGTAGCACGCATGGTTCCAAGCGTCCCCGAGGCGACCCCGTAGAACTTCTTTTCCACAGAACTCATCACAGCATTAGTATTGGGGGAGGAGAACAGGGCAAATCCAAAGCCCAGAATCATCAGGATGCCGACGATGAAGACGACGGTCGCTTCTTGGCTCAGGAACGAGAAAAAAAGGAGTCCTAGTGTAGTCATCGCCATGCCGATGGAAGCGACGATTCGCGGCTCCAGTCGGTCCGAGAGCCTGCCAGCCAAAGGCGAAAAGAGAGCCTGCACAATCGGCTGGGCGATGAGAATGATCCCTGCTTCCCGAGGATTCATTCCCTTAATAAACTGGAGGTAAAGGCTCATCAAAAAACCCACGGCAAAGGTAGCGCTATAGTTGATCAGAGCCGCAAGGTTTGAGAAAGCAAAAACTTTATTCTTGCCGATGAGGTCTATGTTGAAAAGAGGACTTTCTGTTTTTAGTTCCCACTTAATGAGGGCCACGATTCCTAACACGCCCAGCAGGATAGAAGAGGCCCCCCGGATTCGAGGCAATTGAGAGAAACCATACATCGCCGCCATGAGACTCGCACTGAAAAGAATGGATCCGAAAAGATCGAATTTTTCCCCCTTTGCCTCGGTCCACTCTCCCTTCAACCTCCACATCGTCAAGATCACAATCAGAGCTCCTAAAGGGATGTTTAGACCAAAAATGCTTCTCCAGCCCAAATATTGGGTTAAGAGGCCCCCGAATAATGGACCGCAGGAGAGTCCTGAATAGACAGCGGCCACATTGATTCCCAGAACCTTTCCCCTTTCTTCTGGAGGATAGGCGGATATGAGCATGGCCACTCCAGTGCTGATGGTCATGGAGGCTCCGATTCCATTTAGAACCCGTGAGGCGATCAGAAAAAGGGGGGAAGGGGCAATGGCGGACAAGACAGAGGAGAGGGTATAGATCACGAATCCGTATAGAAACAGTCTTTTTCTCCCATGGATGTCTCCCAGTCTTCCGAAGGGGACAAGAAACATGGCTGCTGTAAGAAGATAGGAAGTGGTTAGCCAGCTCAACAGAATGGCATCCATCGAGAACTCTTTCCCAATGCTCGGAAGGGCGACGTTCACCGAAGAACCCATGAAAGGGATCAGAAAGCTACCAAGCGTTGTCACCAGAAGGGCGGGTTTTCGATAGTCCATCTATTTTCTCATGAATCACTCGAATGACACCCCTCACCCTACCCTCCCTTTTAAGGGGGAGGGCGAGGCAGGGGGTGAGCTAAGCCGTGGGCGCCTCACTTCTTGCGAGAATAATAACCGCCACGACAATCATCATGCCACCCATGACGAGGGTGATCGGTGTGACCCCGTCCTCATAAGCAAGTCGAGCAAAGAGGGCAAGTGTTCCAAAGCAACTGCCTGAAATAAGGATGAGAAAAACACCGATGAGGTAGCCCATGGGGTCAATCAGATTTCAGAAGAGTGGTGAATCCAGCTCAGTGCAAGGTTCAAGATCATGGTTTGCCCCTTTCAAGACCTCGGTTTTGATTTTAGATTTTATTTTTCAGATATTTCCCGGGATCTCCCATAAATCTCTTATAAATCTGATAATGGTCTGTCTCCTCATAAGAAACGACTCTTATAGGGATATAATCGAAGCTGTAAATCATCGATCCTGGGCATGATAGAAGAATGGGGGAGTGGGTGGCGATGATGAATTGGGCGTGGCCCAATCTGCTCATTTCCCGAAGAAGTTTGAGAAGCTCCAATTGAGTCCTTGGGGAAAGCGCTGTCTCTGGCTCATCCAGGAGGTAGAGCCCTTTGATCTTGTAGCGAGAGTTAAAAAAAGACATGATCGATTGGCCGTGAGACTGGGTTAACAGAGATTTCCCACCGAAATAGTCAATCTGTCCAGGATTGTCAGCTTCCCATTCATCTACGAGTTGGGCAAAATTACGAAAGATCTGGGATGAGAAGAAGGAGCCGGGGACAATACCATCCGTCCATTGGACCTCAACATAGAGAAAAAGCATTTCTTCATAATGATTAATCACAGCGCGGGTTCTCTCTTCTCCTCGCCAGATGTAAATCTGGCACCTTCTGGCCATCGCTTCTAAGAGGGTTGATTTACCCGATCCGTTCTCTCCAACGAAAAAAGTGACTGGAGAGGAAAATTCTATCTTGGGTGTTTGGCATAGAGCATCAAGATTGAAGGGGTAATGGTCCTTCGTTGGAAATTGGTCTGATTTCAGCCTGATTTCTTTTAAATGCAACATAAAGCTCTCCTCATGGGTCGTTGTTACACCTATCACATCGAAGCCAGATTTTCAACTGAATCTATAGGACTGAAGGAGAAGAATGGAGATGGGCAATAAGCTTTATTCAGGGACTATGACATGAATCTGGCTAAAAATGACTTGAAGAATTTCACTGCCTCTGGGTCAGCTCTTTTCATACTCCAGACATAGTCACCATAGCCTAACTGAGCTAATACGTATTTCCCGTAGGCAAATTGGCCAATGGCGATTTGTCCTGTGGCGAATTGCCCCAGGCCAAACATCAAACCCCAAGCCAGTTGTCCAATTGCATAAAACCCCGTTGAAGCCTGTCCCAGACCCAAAAGAATTCCAAGTCCAAGCTGACCGATGGCAATAAGACCGAACGAGGCATGGCCTATGGCTATGATTCCTGTTGCAAGCCTTCCTATGGCGATCACTCCTTTCGCAATGATCCGCCTGCCTGTTTCTGGACATTTGCCACGGGTATAATGAAAAAAAGGCAGCCCCATGAAAGTGACGTGAGATTTGAATTCGGCAAAGTAGGTTCCGTTGGGATAAACAAACCTCCGCCACACCCCAAGGTCTGTTGTTTCAATCTTATATTCAACTTTTTCGAGTAGAAGATTTTTCATGATATCGATGCCCCTTAAATGTGATGATCAAGTTTATCGAAAATCTTATACCTTTTCCTCTGTCTGCATTTTCAGCCACATGGCAAAAGCTGGATCTACGAGCCTCCAAAGGCCTGATTCTTGATCCTTCTCTATCAAATCCAGATCTTCCATTTGCCTTGCCGAATGCTGCACGCCTCCCACAGACCCAAGCCTGTGATTTCGGATATAATCGTTCGCCAAAAGCTTCTGTGTCGGCTCTTTAGCTAAGGCTTGCAAAAGAAGACGCTGATGAGGAGCAAGTGGCTGAGTAAGAGCTTCAAATACAGGCTTTTCGGATAAAATGAGCTTTTCAATCCCCTGATGGATCACCTTTTCTGTGACGGTTCCCGAAAGCTCATAAACAAAGAAGGCTAATTTTTGAGAATAGTAAGGGTGGTATCCTACCAGTGAAGCCAGTTTATGTGCCAATTCCGCACTGCATCTCCTTTTATTTCTTGTGAACTGCCCTTTGATAAATTCCACCAACTCCTGAGGGGGTAGTGTCTTCAGTGGGTAGTTAATAGCACTCTGAAAAAAAGGGCGTTGTCGCTCATTAAAGATCCCAAGAAGAACACGCCGGCGGCTACCGATGAAGAAATATGAAGCCCGTTGCTGTTGGATGCGAGTCCTCATCGCTGCTTCCACCTGTAACGCCTCTCTCAAGATAACGATTTCCTGAAATTCATCACAAGCTATATGGGCGCGGGTATTTTCGGAACTGATGAACTCCCCCAGGGAATCCATCGTTTCCTCAAGAAGGCCTAAGCCGCTTCTCCCAGCAGAGGATGGCTCGACACTAAGGGAGATTCCTCCTTCAAGGTCTGGCTTCAATACAGGACGGAAGGACCGTATTGTCCGAAGTGCCTTCTTCCAGAGTGGTTCCCTGCTGTGGGTAACTACAAAAACCGCTTTAGCCAGCCTTGCAGCTACATCGTCTACAGAGGCGACGCCAAAGAAATCGGCAAAGATCGTAACGAAGCCTTTATCAGCTAACTTCTTCTGAACTCTCTTGATCAGGGACGTTTTTCCATAACGGCGCGGGGAGAAGAGCACCACATTGGCCCCTGCCTCGGCATAAGTTTGCAGTTCTTTTAGCTCTTTCGTCCTGTTGCAAAAAGGCGCGCCCACTGGAACTTCTTGCAGATAGAATGGGTTACCCATTGGAGACCTCAGACTAATCTATTACCATTATGGCATTATCATAATGGTAATATCATATTACATGAAAATGGATTCCTGTCAAGCCAAACTGAGATGTTGCATTCGAAGCGCTCAAGGAGGATGAAAACCTGTTTAAGAGTTTCTTTCATAAGAGGATTGAAGAGAATCTATGTCCTCCGGATACCTCGTTACAATGCTTAAGTCATTAAGGGATTCTTAGAGTTTTTGATATTTATCTGGTTTTTCAAGAACAGGTTTCTTTTCCCCGTGTCATGCTGAACTCGGTTCAGCATCTCACAAAACAAGGCCATTTGAGAGACCCTGAAACAACCCATGAAAGAAGTTCAGGGCATGGTTCAGGGTGACAGAACAGGGTAAATTCCAAAACTAATTTGGACAAGAGTGATAGGGGGATTGAGATGGCTTAGTCATTTGACAAACTCTATCAAAGAAGATAATTTGAGGACGATGAAAGAAATTGTTGAAGTGGCGATCGCCCTTCCTGTGTCCAAGACCTTCCATTACCGTATCCCTGAAAAGATGAAAGGCTCCCTTCAGGTGGGGATGAGAGTGCTTGTCCCTTTTAAGCAGAGAAAGGTCACAGGTTTTGTGCTTGACCTTCTCGATCATCCTCCCAAGGGGATCGAAGAAAAATTGCGGGAGGTTGACGACCTTCTCGATGAGGTTCCTCTCGTCGATCCTCAATGGCTCCGTTTCTGCCAATGGATTTCGACCTACTACCTCTACCCACTGGGAGAGGTGATTAAGACCGGCCTTCCACCGGGGCTTAACCTAAAGAGCGAGCTGATCCTCAGCCTTACACAGGAAGGGATGGACGGTTTGAGCAGAGGGGGGCTGGAGCCGAATCAGGAAAGGATCCTCAGTGAGATCCAAAAATTCGGAAAGGTGGCTTTACGAAAGATCCTGAAGATCTTCCCCGAAGAGGTTTCAAGGGCCCAACTCTTCTTCTGGAAGAGGAAAGGGCTTCTAAAGATCGAAGCGGAGGTGGAAGACAAAGAAGTTAAACCGAAATTTGAAAAAATGGTCTTACACCAAGGGGGTGGAGAGGCTCGGCGGCTTACGAAAAAAGAAACAGAGATTCTAAGATGCGTGAAAGAGTGGGGTGAAGTCCCTTATTCCGAATTGAATAAGAAATTCAAATCTCCTTCAAGGGCTGTCCAGTCTCTCATGCGTTCAGGTTTGATTGCGGTTTCGTTTAAAGAAATCCCTCGGGACCTCTCTGTTCGTCCAGACCTGAAAGCCTATCCCAAACCGGAACTGACGGTTCATCAGGAAAGCGTCCTTCATGACATTTTGAAAGGGATTCGCTCAAGACGATTCTCTCCCTTCCTCCTTCATGGTGTAACAGGAAGCGGGAAGACTGAGATCTACCTGCGGGCCATTGAAGAGGTTCTGAGCCAGGGAAGAGAGGCTATTATCCTTGTCCCGGAGATCTCGCTGACGCCTCAGCTTCTTTCGAGATTCAAAGAACGGTTCGGAGAAAACCTCAGCCTGCTTCACAGTGGTCTTGGCAGAGGAGAGCGATATGACCAATGGAGGAAGGTCTGGAAGGGAGATGTGAAGATTGCGCTGGGTGCCCGCTCTGCAATCTTTGCTCCTTTCAAAAAAGTTGGGATCATCATCGTCGATGAAGAACACGAACCCTCTTACAAACAGGAAGAGAAATTGAGATATCACGCGCGGGACCTTGCGGTGGTTCGAGCAAAGCAGGAAGAGGCCACACTCGTTTTAGGAACGGCCACCCCCTCGTTGGAATCGTTCTACAATGCAGAGAAGGGAAAGTTTCATCTCCTTTCTTTGCCGGAGAGGATCGAAGGAAAACCTCTGCCTCGGGTCGAGGTAGTGGACATGAGGGGGGAAACGGGCCTCCTTTCAGATCACCTGAAGACAGCTCTCCAGAAGAATCTTGAAGACGGGAAGCAGAGCCTTCTCTTCCTCAATCGGAGGGGATTCGCCAATTTCATCCTCTGTCCAGATTGCGGTCTCACCTTCAAATGCCCCAACTGCAGTGTGACCCTCACCCACCATTTAACAGATCTCTCTCTCCGATGCCATTATTGCGATTATCATATTCCTGCACCAGGAAGTTGCCCCCGATGCCGGGGGGATCGTCTCAGGGGGATGGGAATCGGAACAGAGCGTTTAGAACAAGAGATTCGGCACTTATTCCCCGACGCTCGGGTGGACAGGATGGATCGCGATACCACCTCACGAAGGCGCGCCCATCAGCAGATCCTCAAACGGCTTGAGTCGGGAAAGATTGATATCTTAGTGGGAACGCAGATGATCGTCAAAGGCCATGACTATCCAAATGTGACCTTTGTGGGGGTGGTTTCTGCCGATACCTCCCTTCATTTCCCTGACTTTCGCTCAAGCGAGAGGACCTTTCAACTTCTCACCCAGGTCGCGGGGCGAGCAGGAAGAGGAGATATCCTGGGTGAAGTGGTTATTCAAACCTTCAATCCAGATCACTACAGTATTTTGAAAGCGAAGGTTCACGATTTCACCGGGTTTTATCAAGAAGAGTGCCAGTTCCGAAAAGCCCTTGATTATCCCCCATTCTCCAGGCTCATCAATTTCAGATTGAGCGGGAATAGTGAAAAACGGACAAAGACGAATGCTGAAGCGTTGGGAGGGATTGGACGGGATTTATTGAAGAAGAGGTATCCAAAGGGCATCGAGATCCTGGGTCCAAGTGCTGCCCCTTTTGCCAAGATGAAAGGTAAATTTCGATGGCAGATGCTCGTCAAGGGGAAATCTTCCCAGTTGTTGCATCAATTCGCTCAGGAATTGGCGTCACATATAGAGAGTCAAGAAAAAGCAGGAGGGGTCCGTTTGGATATTGATGTGGATCCCGTATTCATCCTATAATTTGAACCCTTAGGTTGGAGGTTTGAGGTTTGTGAATGAGGGGTGAGCAATGATCGATCGGAGGAAGGGTTATTTCAATAGAGAAATGGAGACCATGTCAGAAAGGAAAAGGGAGGCCCATCTTAAAAAAAGGGTCTCCGAGATCCTTCGCTACGGATACCGCCATTCGAAGTGGATTCGCGCGAGGTTCGATGGATTAGGGTTGGAGGCCGAAGAGATCGCGGATCTCAAAGAGCTGGAGAGGTTACCCATTACTAAGAAAGCAGATTTGGTTTATGCTCAGAAAGAATCCCCTCCCTTCGGAGGATTTGAGGTCATTTCTAAGAAAGGCTTGAGAAGAATCTACATGTCCCCCGGGCCAGTATTTGAGCCTGGGGAGTGGGACTACCGGGATGTCCGTTGGGCCCAGGCTCTCTATGCCTGCGGTCTAAGAAAAGGCGATGTTGTTCTTAATACCTTCAACTACCACGTCACCCCATTAGCCCTCATGCTCGATGAGTCCCTTAAGATGCTCGGCGCGACGGTGGTACCCGCTGGGCCTGGGAACATCTCGATGCAGATCCAACTGATGCGACAACTCCGCGTGACAGCATTTGTGGGAACCCCCAGTTTCTTGATGGCCATTGCCGATGCGGCAGAGGGGATGTGCCTCGATCTCAAAAAGGATCTCTCTCTGAAGGTCGCCTTTGTGGGGGCGGAGATGTTCCCGGAATCTCTCCGGCAGAAGCTGGAGGGAAAGCTCAATATCCTCGTGCGCCAGGGTTATGGCACCGTCGATGTAGGTTGTCTTGGATATGAATGTCCGGAGAGAAGCGGGATGCATATTCCCGAGGATGTGATGGTGGAGATCGTGGATACAGAGACAGGGAAGCAGTTAGAGATCGGTGCTACCGGAGAGATCGTCGCCACCACTTTCAGCAGGACCTTCCCGATGATTCGCTTTGCCACGGGCGACCTTTCCTATTTGATCAAAGGCTCCTGTCCGTGCGGCCGTACTTCGATGCGGCTTGGAAGAATTATGGGCCGCACCGATCAGGTGACCAAAGTGTTTGGGATTTTCATTCATCCCTGGCAGGTGGACGAAGTGATGGCAAGATTTCCCGCGGTGGCGAACTTCCAAATTGTGGTCACCAGAAAAGACTACCGCGATGAGATGACCGTTTATATCGAATTGAAGGAGGAGGTGGCTGATAAGGTCAACTTGAAGAGGGGAATTGAGAGAGAGATCCAAGAAGTACTTAAGGTGAAGGGAGAGGTGGTCTTTACGGTGAAGGGGGGCATTCCGGATCGAGCCAAGAAGATCGATGACCGAAGGATTTGGGAGTAGAATGGATGGGGAGCGAAGGGAAGATTAAGGTGGGTGGGATTATGGCCAGCACAGGCCTTGCAACGGTGAGCATCCTCTCCATTCCGGATCGTCCCGATGTGACCGGAACGATCCTACATGCCATGGGAAAACAGAATATCAACATCGAATTTATCGTCCTGACCGCCGACATTGAAGGAAACGGGAACATGACCTTTTGTATCGATCAGAAATATTTGGAGGAAGCCATTGAAGTGCTCGAAAAAGTCAAACCCCTGATTGAGGCAAAAGGGATCTCCTACCAACCGAATGTAGCGATGATCAGCGTTTTCGGTCCTCATTTTAGAGAAAGACCCATGATCTCCGGTCTTATGTTTCATGCCCTTGGATCCTCAGGGATCAATGTCTTGGCCATCAGCACATCCATCTCCAGTTGCTGCTGTTTGATTCAAGCCAGCGAAATTGAGGATGCCATGAGGGTTCTGCACGAGACCTTTGAGGCTCCCCACCAGGTGACGAAGTTTGCACCTTGATTCGTTTTGAATTTTGTTAAAGGGGGATTAGAGGTAGACCATGGAGAAGGCTCTTGGGAAATTGGCTGAGCAGCTTTTGGCCTTCGATGAAGCCTCTCTGGCGAATCTCAGGGAAAAGTATCGGTCGAGAATTGAACAATTTGATGGAACGAAGGATTGGGAGAAGGCGGTAGTCATCTATTGTATGATCAATGCCATCAGCCTAAAAAACACGCTCTTCAATGAGAATATGCTCAAAAGAAAGAGAGGAAAGGATAAACCTTTTCCTCCCTCAGGACGCCCTCGGTTGAAGCGGGTGAAATAACAGACCCTCTTTGCCCCCGTTCGCTCTTCTCGGGCCTCTACTCCCTAACCCTTCTCCACAAGCCAATTTTGCTCTCAGGTCGGACTTCGCGTGTACCACGACCTTCTCAACCCTAAAGGGATGCCATTTTTGAAGGATCAGCTATAAAATATTCCATATTTTTCAAATGTTACATTTATAGAACGTAGTCATGTTACCTTTCACTTACGCAGCTATAGGGTGGAGTCTCTCCGCTCCTTGAACAGATCTCTTTGAAGCTCCATTCTCCTTCTCGCCTACTAAAGCTTGAACCCGTTTTGTCCCCTACCACAATCCCTTGTGTTGAAAAACTTGACAAAAGCATGGGCAGCGTGTTAGGATGTTGTTACTTTCAGGGCTGGGTACCTTAAGCAAGGAGGCTGGATATGGAGCTTAACGAACCGTTAATACGGGAAGGGCATCCGCCCCATCCTGCGGGAGACAAGAGAATAAGGACTCTCCTCCCTCGGGTTTTCAGGGCTACCCTCTTAGTCGTCATCTTCCTCCTCTCCTTCCATCTCCCGCCAGTCCATTTTGAATCCCGGAACAGACAAGAAGCCATCAAGGAGATTCTTACTGTTCTTGAGAGGCATCCAACGGGGCTGGCAAATGTGACAAAGGAGGAGCTGGCGGAGGTTATCTATGAGGAGGCGACCCGGCACAACCAAGACCCGAAATTCATTTTGGCGGTCATTGCCATTGAAAGCGAGTTTAAGACTTGGGCGGTCTCAGTGAAAGGTGCCAAGGGGTTGATGCAGATCATGCCGGAAGTGGGACAGCTCCTCGCTGAGGAAATAGGAATTGAATGGAGCGGGGACCGGACCCTTTTTAATCCCTTTCTCAATATCAGGATGGGCGTCTACTACCTCTCCCAGTTGACGCGTCATTTCAATGATCCAAGAATTGCTCTGACAGCGTACAATTATGGACCCACCTATGTCCAGGAGCTTATCCAACGAAACGAGGGACTTCCCCCGTATTATTACCGTCGGATCCTTTCTGTCTACCATACGCTTTAGGTCTGACAAGGGGGGAACTTCCTCCGAAAGGGTCCCCCACTCTTGTCCCATCCCGTCATATTAGAA
>Ga0073934_10008457_pt1 | contig 13707 bp, 15 predicted proteins | sample LarsenN4metaG_FD_76834 | JGI IMG/M metagenome (GOLD analysis project Ga0073934, IMG submission 76834) | Hot spring sediment bacterial and archeal communities from British Columbia, Canada, to study Microbial Dark Matter (Phase II) - Larsen... ...
CGCGACGTCGATCAGGCGGCGCGCGACGTCGAGATCGCGATCGTGGTTCGCGCCCGCTTCCGCGATGACGTAACACGGATGCCCGGGACCGACGCGGCGCGTCCCGAGGCTCACCGCCCGCATCGCGTCACTCCTGGGCCGTGGCCGCGACCGCGACCGCCTCGAGGATCCCGGCGACGTCGTCCTCACCGCGCACCTCGGCGGCGTGGGCAAGCGCCTCGAGTGCGGGCACCGGGAGGAGGTCGATGATCTCGTCGGTCGTGAGCTCTTCGGCGTCTTCCATGGCGAGCCCGTGCACGAGCACGGCGTAGGCCTCGTCGACCGCTCCCCCGGCGTACAGACCGGCGGCGAGGCGCAGGGACCTGCGCGTCGAGGTCGCGGCGGCGACGACGACGGAATCGGCGAGGGCCGGCGCGAGCGACCAGACCTCCGTGAGGACGTCGTCGAGCTCCTCTTCCGCGAGCGCACGCACTCCGAGCTCGAGTGCGTCGCGCGCACGCGAATCACCGAACGACGCATACGCCAAGGCCGCGGCGCGCACGCGCTCGCGGGCGTCGACGGCCACATCGTCGGCGCGTGCGAGGAGTGGGCACGTCCGTCCCATACCGGCGGCGCGCATGCGGGCCGACCACTGCATCGCTTCGACCGCATCGAGCTTCGCCGCGAATCGCGGCACGAGTGCGAGCACGCGCGCGTCGCCGGGCGATCGCTCCCAGATCAACTCCACGATTCGTGCCACGCCACTCGGCTCCGACGTGCGGAGTGCTGCGATGACGTCGAGCACACGCTCGTCGGGAACCCGCGCAACCACCTCGGCCGGATCGAAGTCCGTCTCGGCCACGAGGCGCGCGAACGCGTCCCAGACGTCAGGCGAGTACGGCTCGGCCGCGAAGACGTCCAGCACCTCCGATGTGGCTGCGTCCTTGTCGTCGAGGAGGTACTGGACGTGCGCGCGCACGACGCGCACCACGGTGGCCGAGCACGGGAACCACGGGTCGTCGGGTTCGCTGGCTCCGTCGAGGAGCTCGAGTGCCCGCTCGGCGTCGTCGAGCTGGAGCAGCGCGGCCGCTTCCAGCAGCGCCGCAAGATCGCGGCTGCCAGCGTTCGCCCGCACGAGCTCGGCCCACGACGCGACCTCCCACGGCCGGCCCTTCGCAAGCAGCACGGCCGCCGCGTACGCGCACGCCGAGGCGCGCACGGGAGCTTCGTCCGACGTGCTCGACGCGATCTCGAACCAGTCGAGTGCCTCGTCCTCGCGGCCGTCGGCGAGCAGTGCGCGTGCGCGGTCGAACTCGGGGCACCCCGAGGGCATGAGCGGCTCGACGGTCGTCATCGGTACCTCCTGTCGATCCCAATTCGGCAGGAAGGAGCCGGAGTTCAACGCGTAGGGGCGCGCCCTGGTCGGAGCAGGTCGACCAGCTCGGCCTCGAGGGCGGCAGCCGCGGCATCCGCGCCCGGACCGGAGAAGTGCACGCCGTCGGGCCGGGCGGCGAGGTCGGCCGGGCACTCTCGGTCGGCGATGGTGGTCGAGACCGTCACGCCCGCACGGGGCACCACCCTCGTTGCGAGCCGGTGCTGTACCGCGACCCGCTCCGGGTCGTACCACTCGCGCCCGGCGGCGGGATCGCCGGAGCGCGCGTGGAAGCACGGGGGCGCGAGCCACAAGACCCGGGCGCCGGTCGCGGTCAGCCGCTCGATCGCGGCTGCGGCGGCGCGCTCGAAGTGCTCGTCCCACGGTGCGCTACCCGGTGGTGACCAGGTCCGGGCGCCGTCCCACGACGCGTCGTACACGTCCCAGGCGCCGAACAGCACGAGGATCCCGTCGGGCCGGAAGTCGGCGAGCACGCCGGGCCAGGTGACCGCGGTCCGGCACGAGTCCGGGGGGCGGAACGCCACGCCCCAGTACCCGCGGACGTGGGCACCGTCGATCAGCGCGCATCCGAGCGCACCGGCGTTGCGGACGACGACACCGTGGCGCGCGCCCCAACGCTCGATGCCGCCGCCCAGTGTCAGCGCCACCGAATCGCCCACCACGAGCAGGCGCCGGCCGCGAAGTGACACCGCCGGACTCCCCGGCGCGTCGTCGGCGGGCGGGGCAGATGGCGCCGTCGTCGCCGGCGGCTGCATTGGGTCGGCATCGGACGGGACCGACCCCGGCGACGCGGCCAGGCCGCCGGCGAGCGCCGCGGCGACCAGCAGAGCGGGAACCGCGAGAACGCGCGCGTGCACCGCCCAGTCGTAACACTGCGCGCGACGACGGGGAACACCGCGCACGAATCGCGCGCTGCGCGTCGGGATATAGCGCGAACCGTGGCCGCCACGCCTCGTGACGGCGTCAGCCACGCGGGGTGCGACGGAACGCTCAACTTCCGGGACGGAACGCCGATCTGTGCGCCGTAGGCGAAGGCGGGCATGGATGGTCCGCCGATCGGTTCTAGGGACGGGCAGCACTCTGGGCGGCACCCGATGCTCGATCTCGCAATGCGCGCGATCCAGGCGTCCCTCGATGGGCTCGCCGCGCGCCAGCGGCTGATCGCCGAGAACCTCGCGAACGTCGACACGCCCGGCTACCTCGCGGCGCGCGTCTCGTTCGAAGACTCGCTCGTGGAGGCGCTGAAGGACGGAGCGCCCGAGACGACCGCCATCAACGCGACGCACTCCCTCGACCCGACGCGGATGAACGGCAACAACGTCAACGTCGACGACGAGAACGTGCTGCTCATCGAGACGGGGCTGCGGTTCCAGCTCGCAGTGGAGTCGATGAACAACAAGTTCCGCATCCTCCACCAGTCGATCCGGCGGGACACCTGATGTCGATCTTCCCGGTCCTCAACACGTCGGGCAGCGGACTACGCACGTTTCGCATCTGGATGGACGCGATCGCCGACAACATCGCGAACATCAACACGGTCCGCCCGTTCGACGAGGAAGCGTTCCAGGCGCGCTTCATCGTGGCGCAGGCCGTGCGCAGCGATCACCAGAATCCGCCCGGAGTCGGCGGTGGTTCGCGCGCGGCGGCCGTGCTGTTCGGCGACCCGCAAGGCCGGGTGCGCTACGAGCCGGGCCACCCGTACGCCAACGAGCAGGGGCTCGTGCGCTATCCCGACATGGACCTCGGCGACCAGATGACGCAGTTGCTGATGGCGCAGCGCGCGTACCAGCTCAACCTCGCCGTCATCGACCGCGCCCGTGACTCCTACCTGCAAGCCATTCAGATCAACGGACGGTGACGGTGGCGATCCCCGGAATCGGTCAACTCGTCGGAGCGCCCGGCGCAGTTCCCCTCGCGCGGCCGAAGCAACTCGAGGCGGGCGGCGAGCCGAAGGGCGACTTCGGCAACATCGTCGTCAACGCGCTGCAAGGACTCGAAGCGGTCCAGGACCGCGCCGACGGCCTCGCGGTCAAGGCCGCGACCGGAGACCTCACCGACGTGCATGACTACACGATCGCCGCGACGGAGGCCGCGCTGGCGACCGAGTTCACCGTCGCGGTGCGCAACCGCGCGGTTGAGGCGTTCAACGAGGTCATGAGGATGCAGATCTGATGGCCGCCCTCGACATGGACCGGCTGCGCGCGCACGCCCGGCGCTTCGCCGACGGGTTCACGCCCGGCCAGAAGACGATCACGGTCCTCGGCGTGGTCGCCGTCGTACTCGCCGGCTACTCCTTCATGACGTGGGCATCGTCGACCGAGTACGCAGCGCTCTACACGGGTCTCGAAGGCGAGGACGCGGGCGAGATCACCCAGGAGCTCGACGCGCGGGGCATCCCGTACAAGCTCGCCGACGGCGGCCGCACGATCATGGTGCCGCGCAGCGACGTCTACGAAACGCGCGTCGACCTGAGCGCCGAGGGGCTGCCCAACGGCGGGCGCGACGGTTTCCCGCTGCTCGACAAGGGCGGCATCACCAAGAGCGAATTCTCGCAGCGCGTCGACTACCAGCGCGCGCTCCAGGGTGAGATCGCGCGCACGGTCGAGGCGATCGACGGCGTGGGCGCCGCGCGTGTCATGCTGACCATCCCACGCGACGACGTCTTCGTCGGTGCGGAGGAGGAGCAAGCCACGGCGTCGGTGCTCGTCGAGCCGACCGGGGGCAAGGAGCTCGACGCGGAGACGGTGCAGGCGATCGTCCACATCGTGTCGTCGAGCGTCGCGGACATGACCGCCGACGACGTGACGGTCGCCGACTCGCTCGGCAACGTGCTCGCCGCCCCGGGCAAGAACGGGACCATGGCGGCGGGCGAGAACTTCGAGCGCCAGGCCGCGTTCGAGAGCGCGCTGGCCGCCTCGGTCGAGCGCTTCATCGCGACGTCGCTCGGCCCCGGACGGGCGGCCGTGACCGTGAGCGCCGACCTCGACTTCAGCGTCAGCAACACGAACACGACGCGCTTCGAGCAGCCGGGCGGCATCCAGGTACCGCAGAGCAGCCGGACCGAGACCGAGACGTTCACCGGATCGCCGGGCGGCGCGACGGGGCTGCTCGGACCCGACGGGACCCCGGTCGACTCCGGCTCGCAGCCCATCGACTACTCACGCAACGTCACCGAGAGCCAGAACGCGCTCGACACGATCGAAGAGAACATCCAAGAGGCGCCCGGCGAAGTCGAGCGGCTGTCGATGTCGGTCCTCCTCGACGCCGACGCAGTCGAGGCCGGCGACATCGGTGACTGGGAGACGGCGCTCGCGTCGGCCGCCGGCATCGACACCACGACACGCAACGACGTGCTGACGGTGACGCGCATGCCGTTCGACACGACGGCGCGCGAGGCAGCCGAGGAGCAGCTCAACGGCGCCGCGGCCGAACAGTCGCAGACGCAGTTGCTCGACATGATCCGCTACGTCGTCACTCTGCTGATCGTGGGGCTCGTGCTGTTCCTCGCATGGCGGGCGATCAAGCGGTCGGAGGCCAACCGTGTCCCCCTGCGGGTCCCACTCGACCTGCGCGAGCTCGAGGCCGCCGACTTGGTACCCGAGGTCGCCGAGAGCCGCCGCCCGGCGGTGACCGCACCGGTCACCCCGATCGAGGTGCAGCACCTGCCCGTCGAGTCCGAGGTCGCGAACATCATCGAGCAGCAGCCGGACGAAGTCGCGATGACGCTGCGTTCCTGGCTGGCGGACAGGCGGGGGTAGTGACGGGTGGCCCCGCCGAAGTTCAACGGTCGTGAGAAGGCCGCGATCCTCATGATGCAGATGGGGAAGGAGCGCGCCGGCGTCGTGCTCAAGTCGATGCGCGAGAACGAAGTCGCGCAGATCATGGGCGAGGTCGCGCGCCTGCACCACCTCGAACCGCACGAGATCGAGGAGGTCCTCACCGAGTTCCGCGACACGTTCCTCGCGCGCGCACACGTCGCGCAGGGCGGCTACGAGACGGCGCGTGAACTCCTCGAGTCGACGTTCGGCGCGGCCCGCGCCGACGAGATCCTCGACAACCTCGGCGTCACGCTGGTCACCGCTCCGTTCGAGTTCCTCCGCCGGGCCGACACACGCCAGGTGCTCACGTACCTTCAGGACGAGCACCCGCAGACGATCGCGCTCGTGCTCGCGCACATGCACCCGGAGTCGGCCGCGCTCGTGCTCAGTGCGCTCGGCGAGGAACTGCAACGTGAAGTGGCGTTGCGCGTGGCGCGCATGGACCGTACCTCGCCGGAGGTGATCGAGCAGGTCGAGGCGATACTCGAACGCAAGCTCTCGACCGTCATCCAGCAATCGGAGTTCGCGCAAGCCGGCGGGCTCGAAACCCTCGTCGACATCCTCAACTCGTCGGACCGGGCGACCGAGCGACTCATCCTCGAGGGACTCGAGTCGCAGGACGCCGAGCTCGCCGACGAGGTCCGCAACCGCATGTTCGTGTTCGAAGACATCGTCGCGCTCGACGACCGTGCGATCCAGCTCGTGCTGCGCTCGGTCGACGCCAAGGAGCTCGCCGTCGCGCTGAAAGGTGTCGACCAGAAGGTCCGCGACAAGATCATGAAGAACATGTCGGAGCGGGCCGCGGCCAACCTCTCCGAAGAGATCCAGCTTCTCGGACCGGTGAAGCTCAAGACCGTCGAGGAAGCGCAGAACTCCATCGTGCGGGTCATCCGCACGTTGGAGGAAGCGGGTCAGATCGACATGGCACGAGGTGGCGATGAGCTGGTCGTCTGACGGCCCGACGCGCGTCCAGGTCGTGCGCAACGCGCGCGTCGAGCCCGCCGACCTGGGCACGGTCCGCTCGGCGGCCGCGCGGGATCTCGTGGTGGCACCCGAGCTCATCGACGAAGCGCGCCGCGAAGGGTTCCAGCGCGGCTACGACGAAGGGTTCGAGACCGGCGTCTCTCAGGCCTTGGAAGAGGCGCGCGCGCGCATGCACGACCTACCGCAGCGGCTGGAGCAGGTGATCCGTCGACTCGACGACGCGGCGACCGCGCTGTCGCTGCGCGAGGCAGTTTCGTTGCAGCAGATCGAGGAACAGGTCGTCGCGGTCGCGTTCGCACTGGCCGAGGAGATCGTCGGGTTCGAGTTGCGCCACACGCCGACACGCGGTGCCGACGCGCTCGCGCGCGCACTAGCACTCGCGCCGCCCACCGGTCAGGTCGTCGCCCGCTGCAACCCGGGAGACCTCGACGCGCTCGACGACCCCCAGTCACTCGCGCCCGGCCGCGCGCTCGTGGTCGTCGCGGACCCGTCGCTCGCACCTGGCGACTGCATCGTCGACGTCGCGTCGTGCCGCATCGACGCGCGCATCCCCGAGGCGCTCGCGCGCGTCAGGGAGATCCTGTCGTGACCGCGCTGCTCGACGCGGTTGTCGCCGCCGCCCGGCCGCTCGTGCTCGGGCAGGTCACGCGGGTGGTCGGCCTGAACGTCGAGGTCGAGGGCCTGCACCTACCGATCGGTCACGCCGTCACGATCACGACCAACGACGGTCCCGTGCACGCAGAGGTCGTGGCGGTCGCCGACGACCGACTCGTGTGCATGCCGCTCGGGGAGCTACGCGGGGTGCGCGCCGGTGATCGCGCCGTCGAGAGCGACGGCGCGATCGACATCGCCGTCGGGCGCGAGCTGCTCGGCCGGGTGCTCGACGGTCTCGGACGGCCGATCGACGGTGGTCCTCCACTGCGCCATCTCCCGCGCGTCCACGTCGACCATCATGCTCCCCACCCCCTCGCGCGCAAGCGGATCGACACGCAGCTCCCGCTCGGTGTCCGGGCACTCGACACGCTCGTACCGTGCGGGCGCGGGCAGCGCATGGGGATCTTCGCGGGCTCGGGCGTCGGCAAGTCGAGCCTGCTCTCGATGATCACCCGCGGTACCGAGGCGCAGGTCACGGTGCTCGCCCTGATCGGCGAGCGCGGTCGGGAAGTTCGCGAGTTCATCGAGAACGACCTCGGACCCGAAGGCCTGGCGCGAGCGGTGGTCGTCGTCTCGACGTCGGACACGCCGGCGCTCGTACGCCTGCGGGCGGCTTTCACTGCGACGCGCATCGCAGAGTGGTTCCGCGACCAGCACCTCGACGTCCTGTTGCTCATGGACAGCCTCACCCGGTTCGCGATGGCACAACGCGAGGTCGGGCTGTCGGCCGGGGAACCGCCCGCGACCCGCGGGTACCCGCCCTCGGTGTTCGGCCTCCTGCCGCGGCTGCTCGAGCGCGCCGGAGCGAGCGAGCACGGATCGATCACGGGCTTGTACACGGTGCTGATCGAGGGCGACGACCTCATGGATCCGATCGGCGACGCGGCACGGTCGATCCTCGACGGCCACGTCGTCTTGTCGCGTGCGCTCGCGACGGCCGGTCACTTCCCGAGCATCGACGTACTCGAGTCGATCTCGCGGGTGACCCCGGCGATCACCACACCCGGACAGCGGCAGGCGAGCACCGAGATGAGGCGGTTGCTCGCCGCGTACCGCGACGCCAAAGACCTCATCGAGATCGGCGCGTACGTGTCGGGTGCGAACCCGACTGTGGATCGGGCGATCGCACTGCGCGAAGCGATGGATGGCTTCTTGCGCCAGGACCTCTACGAGACGTCGACCGCATCGGATGCGTGGGACGCCCTCGTACAGCTTGTGGGAGTAGGCACGTGAAGAAGTTCCGGTTCCGGCTCGATGCCGTACTACGGGTCCGCCGTCTCGAAGAGGAGCAGTGCCGGCTGCGACTGATGCAGGCCCACGCGCACGCGCGCGCGACTGCTGCGACGGTCGAGGCGCGCCTGCACGCGTACCTGACCGCGGCGCGCCCCGAGGCACTCATGTCGTTCGAGGAGTTCGAGCGTGCCCGCTTCGAGCTCGAAGCCGCTGCGACAAGCGTCGAGTCGGCACGCCTCGCGCACCGCGAAGCCCTCGACGCCGTCGACGCGCGCCGCCAGGACTGGATCGAGGCCAAACAGCGGGTGTCGGCACTCGAACGCCTCGAGGCCCGCAAGCGCGACGAGCACACGATCGACCTGCGGCGCGGGGAGGACCGACTGATCGACGATCTCGTCGTCGCGCGCCACCGCCTGCGCCAGCAGCAAGGGGTGAGCAGGTGAACGTCGCCGCCGTGCCGCCGACATCCGCCGACACGATCCGCAGCGCCGGCGACCCGCCCGACGCACCCGCGCCGGGCTTCGACCTGCTGCTCGCGGGCGCGGCGCGAGCCAAGCGCGCGGCCGGCGGCGCGGATCGGCGAGACGACCGCCAGCGCCCGGCGGATGAGGCGGCCGAACCCGGGCCGCCGGACGGACGGCGCGCGGAACCCGCCGCCGAGCCGGACGCGCCGGTGGAACCGGGCGGCGCCTCACCGGCCAATCCGGCACTCTTGCTCGCCGCGCTCGCGATCATCCAGGCGACCGAGCTCCCCATCGACGCCGCCCCGGGGACCACCGGCCCGATGGGCGAGGCGGAGCAGGCGGCCGCGGTCATCGACCTGGACGCCGGCTCGCCGGCGGCGAACACGCCTCCGGCCGAGCCCGTTCTCACGCCCGCGCTGCCGGCTGGTCCGGTCGCGGCAACGGATGCACCGGCGACGGCGGACGCTTCGCCGCCCGAGGACGCCGGCGCCCCGGCACCGGACCCCGGCGACGGCGCGCCCGAGCCCGCCGCGACGATTGCCCCTGCGCCGCCCGAGCGGGTCGCGTCCGTGGCCAAGGAGTTGCCGTCGGCGGGCACACCGCCGCGAGCGGAGCTGCCCGAACCGGCGTCGGATCGTGCCCGCGAGGTTCTCGCGGCGCTCGACCAGGCAGAGTCCGTGCCGGCGCGCCGGCCCGTCACGGTCCCCGCGGTACCGGCCGTGCCCGGGTCGGTACCCGCCTCGCCCGCTTCCGACCGGGCGCACGACGTCGCCGGCGCGCTCGGCGCACCCGCCGACAGCCGCCCGCTGGTTGCCGCGGCCCCTGCGCCGGCCGCCACCGTCGCGCCGGCCGAGCCGCGTGACGTCCCGCCGCCCGTCCCGCCGCCCGCACCCGCGGAGCAGCTCGTCGCGGTGCTGCGCCCGCTCCGGCTCGCACCCGACGGCGCCTACCGGCTCGGCCTCGAACTGCGCCCGCCCGAGCTCGGGCGGGTGGAAGTGCGGGTCGAGCTGCGCGACGGCGTGCTGCACGCGTCGATGCATGCCGAGACCGAGCACGCACAGCACGCGCTGCGCGACGCGATGGCGCACCTCCGCGCGCGCCTCGAATCCGACGGGATCCGCGCCGGGCGCCTCACGGTCGACGACGGTCGGGGTGGCGCAGCCGGCAACTCGGGCGATCGCGGCACTTCGCGCCGCGACGACGAATCCCTGCGACGCTCGCGCCCACAACCGCTCCCGCTGCTCGATCCCGTCGTCGACCAGCACGGCGTCGACGACGGCCTGGACGTGAGGTTGTGAACCGTTGACTGCGATCGATCCCTTCGCATCGGTGCGCGCGCCGTCGTCGACCGCGCCGCCGGTGCGCGAGCCGACGGACCAGTTCGGCAAGGACACGTTCCTGAAACTGCTCGTCGCGCAGCTCCGCTTCCAGAACCCGCTCTCGCCGCAGGACCCGACGCAGTTCCTCGCGCAGACGGCGCAGTTCACGATGGTGGAGAAGCTCATCGAGATCGAGGAACAGAACAAGACGGCGGCACGCGCGAACGAAGTGCTCGCGTCCAGCACGCTCATCGGCCGCATGGTGACCTTCGGCATCGGCACGGAGGAGAAGCCCGCGCCGATCGCGACGACGGAGATGCGCGTCGGCGGAAACCTGCCCTCGACCGCGACCGGCGGGATGGCGTTCGAGTCGAACACCGACGTGTTCGCATCCGACGGCACCCGCGTTCCGTTGCGCCTGCGGTTCGTACGCCAGCCCGACCAGCCCGACCAGCCCGACCGAGCCGCGTGGGAGCTGCACGTCCTGCACGGGACCCAGGTGGTCGGCAGCGCGTCGTGGATCACCTTCGACGCCGCAGGCGAACGTACGAGCGGCGCGGTCGTGATCCCGGCGGGTGCGCTCGAGGCGATCCCGGGCACGGCCGGCAAGTGGCCCGGCGCCGGCATCACCGTCGACCTCGGCGGCTCCGGCGACCCGACGCGCCTGCGCGTCGGCGGGGGAGCCGCAACGGCCGCCGTTCGCGAACAGAACGGCAGCGACGGCCGCACGCTCACCGGCGTCGTCACGGGCGTCCGGTTCGACGACCAGCTCGGCGCGCTCCTGCACGTCGGGGACCGCGAGATCGCCTTGAGCAAGGTGCTCGAGGTCCTGCCCACCAACGACTAGCCCCAGCAACGACTCACGAGACAGAAAGGCACCACCATGCTGCGATCGATGTTTGCCGGCGTCTCGGGACTCCGGTCCCACCAGGGGTTCATGGACGTCGTGGGCAACAACATCGCGAACGTCAACACGACCGGCTACAAGACGAGCAACGTGCTGTTCCAGGACCTGTTGAGCCAGTCGCTTCGAGGGGGCGGTGCGCCGATCTCGGGTGAGCAGGGTGGTACCAACCCCGCGCAGGTCGGCCTCGGCGTGCGCCTCGCGGGCGTCACCGTGAACATGGCGCAGGGCGCTTCGCAGCTCACGGGTCGCTCGACCGACTTCGCCATCCAGGGCGACGGCTTCTTCGTCGTCGACCAGGGCGGGACGCGCGCGTACACCCGGGCGGGCAGCTTCTCGCTCGACGGTCTCGGCCAGCTCGTCACCTCTGAAGGTGGATTCGTGCTCGGTTGGCAGGCCGACGCGGTCGGCAACGTCGACACCAACGCGAGCGTCGGGTTGCTGCGCATCCCGGTCGGGCAGACCATCGCGCCCGTGACGACGACGTCGATCGACATCGGCGGCAACCTGCCCGCCGACGTCGCGACCGGCACGAACATCAACGCGTCGATCAACGTGTACAACAGCTTGGGGACGGCGATCCCGCTGCGCGCCGAGTTCCGCAAGATCGCGAACGTCTCCCCGAACGTGAACTGGGAGGTCCGCGTCTACGACGCCGCGAACAACGTGATCCACGGACCGACTGCCGTGACGTTCAACGCGACGGGTGCGCTGACGACCGGCAACGTCACCGTCACCCAGGCCCAGCTCAACGCCATCGCGGGCACGACCGGCACCTGGGATGCCGGCGGCGTCGTGCTCGACTTCGGCGCCGCGGCCGACCCCGACCGCCTCACCGGCGCCGCCCAGCTCAACAGCGTGGGCGCGCTCGCGCAGAACGGCTCGGGGATCGGTTCGCTCGTCGGCTTCAGCGTGTCGTCGGGCGGTCTCATCACCGGCGTGTTCTCGAACGGCCGCAACCAGCCGCTCGGCCAGATCGCGCTCGCCGCGTTCGCGAACCCGGCGGGGCTCGAGAAGGCCGGCGGCTCGCTGTACCGGTCGTCGGTCAACTCGGGCGAGCCACAGATCGGCGTCGCCGGCGCAGGAGGTCGGGGCACGCTCGCCGGCGGCACGCTCGAGATGTCGAACGTCGACCTCGCCGCCGAGTTCACCAACCTGATCGTCGCCCAGCGGGGGTTCCAGGCGAACTCCCGGATCATCACCGCCTCCGACGAGATCCTCCAGGACCTGGTGAACCTGAAGCGCTAGTCCGTTTCGGCGTCATCCGGCGACGGCAGCGGTCGCCGGATGACGCAAAAACGCGCCGTTGTCTTCACGGAGCCCGTCACGCTGCCGATAGTCGCGCTGGAGCGGCTCGCGACGCAGGCCGCAGCGAGGTCCAAGGACGGATCGATGATCACGGTGACGCGGCTCAACGGACCTGCCTTCGCGCTGAACCACGACCTGATCGAGCGCGTCGAGGCGACGCCCGACACCGTCATCACGCTCGTCGACGGCACGAAGTACGTCGTCACCGAGAGCGTCGACGAGATCGTCGCGCGGGTGCGCGAATCGAAAGCGGCCGTGATCGCTCTGTCGCACCTGCTCGAGCACCGCGTCAGCGGCGGGCCGACGTTGCGCATCGTGCCGGGCAGTGACGAGGACTGACGGCGGCTCGCCGGGAGGAGACAGGGTCAGGGATGGCCGACGAAGAAGAAGTCGAAGCCGCGGAAGCGTCCAAGGGCGGCGGCAAGAAGAAGATGATCCTCGCCGTCGTCGGCCTGCTCGCGGGCGCGTTCGTCGCGAAGACGATGTTCCTGAAGCCTCCCCCGCCGACGCAGGCCGAGCTCGATGCCGCCGCGCAGACGCACATGCTCGAGGTCTGGGCAATGTGCGCCGCGGAGAACGAGCAACCGTTCGACCCCGAGGTGGCGGCGCCCGAGATCGAAGCGATCATCGAGGCGCGCAATGCCGCGCATGGCGCCTCCCACGGCGACGCCGAGGGCGAAGAGGGTGAAGAGGGCGAAGGCGGGGACGAGCACGCCGACGAGGAAGCACCTGCCGAAGATGCCCCCGAGGGCGAGGAGCACAGCCTGCGGCGCGGCGGCGGCCTCGGGTACAAGGCGGCGCCCGCGCGGGTGGCCGTCGGAGGCGGCGGCGCCACGTCGTCGATGCACCCCATCTACGAGAACGACGAGGTCACTCTCAACCTCGCCGACGGTCACTACGTCAAGGTCCAGGTCGCCCTCCAGCTCGCGTCGACCGTCGACGTCGAGGCACTCTCGGTCAACAACTACGGCGCCCGCGCCCAGGACATGGTCAACGAGCGCCTGTCGGGCCTGACGATGGAGCAGTTGCAGGACCCGGCGGCCAAGTCGGCCCTGAAGCACGAGCTCGGGTACGACATCTGCCGCGACTACGACGGCGAAGTGAGCACCATCTACTTCGTCCAGTTCGTCACCCAGTAGTCCTCGTCGCGGCGGCGGCCGATCGAACGTCACGGCGGGTGGGCAGAATGACCTAAACACCGACCCGGCCGGGCCGATCAGTGGCCGTGGCCGTGAGCACTGCCCGAGCGCGGGAGCCGAACGTCGTACCGTTCGACTTCCGCCGCCAATCGAAGTTCACGCGCGACCACGTCCGCGCGCTCCAGATCGTGCACGAGACGTTCGCGCGCCAGCTCTCCACCGTGCTCGCGACGACGTTGCGCGCGACCGCGAGCGCGACGTTCGGCAAGGTCGAGCAACTCTCCTACGACGAGTACGTCCGGTCGCTGCCGAACCCGTCGTACATGATGATCCTCTCGATGAACCCGCTCCCCGGCGCGGCGCTCATCCAGCTCCCCCTGCCGATCGCGTTCGCGGCGATCGATCGGCTGCTCGGCGGGACGGGCGACTCGCTCAGCCCGAAGCGCCCGCTCACCGAGATCGAGTCGAACCTGATGCGCACGGTCATCGAGCGCGCGTTGCGCGAGCTCGAG
>Ga0073934_10008459_pt1 | contig 13702 bp, 13 predicted proteins | sample LarsenN4metaG_FD_76834 | JGI IMG/M metagenome (GOLD analysis project Ga0073934, IMG submission 76834) | Hot spring sediment bacterial and archeal communities from British Columbia, Canada, to study Microbial Dark Matter (Phase II) - Larsen... ...
AATGCAGTTCAGAGAATCAGCTATTCATTACACGATCAGGTTGGAATACTTGCAACATATCAGAGAGATTTTGCTAAAAATTTAAGAGTTACCGGTGGCGCAGAGTTCAGATACTGGCATGCTGACCACCCGGGACATTTTACGAATTTATTCGGAAAAGATAGTATCAATGCTTTAACTTATGCAACAGTAGATACTGCTGGTCAAATCAAAACTTTCCAAAGATATATTCGTCAGGGAGATCTTGACGGACCTACAGGTGACATCGGTTTCCCAACCGGCTGGAATCTCGCAGGAAGCAAAGATCCTACCTATGTAACACAATACAGAAACTATCTTGGAGAAACACCTCAGTTTACTGTATATGCACAGGCAAATTACCTGTTTGAAAAAATCGGACTCAACCTCATGGGTTCATTACAATATGCATGGTATAAGTATAAATTAACTGAAAACATGCCGAGCGAAAATGCAATATCCAGGCAGTTAAAAGCAGCTGAAGTCAGCCAGCTTGGATTACAAAAGGAAGGTCCGGTTGGAAGTAAATTCTATATGAGAAGCGGGAATAAATGGTATGAATTTGACTTAATAAATGCAGACAGAACTAAAGGCTTCTTACAGCCCAAAATCGGATTTAACTGGAATGCAACTAAAAACTTCAACATATTCGGTAATTTTGCAATGGTTTCAAGGATGGTTGACTTAGGCGTATATTACAATCAGGGAAGATTAAATCCTGATGTTGAAGATGAAAAATCAAATCAGTTTGAATTAGGTTTTGGATGGCTTGATGAAATATTCCAGGCAAAAATCAACGGTTATTATATGAACTGGGATAATAAATCAGCAAGAATACAGGATGTTACCAAAGCTGGTCAGCCCGGATATGACAGAAACGGTTTCAGAAGTGAACTCGTAGGTACATCAGAACACAAAGGAATTGAATTTGAAGCAGGTCTTTCATTTGATAAATGGTTACCGGTAAAAGGATTCGCATTAAGAACTTCATTCACATATATGGATAACAAATGGAGCAAAGTACTTGACGCAGTAAAATATATAAACAATGTCAGAAATCCATTTAACACAAGTGCTTTAGATGCAGACGGAAAAACCTATACATTATATTTTGATGAATTGGAAGGAAAACCGGTAGCAAGCGGACCGCAACTTATAACAACTGCGACATTAAGCTATGAAAACTACGGTTTCTTTGGCTCAATTGATATGAACTACTTCGGAAGAGATTATTTACTCGATGGTGGTACATTCCTGGGCACAGAAGCTGAATTTATAGGCGTTGTCAATAACAAAGAACTTTATAAAACTGTTTACAGCGACCAGTTACCGACAAGATTCCTCTTTGACGTAACAGCAGGATATAACTTCGAATTTCAGAAACTGATAAGAGGAACTCTTACATTACAGTTATTCAACGTATTTGATAAGGAATATTTCAGTTCTTCAGACAGATTCGGAGTAATCCCCGGAATGGGAAGAACTTTCAGAGCCAATCTTTCAATCGGTCTCTAAAAATTAATTAATAATAGATTTAAAAAGAAAAGCTGTCCGAAAGGGCAGCTTTTCTTTTTATGCTGAAACACAAAAACAAATTATATTTCCTGGGATATTTTATAAAAAACAGTAAAAAATGATGAATATTAAAATTGAAGAGATTTTATCTTCGAGTCTGATAAAAGCAGTTTTTACGAAAATTTACTTAAATTAAAATATTTATAGTTATAACGAAATGGTATATCTTGATTTTAAACTAATTTCAATATATTTTAAAAACATTAGTATAATTGAACCGTTATAGTGCATATTTATAAAGACAACAAGAAGTATATTCTAAAATAAAAGTAAATTAAATTTGCAATATGGAACTTCAAAAGATATACAACGAAAATTGTTTGATAACAATGGGCAATATGCCTGACAATTTTATTGACTTTGTTATTACATCACCGCCTTATGACGATATAAGAAATTATAATGGATTTGTTTTTGAATTTGAAAAAATTTCTAAAGAACTTTATAGAGTTTTAAAAAATGGAGGGGTGGTAATTTGGGTTGTGGCAGATGCAACTATAGATGGAAGTGAAACAGGAACTTCCTTCAAACAAGCACTATTTTTTAAGGAAATAGGATTTAGAATACACGATACTATGATTTATTATAAAAACAACCCTATGCCACAAACAGGTAATAGATATCATCAGCATTTTGAGTATATGTTTGCTTTTTCAAAAGGAAGCCCCAAAACATTTAATCCCATCACAGAACCGACAAAATATCGAGGACTTGCCAACATGAAAAACAGAGGTCAAAATGGGTCGCTTGATTATGAAAAAGTTGCAAGAACAACCGAAAAAAAAGTAGGGAATGTATTTTTCTATTCTGTTGGTGGAGGTATTTCTACCAAAGATAAAATAGCATATAAACATCCGGCAATATTCCCTGAACAACTGGTCTATGATCAAATATTCACTTGGACAAATGAAAATGATATAGTTTATGACCCTTTTATGGGAAGCGGAACCACTGCAAAGGTTGCTAATTTAATGAACAGGCAATGGATTGGTTCTGAAATATCAAAAGAATATGTTGATATAGCCAATGAAAGATTAAAAGAATATACTTTGAATAATTTATTTACAACTAAAATAAAATGAATACACTTGAACGCGGCTCTCAGACAGCAAAAAATGGTTTTAGGAATGAAGATGATATTGTTAGAAAGTTTAATGACTGGAAAAATGATAAAGATGCTCAAGTTTGTTTGATTATAATGAAATATAAATTATCAGAAATTGAATATGTTGAGGCGATTAAAATTTTCGGTTATAAAACAGACGTTCAAGTTCAAGTTACAATAAAGTTAAAAAAAGCAATAGATGTTGAAAATTTACAGGTAAAACTTGTTAGCAATCCTAAAGGATTTAACCAAATTGATAAACGGTGGGTAGATAAATACGCAGAGATGTGGGATATTCCGCGACAAATAGTTTCGATTCTTAATAGATATACCGGAGACGAAAAACCATCCATTAAAAAGCCCAAAGACAAAAGAAGGATGTTTGCAAATGAATTTACTGAAGTAGAACAAAAAGCAATTTTAAGATGGTTAAGTAAAAATCAATCTTTAATCGTTTCAGACATTTTAAAAGGGCGTGGAAAATTTGCAGCAGAATGGATGTTAGTTGCTCAAAAAGTTGAGAAAAATGCAAAATGGATACTTAAACCAATGAATTTTTGCATGAACTATTTCGGTAATGGTAAAATAGAAATTACAAATAGAGGTAATTTTAAGATAGGAAGAATTACAATGCAAAGAAAAGGTGGTGATGGTGGTCGAGAAACAGCAAAAATGTTGCAATTTAAAATCAATCCAGCAGAGCTGTTTGAAATTGAATAAAATACGCACTATAACAGCGGTTTGGCGTAATGTCGGGTGCAGTAATTCTTATAACAGTTTTGAGGTAGGTTCAAGTGTAGTTCTTCGTTTGAATCCAGAAAGTTCTCTGGATTCTCCGAAACCTGCCTGAACGAAAAGTCCGAAAACGTTAGCTGCAAGCGCAAATAAAAGACAAATAAATAACTAAAAGGATAACAATGAAGACAGAAAATTTTAAATTTATGGTTGAATGTGCAATAAAAGCACCATCAGGTCATAATACACAACCCTGGAAATTTGAAAATACAGATGACGGTATATTTATTCATCCTGATTTTTCAAGGGCTTTACCTGTGGTTGACAGAGACAATCATGCTTTATACATTAGTTTGGGTTGTGCTATTGAAAATATCATTATTGCCGCTTCGGTAAAAGGACTTGAAAGCACGATTCATTATCCTGAGGACGCAAAAGGAAGCATTAAGATTTTGTTTAATAGTGCTAACGCATCAAACGTTAAGACAGACCCATTATTCGATTTCATTACTTCAAGACAAGTAAACAGAAATAAATATTCTGACAAAATAGTTTCAAACGAAGATTTACAAATACTTAACTCATCATTCAAATTTCATGGAATTTCTCTTCTTCTTTTAAATGGCAAAACGTCCTTTGCTAATGTAATTCCATTAATTATAGAAGGTAACAATCTTCAATTTAGCAATAAGCAATTTGTAAACGAACTTACAAGCTGGTTTCGCTATTCAAAAAGCGAAGCTGAAAAAACTAAAGATGGTTTATGGACGGCTACGATAGGTTTGCCTAATATGGGTAGATTAATTGGTAATTTTGTAATGAAAAATTTTGTTTCAGCTAAAAGTGAAGCCAAACGATTAAAAGATATTTTAGAGCACACTCAAGGACTTGCCATATTCATTAGCGATAAAAATGATGTAGCTTCATGGATAAATATTGGAAGAGCCTTTCAACGTTTTGGATTAACAGCAACAAAACTTGGAATAAGTCATGCTCAGCTTAATATGCCTTGTGAAGAAGTTACCGTAAGGCATAAACTTGCAAAAGTTTTAGGCGTTGAAGGTAGCCATCCGTTACTTTTAATCAGATATGGTTATGTCGAAAAAAAGATGCCCTATTCTTACAGGAGAAATTTTGAAGATGTCGTATTAAACAAATAAAATTATGAAATACGTTTTTATAATTATCATTCTTATACATGGACTAATCCATCTACTTGGATTTGTAAAAGGTTTTGGTTTTAAGGAAGTGAAAGAATTAACTCTGCCTATATCAAGACCAGCAGGGATTATTTGGTTGTCAACAACAATACTTTTTTTGGCTTATGGTATTTCTTCCATAGTGAATTCAAAATATTCATGGTTACTTGGGTTCTTAGCTGTGGTAATTTCCCAAATTCTTATCATCCTATTCTGGAAAGATGCAAAATTTGGTACGATTCCTAATATTATCATATTACTTGTATCTGTCATTTCATTTGGTTATTACAATTTTCAACGACTTGTTCAGCAAGAGACAAATCAATTACTAAGTCAGAATAAAACATTTGAAAAAAGAATTATCACTGAAAACAATATTCAGCATCTGCCACTGCCTGTAAAGAATTGGCTCAATCATTCCGGAGTGATTGGAAAACCCTATATTTATTTAGGCAAAGTTTTACAAAAGGCAGAAATTAAAATGAAACCCGAGCAGGAAAACTGGATGAATGCTACAGCTATACAATATACCACTATTGAAATCCCAGCATTTATTTGGACTGTAGATGTGAAAATGAACAGCTTTCTTAACTTTCAGGGAAGAGATAAATTTGAAAACGGCAAGGGAGAAATGCTAATTAAAATATACTCACTAATAAACGTAGTAAATGAGACAGGTGAAAAATTGGATGAAGGATCTATACAAAGGTATTTAGGAGAAATGGTATGGTTTCCATCACTGGCATTAAGTCCCTACATCAGTTGGGAGCCAATAGACAGCTTAACAGCAAAAGCAACAATGACCTATAAAGGAACTTCAGGTAGCGGAACATTTTATTTTAGCCCGGAAGGAGATTTTATAAAGTTTTCTGCAATGCGTTATATGGGCAATGACCCTGATGCTAAAAGACATGACTGGGTTTTACTTGTTGACGAACATAAATTTTTTGAAGGCATAAAAGTTCCATCTAAAATGACTGCAACTTGGAAGCTTGATAGTAAAGATTGGACATGGATAAAATTAGAAATAACAGACATTAAATATAATGAAAATACCAGCCGCTAACACGGGTTTTTCTTCAGGCGGAGTGATACTGATAAATCGGGATAAGCTTTGCAAACTTAGATTGTTGTACCTATATAACTTTTATCTTGATTTATTGTTTTGAATACCTGAATTTGACTTCAGTTAAATTATTTTAACTCTTTCTTAAATCTACATAACAATTACTCTTTATAAAAATTATATAATACAATTTTTGTAGCTTTATTACATTCTAAATGAATTGATTAATTTACTAATGTTAATAATATTGTGTTAATTATTAATATATGGCAAAATTAACTCCCGGAAAATTTAATGTTGACCTGGTTACTCTTATAAAGCGGATAAGAAAAGAACCGCTATCTTCAAACTACTTCATATTTTCGCAGGAGAAATCAGTTTTCGATAATATTATAAAAGAAATCGGGGAAAAATTTACTGAAGGTAATTTTGATATTAAAAATAATTTTTCGAAATATTACTCAGAAGAAACTGACATGGAAATGCTGATTAATGAGTGCAGTAATGAGAGTTTCTTCTCTGAAAAAAAAATTATATATTATAAGCTGTCTAAAAAATCAGGAACTAAAGGTGGACTGAAAGCAGATGATAAAAAGGCATTGATTTCATATCTTAATAATCCAAATCCCGAAACAATACTTGTAATAGCAGTCAGAGATAAGGAATTTTCAATAGATACTTATGCAGAATACTTTGTGAAAAATACAGGTGTTTTTATTCTTGAATCTCCCGGAGAAGATGAACTGATTAACTGGTTAAATGAAAACAGAGGTGAATTTAATTTAGAGAAAGATGCTATAAAAGTTTTGCTTCAACATATTAACCCTTCCTATGATGAATCAATTCAGGAACTGGAAAAGCTTAAATCTTTTTGTTATGATACTAAAACTATAGATCTGAATGCAGTTAATTTATGTATAGGAATGAGCAGGGAATATAATGAGAGTGATTTCATCAATGCTATATTGGACAGGAGACCCGATATTGCAATGTTAATATATGATAATCTTGCACTTAGAGATGACTATGATATATTACTAATTTATATGATAAGTTCTTTATTTCAGGGAATTTATAAACTTGGTGACCCTGAACTGAACAGAATGAATGAATTTGAATTGAAAAGGGAATTAAAGATATTTTACGATAAAAACAATACTATACTGAATAAATATAAAAAATTCCGCAGTCAGACAAATGAACTTAAAATTAAAAATGCTTTTGATTATATTTACAGGACTGATAAAGCTCTGAAGACATCGAATGCAGATAAAAGGTCTCTTTTCACAACATTAATAGCTGAAATTTTAAGGTAAAAAAGTAAATAAATTTATTTTTCAGGCATTCAGATTTTAAGGAACTAAATAAATTAACCAAAGTTTAAAAGATAGCTAAATTGCATAAAGTCGAATATAAAAAACTGACTGATGAAGAGTTGATATTCAGATTTCAGGAAGAAGATTATGACGCTTTTAACGAAATTGTATTCAGATACAAAGATAAACTTGTAAACTTTATATTCAGATATACAGGCAACAGAGACGATGCAGAGGACTTTGCACAGGATACTTTTCTAAAGCTTTACCGTTCCAAGCATTTATACAGAGAAATAGCAAAATTTTCGACATGGTTTTATACGATAGCACTAAACACAGTTAAGACAAGTTTAAAAAAACAAAACAGATACAATTCAATATCAATAAGTGATTTTGACCCTGAAGGAGATAAAGATTTTGACCTCCCGTCAGAAGATAAAACGCCGGATGAACTGACAGACACAGAAATCGAAAGGGAAGAAGTCCAGAAGGCAATTGAATCTTTGGACGAAACATTCAGGGAAGTGATAATATTAAGAGATATAGAAGACCTTGAATATGAAGAGATAGCTAAAATAACAGGACTTCCTCTTGGTACCGTGAAATCACGGATAAACAGGGGAAGAGAAAAATTAAAAAACATCCTTATAAAAATTTTAAAATAGTTCTTCGCTTTGCATCAGGAAGAAGAAAAATATCCGGAAATTCGCAACAAATTGCTCTCGCTGCCGAGAATTAAGGCAAGTGAAGATTTTATGACGAAACTTCAGCATAAAATCAATCTTGCAGAAGCTGAGGAGAGAAATGCGAAATTAAATACACGTCCTGCAGAAGAGAAGAAGAAATTCTTTGGATTCTCCGGCTGGTTAGTTCCGTCTTTGAGTTTCGGAGCTGTTGCAGTTATAGCTTTTTTAGTAATCTATACAGGAGTTTTCAGGACTTCTAAAGATGATATTAGTAACAATAATAACGTTGCCTCATCGCAAGAGAAAATGAATTCCGATATAACAGGGAACGAGGATAAACTCCCCGGTACAAGGGTACCTGACCAGATTATAGCAGGAGATTTAAAGCAGGATAAATCAGATTTATCAGCACCGCCGGTTTCTCCCGAAACGAAATTTTCAACAGACAGAATGACAGCTGAACCGCCTAAAGTAATGGAAATGCTTACTCCAAATCCATCAACTTCTGAGCCGGTTAATGAAAAAGAAAAAATTATAGAGACACAGAAAAGAACAGATGATGTAATTGAAAAAGAGGAAAAGACAGGGCAACCAAAAGACGTTATGAAAAAAAGCGACGAGTCAATCAAAGATGAAAAGAAAGTATCTCCAATTCCCGGATTTCCCAAAGGTGAAGATAAAAAATCCGAAAAAGAAGGTGGTAAAATTGACAATTTAATTTCACCATTTGTAAATCCTTCTGATAAGCCAGCTAAAATTATTGAAGATGAAAAAAAAGGTCAGGAAAAAAATAAAGACAATAAAGAAAACAAACAGGAAAATAACATAAAACAGCAAAAAGATACTACAACCAATAAGAAAAAAGAAAAACAGAAGGAGATAATTAAGGAAACACCAAAACAGGATATTCCCAGGACGGAGACTCCGAAAATAATTATCCCTAAAGAGGAAAACAAAAATCAAAACAGAAACAAACAGGAAACTCCCAAAAAAGAAACTCCAAAGCAGGAAGTCCCAAAGCAGGAAACAAAGAACAAACAGGAACAAAATAAAAATAACGATTAAATTTATATAGCTTTGTACAAAGTAAAAGTAACTGTAACCTTAAGAAAAACGATACTTGACCCGCAGGGCAAGACGGTAGAGCATTCCCTTCATTCGCTCGGCTACACCGGAATTTCAGGCACGAGAATAGGGAAATATATTGAGTTTTTTATAGATGCAGAATCGGAAGAAAAAGCAAAAGCTATAGCTGATGAAGCGTGTAAAAAACTTTTATCAAACCCCGTAATGGAAGATTACACATTTATAATCGAAAAAGTATAAACATTATATGTCAGAAGCAAAAGTTGGAATAGTAGTTTTTCCGGGTTCGAATTGCGACCACGATGCATATTTTGTATTCAAAGATATTTTAAAAGTTGATACGAAATTTTTATGGCATAAAGAAGGAAATATTGAAGACCGGAATATTATAATACTGCCCGGTGGATTTTCATACGGTGATTATTTAAGATGCGGAGCGATAGCGAGTTTTTCAAATATAATGAAAGATATTATCGCCTTTGCTAAAAAGGGCGGAATAGTAATCGGTATCTGCAACGGTTTTCAGGTTCTCTGCGAGACCGGATTACTTCCCGGTGTATTACTGAGAAATGATAATCTTAAATTTGTATGCAAAACAGTTTCTCTGAAAGTTGAAAACAACAAGAGCATTTTTACATATAAATACGGTTTAAAAGAAGATATAAATATACCGGTTGCTCACGGCGAAGGAAATTATTACTGCGAAGAAAATGTGCTTCAGGAACTCATTGCAAAAAATCAGATTTTGTTCAGTTACAATGATAATCCGAACGGCTCCATACATAATATTGCAGGTATTCAAAACGAAGCAAGAAATGTACTTGGAATGATGCCTCACCCTGAAAGAGCATCCGATATTAAATTAGGAAATACTGACGGCTTAAGACTTCTTCAGGGAGTTGTTGAAAGCATAATATAATAAACCGGAAAAATGAGTTTTGGTGTAACCGAAATAATATTAATTCTTCTTATAATCATAGTTCTTTTTGGCGCTAAGAAAATTCCTGATTTGATGTCAGGTATTGGCAAAGGAATCAAAGCGTTTAAAAAAGAAACCAAAGATGAAGATAAAGAAGAAAAAAGTTAAACAGGCAAAGTAAAATAAAATCTTGTTCCTTCCCCGATTTTAGATTCTACTTTTATTTTTGTGTTATGAAGTTCCAGAATATGTTTAACAATTGATAACCCCAAACCGCTGCCGCCCATTTCCCTCGAACGATTTTTTTCAACTCTGTAAAATCTCTCAAAGATTCTTGGCAGGTCACTTTCCGGAATTCCCATGCCGGAATCCGATACTGAAATTTCCACAGCTTTATCTACAGGTCTCGTAGATACTGTAATCACGCCTCCGGAAGGAGTGTATTTAATTGAATTATCTATTAAGTTTGTCATTACCTGTTTCATCGTATCTGCATCACAGAAAACTCTTTCGGAATCTTTAACTTTTTCTGAGAAATCAACTTTAAGATTTTTGGATAAGGCAATATCTTTAAGAGAGTTTATTACCTCATTGATTAAACCGTTAATTTCTATATAGCGTTTGCTGAGTTTAACTCCGGTTTCAAATCTTGATATGCTGATAAGATCAGAAGAAAGTTCGCTTAATCTATATGTGTGGGACAGAGCTTTTTTAAGAAAATCCATATTAACAGAATCATCTTTAATTGCACCGTCAATCAGGGTTTCAAGCGAAAGTTGAATGGCAAAGATTGGCGTTCTGAGTTCGTGAGAAACATTTCCGAGAAATTCATTCCTGTTAATCTTAAATGTTTTTGCAGTTGATAATTCTGTGATAAATTCCTTTACAACATTAATTAAAGCTCCTGTGAGTGAGTATAGATTTGGGTCACTGATATTTGGTTTCATATCAGTTAATTCTTTTAAAACTTTCTCAAGGTTTTGAATTTTTTCTTCGTAATTATTGAATTTATCAGTGGTCTTTGCAAAAGAAATACTTTTAGTGATTACAGTTAGTTTGTTGAGAGGTTCTTCAATAGAATTTTTATAAAGTATATAAGTTAACCCAATTACAGACAGCATTGAAATAGCAAAAATTAAAACAGAAAAGCCGGTTAAATCCATAAAGATAAACAAAGAAATTCCGGCAATTAAAAAGAAAAGAGAGATAATCAGATATTTAACATAAAATGTCATCTAATATTTTAATCATTGTTGAATCTATAGCCAAGTCCTTTTATGGTTTCAATATAAGATGCATATTCGCCGAGTTTTTCCCTGACTTTGGCAATATGAACATCAATTGTTCTGTCAACAACGAAAATATTCTCGCCCCATATTTCGTTCAGAAGAATTTCACGCGAAAGAACCTTGCCTCTGTTAGCAAGGAGGAAATGTAAAAGTCTGAATTCTTTTTTAGGAAAGAAAACTTCTTCATTATTTATTTTAACGATGTGAGCTGAAGAATCAAGCTCAAGATTTTTAAACTTTATATATTCTTCACGTTCAATAATTTTTTCTGCTTCTGCGTATGTTCTCCTTATTACAGATTTAATCCTTGCTATAACTTTCCTCGGAGAAATAGGTTTCTGAATGTAATCATCGGCTCCAAGTTCAAGTCCGATAATTTCGTCAATTTCATTTTCTTTGGCAGTAAGGAAAATTACAGGGATTTTTGATGTTGTGTTATTATGTTTAAGTTCCCTGCAAACATCAAAACCATTTAATTCAGGCATCATAATATCGAGAAGAATTAAATGAGGTTTTATTTTATCAGCCATTTCAATCGCTTCTTTCCCCTCAAAAGCGCAGAAAACCTCGAACTCCCCTTCCTGATTCAGATTGTACTTAATCAGGTCAACAATATCCTTCTCGTCATCTACTATTAAGATTTTGTATTTCACTTTATTTTGTTTTATCATAAAAATAAAGTCTTTTAATTAAGGAAGTAATAAGAGAATATTAATAAATTGTAAAGCGTAAAGATATTATTCTAAAATAACTTCTTTGTTGGATTTTGCTGATTCGTAAACAGCTTCAACAACCTGCATAACTTTCATTGCTTCATTTCCGGGTGAAAAAATTTTATATAACCCTTTTACAGCTCCTATAAAATGTTTCATCTGATATTCGTAACTTTTCTTAAAAAATCCCTGCTCGGATTTTGATGTTTTTGGAGTAACTTCTATTAATTCATTGTTTATCTTCTTATGTATCCGCAAAGGATTAATTGAAGAACTTCCTTCAACACCAAAAGCGTTACAGTAATAAAATTCTCCGCCTCTTAAAAGACTCCAGCTCACTTCAATTGTCAGCGTAGATCCGTTTTTGAATTTAACAAGTGTGAAATTGGAATCTTCAACAGTTTTTGTATTATGGTAGTAATTTACTGAAGTTACACTGTAAACATCAGGAAAATTTAACATCCACATTCCAAGGTCAAGCATAACAATACCATTATCCATAAATACACCACCGCCCGATTTATCCATCTGCATAAACCATTTTGTAGTTGAGCTTTGTGTTTTGAGCCAGCCCGTTTTAATATAAAAAAGTTCTCCTATATCACCGCTTCTGATAAAACTTCTTTGAAGCATTGCATCACCTCTGAATCTGTTGTTCATAGCTACCATAAGGTTTTTCTTATATTCAGCCGCAGTATCAACAATAAGTTTTGTTTCTGTGTAGTTTCTTGCAATTGGTTTTTCTATTAATACATCTTTTCCCGCCTCAAGAGATTTTACTGCAAGTTCAGTATGTGAATCTGTTGAGGTTGCAATAATTACGGCATTAATTTCGGGATTTTCAGAAATCATCAAATCAAAGTTTCTGTACGATTTCTTAATTCCGAATTTTGATGCAACGAATTTAGATTTATTCGTATCTATATCGCAAACTGCAGAAATTTCTACATCGTTTAATTTTTTCAGGATTGGAAGATGAACTACCTGGGCTATTCCTCCAAGACCGACAACTGCTACTTTGACTTTTTCCATCAGAAAATGTTTGTTTTTTTAAAAAGTCAAGACACCCGAATCACATACAGATATTACTGACCGTTGCTTTCTTCCGAACCTGGCGGGGTTGGGTAACTCCATATTGTCCGGGGCTTGACTATACTTAATAATAAAAACTATTGCACTTCTTTAAAACAGAAATCAGTAATAATCAATAATATAGCTAAGAAGATTTAAACATTAAATACAAACCGAACAATCCGAGAAAAATATTTACAAGCCACATTCCAATAAACGGGCTTACTAGATTTCTGTCTGCAAGTTTTTCGCCCCCGATTAAAGCTGCCCAGTATATCAGAAAAAACAAAAGCGAAAGTCCTGCTGCAATACCAAAACCTCCTTTTTTTACACGATATCCAAGCGGAGCACCTATCATTGCAAATATCAGGCAGGCAAATGGAATTGAATATTTCTTGTAAATTTCTACCTGATAAGCATCCATCTGTGCAATTATTTGTTTGTTGTAAGTTAATTGCATTCTCAGCTGTTCTTTTATACGCAGAATATTTGCCACACTGTTGTACAATGTATCTACACTTTTTACTGATGTATCACGTCTTATAATTGTATCCCTGTAATCAAGTGATGATAATTTTTTATTGTTAAGGAGAATATTCCTTGAGAAATTCTGATTACTTCTTTCCAGTTCAACCTTCATACTATCAATTATTTTTTTCATAGCTGAAGCCGATAGTTCACGGTCGCCCCTTATGAAAGTATTGTCTCCGGTTCTTTTGAATCCAAAACCCTCTGAATCAAAAATTAACCTGTGCTTTTCAAACTTTACTTTTCTGTATTTCTCTGAGAAATCAACATTATTAAGCTGGTGAATTTCTCCGTCTTCAAGATTCATAATGATGCTTTTAAAATCCTCTGTAAATCCAATGTCACCTCTTTTTGCTGTAACGAGATTTCTGACCGCCGGGTTGGAATAATCATAAA
>Ga0073934_10008460_pt1 | contig 13701 bp, 12 predicted proteins | sample LarsenN4metaG_FD_76834 | JGI IMG/M metagenome (GOLD analysis project Ga0073934, IMG submission 76834) | Hot spring sediment bacterial and archeal communities from British Columbia, Canada, to study Microbial Dark Matter (Phase II) - Larsen... ...
GCGCGAGCGCGGCTACAACCAGGCCGAGATGATCGCGCGGCCGCTCGCGCGCGCACTGGGCATCCCGTTGCGCACCGACGCCCTGCGGCGCACGCGCGCCACCAGCGCGCAGTCCGGCCATGACCTGCGCGCGCGGCGGATGAACCTGGCCGATGCCTTTGCGGTCAGCGCGGCGCTGCCGGCGCACGTGGCCATCGTCGACGACGTGATGACCTCCGGCAGCACGCTGCGGGCGGTTGCCGGCACGCTGGCGGAGGCCGGCGTCACCCGCATCGACGCCTGGGTGGTGGCGCGCACGCTTTAGGGGCCACCGGAACGGCCGCGGCGGCGATGCGCGCCGTATAAGATGCGCGCGATGAACAACCTCGCCGACTACGCCGCGCTCTCCCCCGACACCGTCATCGACGCCATCGAGGCCACCGGCCGGCGCAGCGATGCGCGCGTGCTGGCACTCAACAGCTACGAGAACCGCGTCTACCAGGTGGGCATCGAGGACGCGGTGCCGGTGATCGCCAAGTTCTACCGGCCACATCGCTGGAGTGACGCCCAGATCCGCGAGGAACACGCGTTCTGCCTCGAGTTGCGCGACGCCGAGCTGCCGGTGGTGGCACCGCTGGCGGACGCCGACGGCAACACGCTGTTCACGCATGCCGGCTACCGCTACGCGCTGTTCCCGCGCAAGGGCGGCCAGGCACCGGAACCCGGCGACCTCGACCAGCTGCACCGCATCGGCACCTTGCTCGGGCGCATCCACGCGCAGGCGGCCAGCCGCGCGTTTGACGAACGGCCGACGCTGGATGTCGCCACCTTCCTCGACCACCCGGCGCACATCCTGCAAGCGCGCGGCTTCGTGCCGCCTGCCTTCGAAGCCCGCTATGCCGGCCTGGTCGCCGCCCTGCGCACGAAGATCGTCACCGCGTTCGCGCGCGCGCAGGATGCCGGCGTCCGCTTCATCCGCACGCAGGGCGACTGCCACCCCGGCAACATCGTGTGGACGCGCGACGACGGGCCCTGGTTCGTCGACTTCGACGACTGCCGCAGTGCACCGGCGGTGCAGGACTTCTGGATGATGCTCGCCGGCAACCGTCACGAGCAGCAGCTGGGCCTGGCGGAACTGCTCGACGGCTACAGCGCCTTCCGCGATTTCGACGTGCGTGAACTGGCCCTCGTGGAGCCGCTGCGCACGCTGCGCCTGGCGCACTACGCCGGCTGGATCGCGGAGCGCTGGGAGGACCCGGCCTTTCCGCGCGCCTTCCCCTGGTTCAACACGCCGCGCTGGTGGCAGTCGCACCTGGGCGAGCTGGAAGAACAACTGCAGTTGCTCGACGAAGAACCGCTGCGCTGGCTATGACTGCCGCGCTGACCCGCAGGCCATCGGCGGCAACTGGCCGGCCCGACCGTTGCCGCTAGAATGCCGCAGCCCTGACGGCAAACCGGAGCACCGACATGACCTCGCCGCGTCTTTCCACCGCTCGCCTTTCCGCCCGCGCCCGCGCGCGCGGCATCGCGCTGGCCCTGCTGGGTGCCGCCACGCTGTTCAGCGCCACCGCCGGGGCCGAAGGCCGCTACGGCGGCCGCTACGACGGCGTCTACGTGACCCGCGGCACGGTGTTCTCGATGGGCCGCGCCGACCCGCGTGGCCAGAGCGGCCAACCAATGCTGGAAACCGGCGTGCTGGTCGACGCCAACTTCAGCAGCGTGTTCCTCAACGGCGGCATCGGCGCGAAGAACTTCGACGGCCACAACGTGGTGAACCTGTACGCCGGGTTCGGCTTCAGCCGCATCCTGCAGATCCAGGCCGGCTACGGTGACCGCGGCCCGCTCGGCCGCATCCGCACCGACCTCAACCTGCGCGAGGCCTACAGCTTCTTCACCTCGACGCGGCAACACCCGCGCGAGCGCACGCTCGCCGACCGCATCACGTTCACCTACACGGTCGAGCGCTACAGCGAGGCGGAAAACGGCGAGTTCGACAACGGCACCATCGGCCTCGGCGTGCTGTTCGACGGCCCCTTCTAGGGCAGCTGCGGAAGCGCGGCGCCTGACGGCGGCCTGCCCGGCCGCCACTCGCGCAGGACCCTGGCGAAGGTCCCGAAGTAGAAATCCACCTCGTCGGTGAGCCGGCCCTCGTCGCGCAGCACCCACGCGTACAGCACGCCGATGCCGGCATTGGTCAGCAACCGCATCAGGTCCGGCGTGGGAATGTCCGGGATCTCGCCGCGCCGGCGCAGGTGATCGAAGAACGCCTCGGCCATCGGCGCGTTGCTCTGCACGATGCCGCCGTACAGGCGCTGGATCACCGGCATGAACTCGCCGGCCTCGCGCACCAGCACGCGGCAGAACGCCTTGTTCTCGTCGAGGTAGCCGGCAGCCGCGTAGAGCACCTTGCGGAAGCGGTCGAGCGGTTGCTCCGGGCCGACCAGGTTGGCCAGCACGATGCGCTGCAGCTGCACGAAGTTCTCCTCGACGATGGTGACGAGGATTTCGTCCTTGCTCTTGAACACCTTGTAGATGGTGGCCTTGCTGACGCCGGCGGCCTCGGCGATGTGCTGCACTTCCGCCGCGCGGAAGCCCTGCGCGGAAAACACCTGCTGTGCCGCCGTGAGTATGCGTTCGCGGCGACCGGTGGCGTCGTGGCCGAGCCAGCGTGCTTCGTTCATCCGATGTCCCGTGGCCAGGGCTCCCGGCGGCCCGACCGGAATATACAGGGGAACGCCGGCAGCACGGCCCTGCCGGCGCGCAGCGCCCCGCTCATGCACAGCCCGCCGCGGCGTTGTAGATCGGCCCGCTGCCGGCCGCGTAGTCGTCGAGGACGCGCCTTGCCGCCGCGCGCCGGCAAGGCCCTGCCACCGTGATGCCGCGCTGGCGCAGCGCCGTGCGCCAGTGCGCCGGCCGCGGCCCCTCGTCAAAGCCGATGCGCTCGACATCGGCGCGCGCGGCCGCGAACAGCAGCCGCGTGACTCCACTCCAGCACAGCGCGCCGAGGCACATCGCGCAGGGCTCGGCGCTGCTGACCAGCACGCAGCGGCGCCCGGCCAGCGACCAGCAGCCGGCCGACTGCTGTGCCAGGGCGAGTGCCAGCGTCTCCGCGTGTGCCAAAGAACAGTGCGCCGCCAGCACCACGTTCACCGCGGCGGCCAGCCGGGCGCCGCTGGACTCGTCGTACACCGCCGCCGCGAACGGGCCACCGCTGCGCCGCCTGACGTTCTCGCCGGCCAGCGCGATGACCTCGTCCAGCCGCCCGCGGTCATCGCCCGGCGCGGCACGCGCGCGCAGAAAATCCGCCAGCCACGCCGGCTGGGCCACCCGCAGTTCGGTATTCATTCCAGCGGCTCCTGTGCACGCCCTCGCGGCGCGCATTGTGCGCTGACGCAATCGCTCAGCGAAATGCATGGTGCGGACAGTGACATCCCCGGCCCCGCGCCTATGCTCGGGTGGCCGGGGCGCGGCCCGGCCCGCACCACCCCTTATCCGCACCGGATTCACGGCCATTCCAGCGCCGCCGACGTACAACAAACCCGTCAATACCAGGAGCACGACATGATCGAGTGGTCAGAATCGCAACGCATGATCCAGAAAATGGTCCGCGATTTCGTCGAGAAGGAAATCGTGCCGCAGATCGACGCGATCGAGTACGAAGGCGTGCCGCCGTACGACATCCTGCGCAAGATGATCAAGACCTTCGGCATGGACGCCATGGCGAAGATGGAGTTCGACAAGCAGATCGCGCGCGAGGAAGCCGCCGCCCGCGGCGAGGTGAAGGAGAAGAAGGAGCGCGCCGAGGGCTTCAACGCCATGGCCGCCGAAGAAGCCGCGATGCGCATGATCCCGATCATCGAGATCTGCCGCCACGCGCAGGGCCTGGTCACCGCCATGGGCGTGTCGGTCGGTCTCGGCGGCGGCGCCATCATGTCGAAGGGAACCATCGAGCAGAAGAAGCGCTGGGCGCTGCCGCTGCTGACGCTGGAGAAGGTCGGTGCCTGGGCCATCTCCGAACCGAATTCCGGCTCCGACGCCTTCGGCCAGATGAAGACGCTCGCGAAGCGAGACGGCAACGGCGGCTACATCATCAACGGCGCCAAGACCTGGATCACCAACGGCCCGTACGCCGACACCATCGTGCTGATCTGCAAGCTCGATGAAGAAGGCGTCGCGCCGGAAAACCGCAAGATCGTGTCGTTCATCCTCGACAAGGGCATGCCCGGCCTGGTGCAGAGCAAGCCGTTCAAGAAGATGGGCATCGGCTCCTCGCCCACCGGCGAGCTGTTCCTCACCGACGTGCACTGCGGCCCCGAGCGCCTGATGGGCGGCAGCGAGGACGGCTACGGCCGTTCCGGCGCCAAGGGCACCTTCATGCAGGAGCGTGCCGGCGTCGCCGCCATGGCGCTCGGCATGGTCACCCGTGCGCAGGAACTGTGCGTGGACTACGCGAAGCAGCGCGTGCAGTTCGGCAAGCCGATCGGCGACAACCAGCTGATCCAGCTGAAGCTGGCGAAGATGGAAGTCGTGCGCGCCAACCTGCAGAACATGGTGTTCCGCTACATCGAGATGACCGGCTACGGCAAGCAGATGACGCTGGCCGAGGCGAGCGCGATGAAGCTGTACGCGGCGCAGGCGTGCATGGAAGTCACCACCGAGGCGGTGCAGATCTTCGGCGGCATGGGCTACATGCGCGAGGCACGCGTCGAGCAGCTGATGCGCGATTCGAAGATCCTGCAGATCTACGCCGGCACCGACGAGATGCAGGTGATCGCCATCGCCAAGGACCTGCTGTCGCGCTGACCACCAGCGGCGGCCCCGGTGCGGGTCGTGTGTGCGGATCGGGCCGGCCATGCCGGCCCGTTTTCGTCAGGGCACCCGGGGCGCTCGCAAACCCGGCCGGGCCGCGCCCGGGCCGTTGTCCGCAGGTAATATCACCGCCTGTCCAGGCGGCCCGGCCCGGTCGCCTCACCGGAACCGTCACCCGCCCATGAGTTCGCCACAGCGCATCGAATACCTCGACGGCATCCGTGGCCTCGCCATCCTGCTGGTGCTGCTGTACCACGCCTACGCGCGCTGGCCGCAACTGGTGCCGTTCGGCGACGCCTGGGCCGCCGTTCCGGTGTTTGCCTGGGGCTGGCTCGGCGTGCAGTTGTTCTTCCTGGTATCCGGCTTCGTGATCCTGATGACGCTGGAAACCTGCCATGGGCTGAAGGACTTTCTCTATCGCCGCTGGATACGTCTGTTTCCGGCGATGCTGCTCGCCTCGCTGCTGCTCTACCTCAGCGCGCCGCTGTTTCCCGAGCGCCCGGCCGGGCAACCCTCGCCCGGCAGCCTGCTGCCGGGGCTCACCTTCATCGATATCAAGTGGTTCCAGTTCGTGCTCGGCTGGCCGGAACGGCCGCTCGAGGGCGCGTTCTGGTCGCTGTACGTGGAATTCAAGTTCTACGTCTTCGCCGGCCTGGTCTATTTCTGGCGCGGGCGCAACGCCCTGCTGCTGGCACTGCTGGCCGCGCACGCGCTCAGCGCCGCCAGCATCACCGCCGCCGAGATCTTTCCCGGCCGCTACACGCTGGCCGCCGCCAAGGCCTGCTCGGCACTGGGCTTAACGCACTTCGGCTGGTTTGCCGCCGGTGCGCTGTTCTGGCTTTACCACAAGCACCGTGACGTACGCTGGTTCGCCGCCGCCGTGCTGATGGCCGCGCTGAGCGCGCCCTTCGTGCGCAAGCTCGACCTGGCGCCGCTGCTGCCGGCGCTGCTGGTCACGGCGGTGTTCGCGCTGGCGCTGGCCAGCACGAGGGTGCAGGCGCTGTTGCGCCAACGTGTGCTGCTGTTCCTCGGCTTCGTCAGCTACCCGCTCTACCTGGTGCACGAGAACATGCTGGTGGCGCTCACCGTGAAAGCCGGCGCGCTGTGGCCGGCGATGCCGGCGCTGCTGCTGCCGCTGATGCCGGCGGCCTGCGTTATCGTCATCGCCTGGCTGCTGGCACGCTTCGGCGAACCGGCGCTCAGGGCACTCATCGTCCGCCACCTGCCGCGGCCTGCACGCGCCATGCCGGCAGCGCAAGAGCCCCGACACTGACCATGGACCACCGCCGCGAAATCGACGGACTGCGCGCGCTCGCCGTCGTCCCCGTCATCCTCTTCCATGCCGGCATGGACACCTTCAGCGGTGGCTTCGTCGGCGTCGACGTGTTTTTCGTGATCAGCGGCTACCTGATCACCTCGATCATCCTCGGCGCGCAGCAGAAGGGCACCTTCACGCTGGCGAATTTCTACGAGCGCCGCGCACGGCGCATCCTGCCGGCGCTGTTCCTGGTGATGTTCGCCTGCCTGCTGCCAGCCTGGTTCCTGCTGATCCCGCAGGACCTGCAACTGTTCGCGCAGTCACTCGCTGCCGTCACCGTATTCGGCTCGAACGTCCTGTTCTATTCCGTCAACGACTATTTCGACGTCGCCAGCGAGTTCAGCCCGCTGCTGCACACCTGGAGCCTGGCGGTGGAGGAGCAGTACTACGTGCTGTTCCCGCTGTTCATGATGCTGGCCTGGCGTTACGCACGGCGATGGATCGTGCACGGTATCGCCGCCGGCCTTCTGCTTAGCCTGGCGCTGAGCGAGTGGGGCCTGAACGGCCACCGTGCGTTCACGTTCTACATGCTGCCCACGCGCGGCTGGGAGCTGATGATCGGCGCGCTGCTGGCCTTCGCGCCGCCGCTGCAGCACACCGGCGGTACGCGCAACCTGCGCGCGGAGACGGCCGCACTGGCCGGCATCGCGATGATCGGCACCGCCATCCTCTGGTACGACGCCTCGACGCCGTTTCCCGGCCTCGCCGCGCTGTTGCCCACGCTGGGCACCGCGCTGGTGATCCGCTACGCCGTGGCCGGCACCCTCGCCGGCCGCCTGCTGTCGCTGCCGCTGTTCGTCGGCATCGGCCTCGTCAGCTACAGCGCCTACCTCTGGCACCAGCCGCTGCTCGCCTTCGCGCGGCACGCCTTTGGCGGCGAGTTGTCCGTGGGCGTCGCCGGCACCGCCGTCGCGCTGACGTTCCTGTTCGCCTGGCTCAGCTGGCGCTACGTGGAAACGCCGTTCCGCGACCGGCAGCGCGTGTCCACGCGCACGCTCGTCGTCAGCGCCACGGGCGGCGCCGTTTTCTTCATCGCGCTGGGCCTGCTCGGGCACGCCAGCAGGGGCTTTGACGGCCGCCTGGACGCGCGGCAACAGGACGTCGTCGCCTGGGCCAGCTACGACGTCACCGCGCTCTATCGCCGCAACACCTGCTTCCTGCCGGCAACTGACCCGGCGGCCTTTGCCGACGACTGCGCCGGGGCGCCCCCGTCGCCACCGGTCCTGGTGTGGGGCGACTCCTATGCCGCGGCGCTCGCGGCCGGGTTGCGCACGCAGGTTGCCGGCATCGCGCAATACACCGGCAGCGGATGCCCGCCCGTCGCCGACTACCCGCTCGACCGCCCGCCGCATTGCGCGCAGCGCAACCGGGAAGTCATGGAACGTGTGCGTGTCCTGCAGCCGCAGGCCATCGTGCTGCACGCCAACTGGCTGCTGTACTCGCGCCGGGAGGTCCTTGACCATTTCGATGCCACGCTCGCCCGGTTACGGGCGACGCTGCCGAATGCACGCATCGTTGTCGTCGGCGTCGTTCCGCAATGGACGCCTTCGCTGCCGATACACCTCATCCGCGCCGGCGTCATGCTGGACGGCGAACACCGGATGGCATTGCATGACATCGGTCGACGCCGCGCGCATGACGCGCGCCTGCGCGCCATGGCCGCAGGGCACGGCGCGGAGTTCGTGTCGGCCGTCGATACGTTCTGCCAGGGTTCGCTGTGCGACGTGGTCCTGCGCGATGGCGGCGGCTACGCGCCGGCGGCCTGGGACAATGGCCACCTGACGCTGCCGGCCTCCCTGCGACTGGCCACCGCACTGCGCTTGACGCCGGGACAACCGTGAGCACGCGAGACAACACAGACGCCGACAAGCCAACCCGGACGCCGTGCATGGACATGCCCGCTCGCCACATCGCGCTGCCGGAGAACACCGCCGGTCGCGATTTCGTTGTCGCCGACCTGCACGGCTGCCTGGCGTTGTTCGAGCGCGAACTCGCGGCGCGGCGCTTCGACGCCAGCTGCGACCGCGTGCTCGCCGTCGGTGACGTCATCGATCGCGGTGCCGATTCCGCGCGTGCACTCGAACTCTTCGCGCAGCCCTGGTTCTTCAGCGTGCGCGGCAACCACGAACAGGCGATGCTCGACTGGGTCGACGCCCTGCTCGCCGGCAAGCCGGCGCTGGAGGTGCGCGAACTCGCCTCGCGTCATTTTGCCTGGGGCGGCGACTGGGCATTGCCGCTACTGACGCGTGCGCTGCGCGAAGGCGGCGAGGTGCTGCGCCCCTGGCGGAACGCGCTGTCCGCGTTGCCGCTGGCATTGACCACGACCGTGCGCGGCCAGCGCATCGGCATCGTGCATGCCGGGGTTCCCGGCGGCGACTGGCGAATCTTCACCGACGCCGCCGACGCGCGCGACGACGCGCCCGAGGCCCTGCACGATGTGCTCTGGGCGCGCGATCCCGCCGCCCTGCACCGCGACGGCGTCCGCGGCATCGATCACGTCTACGCTGGCCACAACCGGGTCGCGGCAGTGACCCGGTTCGGCAATTTCAACCTGATCGAAACAGCGGCATGGGCGGGCAACCCGCTCACCCTGATCGAACTCGGCAACGCGCCCGCCGCCAGCGAAAGCTGGGCAGCGCGCCTGTTCGGCCGCCGCCGCGATGCCTGAGCGGAACGCCGGCATGGGCAAGCCTTCATCGCCAGCGCGTACCCGCCTGCAGACGCTGCTCGCCGTTGCGGTGCGCGGTGCCGGCGCGCTGGCGTCGCTGCTGGTCACGCTGGTGGTCGCGCGCACGCTCGGCGCTGCCGACGCCGGGCTTTTCTTCCTCTGCTACACGCTGCTGCAGTTCATCGCCACGCCGGCGCGCCTCGGGCTGGACGGCAGCGCACTGCGTTTCATCGGGCAGGCTCATGCGCGCGGCAACGGCGCTGCCGCGCGCGCCCTGTTGCGGCAGATGTCGCGCTGGACGCTGCTGGCCAGCCTGGCCATCACCGCGCCGCTGTTCCTGTTCGCCGACGCAATCGCCAGCCACGTCTTCAACAAGCCGGCGCTGGCCGCGCCACTGCGCATCACCTTGCTGACGGTGCCGCTGCTGGCGCTGTTGCCGGTGATTGCCTCCGCGCTGAAAGGTATTGATCGCGGCATGGCGGCGCTGGTGGTGCAAACCATCCTGCCACCTGCGCTCACCGCCGCGCTGCTGTTGCCGCTGTTGTTGCTGCTTGCCGTGCCGGGCGACGCCCTGCTTGCCTCGCTGGCCCTGCTCGCCGGCCACGTCATGGCGCTGGCGCTGGCGCTGGCCTTCTGGCGCCGGGCCCCGCGCGCCGGTGACCCGTCTGCGCGGCCCGGCGCAAACGAACTGGCAGCGAGCGCGAAACCGATGTTCGTGGTGTCGCTGCTGTCCATCCTCGTGCTGTGGAGCGCACAACTGGTGGCCGGCGCCTGGCTGCCGCCGGAAGAACTGGCATGGCTCAACGTGGCTCAACGCCTCGCCGGCGTGCTTGCCCTGCCGCACCTCGCGCTGGCAGCGACGCTGGTCGCGCGCAGCGCCGCCTGCCTTGAACGCAACGACCGGGCGGCGCTGGCGGCACTCGTCGGGCGCGCCACACGCGTGGCGCTGGCACTCGCACTGCTGCCGGCTTTGGCGATGCTGCTGTTGCCAGGGCCTTTGCTGGCCGTGCTTTTCGGCGGCGAATTCGCTGCCGGCGGTACGCTGCTGGCGATCCTCGCTGCCGCGCAACTGGTCAACGTGCTCACCGGGCCGGCATTCATGTTGCTGAACATCAGCGGCCACGAGCGCGACATCCGCAACGTGTCGCTGGTGAGCGGCGGCGTTGCGGTGCTGGCCGCGGTGCTGCTGACACATTTCATCGGCGTCACCGGCGCGGCACTTGCCGCTGCGCTGGCCATCAGTGTGCAGAACCTGGCACTGGCTGCCTGTGTGCGGCGGCGGCTCGGCTTCTGGGCCTGGCGCGGCTGAGCGACGCCGGCTCCCGTGCATTCGGCAGCGCGCGTCACCCACTCGCTTCCGGCCGGCCAGTGCGCTGGCCGGCGAACAGAACGATGGGCACGTACAGGACGAACGGCAGGTACCACAGCACGTAATTGAGGTGCAGGTGGATGTACGAGTGCCCCTTCGCCAGCACGAACCAGCTGAGCGGCGCCGATGCCGCCGCCAGCAGGGTGAGCGTCTGTACCCGCCCCTGGCGCAAGGCACGGCGGAACGCCCAGACCGCCAGCAGCAGGAAGCACAGTGGCGACAGCACCCGTGACGCCAGCAGCGAGAACAGCGTGGCGTCGTCGACCGCCGCGCGCAGCTGCGCGAACGAATCGTGGCCGGGATGACGCAGCGCGGCGCGCACCGCCTGCTTCTGCAGCGGCGTCATGTCGCGTGCGGAACCCGTCCAGGGCAATACGTCGGGAACGAGGAGATAGGTACCTGCCACGCGCAACGGATTGCTCTCCAGCGAAGCCTGCATCACGGCAACACAGGCGTCATCGCCGCCGCAGGCCTCCCGCGCGGTCTGTGCCGGGTCACGCGCCGCCAGCCGCTTCTCGGCGGTCAGCAGGATCTGCTGCCAGCCCGACTTGCCTTGCGTGGTCGGCAGGCTGGACGCGTGCAACACGAAGGCCGCCAGCAACGCCATCGACAACACCAGGCCATGCAGCACGACGACGCGCAGCAGGCTGGTGAGGGCACGCTGCTGGCGCAGCGCCGCATGAACGAGCGGCACGCAGGCGGCGAGAAAGATGGCCGTCAGGTATTCGTAGCCGCAGAGAAACTTCAGCAGGTAGGTGGCAAACCAGCAAACCAGTGCGGCAACGAGCACGCGTCCGCCGGAAAAAATCCGCCCGGCAAACGCCATGGCAACGAGCAGCGGCAGGAACCAGGTGAACGTCACCCAGTAGAGATTGCGCGCAAAGACCACCAGCCAGGGGCTAAGCACCATGACAGCGACCACGGCAACGGCGGCACGCAGGCCGAAGTCGCGTCGGATGAACCCGAACAGCGCGGCGACCACCAGCGCCATCGCCAGTGCGGCCACGGCATGCAACTGCGCGATCTGCTGTAACCCCGCTCGCTGCAGGACAGCAAACGCCTTTACCTGCAGGCCTAATTGCGAACGGTAGACCTCGAATTCGCCTTCAGGCTGCAGAGAGCGCCCGGGAACCGCGTCGCCGCCCCGTTCCGCATGGCGCAGCCCGTCGCGGACAAGCTGCTCGGAGTCATGCGAAAAGCCGGCGAACCAGTGGCTGTCTGCCGCGCGCCAGAAGTTACCGTGGTAGGACAGGAATGCGAGCAGCACAACGAGCAGCAACGGCAGCGCATGCCCGCAGGCTGTCCGGCTCTGCGCGATGGCCGGCACGCGGCTACCTGCCCTTCCAGTGGCTGAGATCACGGCCGGTCAGCGACTCCAGTTTCTCGATATCGGCGCGGTAATGCGCAGCGAGCCAGGCACGCACATCCGCCGGCAGCACCGGCGGCTTTTCCAGCACGCGCCATTGCAGCCCGAAGCGCAGGCGGCGGCGCAAGCTGGCCGGCACGAAGTGCCGCAACACGCGCTTGATGGCGTGCGGTTGGTAGAGAAAACGATACATCGCGCGCCGCAACGGGCCCTTGCCCGGCACACCGTTGACGTTGTAGCGCTGTTGCGTGCGCGGCACGAAGCCGGCATCCACGCCGATGAATGCGTAGAGACGGCGCATGAAGGCCGTCGCATCGGCCTTGAGGTCGTCGTAGAAGAACACACCGACCTGCTCGCGCGGAAAAACCGACAGGAAGCGCTCGAGCTGCTCGCCGTAGCGGCCCTTGATCTCGTAGTTCGCGTTCATTCGCCAGCCTTCGGCCAGGCGCCGGCCGCTGTCCATGAATGCCTCGCGGAACTTCTCCGGCGGCAGGACTTCCGAACCGTACAGCTGGTTGTGCAGGAAATCGGACCAGGCGCGCTCGGCCGGGTCGCGCAGCAGCATCACGATCTTCACCTGCGGGTTCCAGGCGTGGATCAGCGCCGGAATGCGCGCATCCAGCATGTAGCTTGGCGATGCCTCGCCGCACAGTTGCCCCGGGGACGCCGGCGCAAACAGCGCCCGATAGGCTTGCGGCGTACGGATGATCGCTTCCTCGGCACGCTGGTTGACGCCGTGCATGTAGCGCTCGCTGTCGCCATAGACCTGATAGGCGAAGAAGTCGGTCTCCTTGGGCGTCGAGATGAACACGTCAGGGTGCTCGCCGAGGTACTCGAAGACCGAGGTCGTGCCAGCCTTGGCGGCGCCGACGATGATGAAATCCGGTGCTTCGTTCATGCACGGTCCTCCTGCTGTTTCATGCCCGCGGCTTCCATGCGGACAGGTCACGTCCGGTCAACACTTCCAGCTTCGCGGTTTCCGCGAGGTAGTGGGCAGCGAGCTGCCGGCGCACATCGTCCGGCAGCGGCGGCGGCGCATCCAGGTTCATCTGCATCACACGCAGACGCAGGCGCCGGCGCAGGTGTTTCGGAACCAGCGCGCGCAGCAGGCGCTTCAACGGGTTGGCATGCACGATGAAGCGGTGCAGCCAGCGACGCTTCGGCACGCCGGTGATGTTGTAGCGCTGTGTGACGTCCGGCACGAAGGACGCGTCGGCGCCTATGAAGGCCAGCAGGGCGGCCATGAAGGCGCGCGGGTCGCTGCGCAGGTCATCGTAGAAGAAGACACCGACCTGCTCCCGCGGAAAAAAGCGCAGCCACTGTTCGAGCTGGCTGCCGTAGCGGCCCTTGATCTCGTAGTCGGCGTGCTCTATCCACCCTGCCTCGACGCGACGGGCACCGTCGTGGAAAGCGTCCATGAATCGTTCGGGTGGCAATGGCTCGGTGCCGTCGCGAAGGTTGTGCAGGAAATCGGACCAGGCGCGCTCGGCCGGGTCGCGCAGCAGCATCACGATCCTCGTCGACGGGTTCCAGTCACGCACCAGGCCAGGCACGCGCGCGTTGAACAGGTAGGACGGTGACGCTTCGCCGCAGATTTGCCCCTGGCGGGCCATTGCAAACAGCGCCGTGTATTTCTCCGCCGTGTCGATGCGCGCCGCCGGGTCCCACTGCACGCCGCCCCAGGTGAAGCGCTCGCGACCGTCCGAGGCCTGGTGCGCGAAGAAATCGGTTTCCTTCGGCGAGGACATGAAAACCCCGGGGTGTTCGTTCAGGTACTCGTGCACCGAGGTCGTACCCGACTTGGCGGCACCGACGATGATGAAGTCCGGCTTGCGGCCAGTCATGGTTGCACTCCGCGATGGAAATCAGGCATTGCGCCAGTTGCCGGCGCACGCGCTGCGTCGCCGTGCTGCGCCAGCGCCAGCATCAGCATGGCCATGCCCATGGCATAGGGCCCGACGGCCAGTTCCTGCAGGATGGCGTTGCCTGCAACACCGATGCCGAAGGCGGCGACGAGCAGGCGCTCGCGCGCCAGTGGCTGCCGCGGCGCAATGATCGCCTCGCGCACGAACACCTGCGAGTACAGCGCAAAAACGACAAAGCCGGCGAGGCCAAGCATGTTCAGCAGGATGGCGAGCCCGGAGTCGCCGACCAGCATCGCCGAGTCCCAGGTGTAGCGCACGTCCTGCACC
>Ga0073934_10008461_pt1 | contig 13700 bp, 12 predicted proteins | sample LarsenN4metaG_FD_76834 | JGI IMG/M metagenome (GOLD analysis project Ga0073934, IMG submission 76834) | Hot spring sediment bacterial and archeal communities from British Columbia, Canada, to study Microbial Dark Matter (Phase II) - Larsen... ...
AACGCCGACCCGCAGGCCCTGGTCGTCGCCGTGGCGGCGCTGCACGCCACCGAGTTTGTTGGCTTGCCGGAATGCAAACTGCACCTGGCCCAGGCCGTGACCTACGTGGCGACTGCCCCGAAGTCCAATGCGGCCACGCTGGCCATCGGCGCAGCGCTCAAGGATGTGCGCGACGGGCGGACCTTGCCCGTGCCGAAGCACCTGCGCGACGCCCACTACCGCGGAGCACAAAGGCTAGGCCACGGCGAAGGCTACCTTTACAGCCACGATTTCGAAGGAGGATACGTCGAGCAGGAGTATCTGCCCGAGCCTCGGCAATACTACCTGCCCGTGGACCGCGGGTACGAGGCAATCATCCGCAAAAACCTCGAAATGCTCGGCAAGCCTCGGTCTGGCAAGCAGGAAGAGCCGGAGGATCCAGGCATTTCCGGCAATGCAGCGACGTCTGACAAGCCCTGAAATTGACCGATTCTGGAGGGAAGGGTATAGTGCGAGTCGCTTCGTTCAAGGATGACCTCGGGACTTGCCAAGATGGCCTATCTTTTGAAGGATCTGTTCGGCCCCGAGCCTTCGCCCATCGGGCCGGAGAGTGTGCGCTGGGAAGAGACGGCGTGTCTGCTCTGCGGCCAACGCCGCTGGCAGACCCTCGTGGAAGCACAGGACAAGCAAGCCGGCACGGAGCTCTGGTTCGCGGTGGTGCAGTGCCTCGAATGCGGCCTGTGCTTCACCAATCCGCGGCCGACCTCAGCTTGCCTGGCGCATTTTTATCCGCCCGACTACCGGCCGCACCAGACCAAGGAGGAGAAGGCCACGCTGCCCCGGCGGCTCCTGGGACGCTGGCGCAAGTCGAAGCCGCCGCTAGCCTGGCAGGGGCAAGGGCGGTTGCTGGATTTCGGCTGCGGGGGCGGGACGTTCCTGCAGCAGATGCGCGAGCACGGCTGGCAGGTCATGGGGCTGGACACCTCGGCCGAGACGGTGCGAAGGCTCCGGCATGATCTGGGACTGCACGTGCTCCATGGCACGCTCCCGCATCCCGAACTGGAGCCACAAAGCTTCGATGTCATCACCATGTGGCACTCGCTGGAACACGTGCCCGACCCGCGCGAGGTGCTGGTCGAGGCCCGCCGGCTGATCGCCCCGCAAGGACGTCTGCTGGTGGCGGTGCCGAACATCGACAGCCTGGCCTTCCGGACGTTCGGGCCGCACTGGTTCGCGCTCGATCTGCCGAGGCACCTCGTCCACTTCAGCCCGTACACGCTCCAATTCATGCTGGAACAGGCCGGCTTTCGGGTCGAACGCATCCAGATGCTGCGACGCAGCTCCTGGCTGCGGCATTCGGCACGACTGGCCGTTCGACATCCGCAGGCCAACCTCTGGCACCGCCTGTACTGCGGACGACTGCTGTCTCGATTGGCGGCGTTCTATAGCTGCCTGACGCGCCAATCCGATTGCATGCTTGCCCTGGCCACGCCTCTGGAACCGTGAGCGAACCCTCGTCGGCCGCTACCCCAAACGAGCAACGCCCACGGGTGTCTCCCGTGGGCGCCGCACTGTTCTGGTTTGCCAAGCGGTCTTCGGTCAGCCGACGCGAGGACCGCTTAAGTGACCGTCCTTACCACAGCCAGTTGATGCGAGCGTAGAAGCCATCCAGGCTGAGGTCGTTGTGCGTGATGACTCGGGGCGTCGAGAGGGCATCGACGCTCGAGGTGCTGGCCTGCCAGATGTAGGTGAACTCGTAGCCGCCGCCGAGCTGCAGCCGGCCATTGAACACCGTCACTTCGGCGCCGACTGCCAGTTCGAGCACGGGCAGGACCTCCTCGCGGCTGTAGGTGACGTACGACAGCGAGTTGATGACGCCGCCCGCGTCGGATTCGAGCAGAATCGAATCGTCATTGCGGTGGGCGAGCAGCAAGCTGCCGAAGCCGCGGCCGTAGAGGTTGAACCAGGGGTAGATGTAGCAGCGGGCTTCACCGCCCATGCGGGGACCCATGCTGGTGGTGTTCATCACCAGGTTCTCGCCCTGCACGGCGCCGCCCGAAACGCTGGCGTCAATGGTGGTCCGGTAGTCCTGGTCGATGTAGAGGAGCTTCAAACCGCCGCCAGCCACGACATCGAGGTAGTTCGTCGGACTCCAGCAGCCGCCGAAGAACACGTCGATGGCCCGGAACTGCAGGTTCCAGCTCGTGATCATCGTGCCAGGCTGGCCCAGCGTTGTGTTGAGGAGCTGGCCCGGGCCGACGTACGTCAGCGTGAAGTTGCCGTTCGGATCGGGATTCGCAAAGATCTGGTTCGAGACCAGGTCCTTGAACTGCATGTAGCTGGCCAGGAAGATCCAGCTTCCTTCGGTCAGCCAGCCGCCGCCGACGCGGTAGGCGTACTCATGGTCGCCGTCGTAGCCTACGAGGTCATTGGCCGACACCAGCCCTGTATTGAACTGCACTTCGATCGACGGGTCGCGACGGCTCGCTCGCAAGAACAGGAAGTCGCCGAAGAAAATCGGCCCGCATGCGTCCGGAGCGCACTCCGGAACCGGCGGAGGCGGAGGGCACGGCGCTGGAATCATCGGAGCGCAGGTGCTGGGCGGAAAGCCTCCGTGCATCGCGTGCTTGTCCGGCATCGGCATGCCGTGAACGTCAGGCACCACAGGCTGGTGGTGGCCGTGCATGGCGGTGGCATTGCTCGGCAGCGACGGGATGCCAGGAACTGGACCGGCCTGGCCTGATCCTGCGGCTGGCTGTTGGCCAGGCTTCTCGACCGGCGTGGGCTTGGGCAATTCGCCCTTGCCTTCACCAGGCGGGGCCGCCTGGGCCATGGTTGGCGCTGGCGGCAGCGGCGGCACCACCGGCAGGAAGCCTTCCGCCGTCGGACGCTCCATCGCCGTTCTCTGCACCGTCGCCTTACCGGGATCGGTCGCCGCCGGTCCGCTGGTCGCCGGCAAAGAATCCTGGGCGAAGCTGACTGCCGGCCAGCCCAGCGCCCCAGCCAGCACAAGCGAAGTCCATCTGCGCATTGATCGCCTCTCCTTCAGGCGCCCCATACCCTCGGCTCACCGCCATCGGGTCGGACGCGACCAGAACAGTTTGTTGGCCAGTAGGGGCCGCTGTGCAGGCCTCGACACCCACTTGCGGTTAATATCGGCAGAAGCGTTGCAAGCCTTGAAACCGTTACGCCAAGAAAAGGTGACCCAACTTCACACTCGAATCCAGATTGGCCTCGCCCAACTTCCCAGTCTTCCTCCCTTCCCAGTGCCAGGTTGCAGACGCTACGATATGTCCTGTCCAATCGTCCTCACCATCCATGATGGGTCGCTTCCAATGCATCCTGGAACGGAAGTTTCGCTGGACTTGCTCGGACTGCTGCGGGCCAGTGCCGACCCACTTTTCATCGTGAATGCCAACCGCCGGATTGTCTTTCTCAATCCAGCTTGCGAACACCTGACGGGCCTCAAGCAAGCACAGCTAAGTGACGTTGAGTGCCGCTGGCACGTCCCCGAAGCGCACGGAGACCCTTCCGGCCTGGCGGCCAGCCTGTGCCCCCCACGAGAAGCGTTTGCAGGCTCGGCTCGCACGGTACCCGCACTGATTCTTGCTGGCGATGGGAGGCGGCACTGGCGCTTGGTGGACTACTTTCCTGTCCGAGCGACCTCGGGTGAGGTTACGGCGATCCTTGGTCGAATTGCGGGGGAAGCGCCAACGCAAGGCGGCTTGCAATCAGCACTGTTGCCGGAATTGCTTCGCCGGCTTCGCGTCAGGTTGCGGGAGCACTATCGCGTTTCGGACGTGCCGGCCGTGTCGGCGCGCATGCAGCGCGTGCTGGCTCAGGTTCGGCTGGCCTCGGCCATGCCAGTGGCTGTGCTGTTCATCGGAGAGTCGGGTTCGGGTCGGGAACACCTGGCTCGCGCGCTGCATCACCTCACGGAGCGGCGCGACAGGCCTTTCCTGGCGATCGACTGCGACGCTCTGCCGCGGGACTGGCTCGATGCCCAGCTTTCAGCCGACGGGCTGCTCGCGCCAGACTCCTCGACCTGGGGAACGCTCTTTCTCCGTGATCCTGAAACCCTCGACATGGAGATCCAGCGCCGTCTGAACCGCTTCCTGCTTGACAGGCCCGCCCATGATGATCGAAGGGTGGTCGCCGCCAGCGCGAGGGAGCTTCACAGGTTGGCCCAGCATGGCGAGTTCCTGCCTGAACTCCTTGACCAGCTCAGCACGCTGGTCATCGAGGTCCCCCCGCTGCGCGATCGGCCGGCCGATGTGCCCGTCCTTGCCCAGCAAGCCCTGGAGGACTGCAACGCGGAAGGCGGCAAGCAGGTCGCGACATTCCAGAGTTCGGTGCTTCAAATTCTCCAGGGTTATGCCTGGCCTGGCAATGTCGGTCAGCTCCGCGAGGTGATCCGCACGGCTCATGCGCGTGCCGATGGCGTCGAAGTTCGGCCAGAGGACTTGCCGCTCATTGTCCAGCAGGGAACCGGTTCAAGCCGGCCGACGTCGCGCACCCCGCGGCAATTGCCTCTCGACGAGCTGCTTGCAGAAGCAGAGAAACGCATCATCCAGCTTGCACTGCGCGATGCGGGCGGAAATGTCACCCAGGCCGCGGGCCGGCTGGGCATCTCGGTAGCCCGCCTCAGCCGCCGGCTTACCGGGCTGGGTTTGCGTTCAACTTCCACTGATAGCTTCGAGCCTGGACCGTGAAACCATGCATGCTGCGGTAGTCCTTGTTATGGAAGAAACCAATCGGGTCGGTTCCGCGCTCTCGGCCGCCTCCCCGCACCGGGATTGGGTCCTTGCCAGCGCCCGCGATCTGGAGGGAACTCGGGAGGAACTCCGCGCGGCGAATCCAGCGTTCCTTATCGTGGAATATCGGCCGCGGTTCTTGGAAGCGCTCGCCTGGGTCCTCGAACACCGACCTGAGGTCCGGGTTGTTGTGCTCCTGGAAGGTCAGCCGAGACAGCTGGGGCACGAACTCATGGGGCTTGGGGTCTGGCTCTGGCTTGTTGAGGACGAATGGCTGAGGCTTTTGCCCAGGCTGCTGGACTTCATGGCTGCAAATCATGCTCGACCGACCAGGGGAGGAAGCCGATGACCGGTTTCCAGGAACTGCCGGCGCTAGACTCCCAGCGCTGCACCGGCTGCTGTCGATGTACCGATGTCTGTCCCGCCGCTTGCCTGGTCATGCACTGGGACCAGCCGATGCTGGCGCTCCCCCGAGCTTGCGTGAGCTGCGCTCTCTGTGTACGGATTTGTCCCGAAGACGCGTTGCGAATGGAACGACGCTGGTGCGGCTAAACATGAAGGGGCGGGCGCTTCGCGCCCACCCCTTCCGCATGAAAGGTGCGAAGACGAAGTCGCTACTTGGAACTGACCGCCACGGCGGGGGCGCTGAAGGAAGCGCGAGCTTCCTCGCCGGCCCGCACGATCACCCGGCGGCTCTCGGTAACGGTCTGGCCATCGCGGACCATTTCCGCCTTCAGGACATAGTAGTAGTCCTTGCCGGCCTCGAGGGCTGGCGTGTTGAACGTCCGCTCGGTCTTGCCTTCGCTCTTGGTGAGGTACTCATCAACGTAGAGCTTGGCATCGGCGGGGATCTCGACGATGACCTTGGCGCGAGCGCTGGTGCGAGCTGGGGCAGGGGCCGGCGCGGGAGCCGGAGCTGGGGCCGGAGCAGCAGCCGGAGCGGCTTGGGCAGGGGTCACGACGACGCCGCAGCCACAACCGTAGCAACCACAACTGTAGCAGCCACAGCCACAATAGCTGTAGCAGCCACAACCGCAGTAACTGTAGCAGCCGCAGCAGCCATAGCAGCCGCAACCGCAGGAGCTGTAGCATCCGCAGGCGTAGCAGCCGTAGCAGCTATAGCAGCCGCAGCTATACCAACCGCAGCTCGAGCAGCCGCAGTAGCTGTAGCAGGCACAGCCACAACCGTAGCAACCGCAGCCCCAGCAGCCACAGCCACACCCCCAGCAGCCACAGCCGTAGCAGCCGCAGCTGTAGCAACCGCAGCCATAGCAGCCACAGCCGTAGCAACCATGATGCCAGGTCGCCGGAACGCTGGCATTGCCGCTCATTGCGGCCAGCAACACAAGACTGTACATGAACGAGCTCCTCGTACCAGAAGAGAGAAACCGACCAACAGGCGGACGAAGTCCGTCTGGCGCTGTAGGCGAATCGGATGATTCGGAACAACAGGATAAGATGGTAAAGATGGGTGGTTTATAAGTCAAACAGATTCTTCAGTTTTCCTATTTTATCGCGCTGGCATTTTTCCGATTTTCCTAAGCGGTTGCTCAGTAGACCTTTGCGGCACAACCGTCAAAATTCTCCGGTGAACTTTGCTGTTGTGTATTTCTGTACCCTATGTTATGCTGACAAGTTGACAGACGTTAACTTGGTCCAGATCCAGGCTGGGGTTACGCCGGTGCGGCCTATGGGTTACAGTCCTGGTGCGAGAGCAAGGAAAATGTTGCGCACCCCCGTGCTCGTGGAGGGATGGATCATGCCTAAATCGTTCAATGGCAAATCTTTGTGCTTGGCTGCATGGGTTTTTCTTTCTTGCGCAGCAGGGTCGGTCCTGGCCGATCCGAATCCAAGGCTCGGAGAGGACTTGGACGCTCTCTTGAAGCGACTCAAGAGCCCCTTCTCGAACGAGGTCATAACAGCGGCCAGGGGAATTGAAAGGCTCGGCCCCGCAGCGAAGGCGGCCGTGCCCGACCTGAATCACGCGTTAGCGAAAGCCAACTTCAGCGACGAGCGCATCGCAATTGCCCGCGCTCTCGGGGCCATGGGTCCTGCTGCCGAGGAAGCCGTCCCAAATATTGCGCTCGCTCTGCGGCGGGCCGGCTTTCCCCAGGAGCGGCAGGCCTTGATGAGGGCCCTGGCCAGGATCGGTCCTGGGGCCCGCATGGCCGTTCCCACGCTTGTGGACATTATGCGTTCTGGTTTGCCGGATGATGCGCGGCTCGCAGCGGAGGTGCTTGGGGAGATCGGCCCTGGCGCCCGCGATGCCGTCCCAGCCCTCCGCATGGCCGCGGGGAGCGGATTCACCCACTTGAAAACCACCGCGGCGGCATCGCTGCGCAAGATTGAGAGAAATGATGCGCGGCTAGGAATCCGTGACAATGCTCGGATCTTCAGCAACGAGGCAGTCCACAGGGCGAGTGAGGAGTTGCAAGCGTTGGCCGCACAATCGCACCTCGGAGTGCTGCTGGAGACCTATTTGCACATTCCCGCAGAACAGGCCTCGCGCGCGGCGTCCCAGCCCTTTCCCGAAGGCATTAGCTTTATTGACCTTTGGGCCATGGACCGCACCCGAACGGCTGACTTCAACGGCTTGTACATCCTCATCTGCCGGAACCCGCTCAAGGTTGCCGTGGCGCCAACCCCTACAGCCCACGCGGCTTTCGATCAGCCTAGCTGTGTGAAACTGAGGGATCAGATCCAGTCGCGAATAGCGGCTCGGCAGGACGATGAAATATTGCGCGACGTGGTAGCGTTCATGAAGGGCCGGTCCCTTCATGGTCTGAAGAACGATCCGCTGAAGGCCATTCAACCGCAGTAGCTTACGGAGAAGATGCGCGGACGGGGAAGGGATCTCGGAACGGGGGATGGGGAATGGGCGAGCACTGGACTGAACTGATGGTGATGCGCGATCCAGTCGCCGCGGGTTCGCACTTCGCGGGTTTCCTCTGGGGCCTGTTCGCGACGGCGATCCTCTGGAGGCTCAGCCAGGCCAATCGTGCTCGCCAGTTGAGCGTTGCATGCTTCACCGTGAGCATGTGTGTGCTCTACCTGGCCAGTGCACTTTACCATGCCCTCCGTCTCCCGCCCGATCAGTTGCACTTCTTCCGCATGCTGGATCACAGCGCGATCTACTGCTTGATTGCCGGAACCTATACGCCGATCTTCTTCGTTCTCCTGCGCGGAAGGCTAAGGGCCGTTTTCCTTTGCTTGATGTGGGGCATGGCAGCAGCGGGGATTATCGCCAAGTGGTCGTTGCCGTTGAACTACTACCCGCTGACCGTGGGGCTTTATTTGATGATGGGCGGCATCGGCCTCCTGCCAGTACCAGCCATCGCTCGAGAAACTGGCTGGGGCGGGGCTTTCTGGGGACTGACTGGCGCGGGACTGCATGGCTCGGGCGGGATCCTGGACGTGCTCGGCTGGCCGAGGATCTACCCAGGAGTTTTCGGCTCCCACGAGCTGCTGCACGTTCTGGTGATAGGAGGTACGGCGGCGCATTTCGTGTTCGTCATGAGGTATGTGGTGCCCCATGGCCAGCAAGGCGTTCTTCCACTGCGTCCTACCGTGGCGGCTCCAGGAGTGGGGATGGAACGCCGAGCTGCCTAGGCACTCTGCCAGGAGCATAAAAAGCAGCCAGGACGGCGCACGCCGCCAATCTGCAACCTATGCTTGTGCAATTGAGCTCAGGCTGGAGTACAGAATCAGCGAGAGCGATATGCGCGGCAAGGTCTTCCTCGGCAGGTATGAAGTCATTCGCCAGCTTGGTGAAGGCGGCATGGGCAAGGTCTACCTTGCCCGTCAATTGGACCTGAACCGCCCGGTGGTGCTCAAGGTGATGCATGAGCATGTAGCTGCGGACGCGCAGTTTCGAGAGCGGTTCCAGCGCGAGATGCTGCTCATGGCTCGCTTCCAGCATCCATATGCCGTAACGCTTTACGATGCAACGGTCAACTCTCAGGAAGGCCACTGCATCGTGATGGAATACGTTCGGGGCGAAACCCTGGCGACCATACTGCACCGCAACAATCACCTCAGCCCTTACCGTGTGGGGCGACTTTTGGGTCAGCTCTGCGAGGTGTTGCAGGAAGCCCATTCCCAGGGCATCATCCATCGCGACCTTACGCCTTCCAACCTCATGGTGCTGGACGGCGATACGCCCTACGAGAAGATCAAGGTCATGGACTTTGGCCTCGCCAAGCTGATTGAAACGAAGTCGTTACGCCAGATGGCCGAGCTGAAGTCTGCCTCCGGAACGGGTGTGGACTGCGTGGTCGGGACGCCGGGCTACATGTGCCCCGAACAGGCTCGCGGCGAGGACACTGATCATCGAGGCGACCTGTACAGCGTGGGGGTGATCCTCTACGAGCTTCTCACGGGACACCTTCCTTTCCGCGGCCTGTCAACCATGGACACGTTGCTGGCTCATGCCGTTGACACGCCGCCGCCCATGAAGGATGGCCAGGTCTGGGTTCCGCCGGCGATAGAGAAGGTGGTCATGCAGTGCCTGGAGAAGAGGCCCGAGGATCGCCCAGCAAGCGCCCGCATCCTGGCGGAAATGTACGACAAGGCCTTGCGTTCGAGCGATCCGTCAGCCGAACTGGACGTGGAGCCTGAAGTTGAGGAGGACGAGGACGCTCCGCCGCCAGTTCCGGAGAAGCTCGACCCCACGGCAGCGGTTTACCAGGTTCAAGCCTGGATGCCAGAAGCGGTGGCCGCCTACAAGCTTAAGGGGTTCATCCAGGACGTCGGCGGCCAGGTTCTCGAAAGCGTACCCGGCAAGATCAAGGTCCTGCTCGGCGGACGCGGATGCACATATGCCATTCCGACCGGACGGCTGTCCTGGCTAGGCCTGGGCGGAAAGGGCGGGATTGAGATGGAACTCCAGCTTTGCCAATCCTCGAACGCGCGTCATAACTACCTGTGGGTGACAGTCATCCTTCGGTACCTGGGCCGCACCATCGATCGTAACTGGCGCGCCCAGTGCGACCAAATCTTCCGCGACCTGCGCGGCTACTTGATCGGCAGCACGGCGATTATGCCCAGGGCATGATTTCGCTGTGTCCCAGTAGGCCAAGCGTCCACTCGGCGCAACCCTTTTGCAGATCAAGCCCTTACAGGCTCCTTTTGGTCTCGCCGGAAAATATGGTGCGACCATTGGCTTGCACCTACAGCGCGTTCTATATTTGTGCGGTTCGCTCAACTATCCCTCTCAAGAATCAGGGTGCAGCCGTGACCCGTCTCAAGCTGACAACTCACGTGGAGCAGGATCGCTACGGCGACTTCTACCTCACTGACGCTGTGCGTCCAGCCCCTGATCTAGCGGTGATTCCGACCGAGGGCTATCGAGTCGGCATCTTCCGCGACCCCTGCTCAGACAACCGGATTCCCATGCTGGTTGCCTCCGTATCACGTGAGAAGCTCTTCGATGTTTTCCACGACATGATCGAACTACTAGGCGACCCAGTCGATGTGATCCTGGAAACCAGTCACGATAGCTCAACTGGTGAGCATCATGACCTGTGCCGTGATGGCATCGACCTGCCCGTCCTCCAAAGCTACCTGTGTGATTTCGAAGATCTGCTCCTCAACGACGGCTGCTCGGGCATTGCCGTCATGAACGAAGAAGGAACCTGCGAAGTCCAGTTCGACGAGCACAAGCTGATTATTGTCTACTCGGCCGATTTGCAACCCTACATGAACGTGCTGGCTCGTCATGGCGTTCGGCGCGACGATCGCTTGAAGGTCATCACCGAAGCCGAGCATCTGCACAGCACGAACCAGGCTTACCGCGAACAATTTCACGAGCTCTGCTGTCGACTGGGCATTGCCGAGTCGATCGAACACGCTCGCTGGTAGAAGCTCCTGCGCCTGACGCCACCTGGATCCAATCGCACTAACTCTAGGGCAGACTCAACTCGGTGAATTCAAATGGCACTGAGTGCGAGAGAGTCTGCCACTCGTAGTAAGTGAGCCTGTACGCTTCTCCGGCGCCATTGTTGTTCGCGAAGGTCACGGAGCCGGTGAACGTCGGTCCGCCGTTGAAGCCGTTGCCATCCCACGAAGGCCCGTAACATTGCCACTTGTTGCCTTTCTTATCTGTGAGCACTAGCCGTTGTTGCAGCTGGTTGATCCAGGAATAGTCCCGCTGGCCGTTGTGATTGCCGTCGGTCAGCGTCAACTTGACCACGATCTGCTGCCCGTTCCTGGTCACGCCGTCGATCTTCAGGCTTATGTTGCCGTCCTTGTAGGTTTCGCCTTTCACGTCGAGAATCTTCTCGATGGTAACCCGCGGCTTCTGGGAGGCGACGACGGTCACCGGAATGGCGCCCCTGAGCAGCTTGATCATCCGCCCGTTTTGCGAGGGCTGCAAGCTGGCCTGGATTTCCTGGGTGAATGACCGGTAGCCTGCGTAGTAGCGGACGCCGGTGTTGGCGACCTGGCCGGGCGGCAGGAGGGGCTGGCCATGCTCGTCGATCGCTTCGGTGATCGTTGGCTGTCCCGACTGCAACAAGGGGAGCTTGGGCTCGACGGTGATGCCCAGCCGAATGGTCAGCGACTCCGTCCGCCGGATGGGGGATTCTGCGACCTGCCGGTTGCGATTCGCAAAGTCGATGTTGCGATAGTAGTTGAAGCCACGAACGGTCACGCGGAACGGGCCGCTGATGTGCACGATGCCGGGATAGCTGTCCCCGTAATCCAGACGGATGGTTTCCATGTCGTTCCCGTAGTAGCCGTCCTGATGGGTCAACCCGCCCAGGTCGCAAAGCTGGTCAAAGGCTTCCCAAAACGGCGTATCCTTGAATTCCAGGTTAAGCAGGCGCTTCTCGCGGTCGTCGCCTGGTTGCAGTTCCAGCTTGTAGCCGCTTGCCGCACTGATTTCCTTGATCACCTCGCGGAGAGGCTTGTTCCGCAGGGTTAGCGTCAGACGGGTCGGGGCCAGGGCCAGGTTGCGTTCGAGGGTAGGAATCAGTTCGCCGAGCCGACGTTGCACTTCGGGGTCGGTGGCGTTCCTGGCAGCCTCTCGCAACTGAGGGAGAGCATCGACGCCAAGTCGGTCCAGCTCCTTGAGCGCCTTCTCGCGCACCTGGAAGCTGGCGTCGCCGAGTTGTTTGACCAGGGCTTCGATCTCCGCCGGTTGGGTCTTTCCTCTGGAAGGCTCCTGAGCGGCGACCAGCGACGCCATGAGAGCCAGTGTCACAAGCCAGGCGGACCGGAGCATGGAGTCTACTCCCGGAGTGTGTGCAATGAGGGATGCCAACATGACTATACTGGACGAAGTTCCCGATTACAACTATTCACTTGAGCGACCTCCGTTGACAGGTTCAACTTCATGCCTGGAATGCCACGCTTGCTGATCACTCTGGGCGACGTTGCCGGCATTGGCCCCGAGGTGCTGGTGCGGGCCTGGCCGGAACCCGCGCTGCACGACCTCTGCCGACCACTGGTCGTGGGCGATGTCGCCACGCTGACCCGCACAATCGATGCCCTGGGTTCCGCGATCCGGCTGGAGACAGTGGAGCAACCCGCGGCCGCCCGTCCGACGCCGGGGGTCATGCCGGTTGTGCAGGGAACGCGGGCGGACCTCCGCGATGTGCAGCCGGGTCGCGTGGCGGCTTTCGCGGGTCAGGCGGCTTACGATTTTCTGGTCATGGCCATCGATCTCGCCCTGGCAGGCGACGCCCACGGAATCGTCACGCTTCCCTTGCACAAGGAGGGGCTGCGGGCAGCTGGCGTGGCGTTCCCAGGTCACACCGAGATACTGGCTCACCGTACCGGCTCGACCAGCCACGCCATGATGCTCTGGCACAACGGCCTGGGGGTGAGCCACGTCACCCTGCACATGGCCTTGCGGGAGGTGTTCGACCACATCACGCAGGAGTCGGTGTTGGCGAAGATCGAACTGACTGCTAGGATGGTGGGCCGGCTGAAACACTGTGAGCCGCGCATCGGCGTTTGCGCTCTCAACCCCCATGCGAGCGATGGCGGGCTGTTCGGCGATGAGGAGCAGAAGATCATCGCACCGGCCGTTGTCCGGGCTCGGGCACAAGGCTTGAACGTCAGCGGACCCTGGCCAAGCGATACCTTGTTCATTCGAGCGGTGCGCGGGGAATTCGACGGCGTCGTGGCCATGTATCACGATCAGGGGCACATCGCCATGAAACTGCTGGCGGACTATCGAGCGGTGAACATCACTCTCGGCTTGCCGATTGTCCGGACGAGCGTGGCGCACGGCACGGCTTACGACATTGTTGGCAAGGGGCTGGCCGATCCACGCGGCCTTATTGAAGCGGTACGCGCGGCGGCCCAACTGTGTGGGTAAACCCAGATGGCGACCACGCTCTACCTCCTCCGGCATGGGGCCACCGCGGCCAATCTCGATCGGCCCTACCGGCTGCAGGGACGCCGTACCAATCAACCGCTCGCTCCGCTCGGAGTTCGCCAGGCCGAACTTACCCGCGATCTGCTCGCCCTGTGCACCTTCGACCGCGTACTCGCCAGTCCGCTCTTGCGGGCTCAGCAGACCGCCGAGATCATCGCAGCGCCGCGGCGCGTCACCCTGCAAACCTGCGACGCCCTCATCGAGTGCGACGTCGGCGACTGGGAGGGCCTGACCTGGGAAGACGTGGCGCGGCGCGACCCCGAGGCCTTCGCCCGCTTCCAGCAGGATCCTGCCGCTCAGCCCTACGTGGGCGGCGAGAGCTTTGCCAGCGTTGCCGAGCGAGTCAATCCCTTCCTTGCCGAGGTCCTCGAAAAGCACGAGGGGGAAACCTTGCTGGTGGTCAGCCACCACATCGTCAACCGCGTCTACCTGGCGGGACTGCTCGGTCTCCCGCCGAGCCGGGCCAAGCTCATCAAGCTTGCCAACTGCGGCGTCTCCGTGGTGGTGCGTTCGAGCGATCAGGTCGAGGTTCAGACCCTCAACGCCATTTTCCACCTGCAGGGGGCAGGATTCGCCGCCTGAGC
>Ga0073934_10008462_pt1 | contig 13700 bp, 15 predicted proteins | sample LarsenN4metaG_FD_76834 | JGI IMG/M metagenome (GOLD analysis project Ga0073934, IMG submission 76834) | Hot spring sediment bacterial and archeal communities from British Columbia, Canada, to study Microbial Dark Matter (Phase II) - Larsen... ...
AAGTTTCAATCCCTTTCAGGGAGTAAGAGGTTTTTCTACGTGTCTGTGGCATTTGTCCGAAAACTATACTGATTTTGTTTCAATCCCTTTCAGGGAGTAAGAGGTTTTTCTACCCAATGGGGAGAAAACGTCACCCATGCTGTCAATAAGAAGTTTCAATCCCTTTCAGGGAGTAAGAGGTTTTTCTACCGAGTAATAAGGTAACAAAACTAAAAGGGGATAAAGACCAGTTTCAATCCCTTTCAGGGAGTAAGAGGTTTTTCTACCCTTAAGAGAGTATTTAATCTTGATTGCAACTCAGGTTTCAATCCCTTTCAGGGAGTAAGAGGTTTTTCTACTTATGTATTACAACCTCGAAGTCGGGTCTCCCCCGGGTGTTTCAATCCCTTTCAGGGAGTAAGAGGTTTTTCTACCCTACTTGGTGAGGAATGACCAAGCAGGGTCGACACTGGGTTTCAATCCCTTTCAGGGAGTAAGAGGTTTTTCTACTTTGAGGACGATTTTATATGTTACTGCATTAGTATGTTTCAATCCCTTTCAGGGAGTAAGAGGTTTTTCTACTGAAAATCGACATAGTTTTCCGGTAGATTTTCTAGAGTTTCAATCCCTTTCAGGGAGTAAGAGGTTTTTCTACCTGTTAAAATATCCGTGGCATCTGCTGCTGTTAATCCGTTTCAATCCCTTTCAGGGAGTAAGAGGTTTTTCTACTGTAAAGTCCGTTCAACGATGTCCATAAAAACATCGGGTTTCAATCCCTTTCAGGGAGTAAGAGGTTTTTCTACATTTCCTCTTGCAAGGTTTTACTTAATAATTGATAAGTTTCAATCCCTTTCAGGGAGTAAGAGGTTTTTCTACCACCGCCGCCACGCTTTTGTTGTCGTGGAGATACGCGGTTTCAATCCCTTTCAGGGAGTAAGAGGTTTTTCTACTGAAATTCAAGGAAGGCCATATTGGGGTAAGGAGAGTTTCAATCCCTTTCAGGGAGTAAGAGGTTTTTCTACATTCTCTGCAGGCGGCGTTACGGACACTGTAGCAAAGTTTCAATCCCTTTCAGGGAGTAAGAGGTTTTTCTACACGCTTCGTCTTTATTGAAGCACTTGATGGCATTAGTGTTTCAATCCCTTTCAGGGAGTAAGAGGTTTTTCTACAAAGAATAGAGGCGTTTTCCCATATTGGTAAACCTATGTTTCAATCCCTTTCAGGGAGTAAGAGGTTTTTCTACTTAGTCTTCCCAAGCCCTTGATTATCAAGGGTTTTATAGCGTTTTTCCGAGAATCCTCTCCATTCTCGGCTATTAAGTTGTCAAAGAACGATGTTGCTTTCTTCAAGTTTGGCATATAACCTGCCTTAATGTCAAGTTTTTTTGATTTCCGTGCATCTTCAGGGAATTTCATGTAAGCTCCGATCATCGGGTTTTAATTATGAGCTTCAACGCAGTTTGATAAGGGTTGAAAGTTCAATTTCCATACTTGACTATCATCTCCAGAAAATAGCGTGCATGGAAAAATACCTCTAAAATGGGCCGGGTAACAACAAGCCAATTTTGATTATCCTCCACCTTGAATTCCTTGCCCTTTCCTTCTCGGATAATGGTCATGAACCATTCATTCAGAGGGCGATTAGGAGCTAACGACCGAAGCTTTTCAACAATCTCTTGGGTATAGGACTGAAGTCTATAAACTTTGTAACTCTGATGATAGAAACGATAAACCTTATCCTCGTACACCCAATGGTTGTTACACTCCTCAAGTAGCTTCTCAAGCGACGGCAGTTCAGCGACTATATTGCCAAATAACTCTTGAACCCCCGGTCTATTGTCTGGACGATTGTAATAATCTTCTAATTCCTCAAATTTCATCTCTTCAAAAGTCTTTACGTTTTTTTTCAGATTCTTCGGACATATATCTCGCCCTTTAAGTCTAAACGGCTTTAGAAACTATGACTATAGTCAGCTAAAACTGCTTTCTTACTTGGTCTTCTTCTTGATACACACATTATCTCTAATAAGATCACACAGATGCTCTTTATAAAACTATGGCATCCTCAGGCAGGGGCTCGATCCCGCCGATTCTTTCTATCTTCTCAATGTCATTCTCACAGAGAAAATAAAACCTGATACTGTCTCCCTCCTCAGCCTTTATTTGCTTCTCCAATCTATCTCTCATTCTGAGGTAATCCACTTTGGTTATATCACATTCAAAGACGCTGAATTGGACCCACTGTCCAAAGTTCTTGAGGGTTTTAAAAATCTTTCCACGACGACGATCATCCTTAATGTCATAAGATACCACGATAAACATGAGCTACCCGCATTCCCGTCTTTAGCTATTAGTCTTTAGTCCTTAGACTGTTTTTGTCGAATGACCAGAGACGAACGACCAACGACTAACTGCCTCCCGCATTCCCGTCTTTAGCTATTAGTCTTTAGTCCTTGGTCTTTAGATTTTGTCTAACGACTAACGACCAAAGACTAACGACTTTTTATCTAACGACGTTACTTAATCAGAAACGGTATATACTCCTCTATCTCACCTGAGATAAACTTGCCCAAAAGCCTAGCCTGAAGCTCAAAGCTCTTGAAGTACGTTGCTTTATAATCAAAAAGGGGATGCTTTATCTCGGCTCGCTTTTTCTCCTCGTAATGCTGTAAGAATTTTTTGAATGCGCTGTCTTTAAGCTTGTAAACCTTTCCTAGTTCTACTTCAAAATCATCAATCTGTATAACCTTTTTGTTTATTAAAGAGAGCACCAGGGAGTCAACCATCACCGGTCTGAACTCTTCTACCAAATCCAATGCCAGGGATGGTTTTCCATATTTGTCCGAATGAAGAAACCCGATGTAGGGGTCGAATCCGACAATATTGCAAACGGTGTGCATGTCGCTTGTAAGAAGAACGTAACCCAAGGAGAGAAGGGCGTTTACCGGGTCGGTGGGCGGTCTTCTCTCTCTTCCATCAAAACTAAAGCCGTCCGCTTTTATAAGCTCTCCAAAAACGCCGAAATAAGCCGCAGTTCCGGCGCCCTCGTGTCCTCGGATTTCATCCACGGAAGCGGCGTCTTTAAGCTTTCTAATCGTGACTTTTATTCTTTCTATGGCCTCTTCGATTTTAACCCCTGCGATATTGGAGCCTACCTCATCAACCTTATCTTCGGGATTATGGGAACGACCTGCTCTGAGGAGAATTGTGCGTATATTTGCAAGTTTGCCGTAAACCAGGGCTTTACTGATGGCTTCTGCCTTGCTCTTGTCATCGGATGCTTTATACTGAGCCTTTCTCAGAATAGAATTCTTTGAAAACTCCGGCTGTAACCGCCCTATATATTTTCCATAGGTGGTTAGATAAACAATCTCTATTCCATGTTCTAGCAGGGACCTGACAGTTAAAGGTGTAACTGTCACTCTTCCCCAGACCACAACATGATCTACTTTTATCAGAGGAACGTCTATTATTGTTTCTTTCTCGATCGTGACTTTGAGCTGCTCGTCAACCTTCCTAAGCACCGAACCGTCACGAGTTATGTGCAATGTACTCATCCTACCGCACCCCCGTCATTAGTCTTTTGTCTTTGGTCCTTGGACTGTCGAACGACAAATGACCAATGTCTAACGACTCTCTTAAATCTTGTCTTTAGCTATTAGTCCTTGGTCCTTCGACTATTTTTATCGAATGACCAAAGACCAAGGACCAACGACATTTCTTCCAACGACTAATGACCAAAGACTAACGACTTTTTCTTAGAGAGTTTATTAAGCCATTAATTAAAGAGCCAACTTTATCGCACTTAGCTAATGAGTGTGTTACTTCTATTTCCTGTATGTAGCCAAGTCTTTCTGCAATCTTGACTGCAGTAACAACCTCGTAAAGAGACCTCCTTGCTACAGTTAGGAATTGAACAAATTCCTTATCAGTGTTGCAACCGCTCCCCTCAGCTATATTTAGAGGCACCGATGAAACTGCTCTCCTCAATTGATCTACTAAACCAAAAGCTTCTCTTTTAGGAAAACTGGTCGTGAGCTTATAAATGTCTTCTACTAGATTCATCCCTTCCTGCCAAGCTTTCAGTTTCTCAAATCTATACATCCCTTCCTCCCACACATCCGTCGTTGGCTATTAGTCATTAGTCTTTAGACTGTCCTTGTCCAACGACAAAAGACTAAAGACCAACGACTAACTGTTTCCCTCATTCCCGTCTTTAGCTATTCGTCCTTAGTCTTTCGACTATTTTTGTCCAACGACGAAGAGCAAACGACTAATGACTCTCTTATCGAACGACCAATGGCTAAAGTCCAAAGTCCAGTTTTGCTCTCCTTGCTTTTTCCTCCTCTTTCGGCAGGCATACAGGGTAAAGACTGCAACCGGCGCATTTACTCTTGTAGAACGCAGGAGGCTTAAGACCGCTTTTCATAAGTTCTCTGACTTTTTCTATCATCACAACAGTATATTTTCTAAGTTCATCATCGAAAACCACCTCAACCCTTCTCCCCGACGAAGCATAGTATATGAATCCCTTTTGAATTTGAGTCGTTGGTCTTTCGTCCTTAGTCTTTAGACTATATTTATCTAAGGACGAACGACTAACGTCTAAAGACAAATGGCCAACGACCAAAGACGGCTCGCCTATCGGCGAGCACATTTCTTCAAGACATAGTGCCTGGGCGCATAGTTGAAGTTTGTCGTTTTTCCAATCCCCGCGCCTTCCCCTCTTGTATTCCACCGGATAGATTTCGCCCGCCTTTTCCTCGATTAAATCTGCAAATCCTATAAGACCGTATTTCTTTGAATATACGTGCACTCTTCTAAGCTGCACCAGGTCTCCCCGGGTAGTTTTCATAGTTTTATGGACGTTTTCGTGGATGATATCGCCTTCCACTGTGTATTCGTTATCCTGGAATTCTCCGGCTATATAAATCCAGTAGCACCGGGTGGGGCAGTATTCGTAATGGTTAAGCGCTGAAATATATATATAGTCGTTAGTCTCTTGTCTTTGGTCTTTAGATACAAAAGATACAAAGTCATTGATCATTCGTTAATCCTTCCATTAAGAGTCTTTAATCATTAGCTGTTTACCTTTTGATTTTTGTCCAACGACAAATGACCAACGACTAACGATCCTTCTATAGTCTTGTCTTTAGCTATTAGTCTTTGGTCTTTAGTCATTTGATTATTTATCTAACGACCAATGACAAAAGACCAATAGCTATCTTATATTTCGATCCACTTTTTGCTTATCCTTTCTACTTCCTTTGTAAAAAATTCTTTTACATCTTTCCATCGCAATTTCTGAATCATCTTGGGCATCTTTTCTCTTTCAGCGTCTTTAAAATATACAAGGGCTCTCAAAGCCTGCATCGGAAAGTCTCTTGCTGTGGGGAACTTTTTCCTGCTCAGCCGGAGAAGGTTGTCAAGAGGTATATGATGGTTAGCGATAAAATATAGGTCTATAAAGTCTTTCTTGCTGCCCCGCCCGACAATGGCGGCGATTTTCATTAAACCGATATCAGTGATGGAGACTATCCTCAGATTCCCAAAATGGAGAAGCGGAGTTATCAGGGAATAATCGTAGTGAAAGAAGCTTATTCCGATACGGTTTAGGTAAATTCTTAGGGTTCCTTCTTCTTCTAACTCGACCTCTACCTTTCCCAAATCGGATAAGTAGCGGACAATTCTTTCTCTGGAATTTCTAGTGAGCTTTTCTTTATTTGAGAAAAAATCAAAATCTTGAGAGATGCGGTGTCCGATTTGAAGAGCGAGACCTGTTCTACCAGCCAGATAGAAGTCTTTAAGAAAGGATTGCTTATGCAGGATTTTGTAAACGGATCTTGCCTCTTTTGTCAGAGCTTCGGTATGAAGGTTCTCTTTCATCAGTATCTCCATAAAGAGTATTTATCGGTCAGCCAATCGGGCTTTTTGTATCGTCGTATCTTGAGCACGATTCGCCAGTAATTAAACCCACGCTTGGAAAGAACCCTGTAGCCTCTTGTCTTTACAAACTCCGTGATTCTCCGAGAACCGTAGGTTTTAAAGAGCCATTTAAGTTCTTCTCTTGTACCGAACTCAAGCGTTCTTCCGATTATAAGCTCCCCATCCTTCTCCGTATCGAGAGATGAAAAATCGTATTCTTGAAAATAAGGAGCAATGGTTTTTATTATCTTATTTTTCATTTTGCCATTACTTTTTATTTTGGCTTGCAGCTAATTAAAGGGATTTATAACCTTAATTCCTCTTACCTTTTCAAAATCTTTGTCTTCGGTTACGATTTTCCCAACCCCATTATCTAAAAGAACACTCGCTATCTGAGCATCCCGGAAGGGTATTTGTAAATTCTCATAAAGCTCGATTCCCTTCAGAAATGTCTCAATATTTCTGTCTAAGACTCTCCATTTAGCAGAGCTTCTAATTCCTTCCACTATTCTTTTAGCTTCTGAAATTGGGATTGGATTTTGTACTTTTCGCGTTACAACTAATACAAATTCAGCCATATTTTGTATTGTTATAACTCCTCCGCCCTCTTTCCAGATTTTTTCTATGAGTTCCCTTGCTTTCCTATATTTCTCTCCTTGAGAGATGTCGTAGGCATAAACTAAGATGTTAGTATCTATCAAGGATTCATCATTATCTTTCATGTAGCTCCTCTCGGGATTTATAAATTATTCCGCCCATATTGAATCCCTTTCCCAGTATTTCCAGTTGTTCTTGTATAACTGATTCTTCTCGCGTTAAGGGTTGGATGAATACCAAAGCCTCCGTGTCATCTGGCAAATCAGTTTTCTCCGTAAGGATTACTGTATTTACCTTTACAATGCCTTTAAAGCTTTTCATGGTCTTACCCCTCCTTATAATTAGTAATTTGTTCTTGGTCGTTTGTTGTTCGATTAAATCCAAGAGCCAACGACTAAAGACTAACAGCTAATTGGACTAACGACTAACGACTCTTCTGTAATCCCGTCTTTAGCTATTAGTCTTTAGTCCTTAGACTGTTTTTGTCTAACGACCAATGACCAACGACTCTTCTATAATCCCGTCTTTGGCTATTGGTCTTTAGTCCTTCGACTATTTTGTCCAAGGACAAACGACTAACGTCCAACGACTTTTCCTCTAACGACCAACGTTCTTCCCTCAACCCCGCCTTTGGCTATTAGTCTTTAGTCCTTAGACTGTTTTTATCCAACGACTAAGGACCAATGACCAACGACTCTTCTATAATCCCGTCTTTAGCTATTAGTCTTTAGACCTTGGACTATTTTTGTCGAATGACTAATGACTAAGGACCAAAGACTTTTCATCTAACGACTAACGACTCTCTTAAATCTTGTCTTTAGCTATTAGTCCTTAGTCCTTCGATTCTTTGTCTAATAGCCAACGACTAAAGACTAACGACTTTTTCTACTAACGACCAGCGACTAACTATCTCAGCTTTATTCTTGTCCAAAGACTAACAGCCAACGACTAACGACCTCAGCTTTATTCTTGTCCAATGACTAACAGCCAACGACTAACGACTAATTACCCTCCTAGTCATTCCCATTCCATGAGTAGTCTTTCTCCCTGTGCCTGCAAAGAAAGAGAAATCGGCGAGGAGATTAACACTTCTCAGAAATTCTTTGTCTTTATTTTTTATCTTAAAAGTGCATGTCCCTACAAATCCTGGGATTACGGCTCTTCCATCGGAAAAGGGCAGGGTTTTAAGCTCGTATTGGCTTAAAATGAATGAATCATCTATCCCATCTAGGAGAGAATCTCTAATCGTCATACCTGAATACTTGTTCCACTTTTCTAAATAGCCCTTAAATGCGAGTTTTGGAATCGGAAAAAGCATATTTGTATCCCCCTGCTTGAAGGATGTGGGAGTGGCAAATTGAAGGGTTATTTCATCCAAAGGCTCGGCAGATTCATAGAGGTTCTTATAATCCGAGAATCCGCTCCACCACGCTCCTTTTCCCCCTGTGACTTTAACTTCCTTTACTAGAAGTTCTATTGTTCCAAGCCTGATTACTGGGTTAGGATTTTCAAGAAAATGGAGGCTGAATATTGGGAAAACGGCGTCATCAAGAAGCGTTACTCTAAACCAAACCTCATTCCCAGTCCTTAGTCTTTGGTCTTTAGTCTTTAGATTGTTCTTGTCTAACGACGAACGACCAACGACTAAAGACTTTCTATCCAATGACCAACGTCCACTGACCAACGACGATTTGCCAAAGAGCGATGATACGGTAAACGCTTTTCTTCCCTCTTCACTATGGAGTTTTCTGGAGGTCTCTTCACTGCCTTCAGAAAGAATATTAAAGAATGCCGCATGTATATGATATCCGCTAACATCAGTGGATTCTGCATTGGATTTAATATAGCATTTAAGAGTTATAGCATAGGGCATTGTTTTACCCCAATTCTGTTTATGCTATAAATGCAGGAGGATTTAATTTTTTAAGGCTCCAGCCATACTTAGAGAAAAATTCGTGGGCGTCAGTTCCAATGAAGAAAAAATAAGACTTTGTTTTGCCCACTGAGGTTACTTCGAGTTCAGAAGGATAAAGTTCTTCTTTTCGACATTTATGTATTAAACTCGGTTCAAAATCACTGGGCAGAATGATTCCAGTTATAAAATCTTTACTGAATGCCTCTTTAACTGGTTTTTGCATAGGAACTAAAGTTTCACCCGTGTTATCTCTGTTATAACCTACTACCTTTAAGTTATTTAATGCTGCAAAGTCTCCAATTCCTCTGTCAAAATCTTCAAAGGTCATGTTGTCCGGGAGTCTATATTGTATCTTTATGTATATAGATCGGTCGTACATCTTTTTAGCATAAGCATAAAGCCTAGCTTGCGGTATTTCATCCTTATCTATGCCAGTTTTCTCAGATGCGTCTTTTTCGTCTGTAAAAAGTTCAATCTCATAATTTCTTATTAAATGAAGAAAATCCATCTTAACAAAACCTTGACTTTCACTTATCATGCTTTCAGGGTCATAGACCGCGACGGATAACTCTATACCGCCCCCGCGAAACTTAAACATAGCTTCATATTTTGCAATTCTGTTTCTCAAAAAGAAAAGAAAATCTTCTCTTAAATCTTTATCGCCGTCCAGTATGTATCTACCTGCTTCTTCAGTGTGCTCAGGATACCTCTCTTTAATGAAGTTTTTAAATCCTTTCATATGCTCGTTTAGTTTGTCTCCCCCGATAGCGCTAATCAGGCTCTGAGTTTCTTCAAACTCCTTTATCTCCTTAAATAGATTCCAAAATTCCCTATTGCTTTTTGGACTGTAAACAGACTTTATAGTTTCAAATGTTTCTTCAATAAAGTCCTTTAAATGCTCCGGGACAATACCGTAGATATTTTTTAGTGGAAGCATGATTTCAAGCAAAGAGAAGTAAGATATATATTCAGGGTTTAAATCCCTCCTCATTAACCCCTCTCGGTCGGCTATATTCTCTAGTAACTCTTTAAACTCTTCTCGTTTATAAACAAATGAATTCATTTCTTGTTCCAGTAAAAAGTAGGTTTCTTCAGGAATAAAAGCATAAGCATCTGAAGATATATTTTGGATGGATTTTCCAAGAACCCTTCCAATCCTTCCCAATCTTTGCCAGAACTGATCTAAGTATCTTGCATGAAAGTAACCAAAATCAATATTTTGCCGATTCTTCTTTCTTCCAACAAAGTTATAACCTATATCCACAGTTGGAGTTGCAAGTACTAGAGGTTTAAGACTGGCTTTTTCTCTTTCCTCTCTGGGTATGGGACCTGTAATGCGTGCGTATTTATTTTTTAGAGAGGTAAAATGTAGGTTATTGGCTATCTTATTTATATTTCTAAGGCTACTCGATATTATTAGTCCATCTTTATCTTCTGCTATGTCTTGTTTTATTGAATCAATAAAGATCTCTATTTTCTTTGGGAATTCTGATGAGTTTTGGAGCGGTAGAAGATTTAGCTTCAGTTCACTTAAAACTTGTATGGATGGCTTGCTAGGTGATACGTTTGGTTCTATCTCCTTTATCTTGATACTAAGAGCTTTGAGTCTATCTATAAAATTCCTGAACTGAAGATCAGGAGTGGCTGTAAGTATGATGATTTTCCTATTTCGTTTTTCAAAAAAACCAAACTTGTAGGATAGGATGATAAAATAGAGGAAGTTAGCAAATTGTTTTGCGTTATAATAATGAAGTTCATCAATCACAATGTAGTCAAAACCTGTCATAAACTCTTGAGCAAGATTACGCTTATCTGTAGGGTTAAAAAGATAAAATATGGCGTAGTAAAAAATATCGGGGTTAGTGACGAATACAAATGGCCTTTTCTCGCTAGACTTATCCTCCAAAATTGAAAGGGGATTAGATAAAAGCCTGTAGAGTTTTTCACCCCTTCTTTCTACATAATCCATTTCTATCTCATTTAAACGTTCGGCATTTATCTCTTCTACGAGGTGAGGCAAGTTGAATTTTCCCACGAAATCTCTTGAATCCCTCTTATGCTGACTGACCAGAGCATTTGTCGGAGCGATTATCAAAGCATTGGTTTCAGGAAAGTTTAGAAGTCCAAGCAGAGCCGCAAGGGTTTTCCCCGTCCCTGTGGTAGAAAGATTAAATACTATGTCATTATCTTTAATTGATTTGATTGTTTCCAACTGGTGTTCAAGTAGAAAAGGCAACTTTTCCTTAAAAGGATTTACTGAAGCCAAAGGTTCAAAATGAGGAAGAAGAGTGATCTCGATACATTCTTTCACTTTCTTCTCCTTGAGGGTTTTTCTTCTATTTTGGGTATCCCGAATCTTAGTCCTGATGGTAGGAATTCCCCGTCCAAGTGATAGAAACTGCCCTCGATTAAAGCATTATGAATAAGCGGGACCGGCGGAAGATTAAAAAGGTCATAGAGTTTTAGATTGTACTCCGATGGTAAGTCAAGAGGGTTCAGATAAATCTCAACAGTCGCATCGCCCTTTTGCGTAGCCCTTGGGTCGGCATAGGTTGCTTTTACATCTACTTTAACTTTACTATTAAGCTTACCAAGCCTTACATAAGAAGGTATATCTATTTCCCGATTGGAAACTAGGAAGCAAATAAACCTGTTCCCTCTCGATAAAAGCCTGAATCTGCCTTCTTGAGGAAAGTTTGCAGGTCTTGGTTTTTTATCGGTGATTTTATACTCAAGGTCTGCTGCTACAACGTTGTTGCTCATCTTATACCAGTAGGTGTCAGATAAAGCATTAAAACGCTCTAGCTCAAGCTGGGGTTCGTCGAGTGGTGTAGCCGGGGTAATATAGAGTCCCTTTTCATTCAGAGTCTCCAAATCCTGCAAGTAATTAGGAGTTTCGCTTTTTATAGCATCAACGTGATAAGGTGCATTCACAAGACCAAAGGCATAGACAAGAGCGTAGTTGCCGAGAACAGGTTCGGTAATAAAGAAATTGCTTATTTCTCTACTTGCAAAAAACACCTTTTCCATAAGGCTTAGCTCAAGCCTGTATATGATCATTTTCCACCTCTACTTCTCTTCGCTCCCAGGATAGGATTTTGTAAGGGTAATTAGAAACTGCTTTGGATCCTCATAGATTTTGCTAGTTTCAGTAATAAGTTTGTTCAGGTCTTCACCTTTCATTTGTGATTTTCGTCCAATGACCGATGGTAGAAGCTGAGCTACACCTTCTTTTGCTTTTGCAATTACCTTGCTTGTATCCAATGGATGGTTGAGTTCGCCAGATTCGGTTTTAAGTAGATCGTATGTTTTCTGAGTAAGTTCTAGTGTGCTGAAAATCTCTGAGTGACTAAATACGATTCCGACTATGTGGTTGTCTATTCTTCCTATTTTTGAGGAAATTGCACCGTAGCGTTTGGAATTCAGCAGGTTGCCCAGAACATAGATAAACTCACCTTCTGTCATATCTTTTAGAGTTTCTATGTCTATAAAGTGTGATTCAGGCTTTACATATTCGCTTGAGCCAAGACTTGTTGAGGGTTCGCCGGTTTCTGGATGCCTCATTGTGCTATTGTCGAAAAGAGCATTAAAAGTTTTTGTATCCACAATCTGTCCTGCTGATAAAAGTGAAAACGCTTCTTCAGTCATCACCCTTGATTTCTGTGCTCCACCACCTCCCACAGCGTAGCCATAAACCCAGCAATCAACACATCTCTCACAAGGTTCGTTGGTATTTAACATGCACTCTTTACCATTTAGATTTAAAAGTCCATAAGACCTTAGAAACTCCCTCCCAGTTCTACGCTCTACTGCCGTTTGCTTTCTTTTTGAAATGATTATTCTTTGAACCGGCTCTTTGTGGTCTATACCTGCCGAGACAAATTCACGATTTAACGGCTCTCCGCTTCCCTCTGTTCTAAATATAGTTTCTCCTTGAGTTTCCCTAACTAAAACTATGCTTACATATTTTCCTAGCGGAAGATTCGAGTAACTACTAAGCAAGAAATCTTGATAATTTTGCAAACTCTGAATCATTTTTTCTCCTCCTTTGAGAGATTTATTTCATTTCTTAAATAAGATAAATAAGCAGCTTTTATATCCTTTTCATCTGTAAATAATCTGTTTAAGTTTCTTCTGTAAACCTTATCGAATAAATCGAAGAAAATTTCTGTAAACTGAGCTATAGACTCGTCGTCTTTAGCAGTCATTTTATAGCCTTTGGATTTCTTAAGTCTTTCAATGTGGTCATAAACCTTTTGTGCAATAGCATGTTTCTTGGTTTCTAAGTCGAGCCCGGAGGACTCTTTTCTTAGATTATCAAAAACCTCATTTAGGGGATAAAGCAGAGAACTTCTCTCAAGACTATCTCCTTTTATTCTTGCCCCCCAACCGAGTTTTGCCATTTCTTTGATATAATCTGAGGCTACCTTCTCTTCACCCATAGCCTTCCTCCTTGAAATTAGTTTTTCTACGTCTTCTTTTATTTGCGAATATATGCTTACGGCAAGCCACTCAGGACTTTTTGTTTTTAATTTTCTTAACTTTTTTTCTAAGGTTCTATCTATTACTGTGAATATTCCAAGAGGTCTTTCCGCAAGGGCCGTGATCAGTTCATAGAAGTAACTATTTTTCAGATCATCTCTTATCTGGCTTTCTATTTTCCTTACAGAATCAAAAGATTCTAATAAATCCCCTACTTTATCCTTAGAAATTTCTTTACCACCCAATACCCACTGAACCTGCCAATTAGAGTTATCTACAAAGAGAAACTTAAACGAGTTTGCGCTGAGTAGAGGGATAGAAGACTCGCTTACCAAAACCTTTAGCCCAAACTCTAATCCTAACCTTCCTCCATACTCTAAAGCCCTGAGTGTTCTTTCACCGGTTGTCTCTGCTTTTACGAAAACCGGAATGGATATTATGTTTGCAATAACTTCAGAATATTTTGGAAGAGATATGCCAAAACTCTTATTTCCAAAGAACACTTTTTCTTTACTCCCAGCTAGAGCTTTGTCATCTAACCCCAAAAGTACGTCTTCCTCCTGAACTAAACCAAATAACTCCTCTTTCAGATTCTCAAGCTGAGCGTAAGGCAAAAACCTTTCTGGCATAAAGTGGAGATACACCGCTTTCTCGGAGCCCGTTCTAAAAACCATTTTTTCCATAAAAAATTGCTCTCTGGTGATTTCAGACACATACCGTTTAGGTTCAATTGAAGCCCCGGCGGGAAGCCTGTTTGAGAACTGTTGAACGGAAATTCCGCTTGGAACTTGAGGAGACATCCA
>Ga0073934_10008463_pt1 | contig 13699 bp, 12 predicted proteins | sample LarsenN4metaG_FD_76834 | JGI IMG/M metagenome (GOLD analysis project Ga0073934, IMG submission 76834) | Hot spring sediment bacterial and archeal communities from British Columbia, Canada, to study Microbial Dark Matter (Phase II) - Larsen... ...
GGCGAACAGGCCGCCCTTCCCATCGGGAATGAGCGACCAGACGAAGCTCTCGGTGGAGGCGTGGACGCGGGCCAGGGTGCGGGTGAGCTGCAGGTCTCCCCGGGTGGTGACCGCGACGCCGCGGCGGGTGCCGCCGGCGAAATCCGTTCGGGAGCGCTGGCGCCAGACCTGGGGCGCGCGGCCCACTGGCTTGTCGTCCTGGGTGGCCGGGGACTGCGGCGCGGGCGGCGCGGCAGGAGGGGGGCTGTTGCCGGCGCCCCGTGCGGGCTGCCGGGGCTTGGGCGCGTCCTGCTCGGAGAGGGTCCGGCGGAGGCCGGGGCGCGCCTGTGCCCCCGCGCCGATCACCGCGTCGGCGCCCTCGTCGTCATCGGGGAGGAAGGATGCGGAGGCGCTGACGGAGGCGGCTCCGGACGGCTGGGGGGAGGGCTGGCTCGATCCGCCGGAGGGCTGCGCCTCGTGCGTGTCCTTGCGCTGGACGTTGATGGTGAGGAGCTGCTGGCCGGAGACCACCCACTCTGTGGGGAGCACGAGCCGCACCTCGTCGCGCTCCATGCGCACGCCGGAGGACTTGGCGGAGCGCATCACCGCGTCCAGCGAAGGCGGAAGGCCGCTGAGTCGCTCGCCGTCCACGTTCACGGCGGTGGAGGAGAAGACCATGCGCGCCACGACGTCGCAGTTCTTCTCGCGCTCGTTGTAGCGGGCGATCATCTGGCGGATGCTGACGGGCGGCGCCTGCTCCTGGTTCTGCTGGGGCGCGGCGCGGATGATGAACCCTCCGAACGAGAGGGGCGCGGGGACGGCGCCTCCCTTGACCTGAATGGCGTAGCGGCCCGAGGGGGTGCTGGGCGGGATGGTGAGCTTGAGGGTGCGGACCACCGGCTGCTGCTTGTAGGGCTTGAGCACGACGCCCACCTCGGCCGTGTCGCCGGGCTCGTAGCGCCCCTCCTTGAGAAAGATGCGCTCCACCTGGGCGGTCTGGCGGCCGCTCTCCATCTCCACCTTCACCGAGGCGCTCTTGATGCCCAGGGGATAGAAGGGATTGCTGGAGAAGATTCCGAGGACGTCGTCCAGGTCGGCGGTGGCGGCGGCCTCGATGCCGGACTGGCCAAAGACCACGTTGGACCGGCGCACGGTGCCGATCTCCTCGCCGTCCACCTCGGTCTCCACGCGGGCCATGGTGGGTCCGGGCGTGTTGCGGATTTCGGCGATGGAGGACATGACGGCGGAGGAGACCACCGCCGCGTAGAGGCTGGGGTGTGCAACCGACTGGCAGCGGAAGGTGCGTCCCCGGCCGGTGGTCTTGTCGCGCACGTCGACGGTGATGGGGATGAGTCTGGGCATCTTGCCCAGGACTCCGCTGACGGAGAAGTTGCGGTCCTGGTGGGAGGATCCCACGATGGGCCCCGGGCTGAAGATCTTGGCGGAGGCGCTCAGGAGGGGATAGACGTCGTGAACGTAGGCGGAGGTGAGTGGCGCCTCGATGGGTCCGATGCCCAGGAAGGGATGTCCCATCCCCAGGATTCGGGTGCCTCTGCGGTAGGTCACGGTGCCGCCTGCGCCAGCGATGAAGTCGCCCGTCATGAGCAGCATTCCGAACATGGCTCCGGGCACCAGGCTGGTGCCCTTGAAGCCCGGCTGCTGGCCGCCGGACATTCCGCCGGCCAGCACTTGCACGTTGTAGGGCTCCAGCGCCCGGGCCAGGCGCTCCCGGGCGGCCGCGGAGAGTCCGCTCACGGCCAGCACCGTGGTCGCTGGGTGGAGCACCAGGGTGGATCCGCTGGTGCGGATGGGGCTGGTGAACGGCAGGTTGCATACCATGCGGTCGTAGCGGCGGCCGCCGGCCACAATGGGGCGCTCCAGGCGGACGGTGCGGACGCGCCGGTCGACCCACGCGACGGGGGTCTGGGGGAGGTTGGGGTCCCAGGCCTCGAGCATGTCCTCGATGGGAGTGACGCCTGCGAGGGGCTCCTTCTGGCCGAGCTGGCCCATGGCGTAGGCGCCGATCACCTTGCCATTGATGTAGATGGGGCTGCCGCTCATGCCCTGGATCAGGTTGGCTCCGCGCTTGGTGAGGGGGCCGCCGGAGACCCGCACGAGGATCATGTCGTGGCCAGGGAAGGACCAGTGGCCCTTCTTCATGACGCTGACCACCTCCACCTCGAACCGCTCGATGCGCGTGCCCCGGAAGACGGTGAGTCCGTACCCCCTCATGCCGGCGCGAATGCGGCTGACCGGGAGGATGTCGTCGTAGCGGGGCACCGAGGCGCGGGCGGGCGGCGCGGCAAGCCCGCCTGCCAGTGCCAGCAGCAGTGCCAATGGAGCGCGGTTCATGAACGGCAATACCTCCTGCGCGGCGCGCGCGGCTGCGGCGCCAGCGCAAACGGCCGGCCGGGGCCTCTTCGGCGTCCCCGCCCGGCCTGGGACCTCTTCGGCCGATGGACAACGGATGGCGCGGGGGGCATCAGCCGCCCCGGGCGCCGCCGTACATCTCCTCCGGCGTGCGCAGGCGCTGGGCACACGGGCGCAGCTCCTCTCCGTTATCGGCTACCTGCCGGAAGAAGCAGGAGCGGTAGCCCTCGTGGCAGGCCGGTCCCTCCTGGTCGACCCGCACGAGCAGGCAGTCCTGATCGCAGTCCACGTACATGCCCCGTACGCGCTGGACGTTCCCGGACGTTTCACCCTTCACCCAGAACTTCCGGCGGGAGCGGCTCCAGAAGGTGACCCGTCCGGTGGAGAGAGTGCGCTCCACCGCCTCGCGGTTCATGTAGCCCACCATGAGCACCTGGCCGGTGGCGTCGTCCTGTATGACCGCCGGCACGAGCCCGGAGTCGTCGTAGCGGATGCTTTCGAGCGCCTTCATCGTCTCCTCACGCGCCGGCGGGCAGCGCCGCGCCCTGGCCGGCCGTGCGGCGCACGGGCACGCCGGCGGCGGCCAGGCAGTCCTTGATCTCCGCGATGGTGAAGTGCCCGTCATGCACCACAGAGGCGATGAGTGCAGCGTCGGCCAGGCCCTCCGTGACGGCCTCCAGGCAGTGCCGTGGCGTTCCCGCGCCGCCTGAGGCGATCACGGGGATCCCCACGAGCTGGGCGACGGCGCGGATGAGCGGGATGTCGTAGCCCGCCCGGGTGCCGTCGCGGTCCATGCTCGTGAGGAGGATCTCCCCCGCACCCAACGCCTCCACCCGCTGGGCCCACTCCAGGGCGTCGATTCCGGTGGGGGTGCGCCCCCCGTGCACGAAGACCTCCCATTTGGGCGAGCCGTCCGCCCGGGCGCCCACGCGCTTGGGGTCGATGGCCACCACGACGCATTGGCTCCCGAACTGCTGTGCGGCCTGGGTGATCAGCTCTGGGCGCTGGACGGCGGCGGTGTTCACAGAGACCTTGTCCGCCCCGGCGCGGAGGATCCTTCGGAAGTCGTCCACGGTGCGGATGCCGCCGCCGACGGTGAAGGGGATGAACACCTGGTCGGCGACGCGGGCGGCCACGTCGTAGATGAGATCCCGCCGCTCGTGGCTGGCGGTGATGTCCAGGAAGACGAGTTCGTCGGCCCCCATGGCGTCGTAGCGGGCGGCCAGCTCCACCGGGTCTCCGGCATCCCGGAGGTTGAGGAAGCAGACGCCCTTGACGACGCGGCCCTCTCTGACGTCCAGACAGGGGATGATTCGGCGTGCGAGCATGGCGGCGTTGCGGTTCAGGGCTGTGCGCGGCTGGGCTGCGGCGCGTGGGGGCTATTATACCATGGGCGGCCTCGGGGCGGCCGGCGGGCGCACCCCGGTATACTGATGGGAGATCGGCGGAGAGGGCTGCTTCCGGCCGGGCGCGCACTCGCTCCGAGGGGGCGCGGGGCAGCCGTGCTGGACCGCCGCGAGGGAGCCTGCCGTGGGAGATTCGAGGCCGCCGGCCCTGCTGGCGGAGAGCGACCTGTTCTTTGCAGCGCCGATTCTGCGGTGTCTGGAGGCTGCGGGGTTTGTCGTGGCCACCGCAGCCACGGCGGAGGACGCAGCGGAGCGGGCGCGGGCTCTGGCGCCGACGCTGGCCGTGGTGAGTCTGAACTCACAGCCGGTGGGGGGGCTGGAGACCGTGAGGCGGCTCAAGGAGGCGGGCGTGCGCCGGGTGATGGCCTACGTGTCCCACGTGCGCATCCCGGCGCTGCGGGAGGCGGCCATCGCCGCCGGGGTGGACCGGCTCTGCTCCAACTCCGCCGTGAGCGTGCGCCTGCCCGAGCTGCTGGAGCGGCTGCTTGCTCCGGGGCCGGGCCGCTTGGTCGAGGACGAGCAGCGGCGGGATTGAATTCATCCTTGAGGAGACGAGTCGTGCCACAGCGTGCCAGCCGGCTTGACAAGATACCCCCGTACCTCTTCGGCGAGATCGCCCGCGCCAAGGCGAAGGCTTTGGCGGAGGGGCGCGACCTGATTGACCTGGGCATCGGAGACCCGGACCAGCCGACCCCGAGACCCATCGTGGATGCCCTCTACCGGGAGGCCCAGAACCCGGAGACCCATCGCTATGACGAGTCGCCCGCGGGGGATCGGGTGTTCCTGGAGGCGGTCTCGCGCTGGTATGGGCGCCGGTTCGGCGTGCCCATCGACCCGGAGCGGGAGGCGGTGCACCTGATCGGGTCCAAGGAGGGTCTGGCGCACCTGGCCTGGGCGTTCATCGAGCCCGGCGACCTCTCGCTGGTCCCGGACCCAGCCTACACGGTCTACAAGGTGAACACGCTCATGGCCGGCGGCGATGTGGCCTCGATGCCGCTGTTGCGGGAGAACGGCTTCCTGCCGGACCTGGCCGCGATTCCCTCCGATGCGGCGCGCCGGGCCAAGCTGCTCTGGCTGAACTATCCCAACAACCCCACGGGCGCGGTGGCCACCCGGGAGTTCTATCAGGATGCGGTGGCCTTCTGCCGGGATCACGACATCCTGCTGGTGAACGACGCCGCCTACTGCGAGGTGGCGTTCGACGGCTTCCGGCCGCCGTCGGTGCTTGAGGTGGAGGGTGCCAAGGAGGTGGCCATTGAGTTCCACTCCTTCTCCAAGATGTTCAACATGACGGGCTGGCGGGTGGGCATGGCGTTCGGCAATCCGGATGCGCTCGCTGCGCTGAACCGGCTGAAGTCCAACATCGACAGCAAGCAGTTCATGGCCATTGACCGGGCGGCGGCCTACGCCATCGAGCACGTTGACAACGGGGCGACGCTGGAGCTGATTCGGCGGCGTCGGGACATCCTTGTGGACGGGCTGAATCGGCTGGGCTGGGCGATTCCCAAGCCCAAGGCGACGTTTTATGTGTGGGCGCCGGTGCCTCCCGGGCAGACGAGCATGGGGTTTGCCAGGACGCTGCTGGAGCAGGCTGGGGTGCTGGTGATTCCGGGCATCGGCTACGGGGAGCACGGGGAGGGCTATGTCCGGATGTCGCTCACGGTGTGGGGCGACCGCAACGGGGAGCGGTGCGCCGAGGCGGTGGAGCGCATCGCCCGCCACGTGCGGTTCTAGGCTCTTGCCCGGCGGGTGGCCGAGCGGCGCGGGAGCCTTGGGACGCCGTGTCCGCGGTTCGTCCCCGGGGGCCGCTTCACCGCTGGGGTGGTGAGCAGCGGCCTGAGCACGCCAGGCAGCGCGAGCATCACCGGGGGCGGCTTCACCGCTGGGGCGTTGAGGCCATCTCCCCCGCCTGTGGCCGGCGGGGGCTGCGCCGCAGGCGCACCAGCAGGAACAGGACGATGGGCAGGACGACCAGGCTGAGGACCTGGGCGTGGGTGAGTCCGGCGACGAGGACCTGAGCGGTGGCCCCCTTCCGGAAGATCTCGTCTATGAAGCGGTAGAGGGCGTAGAGGCCCAGGAATCCGAGGAAGGCCTCGCCGCTCTGGCGGGGGCGGCGCGTCCAGCGGTCCAGGATTCCGAAGATGGCCAGCCCCATGAGGGTTGCGTAGAGCTGGGCGGGGTGGCTCGGGGGGGTGAGGGTGCCCGGCACGGCCTCGGAAGGGAAGCGCACGGCCCATGGGAGGTCGCAGGGGTGGCCGTAGCAGCATCCGTTGAGGAAGCAGCCGATGCGGCCCACCGCGTAGCCCAGGGCGAACGCGGGCGCGGCGAGATCGGCGAACTCCAGGAATTGCAGGCCATGGCGCCGGCAGTACCACCAGAGGTAGAGCGACCCGGCGATGATGGCCCCGATGATGGAGATGCCGCCGGACCAGACCTTGAAGAGGTCCAGGGGGCGGCCGCTGAACTGACGCCAGTCCAGCGCGATGAAGAGCAGTCGGGCGCCCACGATGCACACGAAGAGTCCGCCCAAGGACATGTCGAACACGTGCTCGCGGGTGATGGCGCCGGGCTCGCCGGGGCCGCGGCCGGCCCATCCGCCCCGCACGCGGCGGAGGGCGTAGGCCAGCCCGAGCAGGAAGCCGGCCAGCACCATGACCCCGAACGAGCGGACGGGGATGGGGCCGATCTGAAAGAGGGTTGGCAGCATTTCGGAGGATTAGGATTCGCTGGCTGTGGGGGCGGGCGCGGACTCCTTGCGGAAGAGGAAGAGGAATGCCAGGAGCACGATTCCCACGGTGATGGCCGAGTCCGCCACGTTGAAGATGGGCCACCAGCCCAGGTCGAAGAAGTCCACGACGTAGCCGAACCGCGCCCGGTCGATGAGGTTGCCGATCGCGCCTCCCAGCGCCAGGGCGAGGCCTGCGCTCACCCAGAGGTCGTGGCGCTGGAAGCGATGGTAGGCGCCGATGAGGGCGACGAGGGCCACGACGGAGATGGCGACGAAGACGGCGTTGTGTGCCTTGAACAGGCTGAACGCTCCGCCAGTGTTCTGCGTGTGGGTGAGTGAGAGGAAGCTGCCCAGCACCGGAGTGCGCACGTGCAGAGGCAGGTGCTGCATCACCACGTGCTTGCTCACCTGGTCGCACGCCACGATGGTGATGGCGATGAGGTAGAAGAGCAGGGGCCTCACTGGTTCTCCACCCGTGCCTGACAGTCGACGCAGAAGAGCGCGTAGGGCAGGGCCTCGAGGCGCGCGGGGCTGATGGGGCGTCCGCAGCGCTCGCAGATGCCGTAGGTTCCCGCGTCCATGCGCGCCAAGGCCTCTTCGACCTGGGCGAGCATGGCGTCGATGTTCTCGGCGAGGGCCACTTCCTTCTCCCGCTCGAACATCTCGGTCCCCACGTCGCCGGGGTGGTTCAGGTCCAGGTCTGCGATCTCGCCGACTTCCTGGCCGAATCCTCCGGCCTCGCGCAGGCGTGCCCGGTCCTCCTGGAGCCGCGCGCGCTCCTCCTCTAGTCGCTTTCTCAGCGTGGCGTTGCTCTGCTTGGCCATGTTGCTGGCTCCCATCCTGGCATTGGCGGCGTCCCTTCCGGGGCGGGCACGCGGGCGGCGGCACGGAGGACGCCGTTCTCTGGCTGGCTTCTGGTGAATCGGCGGGCGGTCCGGTCCTCAGCGAGTCCGCTGCCCGCTGATATTATGCGGGCTGGCGGCGATTGGTTCCGCCAGGGCGGAGACGACCTGCGCGCATCGCCCGCAGAGGTCCGGCAGGCCGGGGTCGGCCGGCACGTCGGGCTTGACCAGCCAGCAACGGGCGCACCGTGTTCCCTCGGCCGGGCCGGCACTGGCTGAGACCTGGCCGCCCGGCCGCAGGGTCACCTGCGACACCTTGAAGACGGCGGGGAGATGGTCCTGCTGGGCCTGGAGCGCGGGCAGCGTTGCGGCGTCGGCGGTGATTTCCAGCCTGGCCTCCAGCGGATTGCCGATTCGCTTCTGCTGTCGTGCAGCCTCCACCGCCTGGCCCGCGACATCGCGGACGGCCATGACGGGCTCCCAGCGGGCGAGCACCTCCCGGTGCTGCTCCGGCACCGGTTCCGGGAACGGGGCGAGCTGGGCACTGGGCGGCTTGGCCGGCAGGCGGATCAGGTCCCACACCTCCTCGGCTGTGTGGGAGAGGACGGGGGCCAGGATGCGCGCCATGGTCTCGGCGATGCGGTGCAGGGCCGTGAGGGCGGACCGGCGCAGGCGCGAGTCCGCGGCCTCGCAGTAGAGGCGGTCCTTGATGACATCCAGGTAGAACGCGCTCATGTGGACCGTGCAGAACTCCAGCACGGCATGGTAGACGCGATGGAACTCGTAGACGTCGTAGGCGGCGCCGCAGACGGCGGTGAGTCGGTCCAGCTGGGCCAGGGCCCACCGGTCCAGGTCCTCCATCTGCTCATACGGCACGCCGTCGGCGTCCGGATCGAAGGGGCGGCGGCCGCCGGACGGCCCCACATAGAGGTTGTTCACGAGGAAGCGGAAGGTGTTGCGGATTCGCCAGTAGCCACCCGTGCCCTGGGGGCGGCCGTTCACCAGAGTGATCCCGGCCACCTGCTCCAGGATCGCGTCGGAGCAGGAGACGTCCTCAAAGTAGTTTGTGGAGGCGACCCAGAGCCGCAGGATGTCCGCGCCATAGGTCTCCATCACCTTCAGGGGGTCGACCACGTTGCCAAGCGACTTGGACATCTTGCGGCCGTTCTCGTCCACGGTGAATCCGTTGGTGATCACCTGCCGGTAGGGGGCCGCTCCCTTGGTTGCGATGGCGATCATGAGGGAGGAGTTGAACCAGCCCCGGTGCTGGTCGGACCCTTCCAGATAGACGTCGGCGGGCCAGCGGAGGCCGGGCCAGCGTTCGGGGTTCTCCAGCACCGCCCGGTGCGTCGACCCGGAATCGAACCAGACGTCCAGGATGTCGGTTTCCTTTTCGAAGTCGGCTCCGCCGCAGTCCGGGCAGGTGAACCCCGGGGGCAGAAGCTCGGCGGCGGTGCGCGCGTACCAGACGTCGGAGCTTTCGCGGGCCACGGCATCGCGGACGGCGCGGACCGTTTCGGGGGTGAGGACCGCCTTCCCGCAGGCCCTGCAGTAGAAGGCGGGGATGCCCACGCCCCAGGCGCGCTGCCGGCTGAGGCACCAGTCCGGCCGGCTTGCCACCATGCTGGCGATGCGGTTGATGCTCACGGGCGGGAACCACTGGACGCCCTGGATGGCGGCCAGGCAGGCTTCGCGGTGGGTTGCGGGCGGCCGGGCGTCTCCCGCCTGCCCGGTGCTCCCCTCCCCTTCTGCCCGGGGAAGGGGGTGGTCGATGTCCATGAACCACTGAATCGTGGCCCGGAAGAGGAGGGGGTTGTGGCAGCGCCAGCAGTGGGGATAGCTGTGCTCGTAGGGACTGTGGCGGAGCAGATGGCCGGCGCGTTCCAGGGCCTGGACGACGCGCCGGTCGGCCTCGCCGCCGAGGATCCTGGCGCCGGCGAACTCCTCGCCGGCCTGCCGGGTGAACGCGCCCGAGGGGTCCACCGGGCAGAGGATCTCCAGGCCGTGCTGCTGGCCGGTCTCGAAGTCCTCCTTGCCGTGGCCAGGCGCCGTGTGCACCACCCCGGTGCCGTCCTCCATGGTGACGTAGCCAGCCATCAGGACAGGGGACTCCCGGTCAAAGAGCGGGTGCCTGGCGACGATGCCTTCCAGCTGGCTGCCCTTGATTCGGCGAACGATGTGCGCCTCGATAGGCACCGCGGCGCCGTGGGGCGGCACGCGGCCCTCGTAGCGATAGACCTCGCCCCGTTCGGCGCCTTCCTCGTGGGCGATGGGCTCGTCGGGGCTCACCGGGGGGTAGATGGCCCGAAGGGTCCGGCCGAGGAGCGGCTCGGCCACCAGATACCGTTCGCGGTGGATGTCGAAGACGACGTAGTCCGCGTCGGGATGGACGGCCAGCGCCAGGTTGGCCGGGATCGTCCAGGGCGTGGTGGTCCAGATGAGCACATAGGGGTTCGCCGGACCGAACCGTTCCGACTGGAAGACGCCGTTTGGATCCCTGACGACGGGAAAGCGGACGTAGATGCTGGTGGAGGTGTGGCTCTCGTACTCGACTTCGGCGTCCGCCAGGGCGGTTTCGCAGAAGGCGCACCAGAGGACGGGCTTGAGGCCGCGGTAGATGCAGCCCTTTTCGGCCAGCTCTCCGAAGACCTCCACGATGCGTGCCTCGAAGGCGGGGTCCATGGTGAGATAAGGGTTGTCCCAGTCGCCCCGCACTCCCAGGCGCTTGAACTGTGCCCGCTGCTTCTCCACGAATCCGGCGGCGTATTCCCTGCACCGGCGGCGCATGGCTGCCCTGTCGGGGCTCTCGCCCCGGCGACGGAACTCCCGGGCCACCTCGTTCTCGATGGGCATGCCGTGGTTGTCCCAGCCCGGCACGTAGGGGGCACGGAAGCCCTGCATGGAGCGGAACTTGACGATGATGTCCTTGGCGATCTTGTTCAGGGCGTGGCCCAGGTGGATGTCGCCATTGGAGTAGGGAGGGCCGTCGTGGAGGATGAAGGTTCCCCGGGGGGACCGGCGCTCCAGGGAGAGTCGGTAGAGGTCCATCTCCTCCCAGCGGCGCTGGATTTCGGGCTCGCGGGCAGGGAGGCTTGCCCTCTGGGGCATGGCTCCCGGATCGCGGTCGCTGAGAGTGATATTGAGGGTCTGTTTGTAGTCCATGGCGGGCAGCATGGGGCGGGGGGTTCCCCGCCCCCTTCCCTATCTCCAGACGAAGCTGGCCAGCACCTTGTCCATCTCTGCGGAGCACCCTGCGAAGCGGGGTGGCGGGGCGGCCATTGTGAGCGTGAAGACGCGCCCGCCGGAGAGGGCGATGACCTCGCGGGTGCGGATCGGCGGATCTCCCGGGAGGGTGATCTGGACGACGCGCTCGAACGCGGGCTGGCCGCCCAGCCTCCTGCGCTTCTCGCCCAGGATGCGGTACATGGTGACGAGGGCGCCCTGGCTTCTGGCGGCCTTCTCAGCGGCGGCGGTGCGCGCGCGGGTGACGCGGATGTACTCGTCCAGGCTGGATTCGCCCAGGTTCTGCACGGTCACCGTGAGGCTGGCGGAGTGGTGGCTCTCCACGGACGCGCGGGCTCGGAGGCTGCGGTTGATGCGCGCCAGGAACTCCTGGTCCGTCTCGTGGCGCGTCTGGCGCGGGCGGGGCTGGTGGCCGCCCGGCTCCACGAAGGCCACCACGAGTCCCGGGGCCGGGTCGTTCTGGGGCTGCTGGCGCCAGCCGGCGGGCGGCGTGAACCCAAACCGCAGGGCGTGGTTCACATAGGCTCCCTGGGCGAGCGCCGGAAGCGGGGCGGTCCAGAGGCCGAGGATGAGAATCAGGCGCTTCATGCTGGTGGTCCGCGCGGGCGCCGGATACGGAAACGACCCCGCGTTCGTGCGGGGTCGTGGCGCCAAACCCAAGGCTATTATACTTGGACGGGCTCGGGCGGGTCAATCGAGCGGGCGGGCGCTCCCAGGAGGGCTGGCCGGCGGCGCCCCCTCCCCTTTGCTTTCCTCCACGAGCCCCGACCGCCGGAAGATCTCCTGAACGGTGATGAAGAAGTGCGGCAGGACCAGCGCGCCGGAGACGCGGTCCGCGCCCCGCAGCAGCTGGGAATCCTCAGGAGAATGGTGAACGCGAACCGTGCGGCCGTCCGGGTCCACCAACCAGACGAGCTGCGTGCCCGCGTCGAAGTACTCGCGCACCTTCCGATCCATCTCCTCGGGGGTGTTGGACGGGCTGAGCACCTCCACGGCCAGGTCGGGCGCCAGGTCCGGGATGGGCTCCCGGGGGATCCGGCGGCCCGGCAGCCTGCTCCAGAGGACCGCCGAGACATCGGGGATGCGGACGAGGCCGGCGGCCAGCCGCATCATGGCGTCCGCGCCCGCCACAATGCCCGCGCCGTTCCTCTCCAGGCAGTCATCCAGGAGATGGGCGATCACAACCGCGATGCGCGACTCCCTGAATCCCGTGGGCTTCTCCACCAGCACGCCGTCCACGAGTTCGAACAGCCTGTTCTCCCGGTCGTGAAGGTCCAGAACGTCCTGCTCCACGGCGGTGCCGGGAGCGGGCCGAACACGGATGCGGTCCAGCGGGACGCCGCCGAGCTTGCGGCACATGTCGGCCAGCGTGAGAACCTCTTCGCGCTGCATGACCGCGGTCATTGGGAGTCCTCCCTGTGCGATGCCCCTGGCGGAACTATACGCCACTCCTCTGCCGGTTGCGCGGCTGCCAGCCATTGCGGCGATGAGCGCGCCGCGTGACAGTGCGCCGGCTTGCTGCCGCGCCGCGGACGCGGACATCCGCCGTTCGGGGGATTGCGGGTGCTCGCCCGGAGGCCATAATGAGGCACCGGCGGGCGGGATTGAAGAGCCTGCGCCGCCGGCATGTGATGGAGGGGCAGACGGCATGGGGCGAGTGCTCGTGATCTATGACAGCAAGACCGGCAATACAAAGCGGATGGCCGACCTCGTGGCCGAAGGGGCAGCGCAGGTGGCCGGGATCGAGGTGCGCCTGCTGGCCGTGGAGGAGGCCACCCGCGAGGACGTTCTGTGGTGCGACGGGATCGCGGTGGGTTCGCCCACGAACATGGGGGTGGTCTCCTGGCGCATGAAGCGCTTCTGGGACGACACGGTGGGCGACATCTGGGGCCGGGTGGACGGCAAGATCGGGTGCGCCTTTTCGTCGTCCGGTGGGGTGGGCGGGGGCACGGAGCTGGCCTGCCTTTCGATCCTGCTGATACTGATGAACTTCGGATTCCTCGTCTTCGGCGTCCCGGACTACGTGGCACCAGGCTTCACGCTGCACTACGGGGCTGTGACCGCGCGGGAGCCGCGCACGGAGGAGGCGCAGGAGTCGTGCCGCCGGCTTGGCCGCCGCCTGGCGGAGTGGGTCGCCTGCTACGTGGACCGCAGGCCCGAGTGGCATCCGGTGACCCAGCGCGCCGCCCTGGCGTAGCGGATGGGCACGCTACCACTCGGATTCATAGGGCTTGTCCGCTGGGAGGGGCCGCTTGGGGGCCGGCTTGGGTCCGCCGCCGTCCCGTCAGGCATCGTCCGGGCTGCTGATTCTGGAGGCAGCGGCGAAGGCGGCGGCGCGCTGAGGCACTGCAGGGAGAGGCGTCCCATTTGTGGCCGAAGGCGCGGGCGGACATGGAACCCGGCGGCAGGCTGCCGCACTTCAAAGGGCGGGGCGCTGCGGCATGCCCCTCAGAAGCGGAGCTTCGCGGGCACGCACCTGGCCATCAGATCCTCGTAGTAGGGCCGAAGCTCCGTGGCGCTGGGGGGAGTGGGGCACTTGCTGTACAGGTCATAGGGATTGAACGCGCGCACCCAGGCAAACATCTCCCGGTCGTGGTCGTTCATGAGGTGCTGATACTCGCCCTCCCGGCGGGCCGCGTGGAAGGATTTGCAGCGGATCATGTGCAGGGCCGGCTCGGGCAGCCAGTCCTTGACGACGTGGTGCATGTACTCGTCGTGCCCCCATGACAGGAGCACGCGGTCGATCCCGCACCCTTCTTCGTAGATGCCGCGGGGCGTCTGACACTCGGGCTGCCTGCTGTCGGGTCTTGCGCGAAGAAGTCGGGATAGACGATTTACTGAGAGAATCGGCAGCCCACAGGAAACGTGTCGCCCACCAGCGCCCACTGTGGCTCGCCGAACAGGCACAGGACCTTGCCCAAGTCGTGGATCAGGCCGGTGAGGACCAACCAGTCCGGATGTCCGTTGGCGCGGATGGGCTCGGCGGTCTGGAGAAAAGGGTTCGATTGCGTCAGCGCGATGTCCGGGTCAGAGTCGTCCACGAGTCTGTTCAGGCACTCCAGGGCCTGCCAGGGGCTCATCTCGGCGCGGTCCAGCGAGAGGAACTGCCTTCGCTTCTGCCGGACGAAGCC
>Ga0073934_10008464_pt1 | contig 13698 bp, 8 predicted proteins | sample LarsenN4metaG_FD_76834 | JGI IMG/M metagenome (GOLD analysis project Ga0073934, IMG submission 76834) | Hot spring sediment bacterial and archeal communities from British Columbia, Canada, to study Microbial Dark Matter (Phase II) - Larsen... ...
ACCCGCGGTTCGCGCGGGTGATCAAGATCATCGAGACGCCCAAGGGGGACGATGCCGAGCGGCACGATCGTCGCATGCTGCGCCGGCTCAGGGCCTATACCCGCGCCCCGGCTGGGGCGTTAGTATTCTTTCCACCTCCGCAGCGGGCGCCCGCCCGCCGAACTCGGGAAGGCACGATCCGGAGCGGGGCTATAACGCTCAACCGATGTCCGGCCTGAGCCTAACGTCCGCGCGGCGCCGCCTGGTGTCGGCCGTCATCGCCGCGGCTCTCTACGCCGCCTCGGCCGTGGTCGTGCCCCTCGTCCACGCGCGGACCGAGGTCCTCCGCTCCACGTCGGAAGTCGAGGCTCAGCACACGCAGCAGTGCCCACGCCTTCACGCCGAGGCGAGCTGCCTCGTCTGCAGCACGTTCCAGTTCCCCACACCCCTCGTGCGAGTGCTCGCGGACGCCGGTCCGAAACGGGGCTGCCCGACCGGCCGCGTCGGCGAGACCCCCACCGTCAGTCGGGCAGGACCGAGCCAGCACCTCGTCCGAGCGCCACCGGCGCGCTGACCTTTCGGCGTGCTCCGGCGAGCCCCTGAAGCGGGTGCCGCCGGTCGGGCCCTTTCTCACAGCAAGGTTGGCGCAACATGGGCTGGAAAACCGTTGTCTCGCTACTGACCGTCCTTCGTCTTGGGGGCGCCGGGCTGCACGCCCAGGAGTCCCCGCCGGCCGACTCGTTGCGCCGCGAGGTCCAGCGGCTGGCCGCGCGGATCGACTCGCTCGAGCGCTGGATCCGCCAGCTCTCCCGCCAGCAGCGGGACACCGCCGCGGCGCGGGACGAGCTGGCCGCGCTGCGGGCGGCCGCCGCAGCGGCCGCCGCAGGAGGCCGGGCCGACACGGCAGGGCAGGCAGCGCCGGAACAGACGCAGTTCGTGGACCGCGCACGAAACCTCAACCGGCTCAACCCGGAGATCAGCGTCACGGGGGACGTCCGGCTCCAGGCGAACCGAGACGAGCCGTTCGGCGACAACGTCGAGATGCGAGAGTTCGAGTTCTCGTTCCAATCGGCGCTCGACCCTTACTCCAATACCAAGATCTTCGCCGCGTTTGAGGAAGGTGAGGTCAACGTCGAAGAGGCCTATGCCTACTGGACCGGCCTGCCCGGACAGCTGCGGGTCGATCTCGGGCGCCTCCGGCAACAGTTGGGGGAACTGAACCGCTGGCACCTGCACGCGCTCCCCGAAACCGACTATCCGCTGGTGCTGAAACGGTTCTTCGGCGAGGAGGGACTGGTGGGCGACGGTCTGAGCCTCTACTGGATCGTTCCCACCGGTGGCGGTGCCTGGGGGGCGCACGAACTGTGGGCCCAGGCCACCTTCCACAACTACCACGAGATCCTGGACGACGGCAACCGCCTGGCGCTGCTCGGACACCTCAACAACTTCTGGCAGCTGAGCCGCTCGACGTTCATCCAGGTCGGGGGCACGGCGGTGTACGGTGAGAACCCTGACACCAACGTGACGACCTCCGTGGTCGGCGTGGATGCCCGCCTTTCGTGGCGCCCCCCGGAGCGCGCCTTGTATCGCTCCTTCACCCTGCGCGGGGAGGGCTACAGGCTCACCCGCAAGGTGGCCGGAGTGGCGCAGACCTGGTACGGAGCGTACGGCGCGGCCCAATATCAGCTGAGTCGCCGGCTCTTCGCCGGAGCGCGGTACGACTACGTCGAGTCGTTGGATTCCCCCGGCCGATACGAGTGGGCCTTTGTGCCGAGTCTCACCTGGTGGCAAAGCGAATGGGTCTACCTCCGAGCCGAATGGCAGCGTGGGTCTGCGCCGCTCGTGGGTGGGGACCTCGAGCGCTCCAATCGCCTCGTCCTTCAAGCGGTGTGGGCCATCGGCCCGCACAAACACGAGCTCTTCTGATGGTGATGACCTTCTTCGCAGCTTCGCTGCTTTCCTGCGCCCTCGCCCCGTGCTCGCCAATGCAAGCGACGGCGCCCGATCCCGTGAAAGTGGTGACCTCGCTGACCACCTACGCGGCCATTGCACGGGAGATCGCGGGCGAGCGGGCCGAGGTGGTCGCGATCGCCCAGGGCGACGAGAACCCGCATTTCGTCCAACCGCGGCCGAGCTTCGTGCTCACGTTGCGCCGCGCGGACCTGTTGGTGGTGACCGGGCTCGACCTGGAGCTGTGGGCCCCCGCGCTCCTGGACAAGGCCAGCAACCCCAGGCTGGCCAGCGGGGCGCCGGGGTTCGTGACCGCCTACAACGGCATCAGCTTGCTGGGCGTCCCGGAAGCCGTGAGCCGAGCCCACGGGGACATCCACGTCTACGGCAATCCCCATCTCTGGACCGATCCTGCCAACGCCGTGGTGATTGGTCGCAACATCCTCACGGGGCTCAAGCGCGTGGCGCCCGAGCACGCGGCCTACTTCGATGCCAGGTACCAGGCCTGGAAGGACCGGGTGATTCGCGCCTATGTGGGCGACGAGCTGGTCCAGTTGCTCGGCACCGACGCCATCGCCAACCTGGGCGAGCAGGGGAAGCTCCTGAGCTTTCTCACCACGCAGTCCTACCAGGGGCAGCCGCTGTTGTCCCGGGCGGGGGGATGGCTCAAGGAAGCCGAGGTATTCCGCGGGCAGAAGATGGTCTGCTATCACAAGGAATGGGACTACTTCAGCCGCGCGTTCGGTGTGCCGTGCGTGGAGTACATCGAACCCAAGCCCGGCATCCCGCCCACGCCGCGTCACGTGGCGGACGTCATTGAGCTGATGAAGCGGGACAACATCAAGGTGCTGTTCTCGACCAACTACTACGACCGCGGGCAGGTCACTTCGGTCGCGGCGCGCACCAACGCCACGGCGGTGATCGTCCCATCGAACGTGGGCGGCGCCCCGGGCACCGAGACCTACCCGGACCTGGTGAGCACGTGGGTGAGGGAGCTGGCGACGGCGTTTCGGGGCCGGTCGTCGGCGCACCCCTGATCCGGCCCGGAGAGGAACGCCGCATGTCCGAGATGCTGCAGGTCATGGCCGCGCCGTTCGCGGCCTGCATGGTGCTGGTCGCGATGCTGGCGTACCTCGGCGTCCACATCATCGCCCGGGAGGTCATCTTCGTGGACCTGTCCCTGGCGCAGATGGCGGCGCTGGGGTCCACCTGTTCCCTCCTCTTCGGGCTGGACCCGGGTTCCCGCGCCGGGTACGCCTTCGCCCTGGGGTTTGCGCTGCTGGGCGCATTCATCTTCGCGGCCACCCGGGTCCGCCGGGAGCGGCGTCGCGTCCCGCAGGAGGCCATCATCGGCATCGTGTATGTCGTGGCCACGGCCGCGGCGATCCTGGTGGCCGACCGCGCCCCGCGGGGCGCCGAAGCCATCAAGGAGGTACTGGTCGGCAGCATCCTGTGGATCACCTGGCCCGCCATCCTCAAGATGCTGCTGGTCTACCTCGCGGTCGGCCTGGTGCACTGGGTCCTGCGGGAGCGGTTCCTCACGATCTCCCTCAATGAGGACGAGGCCGAGCGGCGGGGCTGGCGCGTGCGGTGGTGGGACTTCCTGTTCTACGCCACCTTCGGCGTGGTCATCACCGTCGCCGTCCCCGCCGCGGGGGTGCTGCTGGTGTTCACCTTTCTCGTGGTACCGGCGGTGGTCGCGTTCCTGTTCACCCGACGCACGGTCCACCTCATCGCCTTGAGCTGGGTCGCATCGGCCGTCGCGTCGGCCATCGGGCTCGCGGCCTCGTTCCGCTACGACCTGCCGACGGGTCCGCTGATCGTGTGCGTCTTCGGGCTGGTCCTCCTCGCCGCCGGCGCGGTGCGCCGGGCGCTCACGGCCGCCGCTCAAGCGCGGGCCGGAACTCCGTGACGGATCCACCGCAGAGAGCGCAGAGATCAAAAGCGAGCGCGCCGATGGTTCATGTGTGCAAGGAGGGCTGCCTAAAGAGAGGGTGAGAGGTCCTTGTATCGTCTCCAAAACGATTGACACTCCCTCCGCCGACCCCTAGGCTGCCCTCATGACCTAGCCGGAGTCGGCGATGTCCATCCGTCGCGAGGACGCCCTCGCGTATCACAGCAGCGGACGGCCGGGCAAGATCCAGGTCGTTCCCACCAAGCCGTTCCAAAACCAGCGCGATCTCTCGCTCGCCTATACCCCCGGCGTCGCGGCGCCGTGCTTGGAGATCAAAGCTTGCCCCGAGGACGCCTACCGCTACACCTCGCGCGGCAACCTGGTGGCCGTGGTCTCGAACGGGACGGCCGTGCTGGGCCTGGGCAACATCGGCGCGCTCGCCGGCAAGCCGGTCATGGAAGGGAAAGGCATCCTGTTCAAGGCGTTCGCCGACATCGACGTCTTCGACATCGAGGTCGGTTCCGAAGACCCCGAGGACGTCATCAAGTTCTGCCAGCTGCTGGAGCCCACGGTGGGCGGCATCAATCTCGAGGACATCAAGGCGCCGGAGTGCTTCGTGATTGAAGAGCGGCTGAAGCAAACGCTCTCCATCCCGGTATTCCACGACGACCAGCACGGCACCGCGATCATCTCGGGCGCGGCGCTGCTCAACGCGCTCGAGCTCCAGGGCAAGGACCTCGCCAAGGTGCGGATCGTGTTCTCGGGTGCGGGTGCCAGCGCCATCGCCACGGCCCAGCACTACGTCCTGCTGGGCGTGCGTTCCGAGAACATCCTCTTGGTGGACACCAAGGGCGTGATCCACGCCGGCCGGACCGACCTCAACCCCTACAAGGCTCGCTTCGCGCATCGCACCGATGCGCGAAGCCTGGCCGACGCGATGCGCGGGGCCGACGTCTTCGTGGGCCTCTCCGTCAAGGGCATCGTGACCGGCGACATGGTCGCCACCATGGCCCGGCGGCCGATCATCTTCGCGCTGGCCAACCCCGACCCCGAGATCCTCCCGGAGGAGGTGGCCGCGGTTCGGAATGACGCCATCGTCGCGACGGGACGCTCCGACTACCCGAACCAGGTGAACAACGTGTTGGGGTTCCCGTTCATCTTCCGAGGCGCGCTGGACGTGCGGGCGCGGGCCATCAACGACGAGATGAAGCTGGCCGCTACGCGCGCGCTGGCGGACCTGACCAAGGAAGACGTGCCGGATTCGGTGCTCCGCGCCTACGGGGTGGCGCGCCTGCGCTTCGGCCCCGACTACATCATCCCCAAACCGTTCGACCCGCGGGTGCTGTTATGGGAAGCCCCGGCGGTGGCCCAGGCAGCCATGGCGAGCGGCGTGGCCCGCCAGCCGATCGACCTCGCCGACTATCGCACCGCGCTCGAGGCCCATCTCGGCCGGGCCCGCGTGGTGATGCGGGGCTTGAGCGTGCGGGCCGCAGCGGACCCCAAGCGCGTGGTGTTCCCCGAGGGGCTGGAGCCCAGCATCATCCGGGCGGCGCGGATTCTGGTGGACGAGCACACCGCCCGCCCCATTCTGCTGGGCCCGCCCGCTCAGATCACCGCGATCGCCACGGAGGTCGGGGTCGAGCTGGACGGCATCCAGGTGCTGGATCCGCTCAGCGCGTCCTGCCGCGAGGGCTACGCGCAGGCGCTGTGGGAGCGGCGCCACCGCAAAGGCATGACCCTGACGGAGGCCCGCCAGCGGGCGGTCCAGCCCATCTACTTCGGATGCCTGATGCTGGGCGCCGGGGACGCGGACGCCCTGGTCGCCGGGCAAGAGATGCACTACCCCGAAACCATCCGGCCGGCCCTCGAGGCGGTGGGGGTGGGAGACCAGGGGCAAGCCCTCTGTGCCATCTACATGATGGTGCTGCCCACCGACACCTACTTCTTCGCGGATTGCGCGGTCAACATCACGCCCGACGCCGAACGCCTGGCGGAGATCGCCGCCACCTCCGCGCGCCTGGTCCGCAGTCTCGGCATCGAACCGCGGGTAGCCTTGCTCTCGTTCTCCAACTTCGGCTCTACCCGCCATCCGGAATCCAACAAGGTGGCCCAAGCCGTCCAGTTGGTGCAGGCCCGGTATCCGGATCTCCAGGTGGACGGCGAGATGCAGGCCGACACCGCCGTGGTCGAATCCATTCTGCGCCACCGGTATCCGTTCGCTCGCCTGCGCCAGCCGGCCAACGTGTTAGTTTTCCCCGACCTGAACGCGGCCAACACCAGCTACAAGCTCCTGGCGCGACTGGGCGGCGCCCAGGCGATCGGCCCGATCTGGGTGGGGATGGCCAAGCCGGTGCATATCATCCAGCGAGATTCGGACGTCAGCGACATCGTCAACACCGCCGTGATCGCGGTCGTGGACGCGCAAGAGCGGACCCGGCGCGCCCCGGCGCCCTGACGCGTCCGTGGGTACGCCTCGCGACTTCGAGGTCGTCCGCGATCCTCTCTGGAACAACATCCGACTCGACGGCGCGGCGCTCGACGTTCTCGACAGCGAGCCGTTTCAGCGGCTGCGCTACATCCGGCAACTGGGCCACGCGTTCCTGGTTTATCCCGGCGCCACCCATACCCGGTTCGAGCACGCGCTCGGCGCTTACCACCTGGCGGGCCGGGTGCTGGGGCTGCTGGCGGAGCGGGGCGAGCTGGCCCAGGTCCCGGCCGAGGAACCGACCCTGGTCCGGCTGGCGGCGCTGCTCCACGACGTGGGGCACTATCCCTTCTCCCACGCGCTGGAGGAGGCGGGTCTGCCGTCGCATGAGACCCTGGCCACGGAGCACCTGGCGCACCCCGAGCTGTGCCGCGCGCTGGATCGCTCCGGGGTCCCGCGGGCCGCCGAGCGCATCGCCCAGCTGATCCGGGGCCAGAGCCGGAGTCCGCTGACCGGGCTGATCTCCGGCTCGCTGGATCTGGACAAGATCGACTATCTGACGCGGGACGCACGCATGTGCGGCGTGCCCTACGGGACCGTGGACGTGGATCGCTTGCTCCACTCCGTGACCCTGGTCACCCTGTCCGGCGGGCGGCGCGCGGTGGGCGTGCACGAGAAGGGTGCCAGCGCGCTGGAATCGTTGACCTTCGCGAAGTACCAGATGTATCGCAACGTCTACTGGCACCACGCGGTGCGGAGTGCTACGGCCATGTTCAAGCGGTTGGTCCGTACCGCGATCGCGCGCGGTCAGCTCGACGCCGCCTGGATCTCGCACGCGACCGATGAGGCGTTGATGGAACGGCTCCGGCAGTTGCCGGATACGCCGCTCGCCCAGCGCCTGCGGCGCCGCCGGCTCTACAAGCGGCTGGTGGACCTGCCGGCCACCGAGGTGCCGGCGCAGGGAGGCGAGTGGATCGCCAACGATCCGGACCTGGTCGCCCAGGTGGAAGACCAGCTCGCGGCGGAGTTGCGCCTGGACCCCGCCACCATTCTCCTCGACTTTCCCGCCAAACCCGAGATGGTGGCGATCGACTTGCCCGTGCTTTCCCGCCGTGGGCTGATCGAGCCCGCCCAGTCGGCCCTGGAGCCCGTGGCCGACGCGCTGCACCGGAACGCGCGACGCCTACGCCTCTTCGCCGCCGAGGCCTGCGAGCTCAACCCGCGGGCGGTCGTGGCACTGGCCCAACGGACGGCGGCAGAACTGCGGGAGGCGCTGGACCGCGGAAAGACCCTGCTATCGCCATAGCGGGAACGGCAACGGCGTAAGGGGTGAGGGGCACCCCTCACCCCCTACCCTTCGCGCAGTTCCCACCCCGCCTCTTACGCAGCTCTCCCCGGCCTCATCGTCTTACCGCCACCGCCGCCGTCGTCCGATCGTCGCGCGTCGGATCCAGGCTGTCCACCCGGACGACGATCGCCGTCACGTTGTCCAGCCCACCCCGGCGGTTCGCCTCCGCGATCAAGGCGTCCACCAGCTCCTGCGGTGGGTCCTGCGCCAGCAGCGCGGCGAGCAAGTCGCTGTCTTCCAGCATGCCGGTGAGCCCGTCGGAGGCGAGGAGATACTTGTCGCCGGCGCGGAGCGCCCCGACGTAAATGTCCGGCGTCACCTCGCTGTTGGCGCCCACACAGCGGGTGATCACGTTGCTGTAGGGATGGGTGCGGGCCTGCTCGGGCGTCAGGTATCCCGCATCCACTTGCTCCTGAACGTAGGAATGGTCCTTCGTGAGCTGAAGTAACTGCCGCTCGCGCAGCACGTAGGCCCGGCTGTCTCCCACCTGCCCGATGAGATACCGCGACCCGGAGAGGACCAGGGCCGTGGCCGTGGTCCCCATGCCGCGTTTGTCGTGTTCCGTGAGGGTCCGCTCGAAGATGGCGGTGTTGGCCTTCTGGATCGCAAGCCGCATCCCCTCAGCCAGCTCGCCATCGGTGCGGTTGGCGGGGTCGCCCAGCTCCCGGGCCACGATGCGCACCGCCATCTCGCTGGCGACCTCCCCCGCGGCGTGCCCCCCCATGCCGTCCGCGACGATGAACAGCCCGCGGTCGGGCAGCATCAGGAAACTGTCTTCGTTTCCGGACCGCACCACGCCGACATCGGTGCGGCCTGCGAACGCGATGGCAGGCACTCGGGACAACGCTTAGCGCAGCAGGAAAAGGGCCATGATCAACGCCAACAGCGCCACCAGCGCGGCCGCAATCACCCACGCCGGCCGTCGGCGCGCCGGGGGGGCCACGCGTCGTTTCGGGCCGGGAGCGGGACGCCGCGCCGGAGGGGCGCGCGACGGCTTCACGGCGGCCGCGGGCGGGCGCTCGGGAGCGGCCACGGCCCCGGCCGGGCCGGCGCCCCCAAGCGGCGGGCCGGGCGCGGCCTTGGCCACCGGCTCGGTCCCGCCGGACGAGGCGCGCGAGCCGGAGTCACGCCCCGCAGACGGCGGCCCTCCCGCCGGGGGAGCGGTGGCCGGTCCCGGTGGCGGTGGGCGAATCGCGCTGATCATCTTGGTCGAGCTGCCTCGCGCGGCGTCCACCGTGTCGTCCGTGGGTTCGAACAGCAGCTGGACATCACCCAAGCGGAGCAACGCCCCCGGCGCGAGCGGCGTTTCCCCCTGCACCCGCTCGGCATCGACGAAGGAGCCGTTGGTGGACTCCAGGTCCACCAGCACCCACACTCCCTCGCGCCGCTGGAGCTTGGCGTGGGACGTCGACACGCTGTCGTCAGGCAGCACGATGTCGTTGTAGTCGGCGCGCCCTACGTTCACGATCGGAACCCGAATCGGCAGCCGCTGTCCCTTGAGGGTCCCACTCCGCACCACCAGGTTCGCCAGCACGCCCGCCGCCGCCGGACTCTTGGGCGGCGGCACGGGCGCCGGTGCCTTGGGAGCGGGGGGCGGTGGGGCGGCCAGAGCGGGAGGCGGCGACGTCGCCGGCGCGGTATCGGCTGCTGGCGGTCCGGCCACCGGGAATCCCGCGACGGTGTTCGCCAGGCGTTGAGGGGCGCCGGGCGGCGCCGGTGCCCGCGGCACGGCCGGCGGCGCTGGGGGGCCGGGCGCAGCCGACGCACCCGCCGTGGTCTCCAGTGCACTCTTCGCAGCCACCGGCGGGCCTGGAACCGGGGGGCTCTGGGGCGCCGGCCGTGGCGGAGCGGCTCCGGAGGGCGGGGCCGGTGCCGGCGCCGGTGCCGCCGGGGCGCGATCCGCGTAGAAGCGGAATTCGTCGTTGCCAATCCGAATCATGTCGCCCCGGGACAGCAGCCGCTGCCCCGTGATCCGCTCGCCGTTGACGAAGGTGCCATTGGTGGAGCTGTCGATCAGGACGTAGCCTTTGGGGGTCGCCATGATCTCGGCGTGCCGGCGCGAGACGTTCTTGTCGGTGATCACCACGTCGCATCCCGCGTCGCGCCCAAAGACCATGGACGACCCGGTCACCACGTACTCGCGGCCGTCGGTCAACGACACGACCCGACCGCCGGTGCCAGCGGTCGCTTCGCGGGCCTTGCCGGGTGACGGCTTGGCCATCGCCGCCAGCATCGCCGGATCCACCGCGGCGACATACTGCGTGCTGCCACTCCGCCGCTCGTCCACGAACCGGAGGTCGTGCGGCCCGACCTGCACCTTGTCCCCGTGGAGCAGCGGGGTGGGCTGGGGCCCCAACCGTACCCCGTTCACCAGAATCTCGGCCTCATCAGTGGCTCGGCGAATGGCGACCTGGCCGTCCGCGTATCCCTGCACGATGGCGTGGTGAGGCTGAACCTGATGGCCGGCGACAACAATCTGGCTGGACGGATCGGCGCCGATGCGCACTTCGCCCACGGGAATGGTGAAGCGCTTGCCGCCCAGTTCAAGGTAGGACATGCGAAGTGGCCTCGAGCCCCTAATATCGGGCAAAGCTACTCGGCCCGGGAAGGCGGTGCAACGTTCCCCACGGCGCGTTCTTCCGCGCCCTTCAGCCACCGCCAGAACACGAACGAGCCGAAGGCCACGGTGAGGTAGCACGTGATCACCCGCCACAACAGGATGTAGGACGGCGTCAGCCCCCGGGGCACGTAGATCGACATCACGGCGGCCGACAGGACCTCCGCCAGCCCCGACCCGCCCGGCGTCGGGGCGAAATACAGCAGGAAGGTGATCAGGGTTTGCAGCAGGATCACGTCCACGAAATGCGCCTGGATGTCGAGCGCGCGAAGCACCACGTAACCCGCCGCCAGCCGGTTCCCGAACGCCAGCGACGACAGCACCACCGCCGCGGCCAGCGCGGCCCAGCCCTTCCCCCGGAAGAACGCCACCAGGCAGTGGTGGGCGCGGTCCACGCCCTCGCTAAGCTGGTTGACCCGGCTCGCCATCTTCGGGCTGCGGCGCCGCTGGAGCCAGCCCACCAGCTGCTGGCCGATGCGGCGGGCCAATTCCGGGAAGGCGAACAGGACGATCATCACCAGCCCGATGGCGATGAACCCCCCGAGACTGAGGCGAAACAGGTCATACAACGTGAAGGTGCCACCCAGAATCCCGTGCTGCTCGAGGGAGCGGCCCGCGCCGAGCAGCAACGCCACCGGCCCCGCGACGGCGAAGAACACCACCGTGGCCACGAAGGTCATCAGGCTCGAGATCATGGCCTCGGGCAACGGGACCCCGTAGCGCTTGAGGGCGTAGATCATCAACGGACCGCCGCCGGTTTGGGTGGGGGTGAGGAACGCGGCCCAGGTATTGAGCCCGCCGGCCACCACCGAGCCTTGGAAGGTGACCTTGGGGTACACGTGGCGCGTGATGATCCAGAGACGGAGGCCCCCGCCCACCCAGTCGAGCGACGCGAGGCCCACACCCAAGAGGGCCCACCGCCACCGCAACGACAGCGTGGCATCGAGAAACAGCGAGAGGTTATTCCCGTACAACAGGAGCCCCGCGAACCCCAGGACCGAGATGCCCGCGAACACCTCGAGTCCTCGGCGGAGCAGGCGGGGCGTGATGATCGTCGCCATGGGCGGGGACGAACCTAGTGCCGGCGCAAGCGGGCGCGCTAGGTCGGGCCGGAGGCGCGGCACAAGCATCAGCAGCGGCAGGAGATAGCGGCGGTCAGGCTCTTCTACCGCGTCTGCCGCCTCTGCCGCTTCTCCCACCCCAGCGCTGGCACTAAGCTTCCCGCAATGCCTTCAGACCGGATCATCCTCCACAACGCCCGCCAGCACAATCTCAAGGGCATCACGGTCGAAATCCCCCACCGCCGCCTCACGGTCATCACCGGGCCTTCGGGCTCGGGCAAGAGTTCCCTGGCGTTCGACACCCTGTACGCCGAAGGGCAGCGCCGCTACATCGAGTCGCTCTCCACCTACGCGAAGCAGTTCCTCGAGCGCATGCCGCGGCCCGCGGTGGACCGGGTGGAGGGCATCGCGCCCGCGGTGGCGATCGAGCAGAAGAACCCCACCACGTCCAGCCGCTCCACCGTCGGCACCGCCACCGAGATCTACGACTACCTCCGGCTCCTCTGGGCACGCGTGGGACGCCCGCACTGCCATCACTGCGCAGCACCCATCACGGTGGATTCGCCCAGCACCGCCGCCGACCGGGTGCTGGACCAGCTGGGAGGACGCTCGTGCCTGATCGTGTTCGCGCCGCCCCACGCCGCGGCGACCCCCCACGACGCGATGGCGATCAACTTGCGCGCCATGGGGTTCGTGCGCGTCCTCGCGGGCCATCAGGTCCATCGTTTGGACGATTTGCCCCCCGAGGTACGCCTCGACCAGGCTGGAATCCGCGTCGTGGTGGATCGGGTCACGGCCACGCCTGCCCATCGCAGCCGGATCGCCGACGCCGTAGCGCTGGCGTTCCTGGAAGGCGACGGCGCCGCCGAAGCCATCGCCGACGATGGGCGGCTGGCGTTCTCGCAGCTGCCGCGGTGCAGCGCCTGCGGCCGCTCCGCGCCGCCGCTCGGCCCCGCGCTGTTCTCGTTCAACCATCCGCAGGGCGCCTGTCCCGGCTGTAACGGGTTCGGGGCCGTGCTGGAGTACGACGAGAGCCTGATCGTCCCTGATCCGGAACGGACGCTCGCCGAGGGCGCGCTGGATCCGTGGACCAAACCGCGATACGGCACCAAGCGGCGCTTGTTGGCGGAGGTGGCGCGCTCCCAAGGGATTTCCCTGGATCTGCCCTGGAGCCGGCTCAAGCACACCCAACGCCGCTTCTTGTTGTACGGGAAGTCGGGACGCTTCCGCGGCGTGTTTCCCTTCCTGCGGGCTCTCGAGCGCAAACGCTACAAGCAGTACATCCGCGTCTTCCTGCGGCAGTATCAGAAGGCGATCACGTGCCCCGCCTGCCGCGGCGCCCGGCTGCGGCCCGAGGCGCTGGCCGTCACGGTAGGCGGCGGGTCCGTCGCCGAGGCGGCCGCACGGACCGCGGAAGAGCTGCGTCGCTGGCTCGGGGAGCTCGACCTCACGCCCTTCGAGCGCGGGGTGGCGCAGACTATCCTGCGCGAGCTCACCAGCCGGGTGGACTACCTCTGCGACGTCGGGCTCGGCCACCTTACCCTGGACCGGCAAACCCGCACCCTCTCCGGCGGGGAAGCCCAACGCATCGCGCTCTCCAACGCCCTGGGCGCGAGTTTGGTGGACACGCTCTACGTGCTGGACGAACCCTCCATCGGCCTGCACCCACGCGACATCGACCGGCTGCTGGAGCTGCTGCGTCGCCTCCGGGCGGGCGGCAACACGGTGGTGATGGTCGAGCACGACCTCTCGGCCATCCGCGCGGCGGACCACATGATCGAGTTGGGTCCCGGGAGCGGTGAGCACGGCGGCTGCCTGGTCTACAGCGGGCCCCCCGCGGCGCCCAACACCCTCACTGGTGCCTACCTGGCCGGCACGCGACGGATCGCAGTCCCCTCGGCTCGGCGGCGGGCCGGCCCTCGCTGGCTCACGGTGGGCGGAGCCTCGCTCCACAATCTGCGCGGCGTGGACGTCGCCATCCCGCTGCACACGCTCACCGTGGTCACCGGCGTCTCGGGGTCCGGGAAATCCACGCTGGTGCACGACGTCCTCTACCGCCAGCTGGAGCTCAAGCTGCACGGCGAGCACGGCGCCAAGGAGCACCTGGGTGAGCCGGTCGGCGCGGTGCAGCAGCTGAGCGGGTGGGAGGCGCTGGACGACGCCGTGCTCATCGACCAATCGCCCATCGGCCGGACCCCGCGCTCCAACCCGGTGACCTACATCCGCGCCTTCGACGAGATTCGGAACCTGTTCGCGGCGCACCCGCTGGCGCGCGCGCGCGGCTATACGCCGGCCACCTTCAGCTTCAACGCCGCCGGCGGCGGACGATGCCGGCGGTGCGAAGGCGCCGGGCACCTGCAGATCGAGATGGTGTTTCTCGCGGACGTGTTCGTCCCCTGCGAGGCGTGCGAGGGCAGCCGCTTC
>Ga0073934_10008466_pt1 | contig 13692 bp, 10 predicted proteins | sample LarsenN4metaG_FD_76834 | JGI IMG/M metagenome (GOLD analysis project Ga0073934, IMG submission 76834) | Hot spring sediment bacterial and archeal communities from British Columbia, Canada, to study Microbial Dark Matter (Phase II) - Larsen... ...
ACTAAAATTTATAGACGAAAAGTGGAAACTAAAGCCCCGTAACTATTTGAGCGATTGGATTCTCCCAAAGTGACAAATGAGGGTTAATATCATATCTGTGAAGACCGGTAATTGGTAATGGGTAATGGGTAATGGGAAAAATCAATGCCCAATGCCCAACTGCATCAGAATAATATCGTAAGTAATTAGCCGGAATTGATATAATACCGTGCTTAAAAAATTAGACGTTGCATAGCAACGTCCACACATTGATTATTGGTTGGAAAATACTAAATTACAACCCACCAATAACACCGCCATCATTGCGGGTAATCACTACCGTTGCAGAACGTGGGCGACCAGATGGGCCATAACCTTGAGTATGAGGCCAATTGCTTGTCAGCGTGGGATTTGAGGCATTACCACTATCACCAGGGTGCTGGATGTTGACAAACATCGCTTTACCATCGGGTGTAGTGATGACACCAGTTACCTCACAATCCATAGGGCTAGTTAAGAAAAGCTTAACCTGTTTGGTGTTAGGGTCAGCACACAACATCGTGTTACTACCTATGTTTGCCAAGTCACCACGACCATCACCTGCATGGTCAGTTTGAATCCACAAGCGACCGAAGTCATCAAACCACAAACCATCGGGTGAACTGAGGTCATCACCTTGAATATTACCCTGAAGATTTGGTTCGGGTCTAGTTTTGTCACCAGCTTCAATGAAAATATCCCATTTGAAGGTAGTTGCTGCAACACTGCGTCCATCTTCACGCCAACGAATAATATGACCATAGCGGTTATCAGGACGGGGGTTAGCAGCATCTACGGGAGGACGCGCACTACCCCCTGCTGTTGTGCCGTCTGGATTATTAGAAGAGGGTGGATTTGTGCCACGACGAGTATTATTGGTCAGTGTGCAATAAACTTCAATCTCTTTATACCCACCAATCCGAGGACGCACTGCTGTCCACTCTGGTCTATCCATCATGGTTGCACCAACTCTATCCGCAGCCTGACGTGTCTTCACCAATACTTCAGCTTGGCTTCTAAAACCATTTTCAGGTGTCAGACCGTTTTGACCATATACAAGAGGTAGCCACTCACCAGTACCGTTGTCATTAAATTTGGCGACGTATAGAATACCGTTGTCGAGTAAATCGCGGTTAGAAGCAGGATTTCCAGGTCTTAAGGGCTGAGCGCAAACAAATTTGTAAATGTATTCGTTGCGTTCATCGTCACCCATGTAGAAAGCAACACGGTGATTGTCATCAACAACAACCTGGGTGCTTTCATGCTTGAATCGTCCCAATGCTGTGCGCTTGATTGGTTTGCTTTGGGGGTCGTATGGATCAATCTCAACTACCCAACCAAATAAATGAGGTTCAAGGGGATTGGTACGGTTGTTGAAGCGTGGATCAACCTCATGCCAGCGATAGTTAAACCCGTTAGCAGAAAGACCGTAACGATTTTGTCCTGCTAGAATCTCTGAATCTTCAATGCCTGAAGTAGAGGCTAAAGGTTCGCCACCGTTACCGAAGTAACCGTTCCAATTCTCTTCACAGGTTAAATAAGTACCCCAAGGTGTGTAGCCGTGGGCGCAGTTGTTGAGTGTACCATAAGCGGTGTAGCCATCGTTTGTCCCAATTTCAAAAGATCCTTGTGGGGTGATGTCAAACTTCTTCGACTTCAACAACGCACTGCCAGCAGCAGGCCCAGAAACTCGCATCTCTGTGTTAGCAGTAATACGACGACCGTAAGAAGAGTTAGGATTGTAAGTCCAATCACTGCCCTTCTTGGAAATTTCAACAACAGACACACCATGAGCAGCCTGAGATTTCCGCACCTTGGCAATTGTGACCGGACTCAGACCTTCAAAACCATGCAGAATCGAATCCTGGGTATATTCATGGTTCACACACAACAAGCCGGTATTGATTGGCTGATTTAAAAAGCGTCTTAACGATCTTGCTTGTGAACTAACTGTCCGACCAACAACCTTTCTTGGTGATAGGGGGAAGTAGTGCATCCCATCAGCATGCATCCCAAACTGCTTTTCTTGCGCAGCTGCATCTTGAGAAGCATCTGCTAGCCAAGTTGGTGCGTCAGGCATGATTGGATCTCCCCAAGCAACCAACACTTTCACTGTATAACCTTCAGGAACACTGACAAGATCCTTTTCTAGAAGTCCTGTTGCTGGGTTGAGTAAATTTGGTGGAATACTTTTGAAGCCAATACCACCAAATCCAGTTCCCTTGGGAATTGGAACTGCTTCAACACTTTGCAGAAAGCCACCGACAGAAACTTCGCCTACAACGGTTAACACTGATGCACTGGCTGCTGTGAAGATGAACTTACGACGACTCATACTCACGCGGTCAATCACATCACGAATCGATTCGTTACAGGATGGATTGAGGGTTACATTATTTTTAGGGTGAAAGCGTCCTTTCATTCTCTGTTCTCCGTTTAAGGCTTGCGGAATTGCGCTTCAATTTATTTTTATTTGCATGAGCAATTTGTTAGGCAAAACTCTATTTTTAACAGTCAATTAATATCAGCAAATGACAAGTTAAAACTGATTAAAATTGCTCAAAAATAAAAAATACTGTCATATAGAACTTATCTGGCTATTATTAATAGCAGGTTATGCATTGATTAATTTAATTTAATTTTCAAATTAAATTAATAAAATCTGAATGTCTTTTCTACTGATTTAATAGTTTCAATTAACGCAGAATATTTAGATAAATTACTTGATAGTAAATAAATATATTCTGAATTAAATTTATTTTCAAATAAAAATTAAAAGACAAAAGCGATCGCTGCTAGATGCCCATCTAGATGCGCTCGCTTAAACTGTTTACTACAGATAAATATAGTAACATGGTTATTGAAAGTTAAGCAATCAATGTAGATGCTAACTTCAATAATTTAATAAGAGTTTTTTGTCAATTTTATGAATAGTAAATGTGACATGATACACCCCTTTTTGTTACTATAAAATAACAAACATTCTATCTTTAACCGAATCTGCCGCTAACATAATCTCGTGTATCTTCCTGCTTAGGATTTTTGAAAATTACCTCTGTTGAACTATATTCGACTAAATATCCACTTTTGCTACCTGTTTCTGTGGCTTGTGCATTAAAAAACGCTGTCTTGTCCGAGACTCGCGCAGCCTGCTGCATATTATGGGTAACGATAATAATGGTGTATTGTTGCTTCAGTTCTTGAAGCAATTCTTCAACCCGCAAAGTTGAAATTGGATCAAGAGCAGAGCAAGGTTCATCCATCAGTAACACTTCTGGTTCAATTGCTAAAGCACGAGCAATACATAGGCGCTGTTGCTGTCCACCAGATAGAGATAGACCGCTTTGCTTGAGTTTATCTTTAACTTCGTTCCATAAAGCAGCTTGCCGCAAACTCCGCTCTACTAATTCATCCATGTCACCGCGATAACCATTTACTCTTGCTCCAAAAGCAATATTTTCATAAATTGATTTTGGGAAAGGATTAGGTTTTTGAAATACCATACCAACTCGACGGCGTAGAGCTATTGAGTCCATTTTAGCTATATCTTTATCTTCAAAGGTAATTCTGCCCTCAATACGTGCGCCAGGAATTAAATCATTCAAGCGGTTAAAGCATCTTAGTACAGTGCTTTTACCACAACCAGAAGGACCAATAAAAGCTGTGATTTTGTTTCTGCTGATGTCTAGGTTAACATCACGAACCGCCTTAAAATTACCATAGAAAACAGATAATTGTTCAGTTCGCAATATATATTCAGAAGTAGCTATTTTTGAGTTGATTACCATCTGCAATTTTCACTAAATCGACAGTATTAAGGTTTGCTCGAAGTGCCAAAGTTAATCGTAGGTTAAATTATCCGCGTGCCTTCTGAAATTTATTACGTAATACAATCGCTGTTGTATTCATAAGTAGCAGCAAAATCATCAAAACAATAATTGCAGCAGCAGCATTAGTATGAAATTCTGGCTGAGGACGGGAAACCCAGTTATAAATTTGAATTGGTAATGCTGTAAATGGACTTTGCAAACCTTTTAAAGAAAGTTCAGGAACAAAAGCAATGAAAGTCAAAGCTCCAATTGTAATTAGAGAAGCAGTTTCACCAATTGCTCGTGAAAGGGCTAAAATTGTGCCAGTGAGAATCCCTGGTAAAGCGAGGGGAAAAACTTGTATTCTGATTACCTGCCATTTAGTTGCACCCAACGCATAACCTGCTTGTCTGATACTATCAGGAACAGTACGCAATGCTTCACGAGTAGCAATAATAATAACTGGTAAAATCAACAAACTAAGTGTTAATGCACCTGCTAGTACACTACGTCCATTAGTTATGGGAAACATCCAGCGGACAAAAAGTTGCAAACCTAGCAAGCCATAGATAATTGATGGTACTGCGGCTAAATTGGCAATATTAATGTCTACAAACCGAGTTAACCAATTGTCAGATGCGTATTCTTCTAAATATATTCCCGCCCCTACTCCTAAAGGAAAAGAGACTAAAGCAACTGTAATTAGCAACCAAATACTACCTACTAGAGGGGACAGTATTCCAGCAGCAGACGGATTGCGAGAAGGATAACTAGTAATGAAAGACCAATTTAATCGAAAAAGCCCATCTCTAAACACAGTGATTAACAAAATTACTAGCATCGCCAACCCGAAAAAAGTTGCTGTCCAAGCTGCAAATTCAAGAATTTTGTCGAGTCTGTAGCGATCAGAGAGAGAGGCATTAAAGTTTGGATTTGCTTCAGAATAATTTTGAAAAGCTTTGGGATCTTGCGCTGTCATTCATATTTCTCCCGGAAACGACGAACAAACCAGTAACTAAAAATATTTAAGGCTAGGGTAATGAGAAACAAAGTCATACCCACCGCAAAAATTGTGTTGTATGCTAGTGAACCTGCTGGCGTATCTCCTTGACTTACCTGGACAATGTAGGCTGTCATTGTTTGAACTGGTACTAGCGGATTGAAACCTAAGCGGGGATTTTGACCCGCAGCAATAGTCACAATCATAGTTTCACCAATGGCACGGGAAATAGACAATATAAAAGAAGCCACTATCCCAGATAAAGCTGCTGGTAATACTACTGAAACTATTGTTTCCCGCTTGGTTGCGCCTAATGCGTAGGAGCCATTCCTTAAACTTTGGGGAACTGCATAGATAGCATCTTCACTTAAGGAAGCCACTAGTGGAATAATCGAAATTCCCAATACTATCCCTGCACTCAAAGCATTGAATCCCTGTAGTCCAGGGATAAATGTTTGCAGAAATGGTGTGACTGTAAGTAGGGCAAAGTAACCAAAAACAACAGTGGGAACCCCAGCTAGAATTTCTAGAGCTGGCTTGAGCCATTTACGAAGTCCAGCAGGAGCATATTCACTCAAACAAACAGCGATTAATAAGCCAACAGGTAATGCTACTGCGATCGCAATTGCAGAAGTAAGCAACGTGGCACTTAACAGTACCATAATTCCAAACTGCTGATTAGCGAATAGAGGTGTCCATTGCGTTTCCGTTAAAAATCGCCCAATAGGTACTTTTTCAAAAAATGAGACTGTCTCAAAAATCAGCGTTAAAACAATACCAATTGTTGTTGCTACTGAAATAAAAGCAAACGTTGCAAAAATTGCTTTTACTCCAGCTTCTACTAGCTTATTTAAGCTACGATTAGGCTGCCACAGGCTAGAATCTTTTGGCGTTGAAAGAGGATTGACACTCATTGTTAACACACCGCATAAACTTGAAGTTCCTTTGTCTTTATAAACTAATAAACAGAGTTAAAAGGCTGGCTAGTTTATTATTTGGACTACAGCATTTAGAAATTATTTGCTAACACTCCACAAGTGATAGCTCACAATAAGAGTCTAAAATAACTGTTTCCCTAGCCTCTGTGCCTCTGTTTTATCAACAAAAAACTCTTATTTTTCTTTTTTGAGTAAATCTTTCAGGGTGACACCCACTGTAGAACCTTGACCTTCAAACACCGAACCTACTTTACCGTTGTTGAAACGCGCTTGAACTTCAGAAATGATGTCCTGAGGTAAAGGTACATAGCCCACTTCTTTGACTAACTTTTGATTTGCTTCAGCTAAATGAAAATCAACAAATGCCTTGACTTCAGGACGAGTTGCGGCAGATTTTTTGACATAGATAAACTCTGGACGAGATAGAGGCTGGTAGGTACCATCGGCTACTGTTTCTGCGCTGGGAAGAACACAACCTTTACCGTTATCAATAGCAACTAGTTTTAATTTTTCTTTGTTGTTTTCGTAATAAGCAAGCCCAAAGAAGCCAATACCATTAGTATCTGAACTGACACCTTGTACTAAAGTGTTGTCATCTTCACTCGCAGTGTAATCACCCCGACTCTTGCCTTCGGCACCGACAATAGCTTTGGTAAAGAAATCATAGGTACCGGAGTCTGTACCTGCTCCATAAAGCCCTAATCGCTGGTCAGGGAAATCAGGACGAATTTGTCTCCAACTAGTAACTTTGCCCTGGGCTGCTGGTTCCCACATCTTTTTCAGTTCAGCAACTGTGAGACATTTGACAAAATTATTTTGTGGGTTAACTACAACTGACAGACCATCAAAAGCCACTGGTAATTCAATGTATTCAACATTATTTTTTTTACACAGTTCTACTTCTTCGGGCTTAATTGGACGGGAAGCATTGGAAATATCAGTTTCATTATTGCAGAACTTCTTGAAACCGCCACCTGTACCAGAGCTACCCACAGTGACTTGCACGCCAGGGTTGGCTTTTTGAAACTCTTCTGCCATTGCTTCAGAGATCGGGAAAACTGTACTGGAACCATCTACAGTGACTTTCCCAGATAGATTTGAACCGGCTGCTGTGTTTGCTGCTGGAGTTGCATTACCATTAGCTGCGGGATTTGAGTTGTTGGTAGCCTGATTATCGCCACAAGCACTAATAGCCATTGACAAGACGACTAAAGGGGCAACTAACTGTACTTTTGAAGTGAACATAATAATTTTTGGCTACAAATTCTGAACTTAAGTTACGCTTGAATATTATCATCAAGGGATACTTAGGAAGTTAAGATAAGGTTAAGCAAAATAAATTAACTAACAATAATTTTATTAAGAAATATTGTTCAATTATTAAACTTCAGTGAAATTTTTTGCACATGATAATCTTGGTGCAAATTAAGTTCAAATACAAGCAAACATATCAGTAAAAGCTATTTTTTTAGTTCAACTGATCTTACATGTAGTATCAATGATACTTGAGATATTTAGGTTAAAATTAGGTTAAGCTAAGATTAAAAATAATAATTTTATGGTTTTTTATCCAGTAAACATATAAAGTATCTGAGCAGATCACTTTGCTAAACCGCAAGAGCGACATATCTGTACATCTTTCATTTCATACTCGATGACATTGTCCACAGCATCCATTTGTAGTTGAGAGCAAGTTTGCAATAACTCTTTGAACTTTTGTCGCCCGCGTTGTACTCGTGATTTCATTCCAGACACCGATATAGCTAATTCTTGGGCGATCGCTTGCTCAATATTTAAAAGCGATCCCGTACACCGAGAGCAAGTCGATCAATCGATTGCTAGTAATTAGTTCAAGGTCGTAGTAGTGGTCATCACAGCACTCCTGTGTTGATGTTTACCTACATAGACGGCAGACTTTCAAAAAAGGACGCAAAGTTAGAGAATTTCTATTTTTGCTGCTATGGCAGAGATTTTTATTGTGCAATTTTTATGCAAGTATTTTGTCATAATGTTAGTTATTCCTGCTACAGAATCTCAAACTACATTCGTGTATCAATATCAACTAACAACTTGTTGCACAAGTATTCACTGTTAGTTTCCAAAAACACATGAAAATCAAAAGACGATACTTTGTCTTGTCCAGCCTCATAGCAGTTCTAGTGGCATCGTGGGGATTGCTCCTCAATACAGCACCAGCAACTCAAACGCTAATAGCTCAAAAACCAGTCACACTAACTGTATCTGCGGCGGCTGACCTCAACTATGTGTTTAAAGAAATCGGTGCTTTATGGGAAAAAGAAACAGGAAACAAAGTCACCTTTAACTTTGGTTCTACAGGACAACTAGCGCAACAGATTGAACGAGGCGCACCAGTAGATTTATTTGCGGCTGCTAACAAATCCTTTCTTGAAGACCTTGACAAAAAAGGGTTAATAGTATCTAGTACCAAAACTTTGTATGGCAGGGGACGGATTACTGTCTGGACAAGAGAAGACAGTAAACTTAACCCCAAAGATATTAGAGAGTTAACCAAACCGGAATATAAGAGAGTAGCGATCGCCAATCCGGATCATGCTCCCTACGGTATCGCCGCCAGAGAAGCATTTCAGTCAGTAGGTATCTGGGATGCAATCAAGCCAAAACTGGTACTAGGCGAGAACATCCGCCAAACTCAACAATATGTAGAAACTGGTAACGTTGATGTCGGTATCGTGGCTTTATCTTTAAGCGTCAACAAGCCAGGAAAATGGGAGCTAATTCCGGAAAAGCTACACAAACCCATTGACCAAATGTTGGCTGTAGTCAAAAAGAGCAAGCATCAAACACAAGCTAGACAGTTTGCCCAATTTATTAACGGGCCAAAAGGCAGACCGTTGATGAAGAAATATGGCTTTGTTTTACCTGGGGAGACAGCAAATTAATGGATTGGTTTCCTTATATATTGTCATTGCAAGTCACAGCACTAGCTACAGTTTTTCTGTTAATTATTGGACTGGGACTAGCAATTTTTTTAGCTCGTGTTCGTTTTCCAGGGGAATTAGTCATCTCTACAGTGCTGAACTTACCCTTGGTACTACCTCCTAGCGTCGTTGGTTTTCACCTATTGTTAGCATTAGGTCGTGGTAGTCCGATACGAGAATGGTTCGGTATAGATATTTTATTCACATGGCAAGCAGCTGCGATCGCTAGTGCCATAGTTGCATTACCTCTAATTGTGGAAGCAGCTAGAGCCGCAATTTTAGATGTCAACCCCGAACTAGAAGCAGCAGCACGCACCCTGGGAGACTCAGAAATCAAGGTATTATGGCGAGTTACCCTACCTTTAGCTCGTTCGGGAATTTTGGCAGGCTTTATTTTAGCAGTCGCCAGAGCTTTAGGTGAATTTGGTGCAACATTAATGGTTGCAGGGAACATCCCCGAACGCACCCAAACCTTACCCCTGGCTATTTATGATGCCGTGCAGAACCAAGAGTATGGCAAAGCCAACTTGATGGTGCTAGTAATGACCTTTTGGGCATTTCTATTGTTGTTATGGGCGCGTAGCCTGGAACAGCGTCGGCAAAAGCGTTTTACTGAGAAAATAATCAAAACTAAGAATGCAACTGTTAGTAGACATTCACAAACAACTAGCCAGTTATCCCCTAGAAGTGAAATTTAATCTAGAGGGGCGAGTCCTGGGAATATTGGGCGGTTCTGGTTCTGGCAAAAGTATGACTTTACGTTGTATTGCAGGGCTAGAAACTCCTAAGCGGGGTCGCATTGTCGTTAATGGAAGGGTTTTGTTTGACTCGAACAAACGAATTAACCTACCAATTCGCTTACGCCGCGTGGGGATTGTCTTTCAAAACTATGCTTTGTTTCCCCATTTGACAGTCGCCCAAAATATTACCTATGGATTACAAGATTTGTCTAGCGCAGAACGCCAGCACCGTTTGCATGAACAAATTGCCAAATTACAACTTTTTGGTTTAGAAAATCGCTATCCCCAGCAACTATCTGGCGGACAACAGCAGCGTGTCGCTTTAGCCAGGGCTTTAGCAGTAGAACCAGAAATCTTATTGTTAGATGAACCTTTTTCGGCTCTGGATACCCACCTACGACACCACTTGCAAGAACAACTCATTGAGACATTAAGCGAATATCAAGGGGTAACACTGTTTGTCACCCATAATTTAGAAGAAGCCTATGAGATTTGTGAACAACTGTTAGTTATGTCCCAAGGGCAAGCGATCGCTTACGATCAAAAACAAGCTATTTTCGAGCGTCCAGCTACTTACACAGTCGCCCAACTAACTGGTTGTAAGAACTTTTCTAAGACAAGAGCAATTTCCCCCACACAAGTAGAAGCTATTGACTGGGGTTGTACTCTCAATGTGATTGAGCCAATTCCTGAATCTTTCGCTTATGTGGGAATCCGCGCCCATCATCTCACCTTTACCAATGACCCCAACACTGAAAATACCTTCTCCTGTTGGTTAGCTCACACACGGGAAACGCCCCACAGAATGACGCTTTATCTCAAGCTACATAACCCACCAACTCAATCAAACGATTACCATATGCAAGCGGAAGTATTTAAAGAAAAATGGGCAACTATCAAAGACCGTCCTTTCCCCTGGTATGTCAAGTTAGATTCGCTCAGGCTGTTTTTAATGCAGGCATAAGTGTCTTATTTCCTGCCATCCTTTCTAAGTGTTCAATTGAACATAGATATGGCTTAACTCATCAACCATCAATTTTCTGAGAATCAAAACATGAAACAGGAAGTTCTTCGTAATAACTTAAAACAAATCAGAACCCGCTTGGGTATGAACCAACAGGATTTGGCTAACTTGGCTGGCGTTACCCGTCAGACTATTAGTGGCGTAGAGTCAGGACAGTATGCTCCCTCAACTACAATATCCTTGCGTTTGGCGAAAGCTCTTGGCTGTCAAGTAGAAGATTTGTTTTGGCTAGAAGAAGATTTACCAGAAATTGCAGCTGTACCTGCTCAAAATTTACCAATAGGGCAGGACTTGCGAGTAATTTTGGCAAGGGTAGGGGGACAATGGGTGGCACATCCTCTAATTGGTACAGATGCCTTTCGGACTGAGATGATTCCTGCTGATGGTGCGGCAAATCACTTGTCTTTAATGGATACTGTTCTGGTCAAACTTTTAGATGACCCCAAAAAATTGTACAACACCGCAGTTTTGGCTGGTTGCTCTCCTGCACTTTCTCTCTGGGCAAGAGCCGCCGAACGCTGGCATCCAGAATTACGGGTACACCTGACTTTCGCTAACAGTATGACCGCCTTAGAACGCTTATATCGGGGTGAAGTTCACATCGCTGGGATGCACCTATACTGTCCACAAACAAAGGAGCATAATACACCCTTTGTGCATCGTGTATTAAAAGATAAAGCAGCAGTGCTGATTAACCTTGGTGTTTGGGAAGAAGGAATTTTAGTACAACCGGGAAATCCCAAGCGATTAAAAACCATTGCTGACTTAGCACAACCTGGGGTGACGATAGTTAATCGCGAACAGGGTTCTGGTAGCCGGGAGTTACTAGAGAGGAAACTTCAAGAGGAAAAAATATCTTTTACTGCCGTACAAGGATTTGATCAAATCGTCAACGGTCATCAAGATGTTGCATTGGCTGTGGCTACTGGAAAAGCTGATGCAGGCGTGAGTTCGGCATCTATCGCTACTGCCTTTGGACTAGAATTTATCCCCTTACATCAGTCACGATATGACTTAGTAATTCTCAAGCAATATTTGGAAGAAGCACCTGTACAACGATTACTCGGTACTTTGGGACATCGACAGGTGATTTCACAACTGCAAGCACTTGGTGGTTATGATACCAGCTTGACGGGGGAGGTAGTAGCGACAGTAGAGGCTGTTAGTAACGGTAAGCACAATTAGCAAGATACATTTAACTATGGCGCAGGGTACATCGAAATCTGCTATCAAATTTGGGTGTTGCTGAATCAAGATATGAATTTACAATTCACGGGTATGACCAGACGTAGCATTGCTACGTCTCTACAAAAATGTATGCAAACATAATTCATGACCAAATTCAGCAACGCCAAAATTACTATAGAGATAGTCAAAAGACAAACTTAGCTACTCTTCAACCTAGTTTCTGTACATTAGGAAGAGAGAAGAATATTTTTTTGACTCGCGATACATCGTGCCTGTAAACACTTAGTCATTAGATTGAGCGCATTCTTGCTGAATATAAGAAAAGACTTAAGTTCGTCCTTAATTTCCCTATCTTAGATCGTTAAAATCTTTCAAAAATACTAAATTTACCTGCGAACTGCCTTTGGCAATTGTTTAATTTTTGATTAGTTATGATTATTAACAAAAACGGATAAATCAGATTTTTAGTACAATATTTACGCTGAAGATTAACAAAATAATTATTGCTTATAGAGGCAAGGAATAGGAATCAATAATAATTAGAAAAAATTATTGTAGTAAATAAATGCACATTTTTTTATTCCCTTGTGTTATAGTTCATGATAAAGTCAAGGTAATATAAAAAATACCAAGTAGGTATCAACAATGAATGCCAAAGTATTTGCATCTAATGAATCTCTGGCATGAATCATATTAATCCTCAGACTAGAAGTCCGAGGTTATACAAACAAAGCCTGCGGAGGCAGGCTAAATACCTGAAAATAAAGTAAAAAAACTAGTTTTTTAGGTTATAAATTCGAGCTAATAAATATTCGTGCAAGAGTTCTATTATATTGAAAATAACTTGAGCAAAAACTCTTTCAGGACTTACGCAACTGGCACATTGCGATCGCTAACAAATAGTACTCTTGTACTAATAGTGAAACTATTCCGGGTTACTGTTTCTACCAACAGAACGGATTATGTCGGTACTTGTGTAAAATTCGTTAGAAAATCGAGGAGTTTCACAGATAAATTAAACAATTAACTGGTATCGAATCAAGGCAAGTGGCGTAAAACTAGGCTCCAAAGAAATCATGTTGCTTGTGCAATGTTAGTTTGGGTTAGGTTAAAGAATCTAGCCTATACCACTGGTTAAACTATTTATCAAATTAAGCATAACTTGCTTTAGGAATTTGTTGGTGAATTCCTTAGTGTTCATACCAATTCTATGCAGCGCCCTTAAAAAGTACTTTTGTACTTTTTGACTAAAAACCCTTAAAAAGTACTTTTGTACTTTTGTGTTAATAGACTTTTTTGGCTGAACGTACAGAAATGTCTGGGAATAACGCTACCGCTCATGGAGTCCGCAATTGCGTTCTTTTGCTTGCTAATGCACAGGTAAGGCTTATGTGGTCAAAATGCTGGAAGATATGGGAATGCAATATGCGTTTGGTTTTTTTGGGAGGCGCGATCGCCCCCCAATGGCACGCACTGCAACATAGTTCAATCAAAGTACTTCACTTTCGTCGCGAAAACAGAACTGGGGATCGCTAACGCGTTCACCGAGCTGTTTGCTGCACGGTAGGAAGGTGCGGAGGTAATTATCCCTGAGCAATAACTTTTCCCACGAGTGATTTTCTCTCATTCTGCAACAACCACAATTGAGGAAACGAAATATGCGTAATATGCGTAATGACTTTTTAATTGATACGGAATCGGCGTGTACTGTATCTGACGAAATAGCAGTGAAGACAGCCAACCCAGTTCTGTAGAGAGTGGGGCTGGCTTTGCTGCAAAAAAGGTTGATACAGACAGCGTAGCTAAAACACGGAAGCTTTTAGATAGGGCAATAGTATTAGCCTGGAAGGCTGTGAAGTCAAACCGCAGACCACCAGCGCTTCGCTGCATCTGGTCGCAAGAGTTTGGCACAGTGGGCTGCACAGAGAGCCAGAGATGAAGCAGGTCACGACCGACTCGCCTTGCTTGATATCCAGTCGATGGGATATGACGCTGAGGCTGTCGTAAAAGCACTC
>Ga0073934_10008467_pt1 | contig 13690 bp, 11 predicted proteins | sample LarsenN4metaG_FD_76834 | JGI IMG/M metagenome (GOLD analysis project Ga0073934, IMG submission 76834) | Hot spring sediment bacterial and archeal communities from British Columbia, Canada, to study Microbial Dark Matter (Phase II) - Larsen... ...
CATTCAATTCACCCGCGGGCGACCGTACAAGAAGGACGACAACGCGCACATCGAGCAGAAGAACTGGACCCACGTGCGCAAGCTCCTCGGCTACGAGCGCTACGATTCCTCCGCCGCGTTGGAAGCGATGAACGCGCTACACACGGATCTGCGGCTGCCGAGGATCCTGCGATCGCGATCGCTGCCGTACGAGCCGCGGTGCAGGCGCTCGACCCCGAGGTCGCCGTAAGCGACGGAGAGAACCGCTGATGCCGAAGCTCATACGATTCACATCTCGCATTCGGTACTGGGATGAGAAGAAGGGTGCCGGTTTGGCGGTCGCGGATGTCCCTGCCGAATCGGTTGACGCTCTTGGGGGCCGCCGTCAGATGCGCGTGACGGGTACACTTAATGGCAAGCCTTTCACTGGAGCGACGATGCTGGTCCAGGGTGGCGGTTTCTGCGTGGGTGTGACGAAGGACGCGATGCGCACCGCCGCTGTAGCGGTCGGCGACAAGGTCACACTCGCACTCGCCGTGCCGAAACGCTAACGTGTGCTCGCCACGAGCTCCCCACGGCGCGTTCACGGCGCGTGGCGTCTCGGCTAGCGTGAACGAGCGCAGAAAAGAGTGACAGCCGCTAAACCGACCTTCAGCTGAGCAACCCGATGCCCTTGGTGTTCTTGCCCGACATCGAGTCGCCGTTTCTCTGGGGAGAACCGCCGCCGCGCGCGCTTCCAACGCTCTCCGACGGGGGCGAGCCATGTTCGGCGCTGCTCGCGACGACGGATGGGGTGCGTGAGGTCGACGGCACGAAGTTGCCACTGTTCGAGACGATGGCGAAGCTCGCCGTCGTTCCGGCCGTCGACGTCGAGGCGTTGCCGAGCTCGATCGCCACGTGGGCGGTCGCGAGCAAGCTCGCGATGGATCTCGTGGCGCGTGAGCGCGTGGTCCCGACGATCACGCGCCGGGCCGGGCGTATCGAGGCCCGCTGGGCAGCCGCGCTCGCAGCCGGTGACGACGCCGCGAAGTTCGTCGCACTCGCCACGAGCATGCCACCGGCCGCACATGCGGTGCCTGCCGGCGCGGACGCGGTGTGGGCGCCGGACGCACTGCTGCGGGTTTACCTCGACGCTGTTATCGATGCGCTCGTTCGCGCTGCGCAGGGCGCGCCGGATTTGGTCGCGGCGGGGGCCGGAGCTTCGAGGTCCAATGGCTCTTGGGACGAGCGATGGCGGACGGCGCTCGGCACCTCGCAGCGGAGCTTCGAGACCGACGGCCTCACCGAGCGGACCGTCATCGATGACCTCACGCGCTGGAGCGAGCCGGCGCTGGGTGCGCGTGACCGGCTGCGCGCCTGTTTCCGGCTGGAGCTGCCTGCAGCAGATCGCGAGCTGTTCACCCTTCGCTTCCTGCTCCAGTCGCCTGACGACCCGAGCCTGATCGTGCCAGCGGCCGAGGTCTGGAAGACAACTGGGCGCAAGCTGGAAAAGCTCGGACGCGCGTTCCGCGATCCGCAGGAGTCGCTACTGGAGGCGCTCGCCCGCGCGGCACGGCTCTACGCGCCGCTCGCGGACTCGCTCGCCGAGGCACGCCCCGAGTCGGTCGTGCTCGATCCTTCGGAGGCGTGGACGTTCCTCCGCGATGGCGCCACGACGCTCGCCGAGGCGGGCTTCGGCGTCATCGTGCCGGGCGAGCTGACCGCCGCAGGGCAGCGGCGCTTGCGGTTGCGGATGCGCGTCGGCGGCAGTCAGACGGCAGGCGTCGTGGCAGGTTCGGCGGGGCTCGGTCTCGACGAGCTGCTCCAGGTGGACTGGGAGGCGGTTATCGGCGACGACGCACTGTCCGCGAAGGAGCTCGCGGTGCTCGCCAAGCAGAAAACGCCGCTCGTGCGGTTCCGCGGGGTGTGGGTGGCGATCGACCCGCGCGAGCTTGGGGACATCCAGAAGCGCCTCGCAGCCGGCTCCTCGTCGAGGATGATGGCGCGCGAAGCGATCAAGGCCGTCCTGGCCGGAGAGGCGCGGCAGGGCGAGCTGTCGGTCGTGGTCGCCGCGTCGGGCGCCGTCGGCGACATGGTCGAGCGCCTGAAGAACGGCGGCAACAAGGAGGTCTCTGCACCGGCCTCCCTCGAGGCGACGCTGCGCCCGTATCAGGAGCGCGGCCTCAACTGGCTCGTGACGATGAGCTCGCTGGGTCTCGGCGCTTGCCTCGCAGACGACATGGGCCTGGGCAAGACGATGCAGCTGCTGGCCTTCCTCCTGCGGCGCCTCGACGAGAGCCCGTGCGATGAACGGCCCGCGCTACTCGTCGCGCCAACCTCCGTGGTCGGCAATTGGGAGCGCGAGGTCGAGCGCTTCGCACCCTCCCTGAACGTCGTGCGTCACTACGGCTCGGAGCGGGCGCGGTCGGCGACGGACTTTCCGAGGAAGCCGGGTACGCTCGTCCTGACGACCTATGGCCTCTTGCGCCGCGACGCCGAGCTGCTCGCCGGCGTCGACTGGTGCGTCGCCGCGCTCGACGAGGCGCAGAACATCAAGAATGCTTCTTCGGCTACCGCGCGCGCCGCACGCCGGCTGCGCGCGAGCCATCGCTTTGCGCTCACCGGCACGCCGGTCGAGAACCGCCTCGCCGAGCTGTGGTCGATCCTCGAGTTCGCGAATCCTGGCTTGCTGGGCTCGCTCGAGTCGTTCCGGCGCGACTTCGCGCTCCCCATCGAACGCTACGGCAACGATCACGCCGCGGGTAGGCTCAAGCGGATTGTCGGCCCGTTCATCCTGCGCCGCCTCAAGAGCGATCCGGCCATCATTCAAGACCTGCCTCCGAAGAACGAGATGAAGGTAGTCTGCACGCTGACGCGCGAGCAGGCGACGCTCTACAAGGCGGTGGTCGACGAGGAACTGCGGCGCATCGAGGAGACTGACGGCATCGGACGTCGCGGGCGCGTGCTCGCCCTGCTCACGTTCACCAAGCAGATCTGCAACCACCCGGCGCAATACCTCGGCGAGAGCGGACCCTTGCCGAAACGCTCGGGTAAGCTCGCGCGCACAACCGAGATGCTCGAAGAGGCGCTGGCGGCCGGAGACAAAGCGTTGGTCTTCACGCAGTTCCGCGAGATGGGCGACAAGCTCGCCCGGCACTTCGGCGCGCATCTCGGCGTCGAGACCGCATTTCTGCACGGCGGCACACCAAGGAAGGCGCGCGATGAGATGGTGCGTCGCTTCCAGGAAAATCCGCACGGCCCGCGCGTTTTCGTATTGTCCGTGAAGGCGGGCGGCGCCGGCCTCAACCTCACGGCCGCAAACCACGTGTTCCACTACGACCGGTGGTGGAACCCAGCCGTGGAGGACCAGGCGACGGACCGCGCCTACCGCATCGGCCAGAAGCGTGCGGTGCAGGTCCACAAGCTGCTCTGCGCGGGCACGGTCGAGGAGAAGATCGATCGGCTGCTCGAGCAAAAGCGCGAGCTGGCCTCGAAGATCGTCGGTGCGGACGAGCAGTGGATCACCGAGCTCGATGGCCGCGAGCTGCGCGACCTGTTCGCACTGTCGGACGGAGCGGTCGTGGCCTCCGATGACGACGATGCCAGCGCCGCGCCGGCATCGAAGCGACGTTTGCGCCGGATCGCGAAGGCGCGCACCGAGGTTCGCGCATGAGTCGCTTTCGCCGCTACGACTGGTACAGACCCGCGCCTAAGAAGCCCCCGCCTGAGGGCGGCGTTCGGATGAAGAAGGCGGGTACCACGTGGTGGGGCCAACGGTGGATCGAGGCGCTCGAGATCGTGCTGGGCGGTGACTCGCGGCGTCTCGCGCGCGGTAGAAGTTACGCGCGCGCCGGGCGCACACACGACCCTTCCGTGAAGGGCGGCACGGTCACCGCGAAGGTCACGGGCTCGCGCGCGACACCGTACAAGGTTGCCATCACGCTCACGCAGCTCGGCGAGCCCGCGTGGCAGAAGGCCATCGCGGCGATGGCTGGCAAGGCGCGGTTCTCGGCCGAGCTGCTGGCCGGGCAGATGCCGCAGGCGATCGACGAGGCTTTCGTCGAGGCGGGCGTTAGCCTCTTCCCGAAGCAGCGCGCGGAGCTCAAGACGAGCTGCACGTGCCCCGACTGGGGCGATCCCTGCAAGCACGTTGCGGCGACTCACTACGTGCTCGGCGAGGCGCTTGACCGGGATCCGTTCCTGCTCTTCGAGTTGCGCGGCAAGACCAAGGACCAAGTGCTCGCTGCGCTGCGTGCGGCGCGTGGTGGAACGAGCGAATCACCGGCCAGGAAGGGAAGCGAGACCAAGACGGCGGCCGAGGAAGCCGACGTGCCGACCGTGAAGCTCGGCACACTCGATGCTGCGGGCTACGACCGCCCGCGTGTCGCGCTGCCGGCCTTGCGCTTCATGTTCGAGGAGCCCGTGACGCACGGAGCAGTGCTGCGTCAGCTCGGTGCGCCGGCCGCATGGCAGAACGACGCGAGTCCTGCCGATGTGCTGGCCCCGCTGGTCCGGGCCGCTGCGGAGACCGCGCGGCGGATCGCGCTGGCCGGGCCCGCCGAAATAGAAGACCTCGCGACGAGATTGGCGCCAACGCGCAGACGTGCGCGCAAAAAGCCCTGAGCTCTAGCGCACCGGAAGCAGCGTGTCGAACCCGGCTTCCCGGAAATGCCGGTCGCTCGTGAGCGCTTGCTTAACCTCGAGCTCGCGCATCAATACGAAACTCGAGCAATCCGTGAACGAATAGTCGCGATCGGCATGGCGGCGAAAGAACGTTTTCGTTGCGTTGAACCGATCGGCATCGATTCGCTCCACTCGAATCCCGACGCTCTGTTCGATCAAATCGAGAACGCGGAGCGCAACACGCGCTCCGCCGCGCGCCCGGGCAAGAGTGACGGTTTCGTCGATGACATAGTCCGTGACCACGAGCTTCTGGCCGTTGCGCGTAAGCTTACCGACTGCGTCCTTCGCTGCCCGGTGGTTGGCGTCCTTCTTGTCGAGGAGGGCGTAGAGGCCAGATGTGTCGACGAAGACGTCAGGTCTCGCCATAGACGGTCCGATCGATTTCCTCGTTGGTCAGCGCTCCGCCGACGCCCTCGACGGCGAACTCGTCGAGATTGAGCAGAGGATCGTCGGGCGGCAATGCCGTCCGTTTCTTTCGCGAGACGGGACCTAGCTCCGCGACGGGCTTACCGCCGCGCGCGATCGTGATCCGCTCGCCGCGCTCGGCACGCGCGACGAGCTGCGAGAGACGTGTCTTCGCGTCGTGAATGTTGACCGTGTCGCTCACAGGCGACATCTTAGCTAGCTCTAGTGGACTAAGCAACGGACGGGGCGAAGGTGTTGGCCGGCGCATTGGCCAGCCGACATCGCACCAATGCGTTCTCAGGGAAGGGGCTCGACCTCGCCGTTGGCACCACGTTTGCACATAGCTGACTCGTGGCGAACGTCAGCTGGTGCCGCTGCCGCGCGTGCACTTGACGATACCACGGAGTGTTTGTGGCCAACGCGGCGCTGCACGCGGCGATCACGCCGGCGGGGCGAGGGTCGAGGGCGCGAAGCGAACCCGAACGGCCGATGCCGAAGCACACGGCGTTGAACTGGGCGCGGCGGCTGAAGCAAGTGTTCGGGATCGAGATTCGAGCAGTGCGCGCGCTGCGGCGGGCGGCTGAAGGTGATTGCGAGCATCGAGGAGCCGGAGCTGATCACCGGCGGGAGCAGCAGTGATCGCGAGCTCAGCGCGCTGAGGTTGCTCGCGAAGGAGTTGCTCAACTATCCGGCGGTGACGCTTACGAAGGCGATCGACGCTGGCGAGCTGATCAAGATCGAGGTAAACGATGATGGCTAAGAAGCGAATAATGGACACCGTGCACGAGATGGCGAGCGGTCTTCACAACGCCGGTGTCCTGGACACGAAGACGATGCGCGAGTTCGACGCGCTGTGTCTGCCGCCGGTGAGGAGTCTGAGCGCTGCCCAGATCAAACGGCTCCGGACGCGCAACAACGCGAGCCAGGCTGTGTTCGCTGCATACCTCAACACCAGCCCCTCGACGGTGCAGAAATGGGAGCGGGGTCAGAAGAAGCCGAACGGGCCGTCGCTAAAACTCCTGAATCTCGTCGCGCAAAAAGGCCTCGAGGCGCTCGGCTAGGGCACGGCCGTCGCTGTGTCGATCACTTACCGGTTGGCCAAGAGAACCTGCCCGGAAAATCTTCCAATATCCAATATTTTCTCCAAAGACCCAGTCAAACGGGCGCTTACGCGCAAATCCCACGGAGGTAATTGGAAGCGGCGGGTGCGATTTTTCTTTTGGCGGCGGCGGTTTGACTGCAAGCGGCCTTTATGAATCCGGCGCGCTAACCATCTGAGCTACATCACCACGAAAAACAAAATGTTGCGCGCTGATCGAGTGCGCAACCGAAGTTCGCGGACCGCGCGAAATTCTATCGCAAGTCGCTGATCCCGTGTAAGCGCGCTGTGGTCTGCGGATCAGGTTCCCGCAGGTCGAGCCCCGTAGGCGGCAGCGCTCAGCCGAATAACCCTCAGCCGAACGATGAACAGCAGAGCACGGCGCCTACGAGCTTCGTCGACGACGATTTATATTTGAGAAATTTAAAGTGACACTTTATAATTCTCAAATGCCTTATATCGAGAGGACGCTCGCCGAACAGGTCTTGAAGGCGGCTCGCGCGTTCCCGTCCGTTTTGCTCACGGGTCCGCGCCAATGCGGCAAGACGACGCTGCTACGGCGCTTGCTGCCGCGTGCATCATATGTCCTCCTCGAGGATCCGGACGTCATAGCGCGCGTGCGCAGCGATCCGCGCGCCTTCATGGAGGCGCTGCGGCCGCCAGTCATCCTCGATGAGATTCAGAACACTCCGGAGCTGTTCAATTACATTCGAACGCGTATCGACTCCGTGCCGAAACGGAAGGGGCAGTGGTTCCTAACAGGATCGCAGGAGTCGCCGTTGATGCAGGGCGTGATGGAGTCTATGGCGGGCCGCGTTGCGGTCTTGCACCTGATGTCTCTCTCGACGCTCGAGACCGTCAAAGTGAATGTCGTTCGCGGCGGGTATCCGGACGTCGTAAACCGTCCTTCGGCAGCCGAGATGTGGTTCCGCTCGTACGTTCAAACGTATCTCGAGCGCGACGTCCGCGCCGTGACGGCGGTGCGCGACCTCGGCAATTTCCGGCGCTTTCTGGCTCTCCTCGCGTCACGTGCCGGCAATATTCTCAATAGGACGGAACTCGCCGCTCCCCTCGGTGTCTCGGTGCCGACGATTTCCGAGTGGCTCAATGCGCTTGAAGTCACCGGGCAAGTACTGCTCGTGCCGCCGTTCTACGAGAATTTCGGCAAACGGCTGATTAAGTCGCCGAAGGTCTATTTCGTCGATTCGGGCCTTGTTTGTCATCTGCTCGGCATCGGCAGCCAAGCGGAGCTCAAGAAGTCACCGTTCTTCGGCCCACTCTTCGAAGGGTTCGTGGCTTCCGAGCTCGCGAAACAGCAAGTGAATCGCGGTGAACGCGTCGAGCTCTACTATTTTCGCGATCAACAAGGGCTCGAGGTCGACTTCATCGTGCCGCGTGCACGCGCGCGGCTGGTCCTCATCGAGGCCAAGGCGTCGACGACCGTGACGCCGGCGATGGCGCGATCCGTCGGGCGGCTTGCCGTGGCCATCACTGGATACCGCAGCTCGAGTTTCGTTGTCCATGGCGGCGCGGAGCGACACGCCGCCGGGCGCGCGTTGTCGCCGGGTGTCGAAGCCGTGACGTTGCCGGAATTGCTCGCCGAATTGGCGTGACGGACGGTAGACCGAGGCTGCCAAAATCCGACGGAAGCCCTCGGAAGAACTTCCAGTATTTCGCCCGGCGCGCACAGCGAAGCAGAGCGTTACGCGCGAGTTGCGCGAAGTGGAAGGGGCCGATGCTGATTTTCCTTGTCGCTGCAGCTGGTTAGTCGTTTTCGACCTTCTGATTATGAATCCGCCGCTCTAACCATCTGAGCTACATCACCACCAAAACAAAGAGTTGCGGCTGATCTAGTGCGCAACCCCGGTCCGCAGACCGCCCGGAATTCCAGCGCATGTCGTTGATTCCGTGGAAAACGCAGTCTCTCGGCAGTCTGCGGATCGCTCGCTCGCAAATCGTCGCGGAACAAGTGGAAGTGGCGGGTCGCTCGGGATGTTGCGGGGGCCGTCGCAGACGCATCGCCGTTTCGGTTGGATCCGGACGTCATCTCGCGCGTGCGTAAGAAATCCGCACCCGCGCTCGGCTCGGCCAGCGCACAGCGACGTAGTTGCGGACGGGCATCTGGCCTTTGCGTACAGCTCTCGCAGTGCCTCCACTTCCTCCCAGCCGTCGAGGACGTTGTGCACCGTCTTCCAGCCCTGACGTCCCCCACCTTGCCGCAGACGCGCAACGCTTCTCTGCGGCCGATTCCGGGTATATGGCGCCGCACGAGCTGCTCCGCCGTGTCGATGACGAGCGTGCGCCGATCCGGCGACATCGCGAGATGAAGCAAGGCCGTCCCCGGACGGAAACGGATCGAGCGTCGTCGATTCGGCCGGGCCCTTGTGAAACCGGACCGGGAGCACCGCACCACTGTTGCGACGCAGTTGCAAATACGAATGACTTGCATTAACGTGTGAGCGCGTCGCCAAGGGCGCTCAGCCAGCAAGACACGAACAATGAAAGCCCTACTCGCCTGCGTCGCGGTTCGAGCCCGATCTGCGGCTCTCGTGGCCTCCCGCCCGTCCCTGCGCCTGACACTGGTCGCCAGCGGCGTTCTGGCCGTTCTTCCGGCCCTCGGGCAGGAGGGTGGGCCGGACCGCTCGCTCCCTACGATCGTCGTGATCGGCAACGCCGAAGACGCGATCGCGCGCCAGCCCGCATCGGTGTCGGTGGTGACGGCGGCGGAGCTTCGGCTCCAGCAGCCGCGCTCCACGGAAGAGGCCTTGCGCGCGGTACCGGGCATCGCGATCAAGCCCGAGGAAGAGTCCGCGATCGTCGCCAACATCGGAATCCGCGGGCTGAGCTCTGCGGATTACAAGACACTGATTCTCGAGGACGGTGCTCCCGTCGCGCCGGGCTTGTTCGTCGGCAACGGCCGCTACTACAACCCGCGCGTGCAGCGCATGGAGAGCATCGAGGTGCTGAAGGGCGCCGCGTCGCTGCGCTACGGGCCGAGCACGATCGGCGGCGTGATCAACTACGTCACGCGGCAGCCGCGCGACGGCGTCGAGCTCGGCCTCCGCAGCGGGTCGTTCGACACGCACGAGGCCACGCTCGAGCTTGGCGCGAGCACGGACTCGGGAGACGCGCAGTTCGGCGCCTTCGTTACTCACGCGACGAGCGACGGCTTCATGGACAAAGGCTACGACATGACGGACGTCGTGCTGAAGGCCGGCCTCGAGCTCGCGGGCAATCAGCGCGTGGCCGTGAAGTACACGGATTACCGCAACGACGCCAACATTTCGTATCGCGGCCTGTTACTCGGCGAGTATGAGGCCGGCGCCGAGTACAATCCCGCCCCCGACGATTGGTTCATCACGGGTCGGCAATCGTTCGACGTGAATCACGAATGGGATATCAGCGACAAGGCGCGTCTCAATACGCTCGTCTACACCAGCGAGACGTTCCGCCACTATTGGCGCTACAACACCGATAACGCCGCATCGGGCGCCGCGGGCCGTTGGATTTATACCGACACGCTGAACGGCAACAACCGCGACTTCGATCGCTTCGGCATCGACACGCGTCTCCAGCTCGACCATTCCGCGTTCGGCGTGTCGAACGAAGCCGAGATCGGCGTGCGGTACATGAAGGAAGAGATGCTGGACATGACCGTCGGTGCCACGCGTGCGACGCCGCGCACGGGCACGATCAATCGCGACGTCGTGGACTCCGCCGACAGCGTCGCGCTCTACGCGCAGAACCGCTTTCTGGTCACGGATCGCCTTGCCTTCACGGCCGGCCTGCGCGCGGAGCGCTACGACCAGCAGCGCATCGATCGCCGGCTTCCGGGAGCGGGCGTCGTGAACCAGGCCGACACGTCGAATACGGAAATCATGCCGGGCGTCGGCGTCACGTACGTGTTCGACCAGGGTCCGCAGCTCTTCGCGAACGTCTACGAGGCGTTCTCGCCTGCATTGAACGGCGACGCGCTGAACGGGCTCACGGATCAGCGGCTCGACGCCGAGCGGTCGACGAACCTCGAGGTGGGCTTGCGCGGCGGCGGCGACCGAGTTCGCTACGAGGTGGCGTTCTTCCGGATGGACTTCGACAACCAGATCATCCCGGCGAACAGCAACAGCCAGTTCCAGGTCACGAACGGCGGCGAGACGCTCCACCAGGGTATCGAGGCCGGGCTCGGCGTCGAGCTCGGGGGCGGCTTCAGCCTCGACACGAACCTCACGTACATCCCCGACGCCGAATTCTCGGGCGATCGGTTCGACCGGAACGGCGTGCTCACGACGCCGGACGGCAACCGGATCCCGTACACGCCGGAGTGGGTGGCGAACTTCGGCGTCGCGTATGGGCGCGAGAATTTCACCGGCGGGCTCTACGTGAACCACACCGGCTCTCAGTACACCGACGTCTTGAATACGCGCGCGCTCGCGGAGAGCCTGACGGGCTTTTTCACGGGCCGTATCGACAGCTACACGATCGTCAACTTGAACGTTGCGTACGACGTCAGTTCACGCCTCAACCTTGCCGCCGCGCTGAAGAACCTGACGGACGAGCGCTACATCGCAAGTCTGCGACAGGGGATCTACGTGGGGCCGGCCAGAACCGTCGACGTTGGGCTTCGTTATCGGTTCTAGCCGTGTGCCAATCTAGTCGAGTGTCCGGCTAGCGAACGCCGGAGCACGACGTCGAGAGCGCAAGACGCCGAGAGTACGCTCCCGTAGCGTGCTCGGAAGATCCTCGTCGACGAAGCACGCGAGAACGTTGTAGTCCTCCGCCACGCGGGATTCCGTCTTCCCCGCGCTCGCATCGAAAAAAGCTCGCCCTCCGCTTCGTCGAGCTCGCGCCCCGCGCCGTGACTGGCGGCGATCGATCCTCGTCCTTCCTGGAGCACCCGCCCCCAGCGGGTGAACGATCGCTCGTGCTCGGTTGCGGCTGCACAACGTTGGTTCATATCCACGACGATTGCGGGCCGTGTTGCACGGCAACGGGGCATCGAACGCTGCCGATTTCGGCCGCTTTTCTAGCAACAGCCTGATTCGACAACAAAAACGCAGGTTGGCCCGAAAGCTGCTACTGCGCCCCGCGAGCTCGGTCATTCGCTGAATGAACGTTGCCCCCGAGCGACAGCGTCCGTCATCCGCAATCACTAGGAGAAAAACTAAATGAACTACAACAAGAACCTCGTCGCGTGCGCTCTCGCAGCTTGTCTCGCTCCTGCCGCACACGCCCAGATCGAATTGGGGTCGGGTTTTAGCGTTACCGGCTTCATCGACATGACCTACTTCAATATCGACGTGGACGGGGCGGAAAGCACCGAAAGGAGTATCGGGGTCGACCAGTTCGAGACCGACCTCCTGTTCGAGGGATCGAACGGAATCTCCGCGCAAGTAGACATCGAGTACGGCGGCACGAGCGGTACCCCCGAAACCTTCGTCGAGCAGGCCTTCATCACCAAATCGTTCACGGACAAGCTCAGCCTGAAGGCCGGCCGGTTCCTGAGCTACACGGGGTGGGAAACGGAAGAGCCCACGGGCCTCTACCAGTTCAGCGGCACGGGCTATGCGCCGTTTTTCTACGGCTGGTATCAGCAGGGCGTGTCCGCCACCTACGACTTCGGCGCAGTGCAGTTGATGGGCTCCGTCATCAACAGCGCCTTCGATCCGACCGATTACAACAGCGATGCCGAAATTGAGCTCGGCGTCGGCATTTCGCCGGGGGAGAGCTTCACGGCGAAATTGTTCTACATCGAAGAAGAGGAGGACACCTACTCGAACCTCTGGGCCTCGTACAAGATCGGCAACGTCACATTGGCCGCGGAGCTCGTCGACCGCGATCTCGAATTCGGCGCCGACGGCGACGGGTATCTCGCCATGTTCAACTGGTCGAAGGGCATCGTCGGCTTCACGGTGCGCTACGCCGGCTTCGAGATCGACGACCCGCTCGATCCCATCGAAAACGAGAGCCTCACGCTGTCGCCGAGCTTCAAGATCGGCGACAAGCTGTTGATCGTGACCGAATACAGGATGGACGAGTTCGACGTCGGCGGCATCGACAACAACACGGCCGTCGTCGAAGCGCTGTTCATGTTCTGACGCGAGCACGGGCAGAAGGAGTCGACCAATCGGCTGACGTGCGCTGCTCGGCGGAAGTGCCGTACGCCGAGCAGCACCCGATTCCCGACGGCGCGGTCGCTTGTCGCAGACGATCGCGCACGCCGGCCAAGCCCGGTGCGGGGCGAACGTTCGATCGTGCCGCCGCGGCGGAGCGCGTTCCCCCGGTTCCGTGTCGCAGCTCGACCTGAACGAGCCCGTCGCTCGCCTCAGGGCACGTCCACGAAGATGGAGCCCATCGGCCGGCACATGCGGATCCACCGGGGTGACGGCCGGCCACGGCAGGGAATGTCAAGTTTCCTATGTTCGATGGCCCTCCCAGCCCGGAGGCAACTGTGACGAGCTCCTCTCTGGTGATACGCTCGCGAAAGCGTGTAGGCCGGTCGTGGAGACCGCCTAACGTTGGCCGATCACCAATTTCTTGAGGGGCACGAAAATGATCAAGCGGGCTTTGGGAGGCGTCTTCTTCTCCGCGTTGCTGTTGGCCGGCGGCGCGTCGTTGGCGCATCACTCGCTCTCCGGCGTCTACGACATTCGCAAGTCGGGTGAGCTCACCGGAACCGTCACGAAGGTAGAGTTCACGAATCCCCACGGCGCCATGCACGTCGCGGTCGACAACGCCGACGGCACGAAGACGGAATGGATCTTGACCACGGGCTCCGCCAACACGCTGCAGAGCTTGGGCTTCGGCCGCGGCGGCCCGAATACGGTCGTCGAGGGCGACGTCGTCACGATCGGTTATTTCCCGGCACGCAACGGCAAGCCGCTCGGCTTCATCCGAAACATCACGCTGCCGAACGCGAAGACGATCGAGTTCCAGCCCGAATAACGGCGGCAATCAAGGACTAGGGGGAACCATCATGGGCTTTAAGAAGGGCGCAATGCCGACGGGTCTGGCTGTCGCATCGGCGCTAGGCATCCTGCTATCGGTTGCGGTGAAGGCTCAGTTCGGCGGACCGCCGCCGGAGTTGTATACGCCCGCTGAAGACGCCAGGGACCTGAAGTCCGTGTTGTTCAACTGGACCTGGCACATGGGGATGCTGCGCGGCATCGAGGAGCACGAGCTCATCGTCACGCTCGAGTACCGCGGCGAAGGCACGATTCAAGTCAACGGCCAGCCCTGCACGCTCGGAAGCTACCAGGAACCGGAGCGCTACGGTGAGCTCGGCAAGTCCGGATACCGCATCAGCAACGCGTTCCAATTCTTGGGCAGCCGCACGCAGATCGAATGCACGCTGCCGAACGGCCGCACGTACTCGAACATCGAGGTCGTCAGCGGCGATTACGCTTGGGACGAGGACAGACCGGGTGCGGGTCTCGTGCCCGGCGAAGGCACGGCCACGCCGATGCCCGACAAGCGCAACGAGCGTCTGATCCGCCTTTGGGCCAGCCCCCTCGGCGCGCCGAAGGCCGCCCTCGCCGGCGCCGGCATCGA
>Ga0073934_10008470_pt1 | contig 13687 bp, 15 predicted proteins | sample LarsenN4metaG_FD_76834 | JGI IMG/M metagenome (GOLD analysis project Ga0073934, IMG submission 76834) | Hot spring sediment bacterial and archeal communities from British Columbia, Canada, to study Microbial Dark Matter (Phase II) - Larsen... ...
AAGAGCAAGCCCCGTGCCAGGCCGCTTTTGCGCCATAATGATACGTATACGGATTGTATGCCAGCGGATCATTCCCGCGGAACGCGACTCCGGCGCGTCGCGCGGCGCCCGCAAGTCCCGGTCCTTGCCTCCGGCTCGTCCCGGAATGACGTCTTTTGCTGGCCCATGCTTCCGATCCCGCCCATCGTAACTCCGCGCCAAGGGAGGGGGACGGAATTTTGTTTCCGAGCGGAATCAACAGGATCGTTGGTTAACGGATTTTCGCGGCGACGCGGCGCGGCGCTTCAAGACGTCTTCTGCGCGTCGCTGAAATGGCCGATGAACGCGTTCACGACGTCGGCCCAGCGTTCAATATTGCTCGCGACATGCTCCATGGTAACGCCGCCGTCGAGTTCGATCACATAATCGACGCCGACCAGATTGCGGCCGGGGAGCACGAAGGCCCGGCCGAAAACCTGGCTGTCGTTGAAGCGGTTGACGATTTCAAAGTCCTTCGCGGTCGCGCTGCGCCCAAGCTCGAAATTGGCGAAGAACATCAAGGTGGCGCAGGCTTTCGGCGTTCCCCCGCAGTCGAGCGCCCGCACCCAGAATTGCAGGCCCCCCGCCGTCTGAACTTGCGCGACCGGCGCGCCGGTCTTTGCGTCTTCGATGACGCTGGTCGCAAAACCGGCCTCGCCGAGGATCGACTGAAGCTCCGTCGCCGTCACCGCGCGCATCGTCTGCGCGACCGCCGGCGAAGCGGCAATGAGGACCGTCGTCAGGACGGCCGCTAAAACCCGCACCATGAAACGCCCCTCAATTCCCCGGGACGATACTGCGGCAATGAGCGCGCCCTTGGCAATCGCGGCGCCGCAGACAGCGCGCCGCTCGCCGCGTTGACAGGAGGCTCGGCGCGCCTATTGTCCCCCGCTCAGCTCGCGGCCTGCAATCTCCAAGGGAATTCTGAAGGACGAATCAATGGCTTCGGACCCCGCTCCGGCGAAATCCATGAGCCGGCCCTTGTCCCCGCACCTTGGGATCTGGCGCTGGACTGCGACCATGGCCGCCTCGATCACCCATCGGGCGACCGGCCTCGCGCTTTATGCGGGCACGATCCTCCTCGCGGCATGGGCCTTCGCCGCCTCGCGCGGCGAGGCCTTCTTCGCGCCGGTCGGCGCGTTCCTCGCCTCGCCTTTCGGCACCCTCATCCTTTTCGGCTACGCCTTCGCCCTCCTCTTTCACAGCATCAACGGGCTCCGGCACCTCTACTGGGATATGGGCCGCGGCCTTGGCGTCAAGACGGCGCGCATGACCGCCTGGTACGCCTTCGCCGCGTCGATCCTGCTCGCCGTCGCCATCGTCGCGGCCGGCGTTTCAGCGCGCGGCGGATGAGCGGGAGACGGCGATGACGCACAAGGGCACGGCCGGGTTCATCGCGCAGCGGGCGAGCGCCGTTCTCCTCTTGCCGCTTGTCGCCTGGTTTCTTTACGGCGCGGTCGCCAACGCCGGCGCCTCCTTTGAGGAAATGCGCGCCTGGATCGGCGCGCCGTTCAATGCGGCGATGATGGGCCTTTTGATCCTCGTCGGCGGCTTTCACATGCGGATCGGCATGAACGAGATCATCGACGATTACGCAGACAAGGGGTTTCGCGGCGTCTTCAAGCTCCTCAATCTCTTCGCCTGCCTCGGCGCCGCCGCGCTCGGGGTCTGGTCCTTGTACGTCCTTTCATCCTGAAGACCGAGAGACATGGCCGCCGCATACGAAATCATCGATCATGAGTATGACGTCGTCGTCGTCGGCGCCGGCGGCTCCGGCCTTCGCGCGACGCTCGGCGCGGCGCAGGCGGGATTAAAGACCGCTTGCGTCACCAAGGTCTTTCCGACGCGATCGCACACCGTCGCCGCGCAAGGCGGCATCTCCGCCGCGCTCGGCAATATGGGCGCCGACGACTGGCGCTGGCACATGTACGACACGGTCAAGGGATCCGACTGGCTCGGCGACCAGGATGCGATCGAGTATCTCTGCAAGAACGCGCCGGCCGCCGTTTACGAGCTCGAACACTGGGGCGTTCCCTTCAGCCGCACCGAGGAAGGCAAGATCTATCAGCGCGCCTTCGGCGGCATGACGAAGAATTGCGGCGAAGGGCCGATCCAGCGCACTTGCGCCGCCGCCGATCGCACCGGCCACGCGATGCTGCACACGCTTTACGGCCAGTCGGTGAAGCGGAACGCGAAGTTCTTCATCGAGCATTTCGCGCTCGATCTCATCATGGACGACGACGGCGCATGCCGCGGCCTTGTCGCCTGGCGGCTCGACGACGGCTCGATTCACCGTTTCAACGCGAAGATGACGATCCTTGCGACCGGCGGCTACGGGCGCGCCTATTTCACCTGCACCGGCGCGCATTCTTGCACCGGCGACGGCAACGCGATGGTGCTGCGCGCCGGCCTGCCCTTGCAGGACATGGAGTTCGTGCAGTTCCACCCGACCGGCGTCTACGGCGCCGGGATGCTGATCACGGAAGGCGTCAGGGGCGAAGGCGGGTACCTGACGAATTCCGAAGGCGAGCGCTTCATGGAGCGCTACGCGCCGTCGGCCAAGGATCTCGCTAGCCGCGATGTCGTCAGCCGCGCGATGACGATCGAGATCCGCGAGGGAAGAGGCGTCGGGCCCCTAAAGGACCATATCCACCTTAACCTCAATCACCTCGACCCGAAGATCATTCACGAGCGGCTTCCCGGGATCGCCGAGACGTCGCGCATCTTCGCCGGCGTCGACGTGACGAAGGAGCCGATACCGGTGCTGCCGACCGTGCACTACAATATGGGCGGCATACCGACGAATTTTCACGGCGAGGCCGTCACGAAGCGCGGCGACGACTCGGACGCCGTCGTAAGGGGATTGATGGCGGTCGGCGAGGCCGCGTGCGTCTCCGTGCACGGGGCCAATCGTCTCGGCTCGAACTCCTTGATCGACCTAGTCGTCTTCGGCCGCGCCGCCGGCCTTCGCTGCGGCGAAGTCGTCAAGGCGAATGAGCCCCCGCGGCCGCTTCCGAAGAACGCCGGCGACGAGGCGCTCGCGCGCCTTGACCGCTTCCGCTACGCAAAGGGCGCCGCGCCGACCGCAAAGCTCCGCCTCACCATGCAGAAGGTTATGCAGGAGCACTGCGCCGTCTTCCGCGCCGGAGAGGTCCTTGAAGAGGGCTGTCGGCGCATCAAGCGGGTCTATGAGGAAATGTCCGATATCGGCGTTTCCGACCGAACGATGGTCTGGAACACCGATCTCGTCGAGACCCTGGAGTTCGACAATCTCATCGCGCAGGCGATCGTGACGCTTGAAGGCGCGGCGAACCGGAAAGAGAGCCGCGGCGCGCACGCCCGCGAGGACTACCCGGAGCGCGACGACGCCAACTGGATGAAGCACACTGCCGCTTGGTTTTCGAACGGCAAGGCGACGCTCGATTATCGCCCCGTCCACGCTTTCACGCTGACCGATGAGGTCAAGTACATCGAGCCGAAGAAGCGGGTTTATTAGGCCCCTTTTTAAGGCGCGCCTGCCGGCGGAAAATCGGTCGCGATTGCATAGTCGGGACGGCGTTCCGGTTCTTTGGTCGGCGCGCCTTTTCGCGCAAAACCGGTTTCCACTTTTGAGCCCGGCGCGCTAGGCTGCGCCGCAAGAGGGGTCGCCGGTGGATTTTCGGGAGTTCTTCAGGAAGCTTGATCCGGGGCCGTTCCGTTTTCGCGAATGGGCCTCGCAGTTCAGCTTCTTCACCCTCGCCGTTCTCTTCGCGCTCGCCGGCCATCTCGCCTTCGCAGGGTTCCTCAATGCGCTTGCCGGCTTCGGCGTCGATTTCGAGGCGATCGACGAAAGTCATAGCCTCGTTCCGGCGCTCCAGGTGCTGCTTTTCGCCGTGCAAACGGGGCTTATCGTCTGGGCGATCTCCAGGGTCGGCATCCCGATGAACAAGACGCTCGTCGGGGTCGCGGCGTTGTTCTGGGCGGCGGCGATGCTGATGATCACCTTCGTCTCGGCGCAGTGCGATCTCTACGGCGCCTGTCTTTGAGGCGGCTTCGCGTTTCGTTAACCAAAGAACCGAACTTGCCTGTTAGCGTCGCCGCATGACGGCGTTCCAAGGCGCATCCCTTCTCGACCGCATCAGGACCGGCGACTATCTCGACCGCGCGCGCGTCCGGCGCCTCGCCGTCATCTTTCTCGTCGTCGGGCTTTTGAGCCTTGGCGCCCTCATCGCGACGTCCGACGGCTTCAAGGATCGCCTCGGCCGTCCGCTCGGGACGGATTTCATGGCGTTTTATGTCGCCGGAACGATCGCCGATGAAAAGGGCGGCGCCGCCGCTTACGACGCCGCAGAGCAATACGCCGCGCACCAGCGGATGTTCGGCGAGGAGAAGCCGCGCTTCTGGCCTTATCTTTATCCGCCGGCGTTTCTTTTCATCGCGGCGGCGCTCGCTTTCCTCCCCTATCTTGCGGCCTGGCTTATCTGGTCCGGGGGAACGCTCGCGCTTTACCTCGGGGCGATGCAGCGTCTTGCGCCCGGCGCCTTCGCCCTCCTCCTCGCGGTTTCCTTTCCAGCCGTTCTCACCAATTTCATGCATGGACAGAATGGCTTTCTCATCGCCGCGCTTTTCGCCGCCGCGGCGCATTTTCTGATCGCGAAAAGGAAGCTCGCCGCGGGGCTTGCATTCGGCCTCATCGCCGTCAAGCCGCAATACGGGCTCCTCATCCCGATCGCGCTCGCGGCCGCTGGCGAATGGCGCGTCTTTTGGGCGGCCGCAGCGGGCGCCTTTGCGCTCGCGCTCGCGCCGACCCTGGCGTTCGGCGCCGACGTGTGGCCGGGATTTTTCGAGTCGATGCGCGCGGCGCGCGTTGAGGTTCTCGAATCCGGCGCCATCGGCTTTGAAAAGATCCAGAGCGTCTTTTCGCAGGCGAAGATGCTCGGCGCGCCGACGGTCGTCGCCTATGCCGCGCAAGGGCTCTTCGCGCTCTCCCTCGCGGTCATGACGGCGAGGCTGTGGCGTGGCGGCGCCTCGACGCCGCTCAAGATGGCGGGCCTTATCATCGCCTCGCTTCTCGCATCGCCCTATGTCGTCGATTATGACCTCGTCATTCTGGCGCCGGCCATGGCGCTCCTCATCGGCGAAGCCGCCGCGCGCGGCTTTCGTCCCTATGAGCGGACCCTTCTTCTCGCCGCCGCCGTCGCGCCTGTCATCGCCCGCCCGATCGGCGTCATTGCGCCGCTTTCACTCGGTCTTGTCGCGATGATCGCGCTTGGCGCCGCCGTCCGCGCGAGAGCCGCGGATGAGGCCGGCGCGGCGGCCTCGCGTTCCTGACGCCTCGATCGGCGGACCGTGCTGCGCGCGCTCCTTTCCGCAGCGCGCCGGGACGATTAGGCTCCGCGCCGGAGGACCGCCATGACCTACGCCTGCTTCGCCGTCACGATCGCCGACCGCATCGCGCATATCCGCTTCAACCGCCCCGAAAAGGCGAACTCGATGATTCCGGAATTCTGGCGCGAGCTTCCTGAAGCGGTCGAGAAAATTTCCGCAGACGCGGAGGCGCGCGTCATCGTGATTTCGTCCGAGGGCAAACATTTCACCGCCGGGATGGACATTTCGGTCTTCATGGCGGGAGGCCTTGGCGGCGACGGCGCAAACCCGCATGTTTCGGCCGAAGCGTTCCGACGCAAAATCCTATCGCTGCAGCGGACGTTTTCCTCGCTCGAGGCAGCGCGCCAGCCTGTCCTCGCCGCGATCCAGGGCGGGGCGATCGGCGCCGGCGTCGACCTCGCGACCGCCTGCGACTGCCGCTACGCGTCCGCCGACGCGTTCTTCGCTGTGCAGGAAACGGCGATCGGCATGACCGCCGATGTCGGAACGTTCCCCCGCCTTTGCCGCGTCATCCCGGAGGGCTGGGCGCGACAAATGGCGTACACGGCCGAACGGTTGCCGGCGTCGAAGGCGAAGGAAATCGGCCTCGTCAACGAGGTCTTCGCGACGCATGAGGCGCTGCTTGACGGCGTGATGGCGATCGCCCGTCAGATCGCCGCGCATTCGCCGCTCGCCGTGACCGGCTGCAAGCGCCTCGCGAATTACGCGCGCGACCATTCGACCGCCGACGCGCTCGACTATGTCGCGGTCTGGAACGCGGCGATGCTGCGCCCCGACGACATCAGGGAAGCCTATGTCGCGAAAACCGAGAAGCGGCCGCCGCGCTTTGACGGTTTGAAACGACTTGAACCCTGAGACGTCTCAGAATGGCGCAGCGTCCCGGCGCGGACCGCCAGGCCCGTTCTGCGGCGAGACGCCCCGCATTCGCCCCCGCAAATTAAGCGCGCTTTCACCCTCGCCGGATAAGTGTGGGAGCGCCAGGAGGGTGGCCCATGGTTACCATTTTCGACGTCTACTCGATCTCGCTCTTGCTGATCTCGCTGACGATGTTCGTCATTAGGTATCTGCGCGAAGAGCCGCCGGTGATGCCCTATCTCGTCATCGCCTGCACCTGCGCGGTCGGCAATTATCTCGGCGAGCAAGGCGGCGGCGTCGGCGCCTTGATGCTTCTCGTCGCGGCGTCGTTCCTCTTCCTCGGCTGCCTCTTTTATCCGCATCTGCGCGGCCATCGCCGCGACAAGCCCGATGCGGCGCCGAAGACCTCCTGAAGCGCCGATCGCGACGAAGCTTGCATCCCGATCTCCCTGACGGCGGCGCGCTTGAAACGCGCTGCGACCGTCTTTCGCAGCGCCTCGCGCGGCGCGTCCGGCTTCCTCGCCTTTTCAGGCGTCTCCGATTTGTATACCCCTCATCCTTTGAGTGACGGGCGCGCGATTTCGCGCGCCGCAGAACGGAGATGCGACGACGATGGCTCAGCTGACCCTTCCCAAGAATTCGGTCGTTTCAAAGAAAGGGAAGTCGCACCCCGCGCCGGAGGGCGCCGAAAAGACTCTGACCTTTAGGGTCTACCGCCATGATCCCGCGACCGGCGAGAATCCGCGGCTCGATACTTACGAGATCGACGCCGCCGGAGTTTCGATGGTCCTTGACGGTCTCATCCGGATCAAGAACGACGTTGACCCGACGCTTGTCTTCCGCCGCTCCTGCCGCGAAGGCGTTTGCGGCTCGTGCGCGATGAACATCAACGGCGCGAACACGCTCGCCTGCACGATGGGGACGGACGAGTGCGCGGACGGCGTCGCGACAATCTATCCGTTGCCGCACCAGCCGGTGATAAGGGATCTCGTCACCGATCTTTCGAATTTCTTCCGCCAGCACGCCGGGATCGAGCCCTTTCTCAAGGCCGATCCTGCCGGCAGGACCGGCGAATTCCTTCAGTCCCCGGACGAGCGGAGGAAGCTCGACGGCCTTTACGAATGCATCTTGTGCGCCTGCTGCTCGACGGCCTGTCCTTCTTACTGGTGGAACGGCGACAAGAACGGCGATGAGGAGTATCTGGGACCCGCCGCGCTTCTTCAGGCCTATCGCTGGCTCGCCGACAGCCGCGACGAGGCGGCGAACGAGCGCCTCGACGCACTCGAGGACGAGTTCAAGCTCTATCGCTGCCACACCATCATGAACTGCGCGCAGGTCTGCCCGAAGGGCCTGAACCCGGCGAAGGCGATCGCTGAAATCAAGAAGATGATGGTGAATCGGCCGCCGGCGAAAGCGGCGAAGGGATAGCGGCGGCGCAGGCGAAATCGTCGGCGGGTCCGAAAAGCGCGAGCGACCCGTCCGGCCTCGGCGAGCGCGCGCTCGCGCCTTGATCCGCTTCGTTGCGGCATGCGGCTCCGGCCCGCTGTCGTCATTGCGCGCCATTCCCGCGCCCCGCCCGGGCGCCGCCCCGCAGCGCCGGCCATTGATGCGCGGGCGCGAGAGTTCATTCCTTACACGACGCCAAGCGTTCAAATCCCCGGCGCGCCGCGAAATCTCATGGTGTCAAGGATCAAGGCGGCCGGCCTTCGTCGCCTTCCGGCGCTAGCGCGTTGTTGGCGGGGAAATTCGATCGCAGCGTCACGCGCGGTTTCGCGGGAAATCTCGCGGGCGGGTTTCACGCTTCGAATCGCGCCAGTCACCCCGAAACGCCGAACGCCGTCAATATCTCCTCGCCGACGCGCCGCGGCCTTCGCGTTTCGGCGTCAATCAGGACCCATGTCGATTTCACGCACGCCGCGGCGCGCGCCGCGCGCGGCTTTCGAATGTCGATGAAGCGGTCGAAGCGCGGTCCTTCGGCGCGTCCGAGCCAGGTGCGGGCGACGACCGCGTCTCCGGGAAGAACTTCATCGCGATAGTCGATCTCGTGACGGAGCACGACCCAAAGCCATTTCGCCTTCATCGCGCTTGTCGCAACGGCGTCCCAGTGCGCCGTCGCGATCTGCTGCGCCCATTTCAGATAGACCGCGTTGTTGACGTGGCCCATTTCGTCGAAATCCTGGGGCTCCGGCGCGATCGCGCGCGTGAACGCGGTCTCGAAGGAAACGCAGCCGATCATTCGGGTCGCTCCTGATCCGTGCGCGGAAAGATCAGTCCTTGAGCCTGATTTCGATCGCCGCGCCGGCCCCGTCGACTTCGACGAGCGTTTCCTCGATCGGCGGCGGCGCAAGGCGGATCGTCGGATTCTGCGAGACGCCGTAAGGCTCAGCCGGGAGGCCGAAGGGGTTCTTGTCGAACTTCAGATTGGCGTTGCGGTCGTGATAGGCGACGATCGCGTATTTCCCGGCGGCGGGCGCCGTCAAGCAGAACTGCGTTAATGGCGCGTGCGCCGCGAAGCGGACGCGGAATTCGCGGCCGGTCTTCTTCAGAAAATGGTCCGGCTCGTTGCGATAGAGCTCGGCGGTCATGAGACCCACGCTCTTCTTGACGCCTTTGATCGTGACGCGGATTTCATTGGGCGCGCCCTTGCAGCTCACATGCGTGAACGCCGCGCTGTCCGCGGCCGCGGGGGCGAGCGCGCCGAGAGCCGGCCAGAACGCCGCCGCGATCGTCAAACGCAACATGGGTCAGCGTCCTTTCATTCGTCCGCTTGCGGACCTCGTCTCAGCGAAACCCGCGCCAGCATCGCGTTTCAATTCGGGCGGGAATGGGGATAGCGGCCGCCGATCAAGGAATTGTGACAGTCACGCGGCGACGCGCGCGGACGGAAACGCCTCCGCCATCGCGCCATAGGCGGCGACAAGGCGGTCGATGTCGTCCTTCGTATGGGCCGATGAGACCGCAAGGCGCAGCAGGGATTCCTTGCCCGGCGTTCCCGGCGGGATCGCCATGTTAACGTAAACGCCCTGATCAAGGAGAAAATTCCAGGCGGCGAAGGCCTCCTCTTTCGTCGGCAACAGCACGGATATGACCGGGGCCGGGCCCGACGCCAGCTTCAGCCCGTACTGCGTGAGCGCGGCATGGAGCCGGTTGGCGTTTTCCCAAAGCTTCGCCTTCAAAGCCGGGGTCGCCTTGATGTTGGCGAGAGCCGCGCTTGCCGACGCGATCGTCGCCGGCGAGGGCGAGGCGGTGAACTTGTAGGGCCGCGACGAAAAGCGGAGATATTCCGCTTCCTTGTGGTTTGAGGCGACGAAGCCGCCGATCGCCGCGAGCGCCTTCGAAAAGGTGCCGGTATAAAAGTCGATCTTGTCGATGACGCCTTCGGCTTCGCAAACGCCCCGGCCCGTCTCGCCGTAGACGCCGAAGGAATGCGCTTCGTCGACGAGCAGCAGCGCGCCGTGCCGGTGCGCGACATCGACGAATTCCTTCACCGGCGCCGTGTCGCCGTACATCGAATACATGCCCTCGATGCAGACGAGCTTGCCCTTGAATTTCGGGTCGAGCCGGCCGAGCCGCTTGTCGAGGCTCTCAGGATCGTTGTGGCGGAAGCGGATCGTCTCCGCGCCCGAAAGCGTGCAGCCGTCATAGATGCAGGCGTGGCAGTCTGCGTCGACCAGAACGACGTCCTCGGAAGGATCGATGAGGCCGGCGATCGCGCCGAGATTGGCGACATAGCCGGTCGAAAAGACGACGCAATGCCCAAGGCCGAGAAAGTCGGCGATCTCGCGCTCAAGCCGCTTGTGCCCCGAAAACGTGCCGTTGGCGAAGCGCGAGCCCGTCGTGCCGGTGCCTTCCGCGTCGAGCGCCTTCTTCGCCGCCGCGATCGCTTTCGGCTCGAAGGTCTGGCCGAGGTAATTGTGCGTGCCGGCAAGGACGGTCTCGCGGCCCTTGATCGTCGCGCGCGTCGGCCCGAGCACGTCCTCCATCACCACCGTGAAGGGGTTTTTGCCCATCTCGGAGAGGCTGTTGTAGAGCGCGGCGGTCTTTTCAAACTTGGCGAAGAGGCTCATCGCGTCAGCCCTGCTGTCCCTTGATGGCGTGAATGGCGTCGACGAGCTGACCGATCGTCTTCGTCTCGGAGATCGTGTTGACGGGGATCGAGATGTCGTAATGGTCCTCGATATCCATCACGATGTCGAGCACGGAGACGCTGTCGACTTCGAGGTCGGCGACGAGGTCGACGTCGCGCGTCAGCTTGACGCCTTTCTTGTTCAACGGATCGAGCAGCGCGCAGATGCGGCGGAAGACAAGATCGTCGTCGGCCTGAATTCCCGATTGTTGCATGTTCATCGCGTCGCTCCTGATAGGGATTTGGGATTAGGGATTTGGGATTAGGGGCTGAAGCGCTGATCCGCGCGAGGCGGCCGCGTCGTTCGCCGTTTCCTGTTCCTGATTCCAGTCCAATTCCTTTTCCTTGATCCCAGGTTCTTGAACCCTACAAAAGTCCCTGTTCTTGATACCAGCGGACCGTTTTTGCAAATCCCTCGCGTAGCGGCGTTTTCGGGCGCCAGCCGGTCGCCCGTCCAAAAAGGTTCTCGCGCGCGACCCAGTCGGGGTGGAAGAGTTCGTTGACCTGTCCCTGGCGGATCGACGGGGTCTTGCCGAAAATGCTCTCCGCCGCCCTGACGCCCTCATGCAGCAGGGCGACCGCGGGCTTCGGGATGCGGAAGGCGGTGACCGTGTTGCCGTAGATTTCGCTCAGCGTCTCGCCGATGTCGCTCCAGTAGCGCCCCTCGGGCGCGTCGTCCTCGACTTCGTATACGGCGCCGGTCGCGCCGGCGGACGCGGCGGCGATGAGCGCGCCCGCCGCATCCTCGACGAAGAGGATCGTCGCTTTGGCGGGCGTCGCGGTTGCAGGCTCGAAATTGAAGCCGGACTTTAACAGCTTGAAATAGGGAAGCGTCACGAGATCGCCGGGGCCGTAAATCGCCGGCAGCCTCAGCGCGAGAAAATTTCCGCCGGAGGCTTTCGCGACCGCCTTCTCGCTTTCGAACTTGCTTTGCGCGTAGGGCGAGGCGCCCGGCTGGCGCGCCGACAGCGAGGACGTGTGAACGAAGCGCGCGCCGGCTTTCGCAGCAGCCGCCGCCGCGCGCTCTGCGCCGGCGACGTTGATCCGCGCGTAATCCTGTTCGGTCCGCGCGTGGGTCTCGCCGGCAAGATGGAGTAGCGCGTCAGCGCCCTTCGCGAGCGCATCGAGCGCCGCGACATTCTCAAGATCGCCTTCAATCACCGCGATGTCTCCGGCGCGCTTCAGCTTTCGCGCGTCGCGCGCCAGCGCGCGAACTTCAAAGCCTTCGCAAAGAAGCTGATCGATCAACGCGGCGCCAATGAATCCAGTGCCGCCCGTAACCGCGATCCGTTTCACACGCGCGCTTCAGCGAGCGCCTTGGGCGCCTCGGCGGCCGGCAACGCCTCGTCAAACTCGCCGGCGAGATATTTCTGTTTCACCTTGGCCCGCGAAAGCTTTCCCGACGAGGTGAGGACCATGGAATGGGGCTTCGCGAGGATCACGGTCGCCGGCGCGCCCGCGGCGCTCTGGATGGTCTTGGCCACCTCCCGATGGACTTCCGCGAGTTCGTCGGCGCTGAGGCCGCGCCGTTCGGCGACGACGACGATGCGCTCGCCCAATCCGTCATCGACCGAGAACGCCGCGACGCCGCCCTGACGCACGCCGTCGACTTTTTCGACCGCCCATTCGATATCCTGCGGCCAGATATTGCGGCCGTTGATGATGATGAGATCCTTCGCGCGGCCGGTGATGACGATCTCGCCGTTGAGGAAATAGCCCATGTCGCCGGTATCGAGCCATTCGCCGGCATAAAGCCGCGCCGTCGCCTCAGCGTCGTTGTAATAGCCGGGGGTAAGGCTCGGCCCCTTGATGTAGATGCGCCCGACCTCGCGATCCTTCAATGGCGCGCCGTCTTCGCCGCGCACTTCGACCGCATGGCCGGGCAGCGCGCGCCCGCACAGGACGAAACCGCGCTTGACCTCGGGCGAGGTGAGGGCCGAGGCCGGCTGCGCGACGCCCGACCGATTGTAGTGGCGCATGTCGACTTCGTCGACGTCGACCGGCGTTCCGATTTCGGTGAACGAGATCGCGAGCGTCGCTTCCGCCATGCCGTAGCTCGGAAGGAACGCGCCGGCGCGAAAGCCTGTCGGGGCGAACGCCTCGGCGAAAGCGCGCAACGCCTCCGGACGGACCATGTCGCCGCCGACGCCGGCGACGCGCAGGCGCGACAGATCGATCGCGCCGTCCTCGGCCTTCGCCGAGCGGCGCGCTGACAGTTCGTACCCGAACGAAGGGCTGTAAGTGATCGTCGCGCCGTAATCGGAAATGACGCGCAGCCAAAGAAGCGGCCGGCGGACGAAATCGGATGTCGCGATGCAGTCGACCGAGCGCTGGCCGTACATCGGCGCGAGCGCGAAGCCGATAAGGCCCATGTCGTGATAAAGCGGCAGCCAGCTCGCCGCCCGGTCGCTTTCGACCAGTTTGAGGCCGTGCTTCGTGATTCCGTGAAGATTGGCGTTGACGGATTTCTGCGTGCCGATGACGCCTTTCGGCGCGCTGGTCGAGCCCGACGAATATTGAATGTAGCAAAACTCATCCGGACCGAAGGCGACGGCGTCGGTTTCCGCGCCGGCTTTGAGCTCCTCGAAATCGACGACGGCGACGTCGCTGTTGCGGCCGAGGGCGTCCGACAAGAAGTCCTTGAGCGAGGACGGCCCGACGGCGGCGGCGGCTTTGGCGCCGGCGACCATCAGCCGGACCTGCGTCAAATAACCGTCCTTGCCGCCAAGATTGACCGGCAGCGGCATCGGCGCCGGAATGAGGCCCGCATACTGGCAGGCGAAAAACGTGGTCAGGAATTCCGGGCTGGTCTCGGCGACGACAGCGATCCGCGCCCCGCGCTCAAAGCGGGCGGCGAGCCGGCGGGCGAGCGAACACGCGTCGCGCTGGAGAACCGAATAGGGCAGCGTCGCGTAAATCTCTCCGCGCAGATTAAAGAAATTATAGCCGGCATCGCCGCGCGCGGCGTAATCGAGCGCGTCGGTCAAAGTCTCGAACAGATCGAGTTTCAAGGGCAGCGCGGCGCTCGCCGTCGGCGTCGGCGACATCCTGTCTTTGAGGGTCGTCATCAAAGCCCCCGCTCTTCGCCGGAAAACGCCCGGCCGAACGAAACACCGTTTCCAAACCCGAAAACCCTCTCCCAGGGCCTTCCGGACAAATCGTCCAGCCGGGCTTTTCGCACGCCGGACGATTTTCCCCAAACGCTGATTATCCGCCCGTCAGGCGTCCAGCCGCTTGCAACCGCCTGACGAGATCGTCGCCCGTCCAAACAATGCCGCCCGGCCGGCGACTCCGCCAGTCTGGGCTCAACCTCGGGCGGAT
>Ga0073934_10008472_pt1 | contig 13686 bp, 7 predicted proteins | sample LarsenN4metaG_FD_76834 | JGI IMG/M metagenome (GOLD analysis project Ga0073934, IMG submission 76834) | Hot spring sediment bacterial and archeal communities from British Columbia, Canada, to study Microbial Dark Matter (Phase II) - Larsen... ...
GGTTCAACCAAAACGATTACTACAGCTTCTCGCGCAAGCCCTGGTTGCGTGCGGAGGGCCTTTCCGAAGGCGATTTGAACGGCAGGCCGATCATCGGCATCTGCAACTCGGCTAGCGAACTAAATCCCTGCAACCTGCACTTGAAGGCTGTCGCCGAGGCGGTGAAACGCGGTGTCTGGCAAGCCGGCGGGTTGCCGCTCGAGTTCCCGACGATCAGCTTGGGTGAAATGTTGCTCAAGCCGACGTCCATGCTTTTCCGCAACCTGATGGCTATGGACGTGGAAGAGATGATCCGGGCAAATCCTCTGGACGCTGTGGTTCTGTTAGGAGGCTGCGATAAGACTATTCCGGCGCAACTGATGGGAGCGGCAAGCGCAGGCATACCGGCGATTGCGGTGCCCGGCGGGCCGATGCTCAGCGGACTATGGCGCGGCAAAGCGTTGGGCGCGGGTACCGATGGGCGAAAACTTTTCGACCAATACAGGGCAGGCGCAATCAGCGGCCAAGACCTTGCCGAAATCCAGGGGTGCCTGGCGCGCAGCGCAGGGCACTGCACGGTGATGGGTACCGCGTCGACGATGGCAATGATGGCGGAGGCGCTCGGCATGACCTTGCCGGGGAGCGCCGCAATCCCGGCGGTTGACTCCAGGCGCATGGTTGACGCTGAGAGCGCCGGACGGCGCGCGGTGGAACTGGTGGCGGAGGGCCTTACGCCGTCGCGCATCATGACACGCGCGGCGTTTGAGAATGCCGTTACCGCCCTGATGTCTCTAGGCGGATCGACCAACGCTGTGGTGCACCTGCTTGCGATCGCCGGCAGGCTGGGCGTTCCTCTGGAGCTGGCGGACTTTGATCGCATCTCGCGGCGTGTTCCATGCCTGGCGAACGTGAAACCCTCGGGCGAGTATTTGATGGAGCATTTCTTCGCTGCCGGAGGTTTGCCTGCCGTTTTGGCGGAACTTCGCGAGCACCTCAATGCCGGCGCGCTCACAGTGAACGGAAGGACTCTGGGGACCAACATCGAGCTGGCGCGGTGCTATGACTCGGACGTGATAAAGAGCGCCTCCTCGGCGTTAAGCAGCGAGGGCGGAATCGCTGTGTTGGGGGGCAACCTTGCGCCACGCGGAGCACTGCTCAAGACGACAGCGGCATCGCCGGGCCTGCTGCAACATCGCGGCCGGGCGTTGGTGTTTGAAAGCTACGAAGAAATGCGCCAGCGCATCGACGCGCCGGATCTGCCTGTGGACGAACGGACCGTTCTTGTGATGAAGAACTGTGGTCCCAAAGGAGCGCCGGGGTTCCCGGAGTGGGGCCAGATTCCGCTACCGAAACGGTTGCTGGATCGCGGAATCAGGGACATTGTCCGAATTTCCGACGCCCGCATGAGCGGAACCAGTTTCGGCACGGTGGTGCTGCATTGTTGTCCCGAATCAGCGGTGGGTGGTCCGCTGGCGGCGGTGGAAACGGGGGACGAAATCCATCTTGACACCGCGGGCCGGCGGATCGATCTTCTGGTTGAAGCGGACGTTATTGAGCGGCGTCTGGCCAGCCGGTCAACGGCCCCGCAGCACTACGCGCGTGGTTACGGGAAGCTTTTCCTGGACCACGTATTGCAGGCCGACGAGGGCTGCGACTTCGATTTTTTGCGAGCAGATCAGAATCAGCAGTAACGGGCGATGTTCTGGAAACGCGCGCTCCTGATTTGGCTGGTTCTTGCAGCCCTGTTTCTGGCAGCCAACCGGCCCGCCTATAAGGGACATATCCAGGACGATGAGATCGATAACCTCGCCTGGACCCGGGACGCCGGCTGGGACGGTTTCGCCTGGGGCCTCCTTTCTCCGCAACTGCAGAGGTGGAATTTCCGTCCCGCGGGGCATGCGGTTTTCAAGATGCTGGGCACAACGGCGGGGTTAAATATTGGTTGGCATCTCGCCACGGTGCATGCGCTCCACTTGCTGAATGTAGCGTTGGTGATTGTCCTGCTGCGCAAGATGCCCGGATTCGAATTGCTGGAAACGCGCAGGCAACTTCTGGCGGCGGCTTCCGGCGCACTCATATTCGCGTTTCACGCCGGCGTGTTTGATGCTCATTGGAAGCTGATGTATGTCTTCGACGTACTCTGCACAACGTTTCTGCTGGTTTCGCTCATTCTTTATGTCAGCGGCCGGTGGCTGCTGGCGCTGATCCCGTTCTGGCTGGCATACAAGTCGAAAGAGATCGCGATCACTCTTCCTGCGGTCCTGTTCACCTTCGAATATCTCCTGGGTCAGAGAAGGTGGCGGAGAGTCGTGCCTTTCGCTCTGATATCGGTGCTGTTCGGTGTGCAGGCAGTGATGGCCAACCGGGGTCCGGAAACAGACTACACGCTGCGCTTCAGCCTCCAGTCGCTGGCGACGTGTGCTTCCTTCTATGCAGGAAAGCTGGCGCTCGTTCCGTGGGTGGGAGCACTGGCGCTGGCTGCGGCGGGGCTCCTTGCCAGGGATAGGCGGGTGTGGTTCGGGGTCATAGCCGTTCCCATGTTTCTGGGTCCCCTGCTGTTCTTGCCCGGCAGGCTGTTTGGGGCATACCTGTACCTGAGTCTGACGGGTGTGGCGATTGCTACCGCCTTTATTGCCGCCAAAGCCAACCCGGTATGGATGGGCTTGTTCTTCCTGGTGTGGGTACCGTGGAATTATCGCGAACTGATCGCACAGCGGCGTGTCGCTCTGTCCCACGTACCGGAAGTGAAGGCCTGGTATCAGGCGGTGGAGCGGTTCGCCCGCGGCAATCCGGAGACCACGACCGTAATCGTCGATGGTTCACCGACGCCGTACCACTGGTGGGGCGTGGAGGGAAGTTTCCACTGGTTCCTGCGGGTGCGGCCGCTACAGGTGCTACCGGTTGAATCCGCGGATGCGAAGGCCGCAATGGCAGCCGACCGAGTGGCGACAGTGACCTGGGACCGCGCTACAAAGCGCATGTTTGCCCATGTGCGCAACGAACTGGAGGACGACGCAGCCTATCTTGAAATGGACGTCCGCACACCGCCTTGGCAGTTGGTCGATGGCTGGTATCCTCTCGAGGCCGGATACCGTTGGACAAAGCCTGAGGCGCGGCTAAGGTTGCGCCGGCCGGCTTCGGCCACAGCGTTTGAAATGCGCGTGAATCTTGGTCCAGCCCAGTTGAAAGAGGCTGGCGGCGCCGTGGTGGAACTACTTCTCAACGGTACTTCGCTGGGCACGCGAGAGTACAAGACGACGGGCTGGCACGAGGCGCGGTGGCCCGTTCCACCCGGAAGCACCGGTAGAGTGGAACTCACGATTCGGGTGCTGAATCCATTCCAGCCCGCGGGTGGCGACCCGAGGACGCTTGGCGTGGCGGTGGTCGCGGCTGGGTTCCTGCCGCGCGAGTGACCCTTCCGGCGCGATATCCTGAGCCTTCATGCTTGCTGATCGGTTGAAGGAGATGGGCGTGGTGGGAGCCGGCGGCGCAGGCTTCCCCACCCACGTAAAAGCACAGTCCAGGGTCGAGTTCCTGCTGGCAAATGGGGCCGAATGCGAACCGCTGGTCCACAAGGATGTCGAGATGATGTGCGCCTACGCGCCGGAAATGGTGCGCGGGATGAGGCTAATGATGGATGCAACCGGGGCGCACACCGGCAAGTTTGCCATCAAGGAAAAAAACAAGAAAGCGATTGACGCGGTGCGGCCGCACGCGCAGAAAGCGGGTATCGAGTTGCTCTTCCTGGGCGATTTCTACCCGTCGGGCGACGAGTACGAAGTGGTCTACTCCGCGACCGGGCGGCTGATTCCGGCAGGCGGTATCCCCCTGAATGTCGGCTGTGTGGTGAACAACGTGGAGACCCTTTACAACGTGGCTCAAGCCGCGGAAGGGATTCCGGTAACACGCAAATTCGTGACGGTTTCGGGTGCAATCAAAAGGCCCTGCGCGTTCTGGACCCCGATAGGGACGCCCCTGCGCGAACTGCTCGAAGTGGCAGGCGGCGCTACTTGCGACGAAATCGGGGTATTCATCTCCGGACTGATGATGGGCACGCTCACGTTCGATCTGGACCAACCCGTGACCAAAACCACCTGTGGCTTGATTGTGCTGCCGGCGGATCATCCGCTGGTGACACGGAAGAATCAGCCGCGCCAGGTGATGAACCACATCGGCAAGTCGGCGTGCGACCAATGCAGTTACTGCACTGAGTTCTGCCCGCGCTACCTGCTTGGCTATGACGTACAGCCACACAAAGTAATGCGCAGTCTGGGTTTCACGCTGACGGGGTCGCAGAACTGGAATCAATGGGGAGAACTGTGCTGCGCCTGCGGGCTGTGCACATTATACGCATGTCCGGAGGATCTGTTTCCGAAAGAAGCCTGCGATCAGGCCAAGCAGGACAGGCGCGCCGAAGGGCTGAAGTATGTGCAGCCGCACGAAGTAAGGGTTCACCCGATGAAAGAATACCGGCGCGTGCCGTTATCGATGCTGCGCCAGCGGTTGAAGGTGGAGCAGTATGAGTGTCCCACGCCGTTCAAGGGCCACGTCCACGAGCCGGCGAAAGTGCGGATCATGACACGGCAACATGCCGGCAAGCCAGCACAGGTAGTCGTGTCCGAAGGTGCGGCAGTGGAGTGCGGAGCGACAATTGCGCGAATGGCTCAAGGAGACTTGGGCGCCGACGTGCATGCCAGCGTCAAGGGCCGAGTGACTCGCGTTACGCCGGAGTTTGTCGAGATTGAGGCGAGATGAACAAGAATTCGATCGGATTGATTGAGATGTCGAGCATCGCGGCGGGGTTCGAAGTGTGCGATGCCATGTTGAAAGCGGCGGACGTGGAACTGGTGCTGGCGCGTACGATCTGCAGCGGCAAGTACATGGTGCTCATCCGCGGCGGAGTGGCAGCGGTGGAAGCGGCGGTGGACCAGGGCCGGCAGACGGGCCATTTCTCTGTGATCGATACGTTCGTTATCCCCAACGTGCACGAGAGCATCTTCCCGGCCATGAGCGGGCTGACTAAAGTGGATGCTCTGGATGCGCTGGGGATCGTAGAGTCGTTCAGTGTCGCCAGCTTGATCGAAGGCGCAGACGCAATGGCCAAGGCCGCCAATGTCCGGCTGGTAGAAGTACGTTTGGCGATGGCGCTGGGCGGGAAGGCGTTCGCATCGGTCACGGGAAGCGTGTCGGCGGTGCGAAGCGCTGTCGAAGCGGGCGCGCAAGCGATCGGACGAAAGGGACTGCTGGTAAACAAAGTGGTGATTCCGCAGCCGCGGCCGGAACTGCTGAACGAGATGATTTAGTTAAGCGGTAAGAGTACACCGGCGGCGTGCGCGACCGTAGTGATGAAGTACCGATCGCGCGCGCACGCCTTCGTTGCCACACAAAAACCTAACGGAACAAAAGAGGAGCGAAATCGGCCAGGTTCTGACGCCAGTACGGCCACACGTGCCCGATGCCGTCATCCTCGATATACGTGTGCTTCACGTTCTTGGAGTTGAGCCAATCGCGGAATGTGCGATTCACGCCAACCAGCCCGTCCGCGGTTCCGCAGGTTATCCACAGAAGTTTTATCTGCGAATTCGCCTTCGCGTCGAGTTTCGGAAAGACCTTTTCGACAGTTTCCGGAGTCATCGGCGCGCGCTGGCCTCTTGGCGGTCCCGCGGCGCCCGTGGCGGGTGCGGCGGAGGGCGGCGGCGCGGCGGCGCGATCGCGCGGCCACATCACGAACGCACCGCTGAACGATCCGATCCAGGCGAACTTATCCAAATTGTTGAGCGCGGTGTACGTTGCTTCCGCGCCGCCCATGGAGAGTCCGGCGATCGCACGCTGGTTGCGGTCCTTCGATACGTGGTAGTTCTTCTCGACCATCGGCAAGACCTCTTCGATGACCGTTTTGGCGAACGCGTCGAGCATTCCTTCTCTCATCGCGCCTTGGGGACCGTTCGGGTAGCCGTAACCGAGTGTGTTGACCATGATCATCGGTTTCGCTTTTCCCTGTGCGATCAGGTTGTCGAGAATCACGTTGGCGGCGCCATTCTCGATCCACGAGTTCGCCTCGTCGCCCAAGCCGTGGAGGAGGAAGAAGACCGGATACGGCTCTTTGCGTTTCGGGTCGTAGCCGGCAGGTGTGTAGACCCAGAAATCGCGATCGTCGCCGGCGATGTTCGAGTGATAAAAGTGCCTGGTAATGGCTCCCCGCGCGATGCCCGGCGCGGGAGTCCACAGTCCACCGGGTACGTGCAGACGGCTGGATCTCGCGCTGTTGAAGCCGGTCTGGAAGCGATTGTTGCCCGGATCGGTGATGCGCAAACCGTCGACGGTGAATGCGTACTGGTAGATGCCAGGAGCCATGGGCTCCGTGGTGACGCTCCAGACGCCCTGATCGTCCTTTTGCAGATTCAGGCGGCCTTCCGGACCCGGCGTCACGCCGGTGACATACACCTCACTGGCTTTGGGCGCGCGCAAACGGAAGGTCACCTTTCCATCGGCTGCCACTTCCGGCGATACGATTGGGGGAACGCGTCCGCCTGGAGGCTGTCCATAGACGCCGAGGCTGCCGCAGAGAGTTAAGACAAAAGCTGCGATTCGCGTGGATGCAGTGATGGCTGGATGTCCATTCATGATTCCAATTTCTCCCACAGGGTTCTCTCCAAATTTGTACGGGTCTCTTCTACGCTAGCCTTTCGGGCGCAGCGGTGTCTCGAACGTATGCGTACCCGGGGGTGCGATGAAGCTACGGGCTCTCCCACGCGGAGGCCGCAACTTAGTTTGTACTGGTCCGTCGCCGGGGATGGAAACCGTGGCAGTGGCGCCAGGCGGGACCGTGACGCTCAGTTTGAATGCTCCGTTGTCGATTCGCCAGTCGCTGATGATTTCGCCATGGATGGAGCGGTACTTCGCTCTGGCGAATGTCAGATCTCCCACTACTGCGGGCTCGATCAGAAAATGCTTGAAACCTGGAGTCTTTCCGTCGCTCCTGATTCCCGCCAGCCCTTCTGTGAACCAGGCGCCGATGGAGATCAGAGTGTCATGGATGTGCGACTGTCCGGTCCAGCCTTCCCAGGCAGTCGTGGCGCCGTTCGCCAGCATGTAGCCCCAGCCGGGGTAGCTTTCTTTGCTGGTCATCTCGTAAACGAGGTCACTGCGGCCGTTTTCCCAGAGATACTTCATCAGGAAATATGTTCCATGCATCCCGGAATCGAGATGGCCCTGGTTGCGTACGCGAATGGTATTTTCGAGCTTCGCCATTACCGCTTTGCGCAATTCCGCGGGAACTACCCCGGTCATCAACGGGAATGCCTGCAAAACGGAATCGCCATTGCTGTACATGTTCTCAGCCGGGTTGAAGAAGCGCGCGTGAACGGCCTTCGAGACCGCCGCGGCACGCGTGTTGTAGATTGCGGCGTCGTTTTTCTTGCCGAGAACTTCGGCAATCTTTGACGCCAGTTGAAGCTGATACAGGTAATGAACACTGTTGATCATTTGGGCCGGCGATGGATCCGGGCTGGTGTTGCGGAAGCTTCCCTTCGGTGTCAGCCAATCGCCGAGGAAATTCCAGGTCTGCATCGTCATGGCATGACTCTTGTGGTCGAGCAGAAGGTCTCCCTGCGTCTCCGAGGCCAGGTATCCGAGCCATTTGGCCATCATCGGGTAGTTTGTCTCGAGAACCCGGCGATCCCCGTACTGGAGGTACATATGCCATGGAAGCGTTACTACCATACCGCCCCACATCGGACCGCCGCCGCCCTGGTTCTGATAGTTCGGCGCTGTGTGCGGCAGAGAGCCGCTGGGGTCCTGCGAGTCGCGCCAGTTAGCCAGCCAGCTATTGTATAGCCCGCCGGCCGCAAAATTGAACAGCGCCGTTTCAAATGAAGTGCCGGCGTCGCCGCCGTAGCCCAACCGCTCGCGAGTGGGGCAATCGACCACGTAGCCGCCGAGCGTCAACGCCTCGTAGGTGTACGTCACCATGCGGTAGATGCGGTTGAGGAGTTCATTCGAGGAAGTGAACTCGCCTGCGCGATCGTATGCGGTGCGAATCAGGTAGCCTTTTGCATCGGCCACGGCGGGTGGCGTTTCGAGACCGACCACCCGCACATAGCGGAAGCCGTGATAGTTGAAGCGCGAGCGGAACGTTACCGGACGGCCTTCGCCGATGATTTCATCACGCTGGTTGAATGTATTCGGAAACACGGTTGGGTTGCCGCCCCGTCTCGGACCGCCCGCTCCCGCTCGCGGGGGGCCACCTGCGGCTGCCGTTCCGGGCGGCGCTGCTGTTCCTGGCTGTCCGGCGCGCGGCGGTCCGCCCGTTACGGCGCCCTGCGGATTCTGCCCGCCGCGCCGCTCGCCTCCCGGTCCGAACGGACTCGGGGGCGCTGGTTTGTCGGGCTCCATCTGATCGGAGTATTCGAGCTTGACCACGGTTCCTTTCGGAATGGCCGGAAGCTTGACCTCGAGCCATCCGGTGATGTTCTTGCCAAGGTCGATGACATAGCCGCCTTGCGGGTACGAACTCACGCTCACCGCGGGTAAAGTCTCCGTGATGCGGTTGGGCTCCACCATTTGCGCGGCGGTGAGCACCTGCGGCGGCTGGAACACTGCGGCGGCTTGCCAGGCACTGTCGTCAAAAGCGACTACATTCCAATCCGGGATGTCCAGGCTTGGATCGTAACGTTCACCACCGTAGTCTCCGAAGGCAGTGGCCCTCCCAAGCGGCGTCAACGGACTCCCATGCAGTTTCCAGGTCTCATCCGTGACGACCTGATTGCTGCCGCCCAAATCGAACCTCGCCCGCACAAGCGGACCGTCGTGAATCACACCTGGATGACCGCGCACGTACCAGCCACGTCCCAGCCAAAGAGCAATCACATTTTTGCCGGGGACCAGGTAGTCGGCGATTTCGTGAGTCACATAGATAGTGCGTTTTGAGTAATCGCTGACCACCGGGCTCAAGACATGATCGTCGACCTTCTTACCGTTGATGTAGAGCTCGTAATAACCAAGCGGGTTCACATAAGCCACTGCCCTTTGCGGCTTCGTTGCCAGGTCGATCGTCTTACGCAGCCACGGAAATGGCAACGGCGTGTTCTCCTCGGTCCCGGCAGGCCGCGCTTGTCCAATCCACTTGGCCGCAGCCCAGTCGGAGTCCTGAAGGAGTCCCATTGACCAGTTCGCCGGCGCGCTCCATGGCGAAGCCTTACCGGCATCGCTCCAAATGCGCACTTTCCAGAAGGCCTGTTGCCCGGAAGCCAGCGGTTTGCCAGCGTATTCAATCCAGGTGTTTTGCCCGGACGTCACGCGCCCGGAGTCCCAGAGATCGCCCGTGTCTTTCTGTAGCAGCGCGGGGTTGCTCGCCACTAGCACCCGGTAAGCGCTTTGCCCGCGCACGTTCGCCGCGGGATTCAGGACCCAGCTTAACCTGGGTTTCCGGACGTCAATGCCAACCGGGTTTACAAGGTACTCACAGCGGAGTCCATGAGCACCCAGTTCCGCCGCGGCGGGCGGCTGAGCCTGCAGCAGAGCAACGAAAAAGAGAAGTGCGAATGTCATGCCTAGGTTGATGAACTTCATCATGCGCTTACTACCCTAGTCCAGGCTCCAGTGAAACGCCACCGGTTTATCCGATAAGGACGTATCGTCGACGTTACAAGCAGCAGAATCTTAGGCTTACGCGGTCGTATCGAAAAGCGTATCGGAGCAAGCTTCAGGCTTGCCGGTCCGCAAAGCAGTGATAGAATCCGAGGTTGTGCACGCGACACCAACCAGCAGCGGGGCGTGCAAGGAGCGGGCTCAGGTCGAACGTCTTCTGGCCGATCCGCTCTTCAGCCAGAGCAAGCGCTGCGCGGCCTTTCTGCGTTACGTTACCGAACGCGCGCTTTCGCACAGCCGCGAACCCCTGACAGAACGGTCGCTTGGGGTGGAAGTCTTCGGGCGCGCGCCCAGCTACGACACTGACGCCGACCCGATTGTGCGCGTGACAGCAAGCGAAGTCCGCAAGAGGCTGGCTCAATACTATGACGAGCCTGCACATAGCGGCGAAATTCGGGTGGTGGTTCATAAGGGGTCGTATGCGGCTGAGTTTGTCACGCATGAGGCGAGTGTTTTCGCCGCACCCGTTCGGGCTGAAGCGACGCAGGTCGCCGCTGAACCCAAGCGGAATATGCCGAGATGGTATTTCCTTGCGGCTGGCTTAGCGGGATTGGGCTTGATGGCGATAGTGGTAGTGCAGGTCGTAGCTCCGCGCTCATCGCTGTCCGATCTTTTTTGGGCCCCCATAGCGAACGGTCCGCGGGATGTCATCCTTTCCGTCCCGCAGTTCTCCGACCACGTCAAGCTCGAAGGCGCTGAAAGCGCCCAGCTGACTTGGACTGATTCGCTTACACCAGTGCCGGACAAAATGGAAGTGGGCTGGGCGCAGTATTCGAGGACGCTGGTCCACATCTGGGACGTGAGGGTTGCGAGCCGCCTGTCCGAGTTCCTCGGAAGCAAGGGCAAGCACATAGTGGTCAAGGGTGAGCACGACTTGACGATGAACGACCTGCGTGAAACCCCTGCCGTCATCCTGGGCGGCCTGACCAATCAATGGACGAGCCGCCTGGCGCCGCGGGCCCGGTTCTCTTTCGACGGCGAGGGGACAGAGCGGTTCATTCGCGACCGGCAGAATCCCGGCAGCCGTCAATGGAAGTTCGATGCCAAGGTACCGAGCGGGAACAGGGATAAAGACTTCATCATCATTTCCCGAGTGGCTGACTCCGCAAGTGGCCGAATAACGGTTCTAGCAGGCGGCTTTAGCGCCTGGGGAACCGAAGCGGCGGTGGCGCTCCTCACGGATCCGAGTCAGATGCAGAGCGTGCTTGCCCGGGCGCCGCAGCGATGGGATGCCCGGAACGTGCAGATTGTCCTGGAGTGTACGGTGGTGGCGCGGCAGGCGGGGAATCCTCGTTTTCTGGCCGCACACTCCTGGTAGTTCACCCGCGAGCCCTCAGGTCCCCGCCCGCCACTCACGCAATTGCCTTGGCGGCTACCGCTTCGGTCCGAAATAGGCCACGATCCCAATCAGCACCGTGTCTTGATTCTTCGTGGCGAGCGGGGTTGCGCCCCGTTCGAACACGCGCTGGTCGGACCAGTCGCGGCGGTACTCAAGGCGGGAGAGCACCGAGTCATTGAACTTGTATTCGCCGGTCAGCGTGAACTCTTTCAGTTTTTGGGCTGTGCCGGTGATGAAGCCGTCTTTGTCGTAGTAGTACTCGAGGCGCGGGCTGATCGCGATCTTGTCGGTCACCTGGAACCTGGCGGCGCCCGCAATACCGAGGAAGTCGTTGCTTCCGCGCACCGGGAGCTTTTCGGTGCCATAGTCGAAGTTCACGTAGAAATTGGCTTTCGAATGCGGCGTGAGCAACAGCACCGTGTCGTAGAAGTGGCGCCAGCCCTCATTGAGATCCGTCTTCTCGGGACCGGTGTAGTAGTTGTTGAACCAGGAAAACGTCTTCTTGACGTAACCCGTGGTGAAGCCCATGGTCTTGCCGCTGTTGTTGTCCTCCACGTTGTTCCAACCATTCACCAATTGGAAGCCGGCGGAGAAACTCTCCGTCAGGGGCTTAGTGGCGCGCATCCCGAAGTGGTAATACGGGCCATTGGCGTAGAGCAACGCGCGCGAATAGTTCCAATTGAGGTTTGTTTCTGTCAGTTCCGCGCCGGCGCTGGTATAGAACTTGCCGAAGTCAATCTGGAGCCCGCCCGCATTGGCTGGCTTGAACGAAACGTAGGCCTGGACCAGGTGCCGCATCAGATCCGAAGATGCCGGGTCGGTGGCGTGGAAGATTTCGAAAGCGCGGCCAAAGCCGACATCCAGTTTAAATCCGATTGGCTCCGGGTTGTGCTCCAGGGTAAGCTTTGCCATATTCAGGCTGAACTGGTTGGCCTTCACATCGAAGTTCCGGTAAATGTTGTTGCGCGAGGCCGGATGGTTCGCGTTGAAGCTGTAGTAAGCATCGATCAAGCCGCTGAATGTGACTGGACCTACATTCCAATTCGGCGCCGGCGCGGCCGGAGGAGTTTGTTGTCCCCTCATGACACCGATACTCGCGCACATCAATACCGTCAGAACCGCAGCCGTGCGGATAGACCGATAGGGTCCTGCCTGCTTCATCATTTCTCCTAATACTGTTTGGGTTCTTAAGCTTGCACGGGACGGTGTGCGGCAACTACTCGGTTATGGGCGATTGTAGAGTTCTTGCCAGTGCACATGCCAATAGATTTCTTCGATGGTGCGAATAAAAACGTTTAGCTGGCACTGTAAAAGCAGTTGAGCGATGATGAGGAACAATCCGGCACGTCTCCGGATCGCCGCATGGCGCAACGTCTGCCGCCAACCAGCAGCCCAAAAACCAGAGGAGAAGATGAAGAGATCCGCATTTGCCCTAGCACTTGGCGTTTGTGCATCCAGCCTGGCGGTTGCGCAATCGGCCGAGCCCACACTCGCTCAGTTGGACGCGGCGGTGAAGGCCGCCCAGACGTCGGGTGATAACGCATGGATGCTGACCAGTTCCGCGCTGGTTCTGATGATGACCGGACCGGGCCTGGCGCTCTTCTATGGGGGCCTGGTGCGAAAGAAGAACGTCCTCGCCACAATGATGCAGAGCTTCATATTGATGGCGCTGGCAACGGTGTTGTGGGCATTCTTCGGCTACAGCCTGTCATTCGGAGAAGGCTCACCGTTCCTGGGTGACCTGCGCTACCTCTTTCTGAATGGCGTGGGAGCGGATCCAAACGGCGACTATGCCGCGACTATTCCGCACCAGACGTTCATGACATTCCAATTGATGTTCGCGATCATCACGCCGGCGTTGATTGCCGGAGCGTTTGCCGAACGAATGAAGTTCAGCGCAATGCTGCTCTTCATGACACTGTGGTCGGTCCTGGTCTATTACCCAATGGCGCACATGGTGTGGGGCAAAGGGGGCTTTTTGAACGCGTTCCTCGGAGGGGTGGTGCCCAGCTTTGACTTTGCCGGCGGAACGGTTGTGCATATTACGTCCGGTGTTTCGGCGTTGGTATGTGCGATTTACCTGGGCAAACGCCTCGGATTTCCGAGCGAGCAGATGCGCCCCCACAACCTGGTTTTGAGCTTCATCGGCGCCTGCCTGCTGTGGGTGGGCTGGTTCGGGTTTAACGCCGGCAGTGCGCTCGGCGCCGGCCCTCTGGCAACCAGCGCTTTTGTCGCGACCCACTTCGGCGCGGCAGCCGCTGCTCTCGGATGGTTGTTCATGGAATGGGTGCAGTTGGGTAAGCCGAGCATCCTGGGCGGCATTTCCGGAGCGGTCGCCGGGCTTGTGGTGATCACTCCGGCTTCCGGATTTGTGCAGCCGATGCACGCGCTGATTATGGGTTTCATTGGCGGCATGGTCTGCTACTTCATGGTAGTGAAGGTGAAGCAGAAGCTCGGCTATGACGACTCGCTGGATGCGTTCGGTGTTCACGGCGCGGGTGGAACGCTCGGCGCGATTCTCACGGGCGTGTTTGCGACCAACGCGGTGAACAGCGCCCTGAAGGATTCCGCTGGAAATCCGGCCAAACTCGGGCTGGTCGACGGCAACGCGGGTCAGATTGTCAATCAGCTGATCGCCAGCGGCATTGCCTGGGTGCTGGCGGTTGTCGGAACGCTGATCATCCTGAAGATCTGCGACATGACGCTCGGCTTGCGTGTCA
>Ga0073934_10008473_pt1 | contig 13685 bp, 8 predicted proteins | sample LarsenN4metaG_FD_76834 | JGI IMG/M metagenome (GOLD analysis project Ga0073934, IMG submission 76834) | Hot spring sediment bacterial and archeal communities from British Columbia, Canada, to study Microbial Dark Matter (Phase II) - Larsen... ...
AACCATCGACCGGAGAGCCGGATGCGGGAAACCCGCCCGTCCGGTTCGGAGGGAGGGGGGACGCCCCAAGGCGTCCTTCCTACCCCTATATGTTCCCGACATGTTTAGCGAACGATAAAGCAGCACTCCTGGTTGTGAACATGGCCCAGCGGAGACAAGCTCCGCCGTGGCCCTAGACGGTCTGGTTGTGAACATGGCTCGGCGGAGACAAGCTCCGCCGTGGCCAAATGACCCACGACAATGACCAATGTGTGGTGGGCATTGGTCATTGAACATTGGTCATTGAATCACTCAACATTCCCTCACCCCCCCACTGGTTCACCGCCGGGGGAAGCAATTAGAATCGAATTTGTGGCTTCCGCGCTGGGCGGCAACGTCTCCGCCTTCGATGGAAGGGGGCCACGCGAAAGGAGCACGGCGTGAGTGAAACCGAGCGTGCCGCCCTCTTGGAGCGGCTGTATCAAAATTACCTCGTTCAGCAAGATTCCGCGGCTTTCATCCGCGAGGTCTCACGGCATTACACTGTCGGCACGCTGGAGCGGCTGACGCTATCCCCCCGCCGCGAGCTGCGACGCGGAGCGGTGCTGGCCTTGGGCTTTCTCGGCGATTACCGCTCGAACGCCGCCATGGGGCGTGCCTTGTCCGATGAGGACCGCGGTGTGCGGGTCGCCGCCGAGGCGGGCATTGTCTCGCTGTGGTGCCGCGACGGCAACGAGCAGCAGCGGCAAGCGCTGGCCATTATCATCCGCCTCAACACGGCCAAGCATTTCGAGGAAGCGGCCGCGCGGGCCGACGACCTGATCGCGCAGGCTTCCTGGTTCGCCGAGGCTTGGAACCAGCGGGCCATCGCTTACTACAGCTTGGGGCGCCATCGAGAGTCGATCCGCGACTGCCAGCAGACGCTGGAAATCAACCCCTATCATTTCGGCGCCGCGGCCGGCATGGGCCAATGTTATGTGCAATTGGGTGAATACCCGACGGCGCTGGACTGTTTTCGGCGAGCGCTGCGGCTCAATCCCAGCCTCGAAGGCGTGCGGGCCAACATCGCCCATCTCGAACGGGCGGTGGAGAAGAGCGAGTAAACCCGCTTTCTGCGGTGGTTTCTCTCTCGCCAAGGCGCAAGGGCGCCAAGAATTGTGGTTGGCGTCTTTTGCAGATCTTTCAGTGTGCCAGTCTCACTCTGGCACAGCGAATTCGGCAGGGTGGGAGCTGCCCCACTGGACCGTATCAATCCCATGTCAGGCACGCAAAGACGCTAAGGCGCGAAGACAGGATGCCTCTTGGCGGCTTTGCGAGCGCTTTCCTGCTTCCCGACATTCACCGTTGGCCGGTCCACTACTTAGCTCGAGAGGCTGCTGGCGAATTCGCAGAAACTGGGGTCGACCTTCAAGAAAACCGCGACACCTTTTTGGCCCTCAGTGACATTATCCTGGGGTGGGACCGAGCATCGGTGGAGACCGCGAGCAGAATGGCCGCCACCGCAGGCGCGGCACATGGAATCCCATTCACCTTTGAGCCGCACAATTGAATAGCCCGATTGTGCAAGAACCCGCTTCGGTCCCTGCCCCGGCAGGGCAGCTCCTTGCCGAGCTGGCCCGCGGCGATCCCGCGGCGCTGGAGCGCTGGTTTCGGCAGCATGAATCGGTTGTCTATTCGTTCGCCTACTTCCGATTGGGCCGCGATGCGGACCTGGCGGCCGATGCGACGCAAGCCACGTTCGCGCGGGCCCTGGAACGGCTGGACGAATTCGATCCTGGCCGCGCGCCGATGGTGGTCTGGCTGTGCACGCTGGCGCGCAACGTGATCCGCCGGCTGGCGGCCGAGCACCGCCGAGACGTGCAGCTTGATGCCCTGGGCCACGGCGCAGGCGAGATGCTCCAAGCGTCATTGAACCAACTCGATTGCCAGCCGCTGCCTGAATCGGTGGTCCAGCGGCAACAAACGCGCGAGCTGGTGGCCATCAGCCTGGCCGCTTTGCCGCGCCAATATCAGGCCGTGCTCGAGGCGCGGTACATGGACGGCCAGCCGCTGGAAGAGATCGCCCGGCGGCGCGACAGCACGGTGGATGGAGTGAAGTCGATGCTTCGGCGGGCTCGGCAGGCGTTTCGGGAATCCTTCTTGGCCCTGGCCGGGGCCGACGCGGATGAAAGTTGAGGTGCGTGATGTCGGATCAGCATGACTTGCCAACTCACGATGAACTGGTCTGCGAGGAGAACCTTGCCCGCCTGCTGGCGGCCGGCGAGCGTCCGCAGCGGCTTTCCGCCGAGCGCGGGGCGAAGATGCTCTGCGAGCTTCAAGTTGAGCAGCGACGAATGGCACAGCGACTGACGGCTCAGGGCCGCATATTCGATAAGGAGCGAGCGATGAATGATTGGGCACCCGCTTCGGCGTTTCCTTGGCAATCGGATGGCCAAAGCATGCGACCGCCGCCCCTTGCCAGGCACGGTGATTGGCGTCGTCATTGGGCAGGCTCCCTGATGGCCGCGGGGCTGCTGCTGGCTTTTGTGATCGGAGCATTCCGCGCCGGGCAGTCGCCCGATGAATCGGATTCGGGTCCGGCAGCCAATGCATTGGCAAACAAGGTTGAAGCCGAGCGCCCCATCCGCAAGAGGCTGGACGACGGGACCGTTGTTGTGGCTCACAAAGGGGCGCGATTCGCCGTCTCGGGGCCGCGCGAACTTTCGCTGGAGCGTGGCGAAATCTACATCATCGTCGCCAAGGGGGATGAGCCCTTCATCGTCCGCACACCGCATGGCAGGGCCGAGGCGACTGGCACCCGGTTCTACGTCTCCACCAGCCCACCGGGCAGCGACGAAACGCGCGCTGCCGTGGCTCAGGGAACCGTGACGCTCGCCGGCAAAGGCGGCAGCGTGTCCCTTCAGGCCGGCCAGGAAGGCTTACTGCCGCGCGAAGGCAAACCGAGCCGGCAGCCAGCCCCGCGACTTTCGCACCTGGTAAGCTGGGCCAAGGAGGTCCTCGCGCAGGACGAATTGCTCGTCACCAAGCCAGAACCTGAATCGGGGCTGATCGCCCTGGATCCCTGGGGCCAGGAAGTGCGGCTCACGCTACGCAAATATCACGTCGACGTGTACATCGAGGACGGCATCGCTCGCACGACAATCGACCAGACCTTCTTCAATCACAATCCCTGGAACACGGAAGGCACGTTTTACTTCCCCCTGCCGCCGGACGCCTCCGTCAGCCGCCTGGCGATGTATGTCAGCGGCAAGCTCAACGAAGGGGGCATGGTACCGCGCATCCGCGGTCAGCAAATCTACGACGAGATCCGCTATCAGCAGCGCGACCCCGCCCTCCTGGAAATGATGGAGGGGAACGTCTTCAAGATGCGCATCTTTCCGCTCGAAGGTCGGCAGGAGAAGCGCATCTTCCTCAGCTACACGCAAAAGCTGCCGGAGCTGTACGGCACGCTCCGCTACTGGTTCCCCATGGACCATACGCATCACGTGGCCAAGGAGCTTTCGATCCGCGTGCACGTGAAGGACGGCGCCGGCGCGTACGAGGCTTCTTCCAGCACGCACAATGTACGGACTGAGACGCAGGGCAAGGACCTGGTGCTCTCGTATGCCGCCGACAATGCCCGGCCCGATCAGGATTTCCTGCTGCAATTGCTGCCTCGCGGTGAAGCGCCGCGGACTCAGTTCGCCACATTCGCCAGCGAAGGCTTCAACTACCTGTTCTGCCGTTTGACCCCCGAACTGCAAGGGCAGGTGTCGGCCAGGCCGCGGCAGTGGATCGTGCTCAATGACGTTTCCGCCTCGCGCTCGAAGATCGACGTGGCGGCCCAGCGATACATCGTGCGGCGGCTGGCGGCCGAGGCGGACGACGGCGACTCGCTGGCCGTCATCGACGTCAACACAGCGGCTGACGTCGTCATGCGCCTCGTGCCGGTCCAGGAGCTTCGCTCCGCCGTTGCTGATGATGGACCGCTGTCGATCAGGCACTCGCAATATCCCTGGCCCGAGCGGCCGTTGTTGGGGGCCACGAACTTCGAAGCGGCCCTTCAAGCGGCCGCGACGCTCATCCGCGAGCAGCGGGCCGACAATCCCCACATCCTCTATCTGGGGGACGGCGTCGCCACGGATGGGCGGACCGAAATCCAAGCCTTGGTAGGCGCGATGCCGGCCGGCGCGACATTCATCGGCATTGGCGTGGGCAAGAAGGTCGAATCCCGCCTCTTGCAGGCCGCCGCCGACGCCACTGGCGGGATGTTCGCCACGATCAATCCCGATGAAGACATCGATTGGCGCGTCTTTGATCTCGTGGCCGCGCTCAACACGCCGCGCCTGACGGGCGTGGAAATCAAGTTGCAAGATGCGGCCGGCAGGCCGATCGAGGCCACGACGTACCCTAGCGCACGCTCGTTGTCGGCGGGCGAGACGCTGTTCGTCGCCGCTCGCACGCCGAAGCAGCTTCCTTCGACCGCCATCCTCCGCGGCTCGGCGAACGGGAAGCCCTTCGAGCAAGCCTATTCACTGGCCAGCGCCAAAACCGACGGCGCGTACATCCCGCGCTTCTGGGCCAAACAGCATATTGACGAGCTGCTCAAGGAGGGGGACCGGCACCAGGCCGAAATCGAGCGGCTCTCGATGCAGTATTACGTCGTCACCCCCTTCACGAGCCTCATCGTGCTGGAAGACGACAAGATGTACGAGGAATTCAAAGTGGAGCGCGGCCGCAAGGATCACTGGGCCCTGTATCCGGCGCCCAAAGAGATCCCGGTCGTCCGCGAGGAAATGGAGTGGGACCATTGGACCTGGTGGGGTCGCGGCGCACGCGGCGAGGACGCAAAGGTCCAGGCCAAGGCCAAGCCGCAAACGGTGCGGGACATCGTCGAAAGCGTGCAGTTCCGCATCAATGCGCCCTTCTATTACTCGCGGCCGCAGCGAGACGACAGTGCTGGGCGGCACGTTCTTTATCACCTGGTGAATCAAAAGGGGCGCAAGGGGGCTGATCCCACCCGGCTGCTGACTTATCTGTATCTGCTCGCGTCCGGGCAAGCCGCACGGGCGGTCAATTCCGGTAATCAAGACGCTGCTGCTCAGGGCGACCATGCCGGGGGGGTGCCGGGCGCTCCGGGCCAGGCGGCCGCCCGTGGACGGCGAGCGGTGCTCATGGCCCTGGACGGATGGATTGTGCCGGGGGGCGGCTTTGAAGGCCAGCGCGGCCCGTTGGCGGATGGAGTCATGCCGCTTGCGCCGGCATTCGACGTGGAGATCGATCGTCTGCCCGCCGGCGGAAAGCAGTTCAGGCTGATGCAGATCTTCGAAGAGGATTACGTCGAGCAAGCGGAAGCGTTCAAGAAGCTGCTCCTGCCGTCGTTGGAGATGCCGGCTGGGGAAGCCGTGTCAGCGGGGTTCGATCTGTCACCGATGTTTCGCCAACTCGTGCAAACCGAGGCTGACGGGCGGCGGTTGCGACTGCCGATGCTGCCCGGCGCCGAGGGGGGTGACTTAGCACGCGACTTCAAGCTGCGGCGCGAGCTGCCGCCGCAGTTGCTCTATTCCTATCAGCAAGCACTCGCCACGCGCTGGGCACGCATTAATCGCGACATCCGCCGATTCAACCGGCAGTATGGCTACTGGAGCGACTGGAATGATTGGGGCGGAGAAGGCTTAGACCTTCGAGATAGCGCGAATGCTAATTGGTATGGCGGATTAGAGGGACTCTTAAGCTCGACACAAGACGGCAAGGAGTCGCTGCCAGCTCTTAGCCGCTACATTTACGACGAATCCTATGTCAATGGGCACCCAGAGGGAGAGTCCTTCCCGGCGATGGGATGGGACAAGCTAAAGAAGACCCCGATCGCCTTAGCTTGGGTTTCCTTCCTGGGCCAAACCATGAAGTCGCTGCCCGGCACAAGCTCGGTGCTGGCTGGCGACCATCTGATCGCCCGGCGCGACGAGCTTAAGAGAGGCCAAGCCAGAGCAGCGCTGAGCGAGGCAGAAAAGCAGGAACTGTCAGCCATCGAACAGGCCCTGGCCAGCCTTGACACTGCCGCGGCGAAGTTGGAAAGCACGGCGCCGTTCTGGTCGCATCGCGGCTGGGATTATGCTCCTCGTCCCATGACCATCGAGGCGCCCGCCGTGCAAGTCTATGACGGCTATAACTGGTCCTATGACTTAACAAGCTATGCCGCGGGCCTCTATAGCACAGGCGCCGACGTGCTCGATGAAGTCGTGGCTCAATACGGCCTGCCGCCCGCCGCGGGCAAGGTAAGCGCCGAGGCCAAACGGCTGATCGACGCGGCCCGCGCGGCGATCAAGCCGGTGACTCTACGCTACGGTGAGGGCACGCCGAGCGTCCTGGCCGCGTCGGGGGACCGCTACGCGCTCACTCGGCGGACCGATATGCACTTGGAAGAGCGCATGGTATGCAATGGCGGCCACGTGCTACATCTCTACGACGAGCTCGGTCTTGCGGCGCGTCGGTCGGCCAGCGCGCTGCGGCTGCGGCCGCTACGGCAACTGGCCCCTCATTTCCTGGAGCCGGCCGAGGAGTTGGCGCGCCTCTTCGACGTCGAGGTCGCCGAGAGCAACGACACAGGGTTCGTCCTTCGATTGACGCCGGTCATCGATGGCGACGCGCCTAAAGGCAACGAAACGCACAAAGGCACAGAGAAGCTCCCCGACTTGCTCGCGACGCTAAAGGTACGCCCTGACGGTTTGCTCACGCACAAAGCCCTCTATGCCGATGGCAAGCTCGTCGCTCAGGTTGTGTATGAGTACACGCCCCAGGGCGGGGCGCAGAACGGCGAGCCACAGCAAATTGTGGCACGCTGGCGTGACAAGGATGATAAAGAACTAGCTAAGGTGGAGTTCAGCGCCGCGCCATTAGCAGATGAGAAAGCGTTTGATGTGAGCCTTGACGACTATGTCGTCGTTGACATGCCGCTGCGCAAGCCTTCCTATTACGAACAGCTTCTTAAGGCGCTCACTGAAAAGGACAGCGCACGAAAAGTTGAGCTCCTGCGCCATCAGGCCTTGGCCTTGATCCAGGAACTCCACTGGCGCCGCTGGTATGGCTCAAACACAGAAGCTCAAAAGGTGCTGGCCGAGGCGGCCAGGCTCCTGGGACTGGCTGGCAGCAAGCAAAAGCTCGGCGACCTGACGCTGACAGGTTCATGCGGCGCGGCGGTCGCGGATGTAGCGCTCGAACCGCGTGCGCTCACGAAAGCCGGCTCGGCCCTTCGCCGTTATTTCCACCGCCATAACGAAAGCGGGGCGGCGATCCAGAAACTCTCAGAGGAACATCCTAAGACCCTCGTCGGCCATCTGGCCGCCTATCACGCCGTGGTGCGAAACGTCGGCGAGGCGTCAGTGTTCCAGTGGTTCGTCAAGGACCATGCCGAGTCGCCGCTGCTATTGGCGGCCGCCTATCACTCCGCCGGCCGCGGCAGTAATCCGGCCGCCTGGTATCCGCTGTATGAAAGCTCGCGGTGGCGCGGCGCGGCGCTCCTGATTTCCGCAGGTCAAGCGCGCAGCGCAGAGCACTTGAAGCGGTTCGACGAAGCTCTGGCCGCCTGGTATCGTGATGCGAGCGGCGGCGCGATGGGGACGGCGGTCCTCGCCTTGCCAATCACGTCGGAGATCGGCTCTCGCCTGGCCGGTAGCAGCGGCTTTGAATCGATCGTCAAGGACCAGTTCGAGCGAGCCAAGAAGGCCGAAGGCGCCGCGGCGCTCTTGCGACTGGCGGAGTTGGCCACGACCTGGGGGAAGAAAGAGCTTGCCGAGCAGTCGCTGGCTCTCGCCCGCGACCGGCTTAAGTCGGACGATTCCCAGAGTGCCAAGCTCGCCTTGGCGCAAGCCTCATGGGCCTGCGGCCAGACGAAAGAAGCCCTGCGGCTCTACGATGAGATCCTCGCCGCGCTCAAGGCCAAGCAGCTTCCCCTTTCGGCGGCCCTGTTAGGCGCCACGGCGCGGCTGGCGGCCGCGGCCGGCGACCCGGCGCGGGCCATCGAGCTGGAAGAGGCGGCCTTGGCTATCGAACAGGAGCATCTGCCAGATCTCGTCAATCTCCAGGCCTATCGCCAGCGGTACTCATGGCTATGGGACCGGCTTGCCGAGAAGGTGCGTGAGACGGCAGGCAAAGACCGGCAAGGCATGACGAGCTGGCTCGCGCGGGCTGAGCGCGCCTGGCACCAGTGGCGGCAGATCGACCGCGAGAATCCTCATATGATCGACCAGATGGCGACCTTGCAGCGCGTCGCCGGCCGCAACGACCAGGCCTGGCTCTATCTATCAACGCTCATCGACGAGCGTCCCAAAGACGCATCCAGTTATGCAAGCGTCGCCCAGTGGCACATCACACACAGCCAGCTCAACGAAGCTCAGCAATACTATGCCCAGGCCTATCGTTGGGACCTGGCCAACCCGCAATGGCTGGTCGAGCGGGCCCAATTGCTCGATCGCTTAGGCCGCAAGGCCGAAGCCCGGCAGCTCTATCAGCAGGTCGTCGATGGCAAATGGCCGCCGGCCCGCCAAGGCTACGTCGAGCAGGCGAAGAAGGCGCTGAACTAGGTTCCAAGTGTGAAACAGAAGGGAACGAAGGGAACGAAGAACACGCATCGGGCTTCAGCCATCATGCATCGGCGACGTGCCGCGCTTTAAGTCGGAAGCTAAAGATCGGAGGCGTTTGATTTCGTTCTCTTCGTTACCTTCTGTTCAAATCGTGCTGAAGAATCGGCCTTACTGGCCGCCATCCGCCGACAGGTGCCTAAGCAGCCGAATCGCCGCTTCGGCCATTTCCTCGCCGCTGCCGGGGACGACGCGCGAGTTGACCGTTTCGTAGCTCCCTTCGGCGAAGGCCTTCTTGGTGGGGATGTACGCCGGATTGTCGTTGGCTAGCTCGATGACCAGCGTGGTGCGGAAAGGGCTGGCTCGCTTGATGGCCAGGCCCAGCTCGACGAAGACTTCGCCTGGGAGCGTGACGACCGCCGCGTCGGCGGACAGCCGTATGGCCTGGACCTCCAGGGGCAGCTTGTCGGCCCCTAGCTCACGGCGGATGCGCTCGACGTCAGTGATCTTGTTTGCCTCAACCTGTTCCAGGAACGACAGCTCGCGCGTGCCGATGAGGGGCATGCGATCCTTGGCGCGCTGGATTTGCTCAGGGGTGAACTTCTGGAGCAGCGCGTCAACGGTGCCGCGCTTTACGGCCAGCGACGGCTTGGTCTCTTTGAGCTTGGGCAAGTGGCCGATCACCGTCTCGGCCAGGCGCTGCCCGATCTCTTCGGTCTTGCGGCGCCCCTTGGTCGAGACATCGATGTGATTGATGTCGCCGCAAGTGCCGGCGCCGAAGAGCGAAATGTGCCCTTTGCCGAGCCGCTCTTGCAGACGCTGGCTGAGCACCGCCGGATAGTCACCCGAGTACAGCGTGCCGCCGAGCGTATCCAGGTGCAGGGCAAAAACGGTGAGCGAAGCGATGGTCCGCCCATCGTCGGCCTTATCGGCGCCCTTGGCATCTCTTTTCGCGCTGCTTGATGCCTTGGCTTTCTCGTCGCCGATACGCGTGAAGTTGACGATGCCCACGTCGGGGTCAATCGGCCCTGCCGGGCGGATGATGTCGGGGTTCAACTGGCCGGGGTTGAACCGCACGCTGCCGTCTTTCATGTGGAAGCGGCGGTTGAACGACAGCGTCCGCTCCTCGGCGACGCCATGCTCCAGCCGTGCCGGCTGCAAGGCGGCTTGGGCGCGAGCGATCGCCTCGACGAGCTTTTCGATCAAGAAGGTGGGGTAGTCGGTCTTTTCCGCGGGGTCGCTGCCGTGCTGTGCTACGGCTCGCTCGTGAAAGAAGTTCCGCATGGCACCGTAGTAGAGCGGCCCGGTGTGGCTGTGCGTGGCGGCGATGGCGATGTTGGCGGCCGGGATGCGCGTTTTCTCACTGGCTTTTTCTCTGGCCCCCAGCGCGATCGACCGCGGCACGCCAATCAAATCGCAGCAGACGATCGCCGCCTGCACGTCCCCTTGCCGCAGCACCAGCGCCTTGGCCAAGAGGGGGTCTTTGATGCCCGTGCTGAGCCGTTCGCTGAAGTAGCCGCTCATGCGGTACCCGGCCGGCGGCGTGATATCGACCTCGGCGGCGCCGGCCAAGAGGTCGGCGGCTTGAACGTTCAAGCCCATGAGGCTGGCGAGGATGAAAGCAACCCATGAGATCGTGCCGTGTGAGAAGCTGCGCATAGTGAAACTCCATGAAGCGTTTTTGACCAGGAATGTGTGCGCGATGTCATTGCCGCCTCAGTGTGCTCGACCGTTCGAGGCGGGGCAAGGCTTTGACAGGGCACGCCGTGGCCCCTCGTGGCGCGGTATCCTGGCCGTGCGGGCTCGGCTCGTCGTTCAGACGGATAGACAACGTAGCCGCGTCGAAAGCAAAGGGTCCGCGGGGCCAAGACGGCCCTGCCACGGCATAAGGCCGCGGCGCCTTCCCACGCTTCATGGCGCCGTATAGGATGGATTTATGCCGGCGATCGGGGGGGCCAGCGTCGGATGCGCCGCGCATCGCCGGCCGCGGTTGAAGAATCGAGCAGATCGGCCAATCCCTCGCTAACGCGTCGGGCTTCCAGGTGATCGGCACGGTCTCTTGGGCGGCATCCGTCGGCAGGGTTGCTACAGAGGTCAGGCGCCTGGGGGCCAAAAACGCGGTTTGTTCCGGATAAGCGCCTCCAGACGGCCCAGTCGTTTGACAGTCCTTTTTTCCGCCGGCTATACTGAGCGAACACGTCGGCGCGATGCCTTTTCTGGCTCTAGACGAGTATTTGCGACTAAGGGCGACGGCCCGCGAACGCCGAAGTTTGCCATGCCTGTGCCCAGCTCGAGTTCCATAAGGGGAGACCGATGAACCTCGTCGGCAAGATTCTGGTGGTGGCGTTGTTGGTGATGGCCCTCGTGTTCTCCAGCTTCACGCTGGCGGTCCACGCCACGCACAAGAACTGGAAGTTGATGGTGGACAACCCGAACCCTAAGCCGGGTGAGCAGCCGGGCTACAAGCAGGTCCTCGCCGACCGGGACAACCTCATCACCCGTCTGCAGACCGAGCTGACCGAAAAGCAAAAGCTGCTCGAGCGAACCATCCGCGAATCGGAGCAGCGGCTGGGCCAGTTGGAATCGCACGTTCAGGAGCTGCTCGCGGCCCGGACCAAGCTCCAGACCGAAATCACCGAAAAGACCAACGCGCTGAACACCCAGGTCGAGGCCGCGAAGACCTCGGCAACCGTGCTGGAGAACACTCAGAAGGAGAATACCGCGCTGCGGGCCAAGAACGCCGATCTGCAGAAGGAGCGAGACGACGCTTTGGGATCGGTCATTACCCTGGAGGATGCGCTCGCCCAGGCAACGGGCGAAATGGCTCGTCTGCTGGATCGCAACCGCATTCTGTTAGCTCAAGCGGCCCAATATCGCCTGGCGCTCCAGGATGCCAACGTGCCGGTCCGGGTGGAAGTTCCCACCGTGTTCGGGGTTGTTACGGCGACCCACACCGGAGAGAAGTTGGTCGAGATCAATCTCGGCCTCGACGAGGGGCTAAGAGTAGGCGACAAACTGCATGTGTATCGCTTTGGCTCCTCGGCCGCCACCACGCAGTACTTAGGTCAGATTCAACTGACTCGGATCGACAAGAGTGCGGCCGTGGGCGCCATTGATCCGAAAACTCTCAGAGGCACCATCCAGAAGGACGACCATGTCGGTACCCGGATTGAATAACCAGAATTCCCCTCAAGGGATGCCGGTGGAGAAGCCCAAATCGGACGTCTACACCGTGATGCTGCTCATCGCGCTGATGGCGATCGGTTCGGCGATCGCTCTCCTGTGCAGCGAAATGAGCAAGTACGAGTGGGACTGGAAGGCGCAGAGCATTCAGCGCCCGGCCGCGGCGCCTCGATAGGCCTGTGCGCTCGCGAAGCCCTCGATAACTCTTGCTCTTACTCCGCGCCTGCATGCGAAAGTGGCGCGGTCGCGCGTACGTGAAGGCCTGAGTCCGCGCGTTTGCGAGAGCCGTGTCGTCTAGGATTCGGTTTCCGCCTCTTCCTCGACCGGCTGGAGGACGATCTTCTTGGGCTTTTTCGTCAAGCTGGCGTAGCCCCCGGAGAACTTCTTCTGGAACTTCTCGATCCGCCCGGCCGTATCGACGTACTTGAGCTTGCCCGTGTAGAAGGGATGGCAGACGCTACAGATGTCCACCTTGAGCTCGGGCACGGTGCTGCGGGTGACAAACGTGTTGCCACAACCGCATTTAACCTTCGTGACGACGTAGCGGGGATGAATGTCGGCTTTCATCGGCGGACTTTGGGGCACCGGCACGCGGCCGGTGAGACAGAAAGGAGATCTCCGGAAACAGGCCAAGCATGATACCGGGCAGCGCCAGGAGCGGCAAGGCCGGCAGCGACGACCTGCTAAGATGCCGCGCTCAGTGCATCACTCTCGCTCGCCGCCGCGACATCGCCTCGGGCGGTGAACCGGACCAGCACCGACTCTTCCTCTTCCGCCTGGCGGTCTAGCTTCACATCCAGCCGCGCGCCCATCGGCAGAAGTTGCCCTACGACAACCCGCGCCGCAGGGCCGGCAACGACCTCATGTTCGAAATGCGGCCGGCGCTGGAATGGCAGGCAAAAGGCCACGTGGGCCTCAGCCGTTCGCTGCCCCGGGGCAAGGCGGATGCGGAGCGTCCCGTTGATCAGCTCGGCCCCGTCCGGTTCGCGCCGCCGGGTGAATTGTTGCTCCAGAGCAGGATCGTCTGGGCGATCGCCAAGACGATCCTCGCGGCTGCTCCAGTGAAATAACTTCGGCCATGCGAGCCGCGTCTGGCACCACGTTTCAACGGCCGCCAGGAGACCGACAAAAAGACATGCGGCCACTAGGGGCGTCCCGGCAAGCAGCACGCCGGCCGCCAGTAGGGCGGCTGCCGGAAGCGGCGCCCATCGCACGAGATGGCTTTGCCAAAGCGGAGCGTCAAAGAGCAGCCGTACGAAGGCCCATCGTAGGAGCAGGCACAGTGCGCCAAAGGCCGCGCCAGTAAGCAGCAGCGCAGCCGTCGAGAGAGGAACGTTCACCGCTCCAGCAAGCCTGCGCCAAGCTAACAAGCCGCCGACGACCAGCAGCGCCGCGGCGCAAGCCCAAACGCCCAGTGCCGTGAGGAGACGAATCGATCGAGTCATGGGCGCCCTTCCGTGGCCTGGCTGAAGCGGGAGTCACAGGGGAGCCGTCTTCCGCAGTCGCCCCTCACCCCCGGCCCTCTCCGCCACCACATCGAACGTGGCGGGAGAGGAGTTTCCTTACTTTTCGCCGTAGCTCCTGCTTTCTTCCGCCTCGACTATTTCTTCGCCGCCCCGTAGCGCCGCGCGACTTCTTCCCAGTTGATGACGTTGAAGAATGCGGCCACGTACTCCGGCCGGCGGTTCTGGTACTTCAGGTAGTACGCATGCTCCCAGACGTCCAGGCCGAGGATGGGCGTTTTGCCTTGCATCAGCGGGCTGTCCTGATTCGCAGTGCTTTCGATGACCAGCTTTTTTCCGGTGTCGAGATTCAGCCAGGCCCAGCCGCTGCCAAAGCGGCCCAGCGCCGCGTCGGTGAACTTCTGCTTGAATCCGTCGAAGCCGCCGAACGCGCTGTCGATGGCCTTGGCTAGCTCGCCGCTAGGCGCGCCGCCGGCGCCAGAGCCCATGATCGTCCAGAACATCG
>Ga0073934_10008474_pt1 | contig 13685 bp, 14 predicted proteins | sample LarsenN4metaG_FD_76834 | JGI IMG/M metagenome (GOLD analysis project Ga0073934, IMG submission 76834) | Hot spring sediment bacterial and archeal communities from British Columbia, Canada, to study Microbial Dark Matter (Phase II) - Larsen... ...
GGCGCGGCTCGAGGTGATCGACGGCGAGGCCGTCGGGGAGGTGAAGGGCGAGCTCGTCGCAGCGAGCTAGGAGATCAAGGATGACGCTGTGGACTTACACCACATTGACGGGCGCGGCCCACGCCGATTGGCCCTCCGCTGTACTCGGACGTCCTCGTCTGGGTCATCGGCGTCGATGGGATTGCAGCGATGCCGACGACCGGCGACTGCGTAAACAACACCACGAATGTGGTGGTCTGCCTTCTTCGTAAGGTAGCGCGCGGCATCGCGGAACCATCCTGCCCGCGTTTGGGGGGAGACTAGCTTCTCATTGGCCCATCGGGTCGGGAGCGGAACTGGCCAGTCGCTCCGCGGCGCTGGTGCTCAGAGACCATCTTGATGGGTGGGGGTTCGCGCAGGATCGGCCAGAGGCGGTTCGCGCACCGTTCAATCAAGACCACCAGGCGGACCTTGACGGTCTCCACCAGGCACGGCGGCGATCCGCGGTTCCCATCCGCGTTCAAGGGACCTCTCGAACGGGTCGAGAACTACACCGAACGGCCGTCGCTCCGGGCGGCGGCTGGAGGGTGCGCGGATGGGTTCGATCCGGAGGTTCCTCTCATCGACCACCGCCAGACTCACCTGGGGAGGTGTGGCCCTCGCCCTGGGGCTCGGGCTGGCGCTGTCGTTCCTGCTCGCCGAGGGCTCGGTCGACAACGCGGAGGCCGACGCCGAGGCCCGAGCGGTCGACCGGGTGAACGAGACGCTGTTCGAGACGCTCGCGCCGGCGGACCTCGAGCGCAAGGTGACGGGAGAGCTGGCCCGGGTGCTCGTCACCGACGTCCAGGCAGGCATCCTGGACGAGGACATCACGCGCGTTCGGATCTGGAACCCGGCCGGCCTGCTCGTGTTCTCCAGCGAGGTGAGCGACGCCGTCGGCGAGGCGCTCGCCGGTGACAGCCCGCAGATCGCCGCCGCGCTCGTCGGGCAGGCGGTCAGCATCCCGACGGCGGAGACCGTCCCCTTCTCGAACGGCCTGGTCGGCTCGAGCGAGCAGCTGTACGTCACCTTCGTGCCGCTGCGGCTCGCCGGTGAGCCGGGGGTGCACGGCGTCGTGGAGGTCAGCCAGCGGTACGCGGCCATCGAGGTCGCCGCGTCGCAGATGTGGGGCACCGTTCGCATGGTCCTGATCGCGGCCCTCGCGCTGGCCGTGGTGCTGTTCGTGGTCTCGCTCGTCGTCCGGCCGCCGAAGGTCGCGGCTGATGCGGCTCCCGAGCCGCAGGCCGCGGCTCAGGGCGCGGGGGGTCAACAGCCGCGGGAGCAGGCCGCCCGGACCGAGGTCGAGCTGCGGAAGGCACTCGAGCGTGCCGAGCGGGCGGAGGCCGATCTCCGCACGGCCACCGAGCGGCTCGCGCAGGCCGCGGCCCAGGCTCGGGAGCCCGCGGCGGATCGACAGCTGGTCGAGCTCGAGCAGCGAGCGGCCAGGGCGGAGAAGCGGGCTGCGGCCGCCGAGGCGGCGCTCCAGGCCGCGCAACGGGTCGCCGCGACGAGCGCCCCCACCCGAGGGGTTCCGGGCCCCGGCTCCCGCTCGGCCGGGCAGGAGGACCTCCGAGCCAGGCTCCAGGCGGTGGAGGGCGAGCGGGACGAGCTGGCGGCCGAGGTGGACCGGCTGCGCGCGCAGCTCGACGAGCGCGAGACGGCGCCGGCCGAGGGACCGGGGGATGGACCGGACGCCGCGGAGGTCGGGAAGCTCCGCGAGCTGCTCGCGGAGCACGAGCGTCGTGTCGCGGAGATCGAGGGGATGGCGGGTGACGCAGCCCGTCGGGCCCTCGACGCCGAGGAGCGGGCATCCGAGGTCGAGGGAGCGCTCCGAGCGAGCGAGGCGACGGTGGCCGAGCTGCAGGTCAGGCTCGCGGAGGCCGAGGCCGCGCGAGCGGCGCTGATCGTGCCCGCACCCAACGGGTCCGATGCGGTGGACGCCTCCGACGGAGGGGGCGACGCGCGGACCCTGGAGCTCCAGGCCCGGATCGAGGAGCTCGAGGAGATGCGGCGCTCGGAGGTCGCCGAGCTCCAGCGGGCGCACGAGACGTTGGCGAACACCCAGTTCGAGGCGACCCAGGCTCGCCGCCGCGTCAAGGAGCTCGAGGAGCGCCTGCGAGAACTGGAGGCCGGGCCGCGCGCGGACGCGGAGCACGCGGAGCCGGCGCCGCCGACGGCGGAGGTGATGGAGCCCGAGCCGCAGTCGCAGCCGGTCGGTGGGAGCGAGGCCCCAGCCCCGCCGTCCGAGCCCGAGCTGGAGCTCGACGACGGTCAGGTCTCGCTCAGGGAGCGTCTGGCTCGAGCGGCGGCGGCCCGGCACCGGGCGCCGGGCGCGGAGGGCTGACCCCGGAGCTCACAGGACGCGCAGGAGATCCACGGCGTAGGCGTTCAGCAGCGACTGCTCCACCTGGTGCGCGTCGAGCAGGCGACGCATCGGATAGCCGTAGCGCCGGCACAGGTCGACGTCGGGGGCACACAGCGGGACCATCCGGCCCCCGGGGCGGCGGACCACCACCTCGCACGGCCGGGTCCGCTCGGCGCCCCACTGCCAGAAGCACACGAAGCACACGAGCCGCAGGCGCTGCGGGTAGGCGTACTCGGCGCGGAACCCGAAGGCGTGCTCGACCACCCGACCCCACAGCGCCACCGAGCCCAGGACGGCGGGATCCCTCGAGCGTCGGAGCGCGCCGTGCTCGTGCATCGCGTACCACCCGCACGTGCATCCGATCCCAGGAACCTCGTGTCGGCCACGCCGCGTACACACCGCACGGGCAGGGGTCCTGATCGGCCACTGCCGCCGATCGCCGAAGAGCGGCAGCAGGCGCGACTCGGTCCCGTCGGGCGACCCGGCGAGCGTCCAGGTCCTCCACGCGACGATGGGTTCGGCCCGGGTGTCGGACCGTGGGGTCGCGAGCGTGTCGAGCATCAGGGAGCCGACGCTGAGCGCTCGGCGGGTCGGGCGCCGCTCCCTCGCTCCGTGGCGGGCCGCTCGGGAACGGGCGCCGGCTCGGGGACCTGGACGGGCTCGGGGATCGTCTCGGGCAACGGCAGGTCGACCGGCTCGATCTCGATGATCCGCCTCGGCTGACCGATGTCCACGATCGGCTCCTCCCTTCGAGCGCACGGTGCACCCGAAGGCAGCGTACCCGCCGTCCGCCGGACGCGCTAGGCAGTCGCCGGACCCGAGCCACCGGCCGCGCCACGACCGCTCGACCGGCCGGGCTCGGGAGGCTCGGGGAGCAGATAGGCGGCCGCCACCAGGATCGCCAGCACGACGATCGCGGCCGTCACCAACGCGAGCGCCATCTGCCTCACCTCGCCTCCAGGATGCTCGCCTCTGAGGCCGTCTGCAAGCCGATCAGGCTCGAGCGAGCCGCCAGATCGCCGTCATGTCGCTGAAGTACAGGGAGCCGTCGGGCCCGACCTCCACCGAGAGGACGCCCCGCACGTGCTCGTAGGCCACCGCGCGCCGCTCGACGGTCATCCGCCGCGGATCGAGCGCCACGCGGGTGATGGCGCCCGTGTTGACGGCCCCGAAGAAGGCCCGTCCCTCGCCCAGTCCGCATCCGTGGCAGAACGCGATGCCGGTGATGCCGATCGGCTGCGGGTACAGGAGCTCGGGCCGCACGGGACGGGGCCCGTCCCGGTTGGTGGTCGCGGCCCCGTCCCCCTCGCAGGTGGCGCTCGGCCCCCAGCCGTAGTTGCGCCCCGCCCGGATGCGGTTCACCTCATCGTTGCACTCCGGCCCGTTCTCCGTCTCCCACAGGCGGCCGGTGAGGGGGTCGAAGGCGAGGCCGAAGGAGTTGCGGATGCCCGAGGCGAACACCAGGCTGTCGCGCGGGTTGCTCGGCGGGATCTTGCCGCGCGGGGTCATCCGCAGGATCTTGCCGCGGTGGTCCGATGGGTCCTGCGAGTGCGCGGGGGCATGGCCGTCGCCCACGACCGCGTAGAGCATGTCGTCGGGGCCGAACAGGATCCGACCCCCGTTGTGGTAGGCGCTCGGGCTCGCCGGGCTGGAGAAGATCACCCGCCGACCGTCCTCGTCGATGCGGAGGATCTGGTTCCGTAGCCTCCCGCCCGCCGACCGTGTGACGTAGACGTACACGAACGGCTCGCTGGGGAACCTGGGGTGCAGGGCGATCCCGAGCATCCCCCGCTCCCCCGATGCGTCCACGCCGGGCACGCGCGCGAACAGCGTGTCGCGGCCGGTGCTGAGGTCGATCGTGCGGATCTCGCCCGAGCCCTTCTCGACGTACCAGAGCGTGTCCGAAGGGCCGAACGTGAAGGCGACCGGCGCGTCGAGGCCTCCGGCGACCAGTCGCGCCTCGACGGTCGGGGCGGCGGCGGCGGGACCGCCGAGCGCCGTGAACGCCGCCACCGAGGCCGAGATCAGCAGGAGGGAGATGCGAGCCTTCATCGCGTGCGCTCCTCGTAGAGTGGGGGCCGCAGATGACCACGTCGATCTTCGGCAGCGCCGTCCGCCGTACCGAGGACCCACGGTTCCTCACCGGGGCGGCCCGGTACGTGGACGATCTGCCCGCCGAGGGGGCCCTGCGAGCCTCGTTCGTGCGTTCCATGATGGCGCACGCGCGGGTCGAGGGCATCGACACCCGCGAGGCGGCGTCGACACCGGGGGTCGCCGCCGTGCTCACGGCGGGAGACCTCGATCTCGAGCCGAAGCCCCCGGCTGGCAACGTCGAGGGGCCGTTCCAGCGACCGATCCTCGCCTCGGACGTGGTCCGCTACGTCGGCGAGCCGATCGCGGTCGTGCTGGCCGAGGACGCGGCCACCGCGCAGGACGCCGCAGAGCTCGTGCTCGTCGACCTCACCCCCCTGGAGGCGGTCGTGGACCCGATCCGCGCAGCGGCGGACGGCTCGCCATGCCTGTTCCCGGACGCGGGCACGAACGTCGCCCACGCGTTCGAGGAGGGTTGGGACACGGACGTCCTGGACGGCGCCGAGGTCGTGGTGCGCGGACGGTTCGTCCACCGGCGGCTCGCTCCGGTGCCGATGGAGACCAACGCGATCCTCGTCGTTCCGCGGGGGGAGGGGCTGTCCGTCTGGGTCTCGACGCAGGTGCCGTTCGACGTGCGCGCCGACCTGTGCGATCGGTTCGGCCTGGAGAAGGCGCAGGTGCGCGTCGTCGCGCCCGACGTGGGGGGAGGGTTCGGCGCCAAGCTCCACGTCTATCCCGAGTACCTGATCTGCGCGGCGGCAGCGCTGCGGCTCGGCAGGCCGGTGAAGTGGGTCGAGACCCGCTCGGAGAGCATGCTCGGGCTCAACCACGGGCGTGCGCAGATCCACGACGTGGAGCTCGGCGCCACGCGCGACGGTCGCCTGGTCGGGCTCCGGGTGGACATCGTCGCGGACATGGGGGCCTACCCGATCGGGGCGTACCTGCCGCCGACCACGCGCACGATGCTCCCCGGGGTCTACGACATCACCGCGGTGGCCTCCCGCGGGCGCTCGGTCGTCACCCCGACCACCCCCGTCGGCGAGTACCGGGGGGCCGGGCGGCCCGAGGCGACCGCGAGCATCGAGCGGGCGATGGACATGCTCGCCGCCGAGCTCGCGATGGACCCGGTCGAGCTGCGGCGCCGGAACCTCATCGGGCCGGATGCGTTCCCGTACGAGACGGCGGTCGGGAGCCGCTACGACTCCGGGGAGTACGAGCGCGCGCTGGACGAGGCCTTGCGGATCGCCGGGTACGAGCGGGTGCGCCGCGAGCAGGCGGAGCGCCGGGAACGGGGCGACCGGATGGCGCTCGGCATCGGCGTGAGCACGTACGTCGAGGTGACCGGGTTCGGGCGCAAGGAGTTCGGCGCCGTCGAGGTGGCACCGGACGGCACGGTCACGGTCCGGGTGGGGACCTCGCCCCAGGGCCAGGGGCACGAGACCGCCTTCGCCCAGCTGACGGCCGCGACGCTCGGGGTCCCGATGGAGACGGTCCGGGTGGTGCATTCGGACACCGAGCTCGTTCCCCGAGGCGAGGGGACGTATGGATCCAGGACGCTGCAGGTGGGCGGGACCGCGGTGTTCGAGGCCGCGTCGGCCGTGGTGCGGAAGGCACGCGAGATCGCGTCCCACGTGCTGGAGGTGGCGCCCGAGGACATCGTGACGTTCGGGGATGGGCGGGTGGGGGTGGCCGGCGCCCCCGAGCGCTCCGTGACCTGGGCCGAACTCGCAGCCGCTGCCGAGGAGCCGGGTCGACCGCCCGAGGAGCTCGGACCCGGCCTGTCGGCCGAGACGCGGTCGTTCCAGCGCGAGTACACGTACCCGTTCGGGGCGCACGTGGCCGTCGTGGAGGTGGATCTGGAGACCGGCGACGCGAGGGTCGTGCGGCATGTCGCGGTCGACGATTGCGGTCGGGTCCTGAACCCGATGCTGGTGGAGGGCCAGGTGCATGGCGGTCTGGGGCAGGGCATCGCCCAGGCCCTGTACGAGGGTGTGGAGCACGACGAGCTGGGGACGCCCTCCGCCGGGAACCTCACGAGCTACGGCATGCCCGCGGCCACGGAGCTCCCGACGTTCGAGACCATCCGCACGCAGACGCCCACACCGGTCAACCCGCTCGGCGTGAAGGGGATCGGCGAGTCGGCCACGATCGGCTCCACGCCGGCCGTCCACAACGCGGTGGTCGACGCGCTGTCGCACCTCGGGGTCCGTCACCTCGACCTTCCCCTCACGCCCGAACGCGTCTGGCGGGCGATCCGCGACGCTGGGCGCTAGGCCCCGATGGGCATCGGCTGCCGGGGTCGTCGGTGGGCGGGTCCGTTCCCCGTGATCTGGCTCATCCTGCTGATGACCGTGGTGGCGTGTTCGAGCGGGCTCGAGGAGGGGGGCCGGGCGCTCCGAAGCGCCGCCGCGCCCTCTCGGACGATGGCATCCCCGACGCCGGTGGACACCTCGCCGGCGCCGAGCCTCGAGGCCACGCAGGAGGGTCCGGCCATCCGGGTGGGGCGTCCGCGGCCGCGGACGGAGGTCCTCAGCCCGGCCCTGGTGCGGGGGACGGCGTTCACGGCCAGCGGTCTGGTGTCGGTGCGGATCCTGGACGCGGGCGGGACGGAGCTCGCCGCGATCAACGTCGAGGTCGGGTGCGGCGCGGGGTGCCGGGGAGGGTTCGAGGCGCGGCTCGCCTTCTTCGTGCCGTCGGCCAGCCGCGGGACGGTGCAGGTCTTCGAGCCTGCGCCCGACGGCGGGGTCCGGGGTCTGGTCGAGGTACCGGTCACGCTCGTCCCCGGCGTCTAGCGGGAGCCCGAGCCCGTTGGTAGGCTCCGAGCCGGTGAGCTCGTCGCCCGCTGCCGCTTGGGAGGCACGCTTCCGCGCGCCCACCCTGTCGCTCCCCTCGTGGTCTCGCCACGCGCCTGGGCGGCTCGTGCTCACGTCGGACGAGACGGGGTCCTTCCAGGCCTACGTGTGGGACCTGGCGAGCGGGAGCCGGCGGCGGATCACGGACGAACGCGTCGGCGTGATCGACGCGACCGTGTCGGCGGACGGATCGAGGGCGATCTGGTTCTCGGACCCCTCCGGTGACGAGTCCGGGCGGTGGCTGTCGGTGCCGTTCGACGGCGGTGAGCCGACCGAGCTGCTCCCCGAGGCGCCGGTCGGGTGGCCCGATGGTCTGGCGGTGGGCCTGCGCAGGCTCGCCGCCGTGATCGCGGATCGCGACGGCTTCGGCGTGTACGTGTCCGAGGACGGGGGAGCGGCCAAGGAGATCCTGCGGGACGTCGACGCGCTGTCGATCGGCGGCACGGACTTCCACACCGAGGGGTTCGACCTGGGCGGGCTGTCGGCCGACGAGGATCTGCTGTGCGTGTCGGCCGCGCAGGACGGCGACAACATCCACCGTCGGCTCCTCGTGCTGGAGCTCGCGACGGGCGCGGTGGTCGGGGAGCTCGCGGACGGCCCCGGCCTCGGCGTCGAGGCCTATGCGTGGTCCCCGCTCGCGGGAGACCGGCGTCTGCTCGGCACCCACGAGCGGGACGACCTCACGCGGCCCGTGATCTGGGACCTGTCCACCGGTGACCGCACCGACGTCCAGCTGGAGCTTCCCGGCGAGGTGATACCCGTGGATTGGTGGCCCGACGGCCGGTCGATCCTGGCGATGCACCTGTTCCGGGGGCGACCGCAGCTGTACCGGTTGGAGCTGGCCACGGGCACGCTGACCGAGGTCCGTCACCCGCGCGGCGAGGTGCACGGCGCCCGGGTCCGTCCGGATGGGTCGGTCTGGATGCGGGTCTCGAGCGGCCATCGAGCCTCCCGCCTGCTCGACGATCGCGGCGCGGTGCTCCTCGAGCCCGAGCGACCGGGTCTGCGAGAGGGCGCGCCCTATCGCGGATGGCTGTTCCGCAACGCGGCGGGGGACCTGGTGCACGGCTGGCTCGTCGTCCCCGAGGGCCGGGGGCCGTTCCCCGTGTACCTCAAGGTCCACGGCGGGCCGAACTGGCTCTACGAGGACACCTGGTGGCCGGACGTCCAGATGCTCGTGGACGCCGGGTTCCTGGTGGGGATGGTCAACTACCGCGGGTCGATCGGCTACGGCCGTCGATGGCGGGACCACATCATCGGCAACATCGGCTTCCCCGAGGTCGAGGACACGGTCGCCGGGCTGGACGACCTGGTCGCGCGCGGGATCGCGGACCCCACGCGTGCCGTGATCGGTGGGTGGTCCTGGGGGGGCTACGTCACGCTGCTCGCCCTCGGCACGCATCCCGACCGGTTCGCGGCGGGGGTCGCCGGCGTGCCGGTCGGCGACTACATGGCGTCCTACGATGACTCGGCGCCCTCGCTGCAGGCGTACGATCGCAGCCTCCTGGGCGGCGTCGTGCACGACCTCCCGGAGCTGGTGCGGGAGCGGTCGCCCATCACCTATGTCGATCGGGTGAGGGCCCCCGTGTTGGTCCTGATCGGCGAGAACGACACCCGCTGCGTGCCCGGGCAGGCCTTCAACTACGTGGACGCCCTGCGGCGTGCGGGCGGGGACGTGGAGGTCTACACGTACGGCGAGGGCCACTCCTCGTACGTCGTCGAGGAAGAGCTTCGGCAGTGGCGAGCGGTGCTGGACTTCCTGCGTCGCCACGTGGCGCTGCCCTAGGGGCAGATCGCTCGGTCTGAGGCATCATGGAGGCGTGATCCTGGTCACCGGGGCCTCGGGCGCCATCGGCTCTCGCCTCGTCGACCGCCTGGTCGCCGAGGGCGCGAACCCGATCCCCGCCGGACGCCGGCCCGAGGCGCTCAGGGAGCGCTTCCCCGGTACCGAGCCCCGCGCGATCGACGCCCTGCGACCGGAGACCCTGCCGGCCGCGCTGGAGGGGATCACCACGCTGTACTACTTCATCCACTCGATGGAGCCGGGCGCGGCCGAGTTCGACGAGCGCGATCGGGCCGCCGCCTTGAACGTCGCGCGCTCGGCGCGCGATGCGGGGGTGGAGCGGACGATCTACCTCGGAGGTCTCGGCGACGAGGAGGCGGCCCTGTCGCAGCACCTCGCCAGCCGGCACGAGACGGGCCGCGTCCTCGCCGAGGAGGGGCCGCCGCTGCTCGAGTTCCGCGCGGCGATGGTCGTCGGCGCGCAGAGCGCCTCCTTCCGCATGCTCTCCGATCTGGTGCACCGCCTGCCGGCGATGGTCGTCCCGAGGTGGGTGGAGACCCGATCCCAGCCGATCGCGATCGCCGACGTGGTCTCGTACCTGTCCGAAGGACGACGCGTCCCGATCCAGGGCCGCCGGACGGTGGTCGAGGTCGGCGGCGCGGACGTCATCACGTACCGGGAGATGATGCAGACGTTCGCTCGGATGCGCGGCAAGCGGCGGGTCATGGTGGGGGTGCCGCTGCTGACACCGCGGCTCTCATCGCTGTGGTGCGGGCTGACGACGTCGGTGCCCCGGACCGTCGCGCGCCCCCTGATCATGGGGATGACGCACGAGATGGTCGTCCGCGACGACGCTGCCCGGACGATGTTCCCCGACATCCGGCCGATGGGCTTCGAGGAGGCCCTGCGCCGCGCGCTGGAGGGGGAGTGACCACCCTGCGGATCCGTCGGCGAGGGGCGGCCGACAAGTACGAGATCTGGGCCCGGTACCGGGATCCCCAGCGCTGGCCGATCTGGGCACCCCACATCCGCGAGGTCCGGGCGGAGGGTCCGCTGCGCCCGGGGCTCCAGGGGGAGATCGTCGGGATGCTCGGCGTGACGGCGCGGTTCGAGGTGCTGGAGGTGGACGAGGGACGAGGGCGCTGGACGTGGGTGGTGCGCTCGGGTCCGGTCAGGCTGCGCATCGAGCACGAGGTCTCCGAGGGCGCGGCCGGCCTCGTGCTGAGCGGCCCCGCACCGGTGGTCGCGGGCTACGCGCCGATCGCTCGAGCCGCCCTCGGGCGCCTCGTCGCCCGCTGACGGCGGTCCTCAGACGATCGCCGCCTCGCCCTGCTCGCCGGTGCGCGCCCGAACCGCGTCATCGACCGGGGTCACGAAGATCTTCCCCTCGCCGATCTGGTTGCTCTTGATGGCGGTCTTGCAGGCCTCGATCACCCGGTCGACGTCGGAGTCCCGGACGACGACCTCGATCTTGGTCTTGGGGTGGAAGACGTAGGAGCCCGGCTTCATGTCCTCCCCCCGCCGGAACCCCCGTTGCACGCCGAACCCTCTGACCTCGGTGACGCTCATCCCGACGACGCCTGCAGCCACCATCGACTCGGCGATCGCGTCGAAGTCGAACGGCTGCACGTAGCACTCGATCTTCTTCATCGCTGTCCTCCCCTCCATCGCGAGGTCCGGTCCTGTCTATCTCGACCCGGTGGATCCCACAAGGGACGGCCGGCCGCCGCGGGCGGCGGCCGGCCGCGAGCGCCCTCCTCGGATCAGACGACGCCCTGGTCCAACATGGCGTCGGCCACCTTCACGAAGCCGGCGATGTTGGCACCGTTGACGTAGTTGCCGGGCGTGCCGTACTCGGCGGCCGTCTCCATCGCCTGCTTGTGGATCGCCTTCATGATCCCGCGCAGGCGAGCGTCGACCTCCTCGCGGGTCCACGCGAGGCGCAGGCTGTTCTGCGACATCTCCAGACCGGAGGTGGTGACGCCGCCCGCGTTCGCGGCCTTGCCGGGTCCGTACAGGATCCCGGCCGCGAGGAACTGCTCGACGCCCTCGGGGACGGTCGGCATGTTCGCCCCCTCGCTCACGACGTAGACGCCGTTGTTGAGCAGGTTCGCGGCGTCCTTGGCGTTGATCTCGTTCTGCGTCGCGCTCGGGAAGGCGCAGTCCGCCGGGATGTCCCAGAGGGGGTTGTGATCGGCCTTGGGGTCGGCCGGGATGAACGTCACGCCGGGGTACTTCTCCGCGTACTCACCGATGCGGCCCCGCCGCACGTTCTTGAGCTCCATGACGAAGGCGAGCTTCTCGCGATCGATGCCCGCGGGGTCGTGGATCATGCCGCTCGAGTCCGACAGCGTGACCGGCTTCGCGTCGAAGTCCAGGAGCTTCTCGGTCGTGTACTGCGCCACGTTGCCGCTGCCCGAGACGAGGCACACCTTGCCCTCGAGCGTCTCGCCGCGGGTCTCGAGCATCTCCTCGGCGAAGTAGACGGCACCGTAACCGGTCGCCTCGGGTCGGATGAGCGAACCACCCCAGTCGATGCCCTTGCCGGTGAGGACGCCGGTGAACTCGTTGCGGATGCGCTTGTACTGCCCGAACAGGTACCCGATCTCACGGGCGCCGACGCCGATGTCGCCGGCAGGGACGTCGGTGAACTGCCCGATGTGGCGTTGCAGCTCGGTCATGAACGACTGGCAGAAGCGCATGACCTCGGCGTCGCTCTTGCCCTTGGGGTCGAAGTTTGCGCCGCCCTTGCCGCCACCCATCGGAAGGGTGGTGAGCGCGTTCTTGAACACCTGCTCGAACGCGAGGAACTTCAGCATGCCCAGGTACACGGTGGGGTGGAAGCGCAGACCGCCCTTGTAGGGGCCGATCGCGCTGTTCATCTCGACCCGGTAGCCCTTGTTGACCTGGACCTCACCGCGGTCGTCCACCCATGGGACGCGGAACATGATCACGCGCTCGGGCTCGATGATCCTCTCCAGGATCTTCTCCTTGCGGTAGACGGGGTGTCGCTCGAGCGCGAGCTCGACGGACTCCGCCACTTCCCGCACGGCCTGGTGGAACTCGGGCTCACCAGGGTTCTTCTCGACCACATCGGCCATGAGGCTCTCGACGTACTCGCTCATGCGGTGCCCTCCAGTCCCCCTCGAGTCACGTGAAAGGTGCAGCTCACGGGGTTCCCCCGGAGCCGCACACACCGATATGACACTGCGGTCTGGTCCCGGTATCAAGCCTCCCTAACGCACGACGTCTCTGGTCAAAGCGTGGCGAACCGGGGTGGGACGTCGAGAGGCCGAATGGCCCGACGTGCCCGGGCCCGTTGGCCATCTCGGCATGTCGGCCTCCGCCGGGCCATCCGCTGCATACACTCGGTGGCGTGGAGGTCGCGGTCATCCTGAGCGGGCTGGCGATCGCGGTGCTGATCGCGTGGATCGGGATCACCGCGCTGCGCGCCGCCTCCGGCCCCGGGCCGAGCGAGCGTCCCGAGGTCGAGGATGTGGAGGCGCTGGACGTGTTCATGGTCTGCCGGGAGTGCGGAACGGAGTTCCGTGTGACGCGGCTCGGAGAGCTCCAGGTGCCACGCCACTGCGGGGAGCCCATGGAGGTGGAGCGGAGGCCGGCCGGCGCCTGAGCCGGGGAGGCGGTTCTCCACAGGTTGTCCACAGGGGAGACCCGCTCGTCCACGCGGTATCCACCGTTCCCAGTGGGTTCTCCACCTTCCCCAGGTCGGAGGGCCACACAACCCCCGGCTGTGGAAGTCGCTGTGGGAAGTTACACGCCTGTGATCTTGTCCGTCACCGCCACTGGGTCGCGGCGACGAACCCGCCGGCGATGAACCCCAACCCGAGCCAGAGCCAGAGCTGGCGCGTATCGCCCGGCATGATGCCCATGTAGTTGAGGACGATCATCATCACGCCGATCAGCATCAGACCGAGGACGAGGAACCCGTACCACTTCGGGCTCGCCTTCGGCCGCCTCTTGGGCGGCGGCGCCGCGTAGGGGCGGCGGCGGTCGGACCGGCGGGACCGGGACTTGGGCATCGCCCGGGATGTTACCGCGGCACGAACGTGCACGTGCCCTCGGTCTCCCGCTCCACCGCGGCGCGTGTGAACGGGAGCGGATGGTACCTGCCCGAGGCCCAGAGGGGGAGCAGGTCGTTCCAGTGGCGAGACGCCGGGTGTCCCGACTGTCCGGACGGGTGAACGCCGATCGACGCGTCGGGGTCCGAGAGGTCCTGGATCTGCCGCCACGATGCGATCACGACCACGTCGTAGCGACCCTCGGGCTCGAACGTGCCGGCCAGCAGCGTGTCGTCGTCGCCGCCGACCTGGACCACGCCGGCCGTGAACACCTCGGCGAGCCCGGGCAGCATGGCCAGCGGCCCCGCGAAGACGACGCGGTGCAGCGCTCCCCACCGCCATGCCGACGGATCGGCGCCCAGGCGCTCGGCCAGCTCGTCGAGCGCCTGGTCGAGGGCATCTCGCAGGAGCGCGTCCCGCGCCTCCGGTCCATCCGCGTCGAACCAACGGGCCGAGGGATGCTCCAGGAGACGCGGCAGGACGACCGCCCGCCAGGA
>Ga0073934_10008476_pt1 | contig 13683 bp, 11 predicted proteins | sample LarsenN4metaG_FD_76834 | JGI IMG/M metagenome (GOLD analysis project Ga0073934, IMG submission 76834) | Hot spring sediment bacterial and archeal communities from British Columbia, Canada, to study Microbial Dark Matter (Phase II) - Larsen... ...
CACCGGCGCGTTGCGCCAGTCGACGATCTGGACGTTGCTCGAGCGGTCGATGAAGCCGCGCTTGCCGAGGCATTGAAAAACGGCGTCATTGCCGGTGCCGCGCTCGACGTGTTTGAAAACGAGCCGCTCGTGCACCCGGAATTATTGAAGCTCGACAACATCGTGCTCACGCCGCACACCGCCAGCGCGACGATCGCAACGCGTTCGAAGATGGCGACGATGGCCGCGGAAAATCTCATCGCCGGCCTCGCCGGCCAAAAACCGCCGAATTTGGTGAATGTGGAGGTGTGGGGAAAACAGCGAAGATAGAGGTTCGGAAGATAGAAGATCGAGAATAGGTCATCGATTTTCGATTCGCCATCTTCAATCTTCGATTTGCTTTTGCGAGGTTGGAAGCGATTGATCGTGAAAAGCTCGACAGTAATATTTCCATCAAACTCACCCTGAAAAGCCCGTCGTGAGAAACGAAAAACAGACGAATGAGCGCCATCTACCAAACCTTCCACCACGGCTGAGTTTGGCCGGTTGCTTCGCGCACAAACTCCGCGAAGAGCGACGAAAATAATTTTCCATCTTGAACAAAGCCCACCTGCGCCAAATCTTTCTTGGCAAATTCATGCTCGCGCGGCGGCTTTTTTCCCTTTGCCAACGCCGCGATGACGGCTTTTTCCGATTCGTCAAATTTTTCCCAATATTCCTGAAAATGCGGCCGCGCCTCTTCCAGAAAAATTTCCTTGGCTTTGCGGTAATCGGCTTTTTCGTTCTTCGGCAGCGAGAAAAGCGCCGAACAGGCCATTTGAATAAAAAAAGGAAAGCAGCCGGCAATATCCAGCACAAAATCGGCGTAGAGCGCCAGCGGCCTGCCGGCTCTCGCCGAAGGCTCCGCGATCAACAGTTTTGCCTCATCCGTCTTGAAAACGCTCAACCGCAGATTGGTAAAAATATTAAAAAAGGGCGAATCGGAAATTTCCTTGGCGTGACACAGGCTTTGCAATTGATCCGCCGAACTCGTCAGGTACGCCACATTGAAGTTATTCGCCAACGCCCGAAAATACGCGTAAAACTCCGGGCCGAACTTTTGGTTGCGCGTCACGCTTTCGAATTCATCCCACAAAAAAATCAATTTGAGCCCGGCTTCTTGAAACGTCTGCACAATTTTTTTCAAGCCATCGTAATCCGGCGCGACATTGACCTCAAGCCGGCCGCGATATTCCCGCTGCAGCTCCTGATAAACATACTGAAAAAATTCAGCCGGCTCGACATTGCGCTTGGCCTGCAGATCCATGAACACGAAAACGTATTCTTCCGGATTGGGCAGATATTTCCGCCGGTTCTGTGGATGATGAATCGCTTTCAGCAGCGAGGATTTTCCGATGCGCCGCACGCCGACCAGCGAGATGCTTTGCGGCCGCACCGCTTTGATGCGCTCGTAAATGCGCGCCAGCTCCGAGCCGCGGCCAAAAAAGTCAAACGGGTTTTGAATGATCAACCGGTTCAAATACGGATTGCCTGCGGCCACAGCGCTTCCCGCCGCCGGCTTGGCCGCCTCCTCGAGATCGAGCGTTTGCCTGGTCAAGAATCGCAGCTTTTCCGTGTAGCTCAAATCCTTGCCATGAAAAAATTGGCGCGCCGCTTCCGATAAATTCACGGCGCGATGTTCCGGTTTGTTGGTCACAGCGGCCTTTTTTTCGCCGGCGGGTTCAATCTCCAAGACGCGACCTTCCAAAATTTCGCGCAGATCATCCAGGAAGGCTTGGGCGGATTGGTACCGATCATCCGGCGCTTTGGCTAAAGCGCGGCGGACAATTTCCTCGAGTTTCGACGGCACAGTGGGCAGATACGTTTGCAGCGGCTTGGGGTCTTCGTAGACGATGGCTTGCAGCAGCGCCAGCTCATACTCGCCCGAAAACGGCAATTGCCCGCTGAGCATTTCATAAAGCACCACGCCGAGCGCCCAAATGTCGGTGCGATGATCGACCTCGAGGCATCGCGCCTGCTCGGGCGACATATAAGCCGGCGTGCCCACTGTTGCGCCGGTCTTGGTGAGCCTGACGGTGTTGGCCAATTTCGCCAGCCCGAAATCGACGATCTTGACGACGCCGTCTTTGGTCAGCATCACGTTCGCCGGTTTGATGTCGCGATGGGTGATGCCTTGCTCGTGCGCATTCGCCAACCCCCGGGCAATTTGTATCGCAAAGTCGATGGCCTTTTCGACTTGCAATTTGCCCCTCGCCACTTGCTGCTTGAGCGTTTGGCCGTCGTAGAACGCCATGACGATAAATAACTGCCCGTCGGGAGTTTCGTCAACTTCGTAAATCGTGCCGATGTTGTTATGATCGAGCGCCGAGGCCGCTTTGGCTTCCTGAATGAAGCGTTGTTTGGCGTCCACATCTTCGCTGAGGTGAGGCGGCAAAAATTTGAGCGCGACAAAACGGTCGAGTTTCAAATCCTGGGCTTTATAAACCACGCCCATGCCGCCCTGACCTAATTTCTCTAAAATTTTATAATGCGAAATAATTTGACCTGGGGCGATCATTTTTAGAACCATTTGCGAATGTAAAGCTCAAAGTTGGCGTAGGAAAAAGCCAATTTTTTATTATCGGTGGCAATAGTTTGACTTATCCTGGTTTTGCCGCCTCCAATCACGAACCGTGCGATTTCAAAAGTGCTGCCGATTTCCCAGCCCGATTGGCGCGCATAGCCGAGAATCGGACCGAAGCTCAAAATTTTGGCGGGCTTCTCCGCTTCTTTTAATGACAGCGAGAATTCACCATAAAAACCGGCGGTCAGTCGTTCGATGGTTTTGCGCATGCGCTGCACGCGCACGTAAAGCAGCAAGTCTTGAAATACTTTGAGACTGTCGAAATCTTCTATACGCACGACGGACGTGCCAATTCCCGTCATGACGCCATAACGATTGCTGAAATCCACGCGAGTGACGGGACCAAGGGCAACCCGCCAGCTTTTGCGTTTATTGATAAAACGTTTCTCAATCTCAGTCAAGGAATCTTGATAAGTCTTTCGCAGTCTTGGCGTCAAACTGGGATCAGCATGTTCGCGCCAGATTTCCAAGTCTTCTTTCAATGAACGCATCACATACGTTCGGGCAGTTTCCACGCTGTCAAGGTCATCGTAACTGAGTGCGAGCCACTGATAGAGCCACGCTTTACACAAGCCATTCAGTTTTTCCAACTCCGCCAGGTTAAGTATTGTTTTCAAAGTGTTAATGGATTTGGTAGATTCATTTGCATGGAAGCTTTCGATGGCGGAACGGATTAAAGTCTGGATCTGAGGCGATGTGTTCTTACAAGCATCTGGAACATCGATTTGGCTCAGCGCGGACTCAACGCCAAAGACCATAACAAGAAATGTCAGTATTCGCATAGCTTTTACCAGGTAAAGTATTCGACAAACAAAATGCAATATTGCACCCGGTTTATTTTTTTCTGTTCAAAGTAATTTCGACTTCGTTCGTGTCATTTTTAGAGACAGACCCATCTTTGTATTCGTCATAATATTCATCATGTACCGCTCTAATCCTGTACCTGCCAACCATTAATTGTATTCCATCACGTGCAAGTTTACGGGCATCACCCCAATCTTCCCAAGGCCTTTCTTCATTCCCAGCATTTTTCTTTCCAGAAACATTTACACCCGTCGGGAACTTACCATCTCTATCACGGACAATCACCTTGAGGTAGCCATACTGAGGCGTCAACTTTATTATAGAAAACGTCGTATCCCGTGTTAGCTTGAACTGAGTTGAATACGGCTCATAACCCACTTTGCGCAGCTCAATCTTGTAGAAATTTTCCGGAAAATCATCCACAAAGGGTGTCTTTTGTAACGAAGGTTTACCGTTCAAAATAACCTCGGCGCCACTAGGTTCTGTGTTAATTCGCAAACGATGCGTCAGCGGTGCAGCAAAATTAATGTTAATTATTTCATTTGTTTGAATAGACTGTTTTCTTGGAATTGTTTGGCCAGTGCGAGGGTTGGTGAAGGTAAATTGATACAAACCTTTAGAGCATCCTTTTAAAACAAAAGTAGAAGCCGAAGCTTGGCTTTCAAAAATTTTGTTGCTTTTTTCATGAAGAGCTTTATATACAAAAAGAACATTTGCGCGCAGGGTAATGATGACGGTATCACCGAAATTAACAGTAATACTATCATCTATTGTAATAGACTTGTTCCTCGAAATGGTTTGGCCAGTGCGAGGGTTAGTGAAGGTAAATTGGTAAGAACCTTTAGGGCATCCTCGCAAAGTAACCAAAGTTGAATCCACTGACCAAACTTCAGCTAATTTGCTTTTTTCTTTTTTCAAGCGGTTCCGTTCAAATTGGTAGGTGAAAGGCAAATTTGCTTGCAGGGTGATCACGATGTGATTCGGAAAATCAATGTAGACGGTATCTCTTTTCGCTGGAACTATCAACATGGTATCAACCCGGCTTGAACCATTTTGAGAATCCCAAACCACAAACGGATGAGTGCCGGCAGTAGCATTCAATGTATAACGCCAAGACTCCGGTTGGTTCTTGATTGGAAACTCGATGCCGCCCAATTTCATCTTGATGCGAGCGGCATCCGAAATAATCGTTAAAGGGTATTCGCGAAAATGGAATGGTATCTCTTGATTGTCTCCTGTGATTTCAACCTTTTTTTGCTTGGGTTCATTGGAAAATAAATGTATGACTTTGATTTCGTATCGTTTTCCTTTTCGCAATTCATTTGAGACGAACGTCGTTGAATCTTCTTGCCCTTTCGTCGTTCCCGCCAAAACCCCATCGATCTCCACATCGAAAGGGCCGCCGTTGGCTTTTATCACCACTTTTCTTTGCGAGCTGAAAAAATATTGAAAGCCGTAGTAGACCGCGGCAAAGGCGGCTACAATCAAAATACCGCGTTCCACGACGGTTCTGGCCCTTTTCCGCTCGACCGCTTTTTGTTCCGCCGGCTTGGTAATGCGCGCCAATTCTTCCGGCCCGATTTCCTTCTTCACCTGCCAGATGTTGTGATCATGCCGAATCCAGCGCCGAAACAGATCGAGCCGAAAACCGTACTTGTGATCTTTTTGCAAAACATACTCGTCTTGAAAAAGCTCGGCCAAAACCGAATTGAGCTGCGCGTGGCCCACCACCAGCTCCAGCTTGCTTTTTGCGATGCCCCGGCGAATCTCGTGCGCCGACAAGAAAACTCCCGGCTGGCCGGAAAATTCCGCCAGCAGCGACAGCACCAGCTTGCGCTCCGCCGAATGCTCGCCCCAGTTGAAAATCATCTGCGGCGGCGGATTTTCCAAAATATTTTCCACCACCGTTTGCAAATCCGCGCTGCCAACGTGATATTTTTTCACCTCGTTCAAATGATACACCAGGTTTTGGCAGATCAATTGCGTGTAAAACGGCTGGCCGGCGGTGAGCGTGTAAATTTGCGCCATCACTTCCGGCGCGAAGGTGACGCGATCGGCCAGCGGCTGGGTGACGAGGCGCGTAGTATCGTCTTTGGTAAGAAAACTGATTTTGCGTGAAATGGCTTTTTGCAGCAGCTCTCCGCCCCAGAGCTTTTCATCGCGCATTTCCAATCGCTTCGAGCCGGTGAAAACAAACGACACCTGTTCGCTTTCCAGCAAACCGGCGAAGAAAATCAAAACATTGTGCGACAGGCACCCTTCGGTAATCTTGGCTTCGAGAATCTCGTATTCATCGATCAGCAGCAAAATGAAACGATTGGGAAAATGCGTTTTCAAATCTTTCAAAAATCGGCGGAACATTTCCGTGGGATTGTCGGCATTGGATGGCGAGGAATAGTGCTCGGGGGACAGTTCTTTTGTTCGCAGCGCTTTGCAGGTGTCGGCAATGATACGGCTGAAAAATTCCGCTTCGTTGGCAATGCCGGCCATGATTTGCATATCCACGAAAATCGGCAAAAACGCCGCGCCAAGCTCGCCGTTCAGAATTTGATAAAGAATGGAGGATTTGCCGCTGCGCCGTTCACCGAACAAGACGATGAGCGCGGTTTTTTGCCCGTCTTCCAGCGCGCGCGCAATGAAACGGAACTCGTCCACCCGGCCGAAAAACATCTCACGGCTGCGAATCGGATTGCCGACGATGTACGGGTTGGGATAAATCGGCTCAAACGACCCCTGAGACATGCAACACCTTTTGTTTAAAATTACATGTTGTTACAAATATAAACTTTTTGTAAAAGAGGCGCAAGCACTTTTATTTTGTTGCCCTTGTTTGCCACTGATTTTTTTGCTATATTCTTTCACGATAATTGACCGGCGGGAAACCGCTTTCCGGCTATTGCCCGCGATCGGCTACGCCCGTAGGGCTTCCCCGCCACAATCACCCTGAACCGAGGAGAGTATTTCAGCAGTGAAAGCGCCCAAAAAGATTTCGCTGCACACGGCTTTGCCCGAAGAAATTTTATCCGGCAAAGTCACCGACGTTTATTTCGAGCGCACCAAAAAAATTCTCGAAGCGAAAGGCCGGCGCGCCCGCGTCGCGGCTGAATTCATTTTGAAAAAGTTCCCCGACGATTACAAATGGGGAATTTTTACCGGACTCGAAGAAGCCCTGGCGATTTTTGAAAAGCTGCCGGTCAGCGTGCGCGCCTTGCCCGAAGGCGCCTTGTTTCGCGAAGAGGAGCCGGTGTTGGAAATCGAAGGCGATTATTTCGATTTCGGCTTGTTCGAAACCGCCTTGTTGGGTTTTCTCTGCCAGGCTTCCGGCGTGGCCACGCGCGCGGCGCGCTGCAAAAAAGCCGCGGCGGAACGGCCCGTCATCAGCTTCGGCGCGCGCCGCATGCATCCGGCCATCGCGCCGATGATCGAGCGTTCGGCTTATATCGGCGGCTGTGACGGCGTGGCCACCATTGCCGCGGCGGAACTCATCGGCATTGCTCCTTCCGGAACCATGCCGCATGCGTTGATTTTGATCCTCGGCGATACCGCCGAGGCGGTACGCGCCTTTGATGAAATCATCGATCCGAACATTCCACGCGTCGCGTTGGTGGACACTTTTAATGACGAAAAATTCGAAGCGCTGCGCGTCGCTGAGGCGTTGAAAGAAAAACTGGCTGCCATTCGTCTCGACACACCGAGCAACCGCCGCGGCAATTTCGTCAGCCTCGCCAACGAAATTCGCTGGGAGCTGGATTTGCGCGGCTTTCAACATCTCAAGATTTTTCTCTCCGGCGGCATCGACGAAATGAAAATTTTGCAATACAACACGATTGCGAATGCCTACGGCGTCGGCACCGCCATTTCCAACGCGCCGGTTTTGGATTTTTCGATGGACCTGGTTGAAATCGATGGCAAAGCCATCGCCAAGCGCGGCAAGAAATCCGGGCGAAAAAATCTCTTGCAATGCGTGACCTGTGGAACACGGCGAGTGACGCCAGCGAGTGTCAAGATGGAAAAATGCGCCTGCGGTGGGGCATTTGAATCGTTGCTTGTGCCCATCGTTGACAACGGCAAGCTCGCTTATAAAATGCCGGCGCCACAGGAAATCCGCCGGCGCGTGTTGCAGCAGCTTGAAAAGGTGGAATTGTGATGGCCGTGTCTTCCTTTACGCCGATCGACCACACCGCCGATGTCGGCTACCGCCTTTTCGCGCCGACCTTGGCGGAACTCTTCGCCGTTGCCGGTCGTGCTTTATTTGACGCCATCACCGAGCGTGCTTCCATTCAGCCGCAATTCGAGAGGAAAATCGAAGTCGAAGCCGGTGACGTCGAAGCGTTGTTGGTAACGTGGTTATCCGAGCTTAATTTTCGCTGCCTCACCGAATTTGAGTTGTTCTGTGAATTCACCGTCGACGCCATTTCGCCGACTGCGGTGCGCGCCACCGTTCGTGGTGAAAAAATCGATCCGGCGCGGCATGTGATTCAAACCGAGATCAAAGCCGTGACCTATCACGAGCTTTACGTGCGTCAAGTTGAAAACGCCTGGGAAGCGCAAGTGATTTTTGATGTGTGAATTTTAAAACAGCCGAAACTGATTTTAAAACAATGGTGTTGCCATCATGTCTGAAATCAAACTCAAAAAACTCGCCGACTACCTCTGGGAAATTCCCCAGGAGGGAAACATGTTGGCGCCGGCGCGAATTTACGCGACCGAAAAAATGCTCAAAGACATTCTCGCCGACAACGCGCCGCAGCAAGCCGTCAACGTCGCGCATCTGCCCGGAATCGTCGGCTATTCTCTCGCCATGCCGGATATTCATTGGGGCTACGGTTTCCCCATCGGCGGCGTCGCCGCGTTCGATGTTAACTCCGGCGTGATTTCGCCGGGAGGAGTTGGGTATGACATCAACTGCCTTGCCGGCGACACGCGCGTGTTGTCTGCTCACGGCTATACACGGACGATTGCCGAAATGGAAATCGACTGGCAATCGGCAAATTTGCGTTGTCAAGCTTTCAACGCCAACCACGATGCCGAAACGAAAGTGATGGGCTATCTCAAACGCTGGCCAAACACACCAGTCTATCGTCTCACCACCGATACCGGCGATGAGATTATCGCAACTGCCGATCATCCGTTCTGGACGCCGGACGGCATGATCGAATTGCGCCGCTTGAAAGCCGGTGATCGTGTCGCACGTTATCCCTTTGAAGGCGTGCCTTACGAATCGCCGGACGACAAAACTTTGGTAGATGAGGCGGATATTGCCAGAGTGCTCGCGTTGCATAACAAAGGCGTTTCCGGCAATGCGTTGGCGCAAATTCTGAATCAACTCAAAGAACGCCAACTTTTGCCGTTGCGCATGAACTCCCCGCAACTGCCTTATTGGCTCAAAATACTCGGCTATGTTTTCGGCGATGGCACGATTTATTTCAATGGTGGCGATGGCAAAGGCACGACTTGGTTTTATGGCGAGCCGGAAGATTTGGAAACAATTCGCGCCGACGTCGTGGCTCTCGGGTTCACCCCTTCTCGAATTTATTCGCGTGAGCGCCATCATCGTATCACGACAACTTATGACGAGTATGAATTCAAGCGTCGAGAACACGCTTTCAAAGTTGTTGGCAGCAGCTTCGCGATTTTGCTCGCTGCATTGGGAGCGCCGGCTGGAAATAAAGCAGCACAAAATTACAGCGTGCCATCTTGGCTCTTCGAGGCTCCGCTTTGGCAACAGCGCCTTTTTCTCGCGGCATTTTTTGGCGCGGAGCTTTCCTCACCGCGCGCTTTTGATGAGCACAATTACAATTTCACGCCGCCGGTGCTCTCGCTCAATAAACGCGAAAGCTACTTGGAAGGTGGGCGTACTTTTCTCGAAGGCATCAGCCGGTTGTTGGATGGTTTTGGCGTCAAAACCAACACGATTAGTCATCGCCGAGAACAGACCAACAAAGACGGCAGCATCTCATATCGGTTACGATTGATTCTCTCCTCGCAAACCGAATGCCTGCTCTATCTTTGGGGGCGAATCGGTTTTGAATACAACCGCAAGCGCCGCGCTTTGGCAAATGTGGCCGTCGCCTATTTGAAAAGCAAAGCCGGCATTGTGAAAATTCGTGAAAAAGCGGCTGGCGCTGCGGTGGCATTGCAGGCTGAAGGTGTTGCTCCGCAAGAAATCTATGAATCTCTTGCCAGCACGCACGTCAATCGCCGTTTCTTGGAACGCTCATTATATGAAGGCAGAGCAACTTCGGCACGTGTCGGCGAATCATTCATGACGTTTGACGAATATCGTAACGAGGCCACACTCGCGCTTGGCGAAAGCGGCATGGTCTGGAGCCGTATTATCCGTCTCGAAGAAATTCCTTTTAATGAAGAAGTTTACGATTTTACCGTTGCTCATCCTGACCACAATTTCGTTGCCAACGGTTTCGTTGTTTCCAACTGCGGCGTTCGTCTCATGGCCTCCAGCCTCACCCGCGACGAAGTCGAGCCAAAAATTCAAGAGCTCGTCAAAGCGCTTTTTCATCACGTGCCGACAGGCGTAGGCTCCAAAGGCAACGTCAAGCTCGCGCAAAAAGAGCTGGAGGAAGTGATGACCAAAGGCGCCAAATGGGCCATCAAAAACGGCTACGGCGACAAGGATGATCTCGAGTTCATCGAAGAGAATGGGCAAATGGACGACGCCGATCCGAATAAAGTTTCCAAGAAAGCCAGCGAGCGCGGCCGGCCGCAGCTTGGCACGCTCGGCAGCGGCAATCATTTTCTTGAAGTCGGCTACGTCGCGCAGATTTTCAACGCGCGCGCGGCAGAAGCGCTGGGGCTTTTCAAAGATCAAATCACCGTCATCATCCACTGCGGCTCGCGCGGCTTCGGGCATCAAGTCTGTGAAGATTACATCGGCGTGATGGACAAGGCCGTGCACAAATACGGCATCACCCTGCCGGATCGCCAGCTTTGCTGCGCGCCCGTTAGTTCGCCGGAAGGCCAAAGCTATCTCGGCGCCATGCGCTGCGCCATCAATTTTGCGTTTGCGAATCGCCAAATGATTGCGCACTGGACGCGCGAGGCGTTTTCCAAAGTGATCAACAAAGCGCCTAAGTACATCGGCCTGCGCACGGTTTACGAAGTGGCGCACAACATCGCCAAAATGGAAGAGCACGTTTTTGAAGGCAAACAAATGACGGTCTGCGTCCATCGCAAGGGCGCGACACGCGCCTTTCCGGCTGGGCATCCGCACATTCCCGAGGCGTATCAGGAAATCGGCCAGCCCGTGCTCATCCCTGGCGACATGGGCCGCTACTCCTACGTGCTCATCGGCGCTGAAGGCGCGATGGAACAAACCTTCGGCTCCACCTGTCACGGCGCCGGCCGCGCCATGAGCCGCCACAAAGCCAAGAAGACTGCACAAGGCCGCAACATCAACCGCGAGCTTTTGGAAAAAGGCATCTACGTTATGGGCGCAAGCAAAGGTACCATCGACGAGGAGATTCCCGAAGCGTACAAAGATGTTTCGGAGGTGGTGGATACGTGCCATCTCGCCGGCATTTCGCGGAAGGTGGCGCAGTTGAGGCCGTTGGGGTGTATCAAGGGATAATGTAACCCTGACGACTCGACTGACAACACCATAAAAAAAGTAAAGGAGTTTCATTGTGGCCATCATCGAAACCGACAAACAGCAAGTCGAAAAAATCGTCCGCGCCTTTGCCGCAGAATTGGTGAAGCAGCTCGGCGACCAAATTTACGAAATTATTTGGTACGGCAGCACGGCGCATGGGGATGCGGAAGAGGGTTCAGATATCGATGTGGCGATCATTTGCCAACGCGATGATTTTGCCGCCGAAGATCGCATCTGGAGTATTGCGCACGAAATTTCTCTTGAACGCAATGCCTTGATTGACGCCAGAGTGATCAGTCAAAAGCGTTTTTACGGCGCGTGGGGACGTTTATCGTATCTTGCCGAAGACATCCAAAACGAAGGGATTGTGATATGGAAAGCGCTATAAAAAACACTCTGGCGTCATTACTGCTTTTGGGCGTGATTATGCCAAAACCGGATTAGTGCCGAAAGAATATGGCGAGCTTTTGAACAAAGCTTACGATGTCCGGAACAAAGCGGACTACGACGTCGACATGGTGATTGACGACAAAGTGGCTGAGTTGTATCATCGCAAAGCGGAAGAGTTGGTGGCGTTCATTGAGAAACTGGTGGCGAAAAGGCTTGCCGAAGATAAGCCGGCTTCATAATCATATAAGCAGGAAAATTTTCCGATGAATGATAGAATTGTGATTGACCCGGAGATCCAACACGGCAAACCCGTCATTCGTGGAACGCGCGTTCCAGTCGCTTGCCTCGTTGGCGGGCTTGCCGGTGGAATGACGATGGAAGAAATCATTCGCGAGTATGATATTAACGTAGAAGATGTGTTGGCGGCCTTAAATTATAAGGACAAATCATGCAAAAGCTATCTTTGACAGAGAATGCATTTCCTGATGATCTTCGCCAAGATCTTCTGGAAGCCAGCTCGATACTACAAAATTATGGCGCGCAAAAGATTATTTTGTACGGGTCGCTGGCAAGAGGGAATTACCGAGTTGATTCGGACATTGACATTTGTGTTGAAGGGCTTTCGGATCAAAATTACTTCCGCGCTTTTGCTGAATGTTTGATGAAAGCGCGTCGACGAATCAGCGTGCTCGATTTACGCAATATTCGTGGTTATTTCCGCGAGAGAATTTTAGAGGAAGGGAAGATCATATATGAGCCCGAATGAACTAAAGCAATCGATTGAGTTTGGGCTGGAAAATCTTGAAATGATTTATCGCCGGCTATTAAATTTTGCCGTGAAAGAAATCGATGAGGAAGTCAAAACCTCGGCTTTGACTTATGAATGTTTGGGATATTACAATGCCATCGAACATCTCATTATTAGAGTTCTTAAACATCTAAAAGTTGAGATGCCTTCTGGAGCATTCTCTCATCGTGACACCTTGCGGGCGTTTGAAACTTTGGCAAACAATAAAGTCATTGATGCCGATAAAGAAACACTGAAAGTGATAGAGGATTTGATGACATTTCGACATGTGGCGACGAAAATTTATGGCTTTCTGATTGATCCGAACAAGCTTCAGGTTGTTGTCCATGAGATCGAACAAAACCATGTGCATATCAAACGGCTTTTTGATAGCACATTGAATAAACTTGCCGAGTAAAATATTTGCCGATGTTTTAGCAGCTTGATCGAATCATACGGAACCTTGACTGTGAAACCACCACCTCTCAATCCCTACATTGCCGGCAATCCGGTGAGCGACCCGAAAGGCTTCTTTGGCCGTGAGGATGTCTTTCGCGAAGTCATGCAGGTGTTGCGCCATCCGCACAGCAATGCCATCGTGCTTTATGGGCAGCGTCGCATTGGCAAAACCTCGGTGCTGTTGCAGCTTGAAAAGCAGCTTGCCGCTGGCGGCGAATTCACGCCGGTTTACTTTGATCTGCAAGACAAAGCGGCTAAACCTTTATCCGAGGTGCTCTATGAATTGGCGCAACGCATCGTTGCTAAAACCGGCCAGGCAGGGATTGATCGTGCAAATTTTGACAGCACGGGGAAATACTTCCACAAAAATTTTATTCCGGCAGCCGTCAATGCTGCGGCAAAAGGCGGATTGGCGCTGCTTTTTGACGAATTCGATGTGCTCGATAGCACAAAACAAAGTCAGGCTGGAGAAGCATTCTTTCCTTACCTGCGAGCCTGGATGGCTGAGGTGCAACGCGTTAAGTTTGTTTTCGTAATTGGACGCCGACCGGAAGACCTCTCGATTGATACAATGTCTACTTTCAAGGCTGTGCGTTCGAAACGGGTTTCACTGTTTGAGCGCTCAGATGCGGAAGCATTAATCAGTCAATCCAAACATGACGGCAGTCTGGTTTGGGATAAAACTGCCGTTGAAAAAGTATGGAACTGGGCGCAAGGGCATCCCTATTTGACCCAATTGTTATGCAGCGCAATATGGGAAAACGTCTATGATACCAATTCGTCAACTGCCCCGCGCGTCGAGGCGGCTAATGTGGATGCGGCCATTGACAAAACATTGCAAGATGGCGCGAATGCCTTTCATTGGATTTGGAGCGGGCTGCCTCCAGCCGAACGTGTGGTGATGGCGGCAATGGCAGAAGCCGGCGATGTGGTCATCACCCAGAAGCAACTGATCGAAATTTTGCGGCGCAGCGGCGTGCGCTTAATCGTGCGTGCATTGGAACTGGCCCCGGAGACGCTTACCGAATGGGA
>Ga0073934_10008477_pt1 | contig 13683 bp, 5 predicted proteins | sample LarsenN4metaG_FD_76834 | JGI IMG/M metagenome (GOLD analysis project Ga0073934, IMG submission 76834) | Hot spring sediment bacterial and archeal communities from British Columbia, Canada, to study Microbial Dark Matter (Phase II) - Larsen... ...
ATATCCAAATCAGGCTGTAAACCCATATAATTTAACCCCGTATACTGCAAGGGAAAACAGCTTCAAGGGAGTGAAACCGGAGTGTGCCGATCCAAACTGGAAACGGCCTTCTGTGGGGCCTATCAACCTGACGGCAGCAGAAGCACAGGGGCCCGAGTCCTTTTCCAAGGCGGTCCAGAAAATGCTTCAGGGCAGTGATGGTGAAACTGATGAAATCAGGCACCTCTGGGAAAAGGCAAGCAAAAACGGTAAAAACTCTTATGATACGTCGGCTAGCAACTTTAACAAGCTGATTCTGAATGATAGCAGTCCTCAGGCAGAAATGGTGCGGAAGGCTTTCAAGTTAGCCAATATGAAACTCGATGAAAAAACCGGGGAACGCTTGATCAATATGGAACCCTCCGAAAGGGCAAAAATGTGGAATGCAGCATTAAAGGGCAAGGCAGAGCCTCCTGCCGGTCTTTCTCCAAAAGCAGCAGATGCATTCAACAGGTTAAAGGATAAATCGGTAAAAGCTGTGACTGCAACAGCCGAAAAAGCCGCCGATACAGCGGGCAAAGCAGTAGAGGCTGCAAAAAACGAAGCCGGAAAAGTTGATGTTGCAGCTGCTGCACAAACTGCGGGGGGTGTAGCAAATACCGCAGTAAATACTGCAAAGGCAACAGTGAGGGTAGGAGCGAGAAGCTTTTTACCTGGCTTCCAGGAGTTGGAATATATAGGCGGAGGTTCTGTTGTAGCAGGTGCATCTGTGTTTACGGCCTATGCCAGTGCGGTAGGTTCGGCATCCTTGACTGCCATTGCGGCGGCAGGCGCCGGGACTATTGCAGTAGCCGGAGCGGCTGTTATAGTAGCAGGCGCCGCAGGGTATGGAATTGGAACAGTTATAAATAAGTTCGTGGTAGATCCGTTGCTGTGGGATTAAAGCGGCAGTATATAGGGTATTTGCACAATGGAATTACCGGTCATTATTATTTAAAGATAAAACGGGGGGACGAATATGCCAAATTTTGATTCTAAAATGTTTTCAAAAACCATCATTCCTGCTTTGCATTTAAAAACTGCTGATGTTATTAAGGCAGGGAATGAGTCCGTAAACTATATTGACAGCAAGCTAAATGAGCATTTAAAGCAGGAGATAATTAAGGTATTTGGTGGTTCCAGTGAGCAATTAAAGGCTTCAATAAGGGAATTGAATTTAAATTACAGGGATTTTCAGGAATCGGATTTGAACTCGGTATTAAATAACCGTGTACTTCCTTTGCTAAAAGAAAATACTGCATTAAAGGAAGAGTTGGAAAATAGAAACACCTATCCTTTTAGTTCCTTTAACAAAAAAATAGGTGAAATGCTTCATTTGGACATAAATTTGGCAGACAACCCTCTATTAACCGAAGAAGTGAGAAAATCAAAAACTTATGAACTGGCCCTCATAGCCGGGGTGAGAACTGAAAAAGCACAAAAGCTTGCTGACAGGGATATATACCTTGAAACTGCGAGTGAAAGCACATGGAATGCCTTAATAAAGAATAAAACCATTACAAAAGGACAGAAGAGAAAGCTGCAGCTGGCTTTAAGCCTGTCACATTTAACGGGCAGCAATTTCAAGCTTATTCGTGCCTTACGGGTTGACAAGCTGTCATCCGTGGAAGAATTGGCTGCACTAGACAAAAGCGGATGGGTTGACATTATAAAAAAATCCAGGATACAAACCCCGAATAAGGAAACAATAGACGAATATGCGGATAATATCGTATATAACATTGAGAAAACCTACCCGACAGAGTTTTTCCTACACAGGACTGTTTTTAAAGATAAAAGGGAGCTTTCTGAAAAACCCATAGAACAGGAAAAAATTCAATCATTTGCAAACAGATACAAACATTTAGGTATTCCTGCAATTTTAAAGCGTGGGGATAATACCGAAAAGGAAAAGCATACAGCAATAAAAAGCAGGATAGAAACTTTTGAGAGGTTTTTCTCCAATAATCCTGATATTGACATCAAGGGTACAAACTTTTTTAAATCTTCACCCGACTCCGGCTCCTTTAATTGGGAGGGTATAGATACTTCAGACAGAATGCCTATAAGAAAGCAGTGTATGGCTTATCAGAGAGTACTTAAGTTATCAGGGCGCCAGGAAGAAAGCAGCACACTGCTGGATAACGGATTTGATTCGGCAAAAAGCATTACAGCATTATCAAGGGAGCAGTTCAGGGAAAAAACAGGCTTGAGTGCTGCTGTATCGGATAATTTATACTCATCTGCCCAGGATATAATGATTAATGTGAATCACTCGGTAGAAGCCGTAAGAGATGCAATCAAAGGTAATTTTAACGATACTGTTGTAGGAAATGTTGATGAAAGCCTGATCAATGATTTAAAGGAAATAGACGGTTATGAAGATCTTTTCGGTATCCAGAACTACTGCGATTGCGATCACTGCCGTTCCATATTCAGCCCTGCGGCGTATTTTGTTGATTTGATGTACTTCATAAATAAAAACATTTCCTATCCCAATTATGTTGGAGGTTCGCAGAACCAGGTAGATTCACATAATCCTCTGCAGCTCCGGAACAGAAGGCCTGATCTCTGGAAGCTCCAATTAACCTGCGAAAACACCAACACGCTGGTTCCATACCTGGAAATTGTAAATGAAGTTCTTGAGGAATACCTTAAGCTTGTAACGGAGACTGAAGATGTGTATGAACTGTTAAGCAGAGAAGACGTATCCTTCAGGCTGCCTTTTAATTTACCGTTATCTGAGCTAAGACTCATTTTAAATCAGTCAAACCTCAAGCTTTCGGAGATTTATAAAGTGCTCGGCCAGCCTCAGGAGGCTTATGGAAGAGAACGTTTAAACCTTTCGGTTGCGGAAATGGATCTGATAACGAGAGATCGATCGGCCACAATAGGACGGTACTTCGGAAATCCTTCCGATTTAAGCGAAATGAGGGTGGAAAATTTTCTCAAATATACTGGAATCACGCGTGAGGAACTGGATGATTTGACTGAGCTGGAATATGTGAACAGTGGTTCCCACATTCAGTTGTTGACTGTTTACGATACAAATGATATCCAGCAGTTTTATGAAAAAATAACCAGCCTGGATAAAAACAAGCTGGACAGAATACATAGGTTCATCAGGCTGTGGCACTGCCTGCCCTGGTCCATGCATGAACTTGACCTTATAATATCGGCGCTTAAAGGAGCGTCACTGTGTACTCCCATCGATGCAGAAACCATAAAATATATAGCTGCTGTTCTGGATATTCAGGAAAGTCTGAAAATATCTGTTGAAGAGATTTGCGGTTTGTTCTACCGTATTCCTGAATATCCTGTCAAAACAACCGGTAGTAACGGCAGCGTACAACCGAAATCCAGCCTGTTCGAGCGACTATTCAAGAAGCCTGAGGAATTTTTCAGCACCGCATCAAACAAGCTGCTGTATTATCATGGATATTTTGATACCAGTGCAAATTCAGATATCGGGGCAGACCCCAATACGCCTGTTCTGCTTGCGGGGTTAAGCTTGAAAGAGGTTGAATTGATTCAGTTGCTGAAGTTCCTTAAGGATGAAAACCTCATTGGCTTTTATGTAGATACCAGAGGTGTCCGCCATGAAGGAACCTTTGAAATTGACAGGGATAAGCTGTCGTTGTTGTACAGGTACGCAAAAATAGCCAATGTATACAAGATAACCGTTGATGAATGTATTAAAGCGTCAGTATTAAGGCTTTCACCGGAAACAAACCTCAATAATAAAGGCGCGTACATTAGAAGCATGCAGAATATTCAACATACGGCAGGCTTTATTGGATGGGTCAAGCAATCTCCTTTTTCAATCTCCGATTTATGGTTTGGCTTTGGGGGAGAAAAGGAGAATAATCTAAAGTATAAAATCACACCGGATAAGACTGTTGATATTATTACAAAGGTTCAGACAGAAATGCAGCAGTATTCAGATCCTGCAATGCTTATAACCAAATCCTTGCTGCCATCCATTTCCGCTGAGCTCAGTATATCTGACGACCAAATAAGGCTTTATACGGCATTTATACAAACTCAACTTAATTCTCAAGCTTTAAGGAATGCTCTGAATGCCAAAATAGGTAATGATGGAGCTCCGCTAAACCCTAATGATATTATTCCATTGGCAGATGCAATTAAAAATATTGAGCAGCTTAAGCTTTTATTTGACAAGCTTGAGTTAAAGCAAAGCTCAATAAGGTTCGTTGCCGATAATTCTAATGTATTCAAGCAGAACAGTATCAATTTCATATCCGTGAACCACTTGCTGGATATTGTATATTATAAATATCTTCTGGGGCTTAAGGAAGATCATGATGATACTGTACACAGCTTGATTTTATCGTATAAAAACAATTTATCCTTTAGTGCCGACGATATAAGCCATATTGCGGAAATATTCAGCTGCAGCAGTCTGCAGGTGCAATCTGTTAAAAACAATCTACCATTATCCAGGATGCCAATGGAGGATATAAGAAGAATTGAAAAATGCCTTTCAGCAACGGTAAAAATCGGGGTCAGCGGTGATACTTTAAAGTTGTTGACTGAAACCGGATATGAAAGCTTGGCTCTTGCAAGAAACGCAATTTACGGAGCCTTCAAGGCAAAATACAGCAATGACAATGATTGGACAAAAGCAATAGAGCCTGTGGAGGACAAAATCAACGAAATGAAGCGTAACGCTTTGTGCAGCTATATAATTTCCCTGCAGAATGTTTTGAAATTTAAAGACAGAAATGAGCTTTATGCCCACTTCCTGATTGATATTGAGATGGAAGGCTGTGCCAGGACATCAAGAGTTGTTTCAGCAATATCCAGCTTACAGCTTTATATACACCGCTGTCTTGTGAACCTGGAACAATCTGAGACAACAGACTATAAAGTAACGGTATCCGAGGATGCAGTCAAGGAATGGGAATGGAGAAAAAATTACAGGGTGTGGGAAGCAAACAGAAGGGTATTTTTGTATCCGGAAAACTATATCGAACCTGAGCTGCGGGATGATAAAACACCTATTTTCAAGGATCTTGAGGATGAAATGCTGCAGCAGAAAATAACGAGGGAAGCGGCAGAAAATGCCTACAAGAGCTATCTTTCACAGTTTACAAAGCTGGCAAAGCTAAAAATAGCAGGGTGCTATTACCAGGAAGATCCGGGGAGCGAATACTGGTATTATATGAACTCCACCTTTTACTTATTCGGAAAAACAAATGCAGATCAACCCCAGTATTACTACAGAAAGTATTCGGCGTACAGCGGTGTCTGGTCTCCATGGATAAAAATTGAGCTGGGAATCAACTCGCCTTATGTTTCCGCACTGGTGAGAATGGGCAGGCTCCATTTGTTCTGGGTTGAAATCAATATCAACGAAAAAAGCCGGATTTCCAATGGCAACTCAATTCCCTATTATGAATACAAAGCAGATCTCCTGTATTCGTATATGAACGAATCGGGTAAATGGGAAGTCCCTCAGAGAAAAACAATTACATCAAAGGAATTGCCCAATAACAGCCAGTTGGCGTATCAAATCAGGAATGAAAGAAATTTTGGAAAATGTTATGTATATCTTAGTAATAACACAATTGAAGTATCTTTCTGTCAGGATACTGTCAATGAGGTCAGGTATATTTTCGATATTCTGGATTTGTATAACAACAAATTGATTCAAAAGGTAAATGTTGATAGCGGGCATGTTTCAGTTATCAATGAAGTGAATAATTTCGGTGCATTTACAGCAGGCAACATATACCTTTACACAAGAGGTAATGAGGCGCGTCTTGTCAAAAGTATCGATGGCTGTTATAGGTTAGTACCTGAGGTCATATTTGATGAAGAAACGATTATTACAGATAATACCGATAACCTTGAATTTTTGACCGGTACCTTCCAGGCCAGCACATACAATCCGGAAATCAACACTGTCAACAGCAAAATGGATAATGTAATTGTTAAACTGGGTGAACAGCAGTTTTTAATACACAAGGTGGATGTAACCATCAATTCAACTGAAAAGAAATGCAAGTTTGAAAAGCTTACAACCTCTCTGCCTGATAAACTGGGGGAGAGACTATTCTACGAAGGCATTGACAGCCTGCTGTCCATAAAAACTCAAAAGGGTTTTAAAGAGGATCAGTTGAACCTGAGTTATGATACATCATTTGTCATACCGCCTTCAGAAAGCAGAGACCATATAAATTTCAAAGGAGCTTACGGGCAGTATTACAGGGAACTGTTTTTCCATATTCCGTTCCTTATTGCGAACCATCTCAATGCTATTCAAAGCTTTGAGGATGCAAAATACTGGTATGAAAAGATATTTAATCCTATGGCATCGGAAAATCCGCCGCCAGGCAATCCGGTGGATGTAAACTGGCAGTATGTTGACTTCAGGGGATTAACACTCCAAAAGCTCAAAGACATTCTTACTGATAATGAGGCAATCGAAAAGTATAAGGAGGACCCTTTCAATCCTCATGCCATAGCACGCTTGCGTATAAGCGCATACCAGAAGGCTATTGTCATGAAGTATATCGACAATCTTCTGGATTGGGCCGATAGCCTTTTTGCAAGGGATACCACCGAAGCTATCAATGAAGCATCCATGTTATATATCCTTGCATCGGATATTCTGGGCAAAAAACCTGTCAAGATGGATAAGTGCAAAACCGCCTGTGATGAGCAGCTTACCTATGAAAATATTGGACCTGCCATTGAAAGGGGTTCAGAGTTCCTTATAAATATTGAAAACTGGTATCATTTGGTATATTTTAGCAATACCGGTACTAACGCAGTATCAGGTAATACAAATGCTTTGAATTCCACAGGTACATCGGGGACTTCGGGCCATAAGAGGAAAATAATGTCATATGCCGAAGCAGCAGAGCAAAAAGCAGGCTCTGTTTTCGACAGGCCTTTATACGACTATGAAGATTTAGGTACACCACAGTATGTGGATATATATGAAAATGTTCAGGTGTTCTGCATTCCTGCTAATGACAAGCTTTTAAGCTATTGGGACAGGGTTGAAAAACAGCTTTATAAAATAAGAAATTGCCTGGATATTAATGGAAACAGACGACAGCTTGCTCTTTTCCAACCTCCCATAGATCCGGCAATGCTGGTAAAGGCAAAAGCTTCCGGATTGAATCTTGAGGATGTGCTGGCAGCGATGAATGCCGAATTATCTCCTTACAGATTTACATATCTTGTGGAGAAGGCAAAGCAATATGCCGGAACTGTACAAAGCTTTGGCACGGCACTATTGAACGCTCTTGAAAAGAGGGATGCCGAAGATCTGCTTATTATGAAAACAATTCATGAACAAAATATTCTCAAGCTCACAAGGCTTATAAAGAAGAAGCAGATTGAAGATGCTGCGGCAAATCTCGCCAGTCTGGAAGAAAGTGAGAAGAATATAATTAATACAATCAACTATTACGACCGTTTAATCAATGCCGGTCTGATACCCTGGGAGAAGGTACAGCAGACTTCCAGGCACGTTGCGACAACACTGCGTACAGTGGGCAGCCTGTTTTTCGGAGCATCCTCCATTTTATATCTGATTCCTCAGCTGGGCAGTCCTTTTGCAATAAAATATGGCGGCAAGGAGTTAGGTGACAGCGGTGATTCCTGGGGTCAATTAATGGATACTCTGGCATCCATTTCAGAATCGTTATCCGAATCTGCAGGACTTGAAGCAACATTCCAGAGAAGAGATGAGGAATGGAAGCACGAGTTGGTTCTTTCCCGGCAGGAGCTTGTGCAAATAAGCAAACAAAAACTTGCGGCGCAGATAAAAATCGACATTGCCACTCAGGATCTGGAAATGCATGACGTTGATATGGAGCAGACAAAGCTGGTATTTGACCGTTATAAGGAAAAATTCACAAACCTGGAACTGTTTAATTATATGGTTTCATCCCTGAATAAACTATATCGCCAAGCTTACAATACCGTGTATAATTTGGCTCAAACTGCCGAAAGGGCGTACCAGTTTGAAACAGATGATATGACATTCTACCTGCAAAACGACAACTGGCAGGCTGACAAGGCCGGACTCCTTGCGGGTGAGAGGCTGATACTTCAACTCCAGGCTATGGAAAAGGCGTATATGGAGCAGAACCAAAGGGCTTATGAAATACCGCAGCACTTCTCCATGAGGGAAATTGATCCGGCAGCGCTGGTTAGCCTTAAGGAGACCGGTGAATGCACCTTTGAAATACCTGAAATCATGTTTGATTTATATTACCCGGGACAGTATAAGCGTATAATCAAAAACGTGCGCATTACAATACCATGCGTAGTCGGGCCCTATACCAACGTAAGCTGTAAACTTACCCTTATGGAGTATAAAATCAGGAAAAACCCTGATAGCCAGGCACTCCTGCCGGTGAGCTCAAGTTCTTCCGTTGCTATAAGCAGTGCTGTAAATGATGCAGGAGTCTTTGAACTGAATCTCCGGGATGAAAGATATATGCCCTTTGAGGGTGCCGGTGCCATAAGTACCTGGAGATTGGAGCTGCCAACAGTATTTAAGCCCTTTGATTATGATACTATTTCAGATGTGGTATTCCATATAAATTATACGGCAAAAGCCGGCGACCTCCAGTTCAAAACCAGTATACAGAATAATCTGAAAGCGTCACTCAACAGCCTTACACAAGCAGGGGAATGTTTATACCGCTTATTCAGCCTGAAGCACGAATTCGTAAACGACTGGTTCAAGTTCATAAGCGCTGAAGATTCCACTGCAGAAATAAACATTTCAAGTGACAGCTTCATGTTTATGTTCAGGAATAAGACCATCAAAGTTGAAAGAATGGAGCTAATACTTGTTGTTAAGGACGAGATACAGGCTAATAATACGGAATATGCAAATGTGCTTTCCCAGACACTGCAAAGAGTAAAGCCCGATAATACCAGTGAAGCTATTGTCCTCAGCAACAGCACCGGTCTTGGAAATCTGCCTTCGGGAGAGATACCGGGTGTAGCAGGTATTCAGATAACGAACTCTGCACCGTTTAGACTGAAGGTAAAGGCCAACAAGAAAATTGTTTCATCTGTAAAAGATATAGGGATAATGTGTTACTTCAGCATTGTCTAGGAGTAGTAGAGTGTTTAGTCCGTATCGAATAGATTTAAGGCAAGCTTAAACTAAATTCCATTCCTTTTGCGGCAGATAATTTCACCGGTAAATATCTGCCGCAACTTATTTAAGCAGGTTACTTCATATTTGAAGCTCCCTTGAAAGTGCTGTATACTTAAAGTTAAATGGTTTTTTGTATTTTGATATAGCAAGGAGTATTGAATATGATTGTCAGTGCAAGCCGGAGAACAGATATTCCTGCGTTCTTTGGAGATTGGTTTATCAAGAGGGTAGAGGATGGATATTTTTACAATATTAACCCCTTTAACCCGGGTAAGGTAAAAGGGTATAGCCTGCTTCCCGAGGATGTTGATGCAATTGTTTTCTGGACAAAAAATCCGGAGCCCTTTTTAAAGCATTTGGACTACCTTGACTCCAATGGTTATAATTATTACTTTCAATATACTCTGAATTGTTATCCGAAGCTGTTAGAACCCAATTTACCGGAAGTTGATGAGAGGATTGATACTTTTATCAAGCTCGGCAGCAGGATAGGGCGGGGAAAGGTAATATGGAGGTATGATCCGATTGTTATAAGCTCTGTAACCCCTGTAGAGTATCATATAGAGAAGTTATCCTATATTGCGGAGAAGCTAAAAGGGAATACGGAGAGCTTGATAATCAGCTTTGCGGACTTCTATGGCAAGGTAAATAACAGGATCAGAAGTATTTCTAAGGAAAATGATATAGTATTTACCGACCTTACAGAAGTTGGTTACAGATATAGTCTGCTTAAAATGTGCAAACAGATAAAAAATATCAGTGTTGCAAACGGTGTGGAAGTGTTTACATGTGCTGAAGATATTGATCTTCGGAGTATTGGCATTAAAAACGGCAGTTGTATAGACGGGAAAATGATAAATAAGTTGTTTAGGCTGGATAAGGATTTTAAAAAAGATCTTAATCAGAGGAAGGAATGTCAATGCGTAGAGTCTGTGGATGTTGGCGTTTACAATACCTGCAGGTTTCAGTGTACCTACTGCTACGCCAACTACAGCAGCAAATCAATAAGTAATAACCTTGCAAAGCATTGTCATGACAGCGCCTCGATGATTAACAGGTATTCAGGTAATATTGAAATTTTAAAGCAGAAATCCCGGAGGGGTAAGTAATCAGGCATTTTAAGCATAATGAAACCATTTAAGTAGATGTACTGTTGAATTTTGTACATCTATTTTTTATAATGTGCAAAGCTGCAATCCATTGTTATTTGTAAAACCTCTGATACAATGATAAAATTGATATATTAGTAGATTCCAGGAGTGTACAAACTGATGAATATACAGATTTTCGGCGCTAAGAAATGTTTTGATACACAAAAAGCAGAAAGGTATTTTAAGGAAAGAAAAATAAAATACCAATATATTGATTTGGTCCGGTACGGATTAAGCAAGGGTGAATTTGAAAGCGTCAAAGCCGCTGTAGGGTTAAAAGATTTAATAAACTCCAAAGCAAAGGAATATACGGCACTTAATATGCAGCACCTTGGTACCGGAAGTGTAGCTGAGGAGATCCTGTTTAAGAATCCCAGGCTATATAAAACGCCTATTGTAAGAAACGGCAGGCAGGCTACCGTGGGATATCAGCCTGAGGTTTGGAAGAATTGGGAATAATATATAAAAAGCTATATTAGAAAGGCTATATAATCTGTGGAATATATTAGTGGAGTTGTTGAACGAATTACCTATACAAATGAAGAAAACGGCTTTAGCGTTATAAAAATAAAATCAAAGGGTTTTTCCGATCTTGTAACTGTTGTCGGCAATCTTGCAGCTGTCAATATAGGTGCTACCCTGCGCCTGAAGGGAGATTGGAAATACGACAGCAAATTCGGAAAACAGTTCAATGCAGTTGATTACAGGGAAACTGTTCCCGCTACAATTGCAGGAATTGAAAAATACCTTGGCAGCGGTCTTATCAAGGGGATAGGACCGGTTTATGCCAGAAGGATAGTAAACCACTTCAAGGAAGACACTTTGAGGATCATTGAGGAGGAAGCGGACAGGCTTATCACTGTGGATGGAATAGGACAAAAGCGGGTGGATTTGATTAAAAGGGCGTGGCAGGAGCAGAAGGAGATCAAAAATGTAATGCTGTTTCTGCAAAGCAACGGGGTATCAGCGGGTTATGCGGTAAAGATATATAAAACCTATGGGAATGAAAGTATCGATATAGTTAAAGCAAACCCTTTCCGACTGGCCGACGATATATGGGGTATAGGCTTTAAAACAGCCGACAAAATCGCACGGCAGCTCGGCTTTGAGAAAAATTCCTATGAGCGCTGCCGTGCAGGTATTATTTATGTTTTAAACGAGCTTTCAAACGACGGTAACTGTTTTGCCTCCAGAGAACAGCTTATATCGGAAACAGTCAGGATGCTTGAGCTGGAAGAAGGCTTGATTGATGGTGTTATTGATAAAATGATTGAAGAAAAGTCCGTAATAGCTGATGAAGGCAGTGCTATATATCTCCCGCCGTTTTATTTCAGTGAGACCGGTACGGTCAAAAGAATAAAGGAAATCCTTGGTACCCAGCCTTCCAAGGCTGTGGTCGATTTGGATGAGATAATTGATGGGGTTCAGAAGGACTGCGGTATAACCTATGATGAGGTTCAGCTGGACGCCATCAAAACGGCGGCTGTTTCAAAGTTTATGGTGCTGACCGGTGGTCCGGGAACCGGAAAGACCACTACTACTCTTGCCATAATAAAGGTATTTCAAAAAATGGGCAGGAGGTGCTTGCTGGCAGCTCCAACAGGGAGAGCAGCCAAAAGGATGTCAGAAACCACCGGTATGGAGGCAAAAACAATACACCGCTTATTGGAATACAAACCGCCGGAGGGCTACAAGCGCAATAGTGAAAATCCCCTGGAATGCGATGTACTTATAATTGATGAAACCTCCATGGTAGATATAATACTCATGTATAACCTGTTGAAAGCAGTATCCAATGAAACCGTAGTCATTCTTGTGGGGGATGTGGATCAGCTGCCCTCGGTGGGTGCGGGAAATGTACTGCGGGATGTCATAGACTCGGGAATTGTCAGTGTGATACGTTTAACCAGGATTTTCAGGCAGGCTATGGGAAGTGCCATTATAACTAATGCCCACCGTATAAACAAGGGTGAGATGCCTAATCTGAAAGGCGGGCGCAACAGCGATTTCTTTTTCATCGAAGAAGAAGAGCCTTTAAAGGTTGCCGAAAGTATAAAGACTCTGTGCACCAAAAGGCTGCCCGAGTATTATAAAGTCGACCCAATCAGCGATATACAGGTTTTGTGCCCTATGCAGAGGGGTGAAGCAGGAGCACAAAATTTGAATGTCATGCTGCAGGAAGCTTTAAACCCGACCGATGTAACAGTAAAATACGGCGGAACTGTATACCGCTTGAATGATAAGGTAATGCAGGTTAAAAACAACTATGACAAAAACGTTTTTAACGGCGATATCGGAAGTATTGTAAAAATTGATATGGAGGATAAAACCCTGGTTATCAGATTCGACGGAAACGATGTGGATTACGATGCCACTGAGCTGGACGAAGTAGTGCTGGCTTATGCTACCACAGTACACAAGAGCCAGGGCAGTGAGTATAAAATAGTGGTTGCTCCTCTTACCATGCAGCATTATATGATGCTGCAGAGAAACTTGCTGTACACCTGTGTTACCAGAGCTAAAAAGGTTTTCGTGCTGGTTGGCTCAAAAAAGGCCATAGGTATATCAGTATCAAACAACAGTATCCAGAAGAGAAATACACTGCTGGCAAAAAGATTGGTTCAGCAGTGATTTATTGTTGGGCTTGAAAAAGCATCCTCTACCGATTTTTTGATAAGATTGTCAAGTGTGGACATATTTACATCTTCAAGCCTGTTTATGTACAAACACGATTTTCCGGCTTTGTATTTTCCTAAGGCTTCCAGTAATTTGTTGTATTGTACAAAACCATGTACAGTATAAAGAGTTATATTCTGTTTGCGGGGGGAGAAACCTATAATAAACCAGTCTCCTTCCCTTCCGCTTTCATATTTGTAATGATAGCTTCCAAATCCAACTATGGAATCATCCCACATTTTTGGATCCTGCCCGGTAGCCTTTTTCATCAGCTCCATAATTGTGAAGCAGTCCCGGCGTTTTTTTATATCAGTTATGCTATTTATAAAAGCATCCACATTCCGGTCGTTTTGAGTAGTTTTCATTTCTGCCGTAATTTCACCCCATAGCGATATATTGATAGTTATTACCTCAATATACTTCAGTCAAACATTTAATAAGGAATTACCCGAAATAGTACTAAGATTAAAATATTACCATCTCCGGATATTAAATATCAATGATAAAATAAAAATGCATAAAATTCATTTTTTATAATTCATGTTTTATAAATTTATTATGTGGTAAATAAGTAAGCGTGAAGCTTGCCGGACTCTGTGGAAATCCCGGCCTGCACAAAACAAAGCCGGTTTGTATTAAAAAAATGCTCTTTTGCTATACTGATTTTCTTTACTTTATTAA
>Ga0073934_10008478_pt1 | contig 13680 bp, 11 predicted proteins | sample LarsenN4metaG_FD_76834 | JGI IMG/M metagenome (GOLD analysis project Ga0073934, IMG submission 76834) | Hot spring sediment bacterial and archeal communities from British Columbia, Canada, to study Microbial Dark Matter (Phase II) - Larsen... ...
AGGCAAGATTTTTCCATCCCCGTTTACAAGTTGATAAGGAATCCCTCGGCTGATCAAATTCTTCTTGGCGAGCCTGCTCATGAAAAAGCTAGAATCCAGGCCTACAGGTCTACAGCCGGATCTCCACAATTTTGCTAACAGGTGTCCAGGCCCATGACCCAGCTCCAGGACAATGTCTCCAATGAGGAAAGGCAGAACAGCATTCACCCAGCTCTGCCACCTACCAAAAGAGACGACTGAAGACACCCAATCATAGGTCCAGGCGAAATGGTGATATAGAAGGTAGAAAAAGGCTTTCAACCCCCATGAAGTCAGGCGGTTCGGATACAGTTTCACTGCCCGATCCATGCATTGTTTAAAGGATGCTCACATCAACAATTGAAAACATCCTGGATATACACGGTACTCCAGCTCCTGGATGGATTCCGAAATGATCTCGCCGTCAGCATGGGCAGGCGTTGGAGATGAAGTCCTGACGTTCAACCAGGTTGTAGAAATCTCATGGATGGAAGGATGCTCCACATAACTGCCCTCCGCTGGTTTCATGGTTCGGGGCAGCAGGCGCAGGATTTCAATCCGTGTGGCCATGTAGCCATAAACAAAAGTGAGTTGCCCGTCAAAAGGGTCAGCATGCGGCGTCATGTAGAACAGACCGCCAGTGCGAGGGGAATTCCCAACAGTCACCAGGGTAGCCGGGCCAGAATACCTCCCGCCAGCCCATTCAAGGTCCATATTCCATTGTGGATTGTCCAATATCCCCATCAGGGTTGCTGTGAGATAACGGATATTCCCTTTCAGCCGCGTGAACCTCTGCTGGATTAACGTTATAAACGGTTCCAGACCAATCGCAGCATTATTAACAAAATACCTTTGATTCACCTGACATAAATCCATCGCACGCGATCTTCCGGCTGCGATAATTCTTGCTGCCTGATAAATATCCCGCGGCAGCTTCAGGTTGTCAACCAGGTCGTTGGCGGATCCCAAGGGGATAATACCCAGGGGCACGAGTGTTTGGTTTTCATCTGAGTCAACCATGCCGTTCACAACTTCATTGACACTGCCATCCCCACCGGCTGAGATAATGGGGGAATGACCATCTTTTACCGCGCGTGACGCCAGTTCAATCCCATGACCCGGGCTTTCGGTCATTTCCAATTCGTATTCGATCCCAGCCTGCTTGAGCGCGTCCTTCACGACTTCCAGCTTTTCTCTCGCCAGCCATCGACCTGCGTATGGATTGAAAATGACCTTGGCTGTCAAGGATCACCTCCTTAATAAAATGGATTTGATGGCTGTAAATTATATTGGTTATCGAAAGTACCTATGAAGCGATTGACGCTCAAAGTGGCATCCACGCCGCCGTGGACTGCGGCTTGATCAAACGGAGGCAATAATGTTCTTGCGCATCTGCTGAGGAAAATCTTGTTAGGTTACTGCCAGCTGACCGCAACCGGCTTGGATCTCTATCCCTCGCCTGATTCGAATCGTGCAGGGGATTCCGTGACGTTCCAGTTCATCTCGAAAATCCTTCGCTCGTTGATAAGTCGTAGCCTGCCCTGCATAGCCAGGTGTGGGATTAAGGGGAATGACGTTGACATGGCAAATTATACCTTTCAATAATCGAGCGAGCTGTCGAGCATATTCCGGCGTGTCGTTGACGTCATGAATGAGCGCCCATTCGAAGGTGATCCTCCTGTGGGTCATATTCACATAATCGCGGCAGGCTTCGAGGAGGATCTCCAGGGGATACTTGTTATTAATCGGGATCATCGATGAGCGAAGACTGTCCTCCGCAGCATGAAGTGAGACAGCAAGATTTACCTGCCTTCGCTCCTTCGCGAATCTTCGGATCATTGGAACCAGGCCGACCGTCGATATGGTGAACCGGCGCTCGCCGAGATTCATCCCCTCTGGATCGTTCAATCGATCGATCGCTTCCATGGTTGCATCATAATTGTGGAATGGTTCACCCATACCCATGAGCACAACATTCGTAACTATTTTGCCTACAGAGTTGAGCTGGCGAGCAAAGAATAACACCTGCTCGATGATCTCGCCGCTGGATAAATGCCGTTTAAATCCCATCTGCCCGGTCGCGCAGAAAACGCATCCCATTGCGCAACCGGACTGGGTGGAGATGCAAAGCGTGCGCCGATCCCGGTATTGCATCAAGACCGCTTCCACAGCCTGACGATCGGGAAGCAGGAATAATATCTTTGTCGTCTCACCGCTGGATGAGGAGATATTCTTTACTGGTTCAAGATGACTGAATGAATAGAACTCATCCAGGCGTTCTCGCAATGCCCTGGGGAGATTAGGGATGTCGGATGGTCTTCCGGCTAAATTCTTGTAGATTCCTTGCCAGAGCTGTCGAGCGCGGTAAGCTGGTTCGCCCCACTCGGTCAAAATTCTTTCGATCTCTTTGAAACTAAAGTCCAGAAAGAATGGTTTCGACTCTTTCAAGTTATTTCATCCAGCAAGCTTGCAAGATCGTTCGAGACAAAATCTGGAGAATAAGGACTGGCAGAAGCCTGTTCCATCGTTGTTACACCCGATAAGACTAAAGCAGTCGGGCAATTCACTGCGATCCCTCCAGCGATATCCGTCTCGATCCTGTCACCGACAACCAACGTCTCTTCTGGCTTTGTCCCGAGGCGCTCGAGCGCGATAAGAAACAGCTCCGGATATGGTTTTCCCATAATTCTGGGTTTAACTCCGGTGGCCGTATTTACGGCAGCCAGGATCGCCCCAGTACCCGGAATGGCACCATCGGGCGTTGGCAGAGTGGGATCCGGATTGGTTCCGATGAACTCGCAACCAGCGTTAATAAGTTTCGACGCAATCCGCAGGTCTTCATAAGTCATATTTCTGTCGAGACCTACGACCACTGCCTTGGGATTGCGTGTGCCATGAATGAAACCGAAGGAAGCAAGAGTCTTCACCAGGCCTGATTCGCCTATGATGAAGATTTCGTTTTCCCCTTTGTAACATCTCCTGAGATAGAGACCTGTAGCGATACCCGAAGTGACGACCTGTTGAGTGTGGATTTCTACCTCGAACGTCCGAAAAATTCTTACATATTCCATTACTGTTCGGGTCGCGTTATTCGTGGCAAAGACAGTCCTAAAACCAGATTGTGAGATTCTGGAAAATATCGCCGGGAGATCTCCGATTGGTTCCGTGCCACGCCAGAGTACTCCGTCCATATCCAGGATGAGAGCCTTTATTTCATGGTCTTCGTTGTCTTTCGTTAGAGCAGTCATCGAGAGTATTCTCAATCCTATGATACAACAGAAGAGAAAGGCCGGAAGGCTTACGCGCGCCATCCGGCCTGATTTTACCCGGGAAACCCTGGAATCAGGTTACTTTGCTTCCTTTTCCTGGGCTTCGAGAACCTGGTCCACCAGACCATAATCGACAGCAGCTTTTGCATCCATCCAAAAATCGCGCTCCGTATCTCGTTCGATAACTTCGAGCGGCTGACCCGTATGGTTAGCAAGTATTTCATTTAGATTGGTCCTCAACCGGAGAAATTCCTTCGCCTGAATCTCGATATCCGTGACCTGGCCCTGTGCCCCACCCAAAGGCTGGTGCAGATGAATCGTCGCATGGGGGAGCGCATAACGCTGGCCTTTAGTCCCGGCTGCTAAAAGAACAGTCCCAAAGGATGCTGTAACGCCAACAGCGACAGTGCTAATTGGGTTAGAAACCATCTGCATCGCATCGTAGATCGCCAGGCCTGCATAAACCTGTCCGCCGGGAGAATTGATATACATGTTAATCGGTGCTTCACGATCTTCCTGGTTGAGGAAGAGAAGCTGGGCAACTATTAGATTGGCAACCTGGTCCGTGATCGGCGTTCCAAGAAAAATCAGACGGTTCCTCAACAAGAGCGAATAGATATCAAATGCCCGCTCTCCTCGCCCGGTTGTCTCGATCACCATGGGGATCAGTGAATTGATGTCTTTTGAATTCATCCTCACCTTCCTTTTATATTCCTTCGTTATTATCAATAAACACAATTATCTCAATGGATCGTAAGAATCTTCATAGAGATTTATGAGAACAGAATTCAAGAATTCTCCTGTGAAACGGTCCCTACATTTTCTTCCTCGTCCAGTGCCGCCACATCTTCCTGGTTATCATCGGAATCTCCCCGCGCGATTTTTCGGAGGCGCTCGAGAGTACGATCCATGCGCATTTCTGTGTAAATATTGCCGATCAGATCGGTTATCCCTTGTTGGGAGAAAATTTTCCGACGGTCAGATTCTGCGATGAACTGAGTGAGATTGTTTATTGTCCTGTCGGCTTCTTCCTGGAGCTCCTCCTCTGAAACATCGATACCTTCCGTTTCGGCGATCTTGAACAGTACGAGCGCACGTTTGATGCGGGTCTCTGCAACTGGTCTTGCTTCAGCCCGCAACGCTTCGAGGTCAATTTCCCTTGCTTTTAAATAGGTATCCAGGTCCAATCCCTGTGATGTCAAACGCCTCTCCAGCTGATGGATCACCTCATCTGTTTCTTGCTCGACCATTTGTGGAGGATATTTGATCACCGATCTGGAGATGACCTCATCAAGCACTCTATCGTCATACTCTGAATCGTAAGCTTTTTCTGCTCTCTTCTCCAGTGTTTCACGAATATCCTTCCGGAGAGATTCCAGGTCCTGGTATTCACCTAACGTCTGGGCAAACTCATCATTCAATTCTGGTAGTGTGCGCGATTTCACATCCGTGATGAGCACGTTGAATTCTGCAGTCTCGCTGCGCAGGTTCTCGAATTCAAAATCCTCTGGAAACGTATAGATGATTGTTTTCCGGCTTCCAGCTGATGATCCAATCAACTCTCTCGAGAATCCTTCGAAGGGCCATTCGTCACGATTATCCTCACTTGCTCTGGCGATGATCGCCACATACGGACGTTCTTCGATTAGCACGGGGGCATCATCACCCAGCTCTGGATCGTATCTTTTTGCAGAGATCCGGAAATATAGTCGGTCGCCTTCTTCGGCTGGACGGTCGGAAGTTTCCTCAAATGCATGGCGTTGGCGGAGATTTTCCAGGACAGCGTCGATCTCTTCCTCTGTAACAGCTGGCTTATCATACGGTAAATGGATCGCGCGATAATCTCCAAGCTCGATTTCTGCGCGGAGGGGGACGATAAACTCCATCGTCAAAGGATTTAAATTGGATATATTTTCCAGTCTGCCAGGACCGTACGGTTTAATTTCAGCCTGATCGATGAGTCGTGGATACACATCATCGACTAGCAATTCGACTCCTTCCTCGATGAGTGCTTCTTCACCCACGTGGCGGACAATGACACTGTACGGCGCTTTGCCTGGACGGAACCCCGGAATTTTGATTCGCTTCGCAAGCTTGCGGGCTGCTCTTCTTTTCGCCTCTTCGAATTGATCCGGTTCGATCTCTACAGTCAGTTTTGCTTGATGGTCCACTATCTGTTGGCTGGCTATCTTCAACATTATCTTCCTTAATCCAAATATTAATTATTATCTGGGGTCACGCTTTGGTGGGGAAGGAGGGACTTGAACCCTCACGCCTTGCGGCACGTGATCCTAAGTCACGCCTGTCTGCCAGTTCCAGCACTTCCCCGTGGGGGATTATAAGCGGGGCATGGATGGGCGTCAATAACGATATAATCCATCATGGGTTTACAACAGAACCGAACAGCGTTAAACGCAGGAGGTCCATTTGGGCAGGATTGTCAAACTCGAGAACACTGGAAATTCAAGAAGAAATTTGACCGCCGCAATTGCATTGGCTGTTCGTCAATTGATGATTAGGCACGAAAGAGAGGATTCGACGGCTGATCTGGCAGCTTTCATTGCACTCGCGCTTGGAGAAGTCCATAAATCTGTTGAGGGAACTGTTACAGCCTGGGAGAACAAAGGTTACTGGATCAAAGCCGACCGGTACAGACTGGAATGGGAGTGGACTGAGACTTATGGAAAACGAATGCGAGAGGCTATCCAGGACGAAGATTGGGAAACTATCAATTTGATAACAGTGAGGATTGCTGAGAAACTGAGCAACATAAAAATACCGATCAAACATCGAATGGGCGAACCCTGGAAAGGTGCCCTTCAACGGCTGAAGCAGCTGGGACCGCCTGGTTAACCTGGGAATTTGCCTTCACGCACCGCAACCTCCTCCGCCTGGCGTCTCGATCCTGAGAATATCACCCGCTAGCAATTCGTAAGTGCCTTTTCCCTCCAAGGTGATTTCTCTTCCATCCCTGATCAATATATTTCTCCCGCACGAACCCGCGGTCCCGCCCGCGAGACCATAAGGGGGAAACTTACGGCGATCGCAAAGTAAAGTTACCTGGGCAGGTGAATTCAACTGGATTTCTCGAATGAGTCCATCCCCTCCCCTGTACCTCCCGTTTCCCCCGGAACCGCGGCGGATTTCGTAACGGACCACTTGCAAGGGATAAGCATATTCCAGGGCTTCGATTGGCGTGTTAAGTGTATTGGTCATGTTTGAATGCAGTCCTGAGGGACCATCTGAATTGGGACGCGCGCCGACCCCCCCACCGATTGTTTCGTAATACGTAAAGGGTAAATCAGACCTCGGATCCCGTCCACCGATGGTGACGTTGTTCATTGTCCCCTGGCTGGCTGCAGGAATTCTCTCCGGACAGGCTTGCGCGAGAGCTCCTAAAAGCACATCAACGATGCGTTGGGAGGTCTCGACATTCCCACCGGCAACCGCTGCAGGGGGCTTCGCAGCGACTACCGAACCTTGAGGGGCAATCAACTCAATCGGCGCCATGCACCCCGAATTATTCGGAACCTCCTGACCGAGGAGGCACCGAAATACATAAAATACTGCGGATTGGGTGATCGCAGAGACTGCATTAATCCCCCCTGGTTTCTGGGACGCAGAACCTGTAAAGTCGACAACTGCCTGATCGCCATGGATAGTGACGGCAACCTTGATTTCTACCGGATCTGGCTCTACACCGTCATCATCCAGTCTATCGGAGAATCTGTATATTCCATCGGGCAAATCCTTCAGAGATTTCCGCATCGCACGCTCTGTATAATCCAATAGAGCATCCATGTAATTCGAAACCTGGTCCATTCCATACAGTTCGACGATCTCTTTCAAACGGGCTTCGCCGCGTCTATTAGCGCCGATTTGCGCATGAAGATCCCCAGACCTTTCGATCGGTGTCCGGACGTTCGCAAGGATTAAATCCCAGACATCCTGGTTCAATTTTCCGGCAGAAAACAATTTCAACGGAGGGATTATCAAACCTTCCTGGAAGATCTCCGTTGCAACGGGCATAGAGCCTGGCGACACCCCCCCAACATCTGCATGATGAGCCCGACTGGCGACATAACCCATCAGGGAATACTCGGTCTGTTCCTGTCCGCCCGGTACATACACGGGTGAAACCAGGGTTATATCCGGCAAATGAGTGCCGCCGTGGAACGGGTCGTTTAGAATAATCATGTCCCCGGGTTTGATCCCGATCTTGTGAGAATCATCTGTCGATGCTGTTTCGGCAGAGAAGTGAAGGATCGCAGATTGAACGGATGTTGCCATAGATCCCAGATGTACAGGAATGTGAGCGGCCTGGGCTATCATTCTCCCCGATGGATCAAAAATAGCACAGGAAAAATCACGGCGCTCTTTGATATTCGGGGAATAGCTCGCCCGGCGAAGCACAACACCCATCTCTTCGGCGACTGATGCCAGAAGGTTCTTGAATACTTCCACACGAACCGGGTCTGCCGCATCTTTCGAAAATTTTTGTGTCATTTTCCGGTAGTTATTCTCAGGTTCCTATATTGATCGATTTCACAGATATCCCCGATCTCGAGTAATATTGTGGTGTCGGTCCGCGCCACGATCGCCGGACCTGCAAGTCGATCTCCTGGTTTCAAACGTTCCCCGAGGTAAACTGGGACAATCTGCGGACGATCAGATAAATAGACAGGTCTGCGATCGATCGGATCAGGGACAGCGCTGTTTTGAGGGGCGGGGAGGGGCACAGGGTCACGCATAGTTCTTCGCCCGAACACACGCAGGCGGACAGTTACGATTTCTATTGGGGACTCAGGACGGGAATACCCATAGCGGTCATTATGTGCCTGGTGAAATGCACTCTCATAATCCTGGGTGAAGGGGATGGTTATCTCATATGCCTGCCCGACGTAGCGGAGATCTATCATTCGGTGAATTTCTTGATCGGAAGCAGGGATACCTTCTTCATCTAAGTCCCTAACTCCGGATTCTTCCAACGATCGAAACACTTCCCTGATCGCCGAGGGATCGCACCCTCCTGGAAGCATAACAGTACGTGAATAATCTCGGATGACATCAGCGACTGCCATCCCAAAGCCGGAGAGGGTAGCGGCAAGAGGTGGAACCAGGATGCGTTTTATTCCCAGCCTGCGCGCCAGATTCGACGCATGGAGGCCGCCTGCACCCCCAAATGACACCAGGGTGTACCCTTCCGGATCGTGACCGCGCTCGACTGAGATGACCCGCAGCGCTCGTTCCATGTGTGAATTGACGACCTCTATGACTCCCAGAGCTATTGAGACTTCGTCCATCCCAAGAGTTTCACCAAGCTTTTGCAGCGCCAAGCGTGCCCTTTCTGGAAACAACTTCATCTTGCCACCTAAGAAATAATCCACCGGCAGCCTTCCCAGGACCACATTCGCATCTGTAACTGTGGGGTGGAGGGTTTTTAGCTCCCCTAGCCCATAGCAGGCTGGACCAGGAACAGCACCAGCGCTTTGAGGACCTACCCGGAGCGCTCCACCGGCATCAACGCTTGCGATCGAGCCGCCGCCGGCGCCGATCGTATGGATATCGATCATCGGAATATGGATTGGACAACCGCCGATCTCTGCCTCCGTCGTTATCTCCGGTTCATCATCTATAAGAGAGACATCCGTCGATGTACCTCCCATGTCAAAGGTGATAATCCGGACTCTGTCTCCAAGAGTCACGCCCGTTGATTCCGGGACAGGATTACTGAAGGCCTGGCTGGCAATGGATCTTGCGCCGACTATCCCTCCTGCTGGACCTGACATAATACAACGGACACCAGCCCGTGTTGCCTCAGCCAGGCTGATCTCGCCGCCGTTTGACTGCATAATCCTCATCCGGGCAGGAATTGTCATTCCAGATAAACCGGTCCACAACTTCTCCAAGTAGCGATCCATGATTGGAGAGACATAAGCATTTACTGTAGTGGTTGAGGTCCGTTCGTACTCCCTGAACTCGGGAAGGATTTCACTCGAACGTGAGATGAAATATCCTTTTGGCTCCAAGTTTTTGCTTATTTCAATCTCGTGGTCCGGATGGAGAAATGAGAACAACAGGCTGATCGCGACCGACTCGACTCCTTCCTGTTCCAGCTTCAGGAGAATGCCTTCTAAATCCCTGGATTCGAGTGGAGTCTGGACATGTCCGGTATAGTCAACGCGTTCGGAGACCTCGAACCTTAAATTCACCGGCACAAGCGGCGGCGCGGGATTGGCAAGGAGATCGTAGAGGTGAGGGCGATTCTGCCGACCGATTTCAAGGACGTCTCTGAACCCCCGGGTTGTTATCAAGGCTGTCCTGGCGCCTTTACGCTCAAGGAGCGCGTTGGTTGCGACCGTAGAACCATGGGTTATCTCCAGGGACGAAGGAGTGATTTGCCATTCATTTTCGATCATCTCCACGAGAGCATTGATGCCGTCCAGGACCGCAGTGGCCGGGTCTTCGGGAGTTGAGGCCAGCTTGTATGACAGTATTTTCCCGGCGTCTGGGATCACGGCGACGAAATCAGTAAAGGTTCCACCAATATCTACACCGATATTGACAACCGTACCGAGGTTTGAAGCCATAGGCATGTGTACGTGAGCCTGGAGAAAGTTAAAGAGAACGACCGGTGTTATTCTTTTTTCAAGATGTGGGTGACAATGGTGGCGCCGCTGCCACCAATATTCTGCGCCATGCCTATCCTTGCCTTCTCAACCTGATTCGAGCCAGCCTGCCCGCGCAGCTGCTGGACAACCTCAACAATCTGGTACACACCAGTCGCCCCAACCGGATGGCCGCGCGCTTTCAACCCACCCAGAGTTGCGATTGGCAGACGACCCGTGATCTGGATGTCGCCCTCCAGGCCAAGGCGGGGACCCTGGCCGCGTTCTGCAAACCCACAGGCCTCAAGGGAGAGGACAGACATGATCGAGAAGGCATCGTGCAACTCGAAGAAGTCGATCTCTTGAGGAGCTACGCCTGCCTGTGAATACGCTTTCCTTGCTGACGAATATGCAGCAGACAGCCAGGTGGGATCCTTTCTGTCATGGATAGCAAGTGTATCTGTGGCGGTCGCTGATGCTGCTATCGTTATTCTCGTTGAACTTCCGTTCGTGGACCTCGGATTGGCCTGTTCTGCCGGGACCAAAACTACAGCAGCTGCACCGTCGCCGATCGGTGAGGCATCCAGGAGATTGATCGGCTCGGCGATCATCCTCGCTTGAGCGTAGTCCTGCTCGGTTACCGGAAATGAAAGACGCGCATAGGGATTGGTGACTGCATTAGCATGGGCGATGATAGAAAAAGGGGCAAAGTCGGTATGCTGCCACCCATAATCGTGGAGGTAGCGCCGCATCACCAGTGCATTCAACGCAACGAAAGAAAGACCATGGGCGGTTTCATAATCAGCGTCGGCTGCAGTCGCGAGCGCCGCCGTCGTATCGGCAGGGCGCGAATCGGTCATCTTCTCCACGCCAACCACGAGAACGCATTCCATCTCACCGGATGCGACCGCGATCAATCCCGACCGGAACGCCGAACCCCCGGAGCTACAGGCTGTCTCGATCTTTAGAGCTTCAGCAGGTGTCAGACCGCACCAGTCTGTGATCAATACTCCCAAATTCTCCTGTTGATTGAGCGAACCCGAGAGCATATTGCCGACAAACAGTCCATCGATTGGTGTTCTCCCTGCGTCGGATAAAGCCCCCTGGATCGCTTCTCCTGCCAGGTCCTTGAGAGATTTATCCCAATGCTCGGAGACTTTTGTTTGACCAATTCCAAGTACAGCGACTTTGCGCATAGTTTAACTTTTCCATTTGAGTGGTTTGACTACTTCAAAACAAGTTGATCTCAACTGTACAGCTACAGCCTGTCACAAACTCTCAAGCTTACCAGATTCAGATCATTGCAACTCGATTTCGACCATCAGACCAGCGTGGTCTGACAGCCAGTATGCGCCGCTGGTGGAGGAATATGGCTGAGTAAAAATCTGCCTGCTGTCGATTATATTGATTCGATCGATTTCCCGGCCGGCGACGAAAATATAATCGATGCGTTCTTCATTCTCATCCTGACTGAAATATCCGGGCTGATCGATGCAGCACGTCTTGCCTTCATCACTCGGATGAACATGCCGGTAAGCATCGATCCAACTCGATGCGAGCAGGTTGATCTGCGGGGACGATTCCACTGCATTGAAGTCGCCGGCAATCAGAGAAATTGCTCCATCTATCTCCTTGACGAATTCATACAGGGAAGCAACCTGGCCCTGGTTAATATCCGAATCTCTACCGGTAAGATGGGTGCAGAAAACATGAATTTCTGCCCTGGGATGCCTGACGGTTGCGTGGAGAACCACTCGGTGCTCAAACCACCCGGGTTTCGGTTTGAGCTCGTTGTAGGATATGTCCTTTAGAGGGAATTTACTGAGAATTGCTTCGCCTTCAGAGAACAGAATCGCCCAGCGGTTACCATTTGCCGGAAGATACACGTAGTTCATCATTGTCTGCTCAGAGATCAAGTTAGACACACTGCCGGTGAAGACCGTCCAGGGAACTTCCTGCAGGCAGACGATATCTGGGAATAGCCGAAGGATCTCCTCGGTGATCAGGTCCACTCGGCTGCGGAGACCTTCGAACCGTGGGAAGCCGTGCAGCATATTGAAGCTTATAAAGCGTAAGTTATTGTCGATTTCTGGGTCCGGGTGGGAACAGGAAACTAAGCAGCTTTCTAAAGGACCGATCCGGCTCGCGCTCGCCGCCCAAAAGATGAGCACTGACAAGCATAAACCACTCAAGTATATCCACCAGCGTTTAATCATCCCGTCAGATTAAACCATAATTAATCGGTGGAGGAACTGTGAAATACACTGGCGCAATATGCAGCAGGGAAGGGGGCTTCATGCTTGCCAATAATCGAATTGAACTCAGGCCTCTGTTTACCTCCCAGAATAGTTATTTTCAGCCGCGAGCCTGTAATTTGCGATCCTGCAATCGGACAAAAAGGGTAGGGCGACGTTCTATTGACTTCTCGCCGAAATCATGTTATGCTTTTGATAAGTATTATTATCATAAACAATGTGATAGAGTGGAAACACACTGGCATGACTGAAGAACAGCTCATTTCGTCTGCAGAAAATCGCACCATCATCCAGGTAATCCAGGCGTACCTGACGAACATGGCCCTTTCACGCAGTGAAAATACCGCTCGCACATACCGGAACGGGCTGATTGTTTTCACCCAGGTGCTGCGGGAATACCACATCGACCCGGAAATCTCTTCGATTGATGTCTTGAAGGAAGATGCCATCCTCTGGTTTACAAGATGGCTAAAGACCTATTCCCCGACAACCGAACGGCTTTATCTCACAGCTGTCCATGGATTTTACGAATTCCTGGCTGCTGAAAACCTGGCTGAGATCAACCTTCCCCGCATCAAACTGCTGATCCGCCAGCGCGCCCGGCGTGTTGGCCAGCGACTGCCTCAATTTCCAAGAGACGAAATTGACGTAATTATAAGATATGCAATTAATCTTGCAGCATCGCCCTCGGGAAATGATTCAGTGCGATTGCGTGCGCTTCGCGATCGAGCTTTCTTGCTGACACTTGCGGACTCTGGTCTGCGCGTCCACGAAGCCTGCAACCTGCGCCGGGGAGACATCGACTGGAACGAGGGAAAGGCTGTCATTCTTGGCAAAGGCGATCAGCAGGCCATCGTCAGGTTTTCCACCCGAGCACTGAACGCGCTCAAAGAATACCTTGCGGCCCGCGGCAGCCTCGACGGAGCCATGGGCAGACCTCTCTCCTCCCTGCCCCTCTTCGCCAGGCACGATAAAGGTGCTGGAAAGAAAATCAAACCGATCACCACGACTACCGGGCGAAACATCGTTGCGGAACGAGTAACAGAAGCGTTGGGTCCGGGGGCAGCTGGGAAGATCACCCCCCACTCCTTCCGACATTATTTCGTCACGACGGCGCTGATAGGATCGGGGGGCAACTTGAAGCTGGCGCAGGAGCTCGCCAGGCACAAGAACATCAGCGTCACGCAGCGCTATGCGCATTTAACCGACCAGGAGCTGGACGAGGGATATGCTGAAATCTTCGAAAATTAATTGAGATCGCACTGGACAAGTTGAGAAATATTCGCTATAATATTGACAAGTTTGTTCTTCGAGGATCTCGTCTAAAAGGCAGATCTATAACAACTTAGATGACGTTGAAACGTCAAAAGGCCGATGTCAGAAGGTATCGGTCAATTGGCGTCTCTCTGCACCTTAACAACTGAAGAGTGATAGGAAGGGATCCGCGGAGGGGGTGTGCGAGAAAGGCAGGCATCGTGAGATGTCTGGGAAGAAGTTTTGCGGAGAGTTTGATCCTGGCTCAGGATGAAC
>Ga0073934_10008479_pt1 | contig 13679 bp, 7 predicted proteins | sample LarsenN4metaG_FD_76834 | JGI IMG/M metagenome (GOLD analysis project Ga0073934, IMG submission 76834) | Hot spring sediment bacterial and archeal communities from British Columbia, Canada, to study Microbial Dark Matter (Phase II) - Larsen... ...
ACCGGCGAAGCCTCCCTCAGTGCGCTGGTGGCTCGCACCGGATGGCCGCCCGAGGAAGTCCTCCGCGTCGCCCAGGCGCTTGAGCATGGGACACGGCTGCGCGTCCTGGGCGAGCCGCCGATTGCGCTGGTCCACCCCGGACACTTTTCAGAGCTAACGAAGAGAGTTATGGACTCCCTTGGAGAGTTTCATGCTGCAAATCCACTCCTCGGTGGAATGGCCAAGGAAGAACTGCGCGCGCGCTTGGCGGTTCGAGTCGCGGGCGAACTACGTCTCCCGTCGGCAACGCTTTTCTTGGCGCTGCTTCAGGATTTGACGACGCAAGGCAAAGTCGCGGTTCAAGGTGAAACAGTACGCCTGGCCGGCCGGGAGGTTCAGCTCACCCCCGAGGAAGCTGCGGCCAAAGTCCAGATCACTCGCGCTTTCGAGAGGGCCGGCCTCTCCGTGCCCAGCACCAAGGAGGTGCTCGGCGGGTTGCCCGTCGACCGCGCGCGCGCGGAGAAGATCCTGCGGATTTTGCTCAAAGAGGGAACACTCATCAGAGTCGCAGAGGATCTGATCTTCCACACTTCCGCACTCACCCACCTGCGCGCCATCGTGGCCGGTCGCAAGCAGCAGAGCAATCGCCTCAATGTTGCGGTGTTCAAAGAACTGACGGGCTTGACCCGGAAGTACGCCATTCCATTGCTCGAGTATCTTGACCGGGAACGCGTCACGCGACGCGAGGGAGATGAGCGAATCATTCTCTAACGGGTTATTGGAAGCCGCCGTCGGAAGCTCGGGGTTCAGCACGTTCAGGCCCACTTAGGCCCGTGTAGAGGCCGCCATGAAGGGCTTGAGCATCGCGTCGACACGCGCGACGGGCAAACCCACGACATTGAAATAGCAGCCTTCAACGCGGGTCACGAATTTGGATGCCAAGCCCTGGATGCCATACGCGCCCGCCTTGTCTAAAGGCTCGCCGCTGGCGATGTAGGCCGTGATTTCATCCGCCTCCAGGCTGCGAAACGTCACGAGCGTGGTTTCGTGCTCGACGGCCACAACTTCGCCGGGCGAACGTATGAGGCACACTCCGGTGATGACGCGGTGTCTCGCGCCGGAGAGCGTTTGCAGCATGCGGGTGGCATCTTCCGCGTCCACAGGCTTTCCCAGGATCTCCTGGTCGGCAACGACAACCGTGTCCGCGCCCAGCACCAGGCTTCCCTCCGGCGCCCCTGCCGCGACCGCCCGCGCCTTGTCGAACGCCGCCCGGCGGGCGAAGTCTTCCGGGGCCTCGCTGGGCAGAATGGTTTCATCCAGGCCGCTCGCGCGAACCTCGAACTGAAAGCCCGCGCACGCGAGGAGTTCTCTACGGCGGGGCGAAGCGGAGGCAAGAATCAGGTGCATCAGGTTTGAGATTATATGGACGTTTCGCTATGCCTCACAAGCGTACCGGGTGATGGGCGGGTGTGCTAAACTCGATGGTCTTTGCGGACCTGAAAAGGGGAGACGCGAGTTGGAAGAGATCAGCAAGATCCTGCCTGCGGCATTCAAAAAACAACTCCATCGCGGGGAGGCGCCACTGGTGGAGTTGCTGCTGCCGCTGTGGCCGCGGGTGGTGGGCAAAGCGATCGCCCGGCAGTGCCGGCCAGTTTCCTTTGCCCTCGGAACGCTGACCGTGGCCACTTCCTGCCCGACGTGGGCCGCGCAACTTCGCGGTCTGGGTGAGGAGATGCGCGCGGAGATTAACCGGTTTCTGGGGAGCGACCTGGTCAAGAAGCTGCGGATCCGACAAGACCTGACGGTCGCGTGTGCGGCTCCCGCGATCAGCGATCAAATGCCCGAGCCAGGCGATCCCGCAAGCGCGGAATGGCCGGATGAGGCCGGTCGGCTTGAGCCGGAACTCGCCCGGACTCTCCGGCGCTCCTATGCGAAGTACTTCGCGCGCGGCCGCCGGAAGGTGCATTGATGGCGCTGACCGAGAAGGACGTCAAATACGTCGCGGACCTGGCGCACCTCGAACTGACCGAAGAAGAGGTGAAGAAGTTCCTCCCCCAGCTCGACTCGATCCTCGAGTACATGCAGAAACTCAACGAACTTGATACGACCAACGTCGAGCCCATGGCGCAGGTCACCTACCCGGCGGCGGAGAACCCCGCCCTGCGGTCCGACGCCCCGCGCAGGACCTTCGCGCAAGCTGAAGCCTTGTCGAATGCGCCCGAGCCTGGAGCGGATTGTTTCAAGGTGCCGCAAGTCATTGAGAAGGATTGAGCGATCGGGCCATTGAGTCGTTTTGCGTTCCGGAGCGCACGGTCTCTCGATGACCCGATGACGGAATGAGGCAATCGCCCGATGCTGTCATGGATCTGACAACCCTGGCCATCCTGGAAATTCGAGACTTGCTCGAGCGTAAGCAAGTCAGCACCGAGGAGATGGTCCGCGCGCATCTGGGCCGAATTGAGAGCCAAGACAAAGAGGTCCGCGCTTTCCTTTCGCTTTCTCCCGAGCGCGCGTTGGCGCAAGCGCGGAGAATCGATCAGGAGATCGCAGCGGGCGAGAATCTACCGCCACTCGCGGGCGTGCCCACTGCCGTCAAGGACGTTATCCTCACGAAGGGCAATCCAACGACCTGCGCGTCGAGGATTCTGGAGAATTACACCGCCCCTTACGACGCCACAGCGGTCGAGCGACTAGAGGCAGCGGGCGCCTGCGTGCTTGGCAAGACCAACTGCGATGAGTTCGCCATGGGCTCCTCGACCGAGAATTCGGGCTTCTTCACTACCCACAACCCCGTTGATTTGACGCGCGTCCCCGGAGGTTCGAGTGGCGGTTCGGGCGCCGCGGTCGCAGCCCACATGGCGACCGTCGCGCTGGGCTCGGATACGGGCGGCTCGATTCGCCAACCCGCGGCGTTCTGCGGCATCGTGGGCATGATGGGGACTTACGGGCGTGTGTCGCGCTTCGGCTTGGTGGCGTTTGCCTCTTCGCTCGATCATATCGGGCCTTTCGGCCGCACGGTCCGCGACGTGGCCTTGGTGCTGCGGACTATCGCCGGCCGCGATCCGATGGATTCCACTTCCGCGGACGTTCCGGTCCCGGACTACGAAGCGCTTCTCGAGCAGGACGTGCGCGGGCTCAAGGTGGGCGTCCCGAAAGAATACTTTAGGGGCCTCAATGCCGAAATCGGCGACAACATTCAAAAAGCCATCGACCTGTTTTCCAAGCTGGGCTGTCAAATCGAGACGATCAATCTCCCGCACACCGATTACGCCATCGCCTGCTACTACATCATCTGCACGGCGGAAGCGAGTTCGAACCTGGCGCGCTACGATGGCGTGCGGTACGGATTTCGCACGCCCGAGTATTCTGATCTGCGCGACATGTACCGCAAAACGCGCGACCGAGGCTTCGGTGCGGAAGTGAAGCGCCGCATCATGCTCGGAACTCACGTCTTGAGTTCCGGCTACTATGATGCCTATTACCTGAAGGCCCAGAAGGTGCGCACGCTCATTGCGCGCGATTTTGTGGAAGCCTTTGACGATGTGGACGTGATCGTGGTCCCTACCTCACCTATCCCGCCCTTCAAGCTCGGCGAACGCGTGGACGATCCTCTCCAGATGTACCTCGCCGACATCTACACCGTCACCGCCAGCCTTGCCGGGATTCCCGGCATCTCCGTCCCCTGTGGCAAGATGCGCAGCGAGCCACATCTTCCTGTCGGAATGCAAATCTTTGCCAAGCATTTTGACGAAGCTCGCCTGCTCCAGGCCGCCCACGCCTTCGAAAAAGCCGGTGGATTTGAAATCGCCTAGGTTGTCAATCCCGTTTCTTGTTAGGTCTTGAAGAGGGAATCGAACTTCTTCTTAGCCTCGTCGGCTTTGGTGGCGGGGCTTTGGCCGCGGGCAAGCAAAGTGGGATTCGGCGAGTAGTAATCGCAGAGGTTAGCGGCTTCCTTATCGCGGACCCACTCAGCCTGGGGTTCCGCGCACTGGTTGTTCTTGGAGCGGTCGTAGAACTGGCAGTTACGGCAGGCGTGGAGGTCAGCGTCGCACTTGGGGCAGGTGTCACGCCTTCCGACACGGCTGCCGGTAGGGTATTCGATTCGTTCGCCGCACTTCCAACAATTGAATTGCATAAGGACAGTGACGAGTGAAGAGTGAAGAGTGAAGAGTGACAAGCAAAAACAAGTTGCCTCGTCACTGGTTGCTCGTCACTGAGAACTGTCGCTATGTTCTTGCCTCGTCCTCGTCCGCAAGGTCGGAGGCCACGCCGGGCGCGGAAGCTCCGGGCAACGCGGCTTCCGCGGGCATCTCCTCGACCGGCACGGCTTCTTCCGGCGGCGGCAGCTCGACTTCGGTGAGCAACTTGAAGTTGCGATAGCGCTCGAGGCCCGTGCCGGCCGGGATCAGCCGGCCCATGATGACGTTCTCCTTCAGGCCGCGCAGGTGATCGACCGAGCCGCGGATCGCCGCCTCGGTGAGCACTCGGGTCGTCTCCTGGAACGACGCGGCGGAGATGAACGAGTCCGTCGAGAGCGATGCCTTGGTGATGCCGAGCAACAACGGACGGCCAATGGAAGGCTTGCCGCCGCGGCTGGTAGCGCGATCATTCTCATCGCGGAACCGGAACTTATCGATCTGCTCCTCGAGCAGGAAGTCAGTGTCGCCGACCTCTTCCACCTTCACCCAACGCATCATCTGGCGGACGATCACTTCGATGTGCTTGTCGTTAATGTTGACGCCCTGCAGGCGGTAAACTTCCTGGATCTCGTCCACCAGGTACTTCTGCAGTTCCTTTTCCCCCAGCACGGCGAGGATGTCGTGCGGGTTGCGGGGGCCATCCATGAGCGGCTCGCCGGCTTTCACCCGTTCACCTTCCTGAACCGAGATGTGGACGCCGCGTGGTAGCAGGTATTCCTTCTCTTCGCCCTGGTCGGGGACCACCACGATCTTACGCTGACCCTTGGTAGTGTCGCCGTAGCGGATCACACCGTCGATTTCGGTGATGACGGCCGGCTCGTGCGGCTTACGCGCCTCGAACAGCTCGACGACGCGCGGCAGACCGCCGGTGATGTCCTTAGTCTTGGTAGTCTCGCGCGGAATCTTGGCCAGCACGTCGCCCGCGCTGACGGAGTCACCTTCACGCACCATCAGGTGGGCGCGCGAAGGCATCAGGTATTTCCGGGTGCCCTTCGTCCGGCCTTCCTCGTCGCGCACGACGATCATCGGCTGGTACTTCTCGTCCTGAGCTTCCGTCACTACCCACTGCGACAGGCCGGTGACCTCGTCCACCGACTCATGAAGGGTCACACCGACCTCAAGATCCTTGAACTGCACGTTGCCAGCCACTTCGGTGAGGATCGAGAACGTGTACGGATCCCACTCGACGATGACGTTGTTCATCTTGACGGGCGAGCCGTCGGCGATCTTGATTTTGGCGCCATACACGACCGAGTGGCGCTCGCGCTCGCGCCCCTTCTCATCCACGATCACCACCGCGCCGTTGCGATTCATCACCACGAAGTGCCCGTCACGGTTGGTAACCGTCTGAAGGTTTTGGAACTTCAGGAAGCCGTTCGAGCGCGCTTCCAAGGTCGATTGTTCGGTGATGCGGCTGGCCGTGCCCCCAATGTGGAACGTTCGCATGGTGAGCTGGGTACCCGGTTCGCCGATGGATTGGGCGGCAATAACGCCAACCGCCTCGCCGATGTCCACCATGCGGCCGGTGGCCAGGTTGCGCCCGTAGCAGCGCACGCACACTCCGCGGCGCGATTCGCAGGTGAGCACGGAACGGATCTTCACCCGCTCAATGCCCGCCGCCTGGATGGAGGCGGCGAGGTCTTCGTTAATCTCCTGGTTCAAGTCCACGATGACGCTCCCCTCGTAATCTTTGATCTGTTCGAGGGAGACGCGGCCGACAATGCGGTCGCGGAGGGGTTCGACGACCTCGCCGGCTTCCACGATGGGCTCGACGTAGATGCCGTCCAGCGTGCCGCAATCGATCTCGGACACGATCACGTCCTGAGCGACGTCGACCAGCCGCCGCGTGAGGTAGCCGGAGTCAGCCGTCTTGAGCGCCGTGTCCGCCAGACCCTTGCGCGCGCCGTGCGTGGAGATGAAATATTGCAGCACGTTCAGCCCTTCGCGGAAGTTGGCGGTGATCGGCGTCTCGATGATTTCTCCCGAGGGCTTGGCCATCAGGCCCCGCATCCCGGAGAGCTGACGGATCTGCTGCTTCGACCCGCGGGCCCCCGAGTCGGCCATGATGTAAATCGGGTTAAGCGAGCCGGCCTGGTCCTGGGTCTCCATGGCCTGAAACATCTCGTCCGCCACGCGGTCGGTGACGTTGGACCAGATGGCGATCACCTTGTTATAGCGCTCGCCATGAGTGATGGCGCCGTCCTGATACTGCTTTTCAACCTCGATGACTTCCTTCTCGGCTTGGTCCACGAGCGTCACCTTGTTGAGCGGCACGATGAGGTCATCGATGCCGATGGAAATCCCCGCCCGCGTCGCGTAGAGGAAGCCGAGGGCCTTCACCTGATCGAGCATCTGCACGGTGGTCTCGAGGCCAAACCGCAGGTAGCAATAGTTGACCAGCGCGCCCAGCCCTTTCTTCCGCAACAGACCGTTGACGAAGGGCATTTCCTTCGGCAAGTGATCGTTGAAGATCACGCGGCCGACCGTGGTGTTGATGAACTGGTTCTTGACGGTGATGGGCTCGGTGTGGAGAACGTCTTGATCGTCGTAGGCGGTCGTCAGATCGACGACGCGGCCCGTGTAGCGGAGCCGGATGGGCGTGAGCGTCGCCACTTCGCCCGCTTCCAGCGCCAACTGGACGTCGTCGACATTGGCAAAGGCACGGCCCTCGCCCTTCGTTCCGCGCTTCTCCTTGGTCAGGTAGTAGACGCCCAGCACGATGTCCTGGCTGGGGATGGCCAGCGGCTGGCCATTGGCCGGCGAGAGAATGTTGCGTGAAGAAAGCATCAAGACCGAGGCTTCGATCTGGGCCTCGGGCGAGAGCGGAATGTGCACGGCCATCTGGTCGCCGTCAAAGTCGGCGTTAAACGCCGTGCAGACCAGCGGGTGGATCTTGATCGCCTTGCCTTCGACGAGCACCGGCTCGAACGCCTGGATGCCCAGCCGGTGCAACGTGGGGGCGCGGTTGAGGAGCACCGGATGGTCCTTGATGGCTTCCTCGAGGATGTCCCAGACTACCGGTTCCTGCCGCTCGACCATTTCCTTGGCGGCCTTGATGGTGGTGCAATGGCCCGCTTGCTCCAGACGGTGATAGATAAACGGTTTGAAGAGCTCGAGCGCCATCTTCTTGGGCAGCCCGCATTGATGCAGCTTCAATTCGGGTCCCACGACAATCACCGAACGTCCGGAGTAGTCGACGCGTTTGCCGAGTAGGTTCTGGCGGAAGCGCCCTTGCTTGCCCTTGAGCGTGTCGGAGAGCGACTTGAGCGGCCGGTTGTTGGCGCCGCGCAGGACGCGCCCCCGACGGCCGTTATCGAAGAGGGCGTCCACCGCTTCCTGCAGCATGCGCTTTTCGTTGCGCACGATGACATCCGGCGCGTGGAGTTCCATGAGCTTTTTGAGGCGGTTGTTGCGATTGATGACCCGCCGATAGAGGTCATTCAGATCGGAAGTCGCGAACCGTCCGCCATCCAGCGGCACGAGCGGCCGCAGTTCCGGAGGAATCACCGGCAGGACATCGAGGATCATCCACTCCGGCTTGTTGCCCGACTTGCGGAAAGCCTCAAGGACCTTCAGGCGCTTGGCGTACTTCACGCGCTTCTGCTGCGACGGGTCGGACTTCATCTTCTCGCGGAGCTCTTCCGCCAGCGCGTCGACATCGACCCGCTTGAGAAGCTCCTTGATGGCCTCCGCGCCCATCCCCGCGCGAAATCGGCCGGGGAACTCCTGCATGAGCTGGCGGTAGCGGTCTTCGGTCAGGAGGTCTTTCTCCTTGACGGGCGCCTCGCCCGGATCCACCACGACAAAGCTCTCGAAGTAGAGGATGCGCTCGAGGTCGCGGAGCGAGATGTCGAGCATGTGGCCGATGCGGCTGGGGAGTCCTTTGAAGAACCAGACGTGCGAGCAAGGCGAGGCCAATTCGATGTGGCCGAGGCGCTCCCGCCGGACCTTGGAGAGCGTGACCTCCACGCCGCACTTGTCGCAGATCACGCCGCGGTGCTTCATGCGTTTGTACTTGCCGCACAAACACTCCCAATCGGTGACGGGGCCGAAAATTCTGGCGCAGAACAGGCCGTCCCGCTCCGGCTTGAAGGTACGGTAGTTGATGGTTTCCGGTTTGGTCACTTCGCCGTGCGACCAGGAACGGATCTTCTCCGGCGAAGCCAGGCTGATGCGAATGGCGTCAAACTCGCCGATCAAACTGACGCGATCATAAGGGCTGCTGCGAAACAATTTGCTCCTCCTTGCGTGGAGAAAGAAATTCGTGGCTGCCACGCCGCGCGCCGGCACCGCTTCAGGCGAATGGCCGACGCCCCAGCCGACGCTTACAGCTCGGCGTTGACCGGCGCGAGCTGTTCCTTCGGCTTCTTGATCAATTCCACGTCCAGGCAGAGGCTTTGGAGTTCGCGGACCAGCACGTTAAACGATTCCGGGACTCCCGGCTCGATGGCCGCCTCACCTTTGACGATCGCCTCGTATATTTTGGCGCGCCCGTACACATCGTCGGATTTCGCGGTCAAGAGTTCCTGCAGGATGTAGGCGGCGCCATAGGCCTCCAGGGCCCAGACTTCCATTTCGCCGAACCGCTGTCCACCGAACTGCGCCTTGCCGCCCAGCGGCTGTTGCGTAATCAACGAGTACGGGCCGATGGAACGCGCGTGGATCTTGTCGTCGACCAGGTGGGAGAGCTTCAACATGTAGATGTAACCGACCGTCACCGGCTGCTCAAAGGCCTCGCCCGTCACGCCGTCAAAGAGCTGCACCTTGCCCGAGCTCGGCAAGCCGGCGCGCTCGAGAAACTCCTTGATTTCCCTCTCGGACGCGCCGTCGAACACCGGAGTCGAGAACGCCAGCCCTTCCTGGAGGGACCGGGAATGCTCGAGCAGTTGCTCATCGTCCATCGCGTCGAGGGCCCGGCCCAGCGGACGATTCTTGTACAGGGCCTTCAGTTCCTTGCGGAGCAACTCGGCGCGGTTCTCAACGGACAAGAGTTGGCGGATCTTGTTGCCCAATTCATGAGCCGCCCAGCCGAGGTGCGTTTCGAGAATTTGGCCGACGTTCATGCGCGACGGGACACCCAACGGGTTGAGCACGATCTCCACCGGGGTGCCGTCGGGCATGTAGGGCATGTCCTCTTCCGGCAGGATGCGGGCGATCACGCCCTTGTTGCCGTGTCGGCCGGCCATCTTGTCGCCCACCGAGAGCTTACGCTTCATGGCGATGTAGACCTTGACCAGCTTGATGACGCCGGGCGGCAACTCGTCACCCTTCTTGAGCTTCTGAATCTTCTCCTCGGTTATCTTGCGGAGGATGTCAATCTGCCGTGAGGTCATTTCCTCGATCTCATCGATGCGCTCGATGAGGGTGGGATCCTTCTTGGCGATGCGAATGCGCTTCAAGTTGCGCGTGGAGATGCGGGCGAGGACGTCGGCGTTGAGCTCCGTGCCTTTGGTGAGCAGGCGCTTGTTGGTCTTTTCGTCGTGCAAGTCGGCCTGCAGGACCTCCCCGGCGAGCAAAGCGCACAGGCGCTTCAACCGCTCGTCGTTGAGAATGCGGATTTCGTCGCTGAGGTTCTTCTCCAGCCGGGCCACCTGAGCAGCCTCGATGGATTTGGCCCGCTCATCTTTTTCCGCGCCCTTGCGGGAGAAGATCTTCACGTCGACCACAATACCCTCGATGCCCGGCGGGCACGTGAGCGAGGCGTCGCGGACGTCGCCAGCTTTTTCTCCGAAGATTGCGCGCAGCAGCTTCTCTTCCGGCGTGAGCTGCGTTTCGCCTTTGGGCGTCACTTTGCCCACCAGGATATCTCCCGGCTTCACCGAGGCGCCGATGCGCACGATGCCGCTCTCGTCGAGGTCCTTGAGGAGCGACTCGGAGACGTTGGGAATGTCGCGCGTGACCTCTTCCGGTCCCAGCTTGGTGTCGCGCGCTTCGATCTCGAACTCTTCGATGTGAATCGAGGTGTAGGAGTCTTCCTTGACCAGCTTCTCGCTGACCAGGATGGCGTCCTCGAAGTTGTACCCGCGCCAAGGCATAAAGGCGACGAGAACGTTTCGGCCGAGCGCCAGCTCGCCTCGATCCGTGCACGGTCCGTCGGCGAGAACCTGTCCCGCCGCGACGCGCTGCCCCTTGTGGACCACAGGTTTCTGGTTGATGCAGGTGTTCTGGTTGGAGCGCCGGAACTTGGTGAGTTGATAGATGTCCGCGCCGACCTCGCGGGAGAGTTGGCCACTGTGCCCGTCCCCTTCCACGCGCACAATGATCCGCTCGCTGTCGACGCTGTCCACAATGCCGTTGCGCCGGCAAATGACCGTGGCTCCGGAGTCGCGCGCCGTAACCTCCTCCATGCCCGTGCCGACCAGCGGCGCCTGGGCGCGGAGCAGCGGGACCGACTGGCGCTGCATGTTCGAACCCATCAGCGCGCGATTCGCGTCGTCGTTCTCCAGGAAGGGAATCAAGGACGCCGCCACGCTAACGAGCTGCTTGGGACTGACGTCGATGTAATCGATTTCGTCGCGGCGTTTGAGGACGAAGTTGCCCGCCTGGCGCGCGTTGACCAGTTCGTGGGTAATGCGTCCCTTGTCGTCCACCTCGACGTTGGCCTGGGCAATGATGTGCTGATCCTCCTCCCAGGCGGAGAGGTAGAACGAAAAAGGCTCATACTCGACCAGCTTCTTCTTCTCCCGCAACTCTTCGTTGGCCTTTTCCACTTCCCCCAGGTCTACGTGCTGTCCAACTTTCCAATGGCTGTCCCCGCCGTTGGTGATGGTGACATAGTCGACAATGCGGCCGCCGCGCACCTTGCGGTAGGGGCTCTCAATGAACCCGTATTCGTTGATGCGCGCATAGCAGGAGAGCGAGGAGATCAACCCGATGTTCGGCCCTTCCGGTGTCTCGATGGGGCAAATGCGCCCGTAGTGCGTCGGGTGGACGTCGCGCACCTCGAATCCCGCCCGCTCCCGCGAAAGGCCGCCCGGACCGAGGGCCGACAGACGCCGCTTGTGGGTGATTTCTGAAAGCGGATTCGTCTGATCCATGAACTGCGAAAGTTGCGAAGATCCGAAGAACTCGCGGATGGCGGCCATGACGGGTTTGGCGTTGATCAGGTCGTGGGGCATGGCTGTGGACATTTCCTGATAAACGGACATTCGCTCCTTGATGGCGCGCTCCATGCGGACCAGACCGATGCGAAACTGGTTCTCGAGCAGCTCGCCGACCGCGCGGACACGCCGGTTCCCCAAGTGATCAATGTCGTCGGCCGCGTAGCCGGCGGGGTTTTTCTTCAGTCTCAGCAGGTAAAGGATGGAAGCGTAGAAATCTTCCGGTTCGAGCGTTCGCTTGTCGAGCGGCAGTTGCGCCACCGCACCTTCGGCGTGGTCCGTCGCCATGGTCCCTTCGCAGCCGCGCACGACCTCCGAACAGGTGTTGCCCTCGCGCTTGCCGACAAACATCTTTTCCTGCTCGACGACCAGGTAGAAGTTCGCGGCGGGCAGGTTCCTGGCGTCTTCCAGCTCGAACTCCGTGGCCCGCTCTTCGATCCGGGTCCGGAGCTTGGTGTAGTAACCGAGTTTGATGTTGAACTTCAGCCGGCCCACCCGCGAGAAGTCATACTTGCGCGCGTCGAAGAACATGCCATTGAAGAGCGCCGTGGCCGTGTCGAGAGTTGGCGGGTCGCCGGGGCGCATTTTCCGGTACATTTCGATCAGCGCTTCGTGCGGCGTTTTCAAGGTGTCGCGTTTCAACGTTTGGCTGATCACGGGTCCGGCATCATCGCGCTCCGGAAAGAAGATCCGGATTTCGTGAATGTTCGAATCCTGGATGGAATTCAGGATACTCGGGGTCAGCTCGTTGTTGGCCTCGAGCAGGACTTCCCCGGTTGTCGTGTCGATGATATCGGTGGCGCTGTACGCGCCTTCCAGATCGTGGGCGGCAACCTCAACCTGGGCGACCTTGGCTTTCTGGATCTCCTTGAGCAGGGCGGCAGTGATCTTCCTTCCCGCGGGCACGATGGTTTCATGCGAGCGGGGGTGCTCGATGGCTTTGGACAGCTTGCAGCCAGCCAGGCCCTCGGATACATCCCAGTAGAGCTTCCGATCCTTGAGCGAGATAGTCTCTACTTGGTAGAAAGCTTTCAGGGTGTCCGCGTTGGTCTTGAGGCCCAGGGCGCGCAGGAAAATCGTCCCCAGGAACTTCCGCTTGCGGTCGATGCGGACGTAGAGGACATTCTTGGTATCGTACTCGAACTCCACCCACGAGCCGCGATAGGGGATGATCTTGCCCAGGAAGTAAGTCCTCTGAGGATTGGTCTCGAAGAAGACCCCCGGCGAGCGGTGCAGCTGGCTGACGATGACGCGCTCCGTGCCGTTGATGATGAACGTCCCATTCTCGGTCATCAACGGGATTTCGCCGAAGTAGACTTCCTGCTCCTTGATGTCGCGGATGGTCTTTTGGCCGGTATCAGAGTCCTTCTCGTAGATGGTCAGGCGGATCGTGACCTTCAGCGGCGCCGCGAAGGTCATGCCGCGCTCCTGGCACTCGGTCACGTCGTATTTCAACTGCAGGGCGACGGGATCACCGCACTTGTTGCAGAAGGTCACGACGTTTTTGTTGAACCGGCCGCACTTGGTGCACAGGACGTCGCCGACCTTGAACGGGTCGGTAATGACCGTGTTGCCGCAGAATCTGCAGGTGCTGCGCCGGTGGTGCAGTCCGCGCAGGCTGCCGCATTTGCATTCCCAGTTGCCGATCGAGTAGTCGACGAAGTCGAGTTGCGAAATTCCCCGGAAGTCCGTGATCGGAAAAACGGAATTGAAGACCGATTGCAGCCCGACGTCTTCGCGCTCTGCGGGCAACAGATCCATCTGCAGGAAGCGCTCGTAAGACCGCTTCTGTACTTCAATCAGGTTGGGAATCTTGATGACGGTTGGGATTTTGGAAAAGTTGATGCGCTGGCGTGCAGCGCCGTTCCCGCCGTTAGGCATTCCTTGTGCTCCTTGCCGGAGATTTGAGATCTCTTGGAGGTGGTGGCGACACCAAAGCCTTAGTCAAATAGATGCATACTTCGGCCGTGGGGGTGCACTGCCTAGTCGTCCACGGCCCAGCCGCTCACGGGTTGGTCGGTACCTCTTGCGCCGGCACGCCTCCTTTTCCTCCGCTAGCGAAGAGAGCGCGCCGCCGGACTTCCCCGCGGAAGTCCGGCTCGGAAAGGGAGACTACTTCACTTCGACGGTGGCGCCTGCTTCCGTGAACTTCTTCTTGATGTTCTCGGCTTCTTCCTTGTTCACGCCTTCCTTGATGGGCTTGGGAGCGCCGTCCACCAAGTCCTTGGCCTCCTTGAGGCCCAGACTGGTGACCTCGCGGACCGCCTTGATGACGTTGATCTTGTTCGCTCCCACGGCGGTGAGCACGACGGTGAACTCCGTCTGCTCCTCAGCCGCGGCAGCGCCGGCGGCCGGACCCGCCCCCGCGGCCGCACCCGCCACCACCACCGGAGCGGCGGCG
>Ga0073934_10008480_pt1 | contig 13678 bp, 12 predicted proteins | sample LarsenN4metaG_FD_76834 | JGI IMG/M metagenome (GOLD analysis project Ga0073934, IMG submission 76834) | Hot spring sediment bacterial and archeal communities from British Columbia, Canada, to study Microbial Dark Matter (Phase II) - Larsen... ...
TTCCCAACGGCGCCGTGGATTCCCAGCTTGCAGAACTTGCGGAGCGCCGCCGCGACCCGCACTCTCTTGTCGATGAGTTGATCGCCAAGTTCTGTCAGGGAAGAGGTTGATCGGACTGCGATGAAGGTTCATCACATTGGCATTGCCGTGGAGTCTTTGCACGCCGGGATTCCGGTCTTCGAGAAGCTCATCGGTTGCGCGCCAACCTCACAGGAAATAGTCGCTGATCAGAAGGTCCGAGTGGCCGTCTTCCAGCTTGGCGACAGCCGCATTGAGCTGCTGGAAGCGACGTCGCCTGATTCGCCCATCGCGAAATTCATCGCTAAGCGCGGGCAGGGAATACATCACCTGACGCTGGCCGTGGCTGATCTCACCGGCCGACTCGCCGAGCTGGAAGCGAGCGGCGTGCGCCTGATCGACCGCGAGCCGCGCGTCGGCGTGGGCAAGAAACGGATGGCTTTCCTGCATCCTTCCAGTACGGCGGGAGTGCTGGTCGAGCTGGTCGAGGAGAAATGAGACTCGGGACGTTTGAACTCACGCCGCTCTCTGACGGCACACTGGCCCTGGACGGCGGACAGATGTTCGGCGTGGTGCCCAAGCCGCTCTGGGAGAAGAAAATCCCGGCCGACACGCGAAACCGCGTGCGGTTGGGTTTGAATTGCCTGCTCGTGCGCACTGAAAAGCACCATGTGCTGATTGAGACCGGGATCGGCGACAAGTTCGAGCCCAAATACACGGATATATACGGGATCGAGAAGCCGACCACACTCCTCGCGGAACTCCGGAAAGTCGGCCTCGCACCCAACGACATCGACCTGGTCATCAACACCCATCTGCATTTCGACCACTGCGGCTGGAACACGCGCCGTGAGCATGGGAAAACGCTTCCGACCTTTTCGCGGGCCCGGTACTGCATTCAGCGTGAGGAATGGGAACATGCTCTCCACCCCACGGAGCGTGATGCGGCAAGCTATGTGACGGAATTCTTCCGTCCCGCCGAAGCTCAGACCGACTTCCTGGAAGGGGATCAAGAGATCGTGCCGGGAATTCGAGTGGAAGTTTTCCCCGGTCACACCCGCGACATGCAGTGCGTGTGGATCGAGTCGGAGGGCGAGAGCGCATGCTTCATCGGTGATCTGGTTCCTACGCGTGCACACTTGCCGTATCCCTGGATCATGGCCTTCGATCTCTACCCCCTGGACACACTGGCCAGTAAACGGCGGCTCCTGCCCCGGCTGGCGGAGCAGGGCTCAACAGTCTTTTTTCCTCACGACCCGGAAGTCCCGTGGGCGAGATTGGCAGAGGAGGACGGGAGAATCGTGGCGCTGCCGATCGAGTAAGGATTCTGTAAATCGGGCGAGGTTGACCGGATACCGGAACCGCCCCAGACAAAGGATTCCGACTATGCCCAAAGCCGAGATCGGCATCATTGGAGGGAGTGGCCTTTACGACATGCCAGGCCTGGAGCGCGTGCGAGAAGTCCGCGTGACCACACCTTTCGGCAAGCCCTCGGACGCCTACATCCTGGGACGATTGGAAGGCCGCAGCGTGGCCTTTCTCACCCGCCACGGGCGCGGGCACGTGCTCATGCCTTCAGAGATCAACTACCGTGCCAACATGCTCGGTTTCAAGAAACTTGGGGTCGAGCGCATCATTTCGGTGAGTGCGGTGGGCTCGCTGCGCGAAGATATGCGTCCCCTCGACGTCGTGCTGCCCTCGCAATTCTTTGACCGCACGAACAGTCGCCCCTCCACCTTCTTTGGCGATGGTCTCGTCGCCCACATCAGCTTTGCTGATCCGATCTGCGCGACGATGGTCGAGGTGCTCGCCCTAGCCTGCGCCGGCTTAGGCGTGAATTGCCATCGCGGCGGCACCTACGTGTGCATGCACGGGCCGGCCTTTTCGACCAAGGCCGAATCTCACACTTATCGCGGCTGGGGCATGGACGTCATTGGCATGACCAACCTCCAGGAAGCCAAACTCGCGCGCGAGGCCGAGATCTGCTATGCCACGATGGCCATGGTGACCGACTACGATTGCTGGCACCCCGAACATGATGCCGTGACCGTCAACCAAATCATCGACTACCTCAACCGCAATGCCGACAACGCCCGTAAGATTATTCGCAACGCCGTGCGGCAGATGCCGAAGGAACGCAGCTGCAAGTGCGGGACGGCGCTTGCACACGCCATCATCACTGACCCAAGCAAGATTCGGCCCAAAACGAGGAAAAAACTGGCGTTGTTGGTGGATAGGTATTTGAAGTAGCGCCTTCGAAACCCAGGAGAATTTCACGTGTCATTGCTGGTGGTCGGTTCCGTGGCGTTGGACTCGATCCAGACCCCGCATGGGAAGGTGGAGGAAATCTTGGGCGGCGCCGCCACGTATTTCTCCGTGGCGGCGAGCTGGCTTACTCCTGTTCGCGTCGTGGCAGTTGTGGGCGATGATTTCGGCGAGCACCACCTCAGCGTGTTCCGCGACCGCTCGATCGACACTACGGGCCTGGAACGCGCCCCCGGCAGGACCTTCCGCTGGAGCGGCGAATACACCGGCGCGATGAACGAGGCCAGGACTCTCGACACCCAACTTAATGTTTTCGAGCGCTTCGCGCCCAAAATCCCGCCTTCTTACCTGGAGAGCGAATACATATTCCTCGGCAACATCGATCCCGTGCTGCAATTTCACGTTCGGGGGCAACTGCCGCAGGCGCGACTGGTGGGGCTCGATTCGATGAACTACTGGATCCAGGGAAAACTCAATGACCTGAAAAAAACCCTGGCCGCCGTCGATGTGCTGATCATCAACGAGGGGGAAGCGCGAATGCTCACTGGCGAATCGAACTTGCGACGCGCCGCCACGGCAGTTCGAGGCATGGGCCCGCGTTTTCTGGTGATCAAGCGCGGAGAATACGGAGCTAACCTCTATACGCCAGATGCGGTCTTTTCGGCGCCAGGATATCCTCTCGATGAAGTCAAGGATCCAACGGGGGCGGGGGATACTTTCGCCGGCGGGTTTATGGGCCATTTGGCACAAACCGGAGATATCTCGGAGAATAGCCTGCGGCGCGCGGTCATTTATGGATCGGTGATGGCCAGCTTCGCCGTGGAGGATTTTGGCCTTCGCCGGTTGCTTCAGCTTGATCCCGCGCAAATCGCCGCCCGCTTCCGCGAATTCCGAAACCTCACCTACTTCGATGCCTGACGATCTCGTCGGCGCGCGACCACCCGAGCTTCCTGACGAGACCCTCTCTTGGCAGGGGAAAGCCGTGGTCTGCGCTACAATTCTTGCCGTCGCCTCAATCAGCCTCTCCACCTTTTATTCAGGTGGCCTCATCAACCTGTACGGTGACGCGATGGCGCATCTGGAGGGTGCGCGCCGGATTATCGATTCGCTCACACCGGGTTACGGAGAAATTGGGACCGTTTGGCTGCCGCTTCCTCATCTCTTGATGTCCCTGCCGGCTCAGAACGATTTCCTCTGGCGGACGGGCCTTGCCGGCGGGATCGTCTCATCGCTGGCCTTTGTGGTTGCCGCGTGGACAGTGTTCCGTCTCGCCTTGGCAATGAATCGGAATCTTGCGGCGGCGGGGGTCGCGCTGGCGGGATTTCTTCTGTGCCCCAATATGCTGTATTTGGCCAGCACGCCGCTTACAGAACCGCTCGCCATCCTCTTCGTCCTGCTGCAAGGCTATGGGCTGTTTCGATATTGGGAGTCAGGCAGCCGTACCTCACTGGTCGGGACGGCTGTCGCGGCTTTTCTCGGCACCTTGACGCGCTATGAATGCTGGCCTCTACTGCCCTTTGCCGCGGTTTTTGTGTTCGCCGCGCGGCCCGGATCATGGCAAGAGCGGATGCGACGCACGTTCCTTTTCAGCGCGATCGCCGGCGCGGGTCCCGTGCTTTGGGTGCTCCACAACGGGTATCGCTTCGGAAATCCCCTGGAGTTCTACAACGGCCCATTTTCCGCCAGGGGCATTTACGAGCGTCAACTTGCTACCACGGCTTTCCGTTTCCCCACCGACGGTAGCTTGGTGGTTTCCGCGCGGTATTACCTTGAAGATCTGCCATTAGTCATCGGCGTATGGCCACTCGTGCTGGCCTTGCTTGGCCTGATCGTCTGGGCCATCGACGGACCGCGACGGGCGCGACGGGCGGCCTCATTGCTGTTCCTGCTCCCCTTTCCGTTTCACATTCAATCCATGGCTCATGCCGCGGTGCCGCTTTACGTTCCCACACTCTTCCCGAACACCTATTGGAACCTGCGGTTGGGGATGGAAATGTTACCCGCGGCAGCTTTGCTGCCCTCCTTTCTTGTTCCTGCGGGTCTGCCCAAGAGAACGCGATGGCTGCTGGCCGCGACGCTAATGGCCGTCATCGTCGGCCAGCACGTTTGGACCGGATTACGCGGCGCGGCGGAGTTGGCCATCGTCAAGGAAGGCGTCCTCAATACGCCCTGCCGGTCGAGGCGGCAGCAACTACTCACTGACTTTCTCCGCGCGAGATACGACGGCCAAACCATCCTTATCGCAGCAGGGAAGTGGCCGTGCGTTTTTCAGGCACTCGGAATTCCGTTCCGGAAAACGGTGAGCGATGCGAATCGCAACTATTGGCTCGAGATGAGCAGCGAGCCGGGCAAGTATGTGGAGTGGATTGTCCGGGGAGACGATGAGCCCGTCGATTGGCTCATGCGCGCCCACCCGCAGGCCTTTGCGTGGTTTGAGACTGTGTTTCAAGAAACAGTGGCGGGTGAGGGCAGTGTCACTGTCTATCGACGGAAGGCCGGCTGACCTCGTCTTGACTGGTGACTGTCTTGCCGCCAGACTAACCGGGCAGAGAGCGGCAGAAACCCATGGCACAAAACCCGGAAATACCTTTTGCGAAACTGCACGGCCTTGGCAACGATTTCATCGTGGTCCGCTCCGAAGGCCTGCCCGCGCCACTCGCGGAGTTGGCGAGGGCGATTTGCCAGCGAAACACCGGTCTGGGAGCGGATGGCTTGCTGGTCCTTACTCCCTCGCGAGACAAGCAGCGTCCAGCACGGTTGCGCTTCTTCAATGCCGACGGCAGTGAGGCCGAGATGTCAGGCAACGGCATCCGGTGCGCCGCGGCATACCTCGTGGCTAATGGCCTTGCGACTAGCCCGCTCCGCATCAAAACTCTCGCGGGGGTGAAGTCGCTCCGGCTCATTGGATCGAAAGTGGGGCGCTGGCTGTTCCGCGTGGCGATGGGCCGGCCGATCCTCGCTCCCGCGAAGATTCCGTTCCAGGGAGCGAAAGGGAACAAACCGGTCGTGGCCTTTCCCTTGCGAACCCAGCGCGGGATCTTGCCGGCAACGGTCACCTCGATGGGGAATCCCCATTGTTCGATTTTCGTGGGCGACTTTGCGGCCATTGACTGGGCGCGGCTGGGGAGTGAAATCGAAAATTCCGCGTTCTTCCCGAACCGCACCAACGTGGAGTTCATCAAGGTCCTTTCGCGGAAAGAGATCGAGGTGCGCTTTTGGGAGCGAGGGGTGGGCGAAACAATGTCCTCCGGGACCGGCTCGTGCGCGGCGGTCGTGGCCTCGGTGCTTAACCGTCGTTCCGCCCGTCAGGTTCGAGTGAGGACGTTGGCGGGGACTTTAGAGGTTTCCTGGCCAGCCAGCGGCGAAGTGACTCTCACTGGCCCCGCCGAGCTCATCGCGCAGGGCACCTGGCATTACCGGCCGTAGTTCATCGGGATTGTTGCGGCTTGCGAGTGGATTCGAGCGCTCACTGCCGTGCTTTGTCTGCCTCACCCACCATCGGCACAAAGCGCACAGGAAGCAGATTTTCCTGCTTGATCCCTTTCGGCGTGCGCCGGACGCGGACGAGTTCCTGAAAGAAACGTCCGACCGGCAAGACCAGCCGGCCGCCCTCCGCTAGTTGATCGATGAGCGCGGGCGGAATGTGATCGGGCGCCGCCGTGACCATGATGCCGTCGAAAGGCGCCGACTCCGGCCAACCCCGGTAGCCATCGCCGATCCGCACTTGGATGTTGGAATAGCCGAGGTGCTTGAGACGCTCCATGGCCGCCTCACCCAAAGGCGAGACAATCTCAATCGAATAGACCGCAGCAACAAGTTCGGCCAGCACCGCGGCCTGATAGCCCGAGCCCGTGCCGATCTCAAGAACCTTGTCCTTGGGCTTCAGCTCCAGGGCTTCCGTCATGAAAGCCACGATGTAGGGTTGCGAGATGGTCTGATTGTGCCCGATGGGCAGTGGTTGGTCCGTGTAAGCATAGGGAAGCATCCCTTCAGGGACGAACAAGTGCCGCTGAACCTTGCGCATTGCGGCGAGGACGCGCGCGTCGCGCACGTCGCGGGCCTCAATCTGCTCGCGGACCATGCGCTCGCGCGCAATCTGGTAGTTGTCGGAAGAGGCCGCTGCGGCGCTTGGGGCGGAATTCTCGCTGAGGACGACATTGCGGCCGGGCCCGCATTCGAGGAGCAAAAGCGGCAGTAGTACGAAGCCATATTGAGACGCGAACAGAAGGCGTGCTTTCATCCTGGCTGCCTCTCAGGCCGCGACGCCCTCACGGTCGAACGTAGAGATAGACCTTGTGGGTAATACCCACGTCCGACGCCACATCCAAGGATTTCTCCGCCTTCCAGCCGGGGATCTGGAAGTCATGCGTCACCACGCGCGCGCCGGGCCGGAGATCCCGTTCCAGAATCGGCTTCAGTCGTTCATTGACGCTGGTGAGCAGATACAGCGTGACCACCGTCGCCGGCTTAAGGTCAACCTTGTACATGTTCATATGCAGGATCTTAGCCTTTTTCTGCAGACCCAGCTCTTCGATGCGGGCCGTGGATTTCTTGTAGAGATCATCGTCGAGTTCCACGCCCACGGCCTCGGCGTGGAACTTCTGTGCGGCGGCAATCACGATGCGTCCGTCTCCGGAACCGAGGTCGTACACGCGATCGTGTTTATCCACATTGGCCAGCTTCAGCATCGCATCGACAATATTCTCGGGGGTAGGTACAAAGGGCGCCAGGCGGTCTTTGCGATCCTCCTCGGTCAGTGTGGTGTCCTGGATCGGGTGCGCAATCGCGAGCGCGACGGCCACCAGCATCAGACCGATCAGGCCTGCACTGAAGCGTCTCCTGCAGAATATGAGCATCTCGGGTTGTCTCCGATTTTGAACTCTCCTCACCCAAGGATTCTACAAATGCGCGGCGCACTTGTCGAGATGGGCCGGAAGCAAGCGGGGCCCACACTCGGGTTTGACGTGACAACCATTCGATGGTATGAACCGCGCTCGTGATTGGTTAACGTTTGAGTGGTTTGTCGAAGGCCTGATGCGCCCTACACTTCGCCGGGAACTTACCCTCGCCAGCGCCACCGCCCTGGTGGTCTCCAACATGATTGGGACCGGCATCTTCACGACGACAGGCTTTCTCGCCGGCGACATGGGGCGGCCGTCGTTGGTGCTGGCCATATGGCTGGTTGGCGCCGCGATGGTAGTCGCGGGTTGCCTGTCGTATGCAGAACTGGGAACGAATTTCCCTCGTTCCGGCGGCGAGTACGTCTATCTGCGCGAAGCCTGGGGACCGTCGTGGGGATTCATGAGCGGATGGGTTTCATTCTTTGCCGGTTTTTCGGCGCCCGTGGCCTTGAGCGCGATGGCGTTTGCAGAATACCTCAGCCACTTCTTCCCGATTCTTCGCGTGAGCGGAGAGCCGCGTCTCGTTTTCAGGTTCCTCAACCTGTCGCCGGGATCTTTGCTGGCCGTTGGGCTGATTATGGGCCTCGCCATCGTTAACATTCTAGGGGTTTCGATTGCCGCCCGACTGCAAAAAGGTCTGACCGCCACCACGCTCGGCGTGCTGGCGCTTTTCCTCATTCTGACGTTCACGGTGGGAAACGGGCGATGGCACCATCTTTCATTGGAGGCGGCACGCACATCCCAGCACGGACTCGGGGCGCAATTTGCGGCGTCGCTGGTCTTCGTGATGTTCGCTTACAGTGGGTGGAACGCGGCGACTTACGTGGCTGAGGAAATGAAGGACCCGGAGCGCACTCTGCCGCGTGCACTGATCGGCGGGGCGGCGACGGTCGCCGTCTTCTACTTCGCTCTAAACGCCGCGTACATCTATGCGCTTCCTCTCGAGTCACTCAAGGGCGTGGTCGCGGTCGGAGCGACCGCAGCGCGGGCGCTCTTTGGCGACCGCGTAGCAGGGTTCTTCATCATCGTCATGGCGTTGGCGCTGTTCGGGTGCATGAGCGCCATGGCTATGGTGGGTCCGCGTGTCTATTACGCGATGGCGCAGGATGGTTGCTTTTTCCCCGACGCCGCGCGCGTTCATCCACATTGGCAGACTCCCGTGCGCGCGATCCTCTATCAGGCGGTCGCTTCCTCGGTTTTGGTCGTGACCGGATCCTTCAGGGCCCTGATGACCTACGTAGGCTTCGCGCTCGTTCTCTCCGCCGCTCTGGCCACAGCAGGAATTCTGCGTCTGCGCAAACGCCCGCAGTGGAAGCGCCTCCCGGCCGTCAGCTGGGCGTATCCACTCGTACCGCTTCTGTTTGTCCTTTCGAGTGGCTGGATGCTCGTCTACTCGCTCGCGCTGCGTCCCAAGGCCTCGCTGCTGGGCTTGCTGACAATAGCCGCCGGCGGGCTGGTCTACCGGTGGGGTCTTCGGCGGGTCAGCCAGCCGTGATTATCGGTTGCTCACCGTAAAAGAAGCGATGGAATTCGCTGATGCGCTGGCGCTCGAGCTGACTGTATGAGTCCGCCTTGAAGAGTTTTGTGGGTTGCCCCTCGACTACAGAGGTTTATATTAGGAATCTTGCGGGAGGCTCGCAAGTTGTTTTCGAAGAACTCAAACCTCACACGCCGCAGAAGGAGCGCATTGACCAGAGGCCCATTGTTGAACTCTCCTGATGGATCTCCACGGAGCAAACCCGACCACCACATCTGTTTGAAAGCGTGCCGGCGAGTTGCCATCTGGGTCGTTTGTGGAATTGCCCTCGCGCTCGCTTTGTCTCTCGCTCAGCCGGCGGAGGCGCCCATTCGGTACTCGATTGACCTCCGCGAACCCGCCTCGCATCTGGTAAGAGTCACGATGACGGTTCCCGCGGCAAAGGCGCGAACCCAGATTCAGTTCCCAACTTGGAACGCTCTTTACCAGATTCGCGATTTCGTCCGCGCGGTGCAGGGCCTGGACGCAGACTGTGACGGCCAGTCGTTCGCGCTCGAGCGGCTTGACCTCAATACTTGGGCAAGTGGCGAGCGAACCTGCAGCAATCTGCAGATTGGCTACTCCGTGTACGCGAATGAAGAAGGGGTATTCTCGAGTGCGCTCAACGATCAGCACGCGTATTTAAATCTGGCTATGATCCTCTTCTATCTCCCGCACGAACGCCAGCGGCCCGTGCGCGTAAGATTTCTTGTTCCTGAGAATTGGAAACTGGCGAGCCCGCTGGAGGAGGCGGATGCCCCGAGTGAATTCTTCGCGGAGAATTACGATGCGTTGGTGGATAGTCCTGTTGAGGCGAGCGCCTTTCAGGAATACGTGTACATACAAAAGGGCGCCCAGTACCGCGTGATTGTTCACGCCAGCCCTGACGACTTTCCCGCCGAGCGTCTCCTGGACTCAGTCAAGAAGATCACCAACGCAGCCACGGAACTGATGCAGGATGTTCCTTTCAAACAGTACACCTTTCTCCTGCATTTCCCACGCGTCGGTGGCGGAGGCCTGGAACATCGCAACGGCACGGCGATCAACGTCGCCCGAGACGATCTGAAGTCGAATTGGTTGGGACTGGAATCTGTCCTCGCCCACGAGTTTTTCCACGCCTGGAATGTGAAGCGCATCCGGCCGCAGAACCTGGAGCCGGTGGACTACGTGCGCGTCAACGACACTCGCGACTTGTGGTTCGCCGAGGGCGTCACGAGCACAATTCAGGAATACATCCTGCTGCGCGCCGGGCTGATCTCCCGCACCACCTTCTACGAGCGCCTGGCCAACGCCACCAAGCAATTGCAGGACCGGCCGGCACGGCTGACCCAAAGCCTGGAGGACGCGGGGCGGGAAGCCTGGCTCGAGAAATATCCCGACTACCTGCGCGCCGAGCGCAGTATCTCCTATTACAACAAAGGCATGCTGGTGGGTTTCCTGCTTGATTTGGCGATGCGCGAGGCGAGTCGCAGCCAACACGGCCTGGATGATCTGCTGCGCCGCCTCAATTCCGACTTCGCCCAACGCAACCGCTTCTTCGCGCGGGATGACCTGATTCAAATTGTCGAGAGCCTGGCACCGGCGGGCGGAGGGTTTCGACGCTTCTTTGACGACTACATTTCGGGTACTCATGAGCTCGATTACGATAAGTACCTGGGCTATGCAGGATTGCACCTCGTCAAGAACACCACGCAAACTCCCGCGGTGGGCTTTGCGGCAGTTCAAAACTTCGACCAGCCGGTCACGGTCGCCACGGTCGAGGCAACCAGCAATGCCCAAAAGGCGGGGCTCAAAGCTGGTGACATTCTTCTGAAAATGGATGGAGAAACCCTCAGGTCGGTTCCTGACAGTCTCCTCTCCAGAAAGAGAGCCGGCCAGGTGGTCCGTTTCCGCGTACGGCGTGGTGATCGTGAGTTCGCGCTCAAGTACACCCTGGAGTCAAAAGGACACACCATCTACAGGGTGGAAGAGGACAGCCACGCGACCACCCAACAACGCCGTCTGCGGGAGCACTGGCTGAAGGGCGTGACCGTCCAAGCGGCCACAGCAGGGAAGTCATGATCCGGACAGTAGTTGTGGTCACATTGACGCTCGCCTATCTTCTCTTGGTAGGAATGCCCGTGGTGATCTACGCGATCGTGAGCGGAAACACGGACGCAGTCTATCGCGTCGGCGTGTGGGGTTGCCGCTGGGCGTTGTGGCTGGCGGGCGTCAAGGTCGAAGTTCATGGCCGTGAAAAAGTTCCCACGGACCGCGCTGTGGTGTTTATGCCTAACCACCAAAGCAATTGCGACCCGCCTGCCGTGATTTCGGCCCTCCCACCCGTACGCGTTCTGCTCAAGAAGGAACTGTTCCGAGTTCCCGTTCTGGGTCTCGGAATGAAATTGGCCGGCTTCATTGCCGTGGATCGAAAGAACCGTGAACGGGCAATCCACGCGGTTAACGAGGCGGTCGAGGCCCTGAAGGCGGGCCACTCGTTCGTGATCTATCCCGAAGGCACGCGCAGCCCGGACGGGCGGCTCCTGCCCTTCAAGAGGGGGGCCTTCGTCTTGGCGATCAAGGCGCAGGCGCCGATTGTCCCCATGTCAGTCTCCGGGGCCAGCCGGATCATGCGGAAGGGCGAATCCGTCATCCATCCGGGGACCGTGCGAATCACCTTCCACGCTCCCATCGGGACGGAGGGTTACTCCGTCGAGGACCGCGGCCTGATTCTGAAGCGGGTCCGTCAAGCCATGCTAACTGGCCTGTCAGAAGAAGAACAGCCGCTCGATGGCGCGGCTGCGGCCGTGCAGCCGAGCGGCATGCATGGGATCGCTTCTGGCGGGCGTCACCAGGTCGCCACCCTGCACGGCTTTTCGCGTGTGGATGTGGACGGCGAAATCGTCCTCTACGAACACCCCGCGAAGGGCATCCTTCACACTTTCAGCGACGGCACTTGGAAACACGTGGCGCGCGACGGCACGGAGACCTCCGGCGCCGGTGCCGACGACCTGTCCCGACACCTGAACAAGCTAAAGGCCACAAAACCGAATTGAATGTCGTTCTGCCGAGGAAGGCTTATGAAAAGGCAATACGATTTCATCCAGGGGAAGCGGGGCGCGGTCGTGAGGGCCCCCAAGGGCAAGACGCGCATCACCATCCGGTTGGATGACGAAGTTTTGGCTTGGTTCCGGCGGCAGGTTGATTTGGCCGGTGGCGGCAACTATCAACGATGCTTTGCGGCAGCATGTAACCCGCGTCCAGGAACCTCTTGAGGAGACCCTCCGCCGCGTGATCCGTGAAGGAATGCGTCACGTGGTTTAGTCGTGCAGCCGTAGCGCCGGTCTATTACCGTCCGTCGTGGCTGCTAGCTTTCCCGAGCCAGAGACCTGAAAGGCAAGGTCTGCGCCAGCCGCGAGTCTGATAGAGACTCGTTTCCAAAGTCCGTCAGGGCGCGGCTTCAGCCGCACCGCAAACGACCAAGCCGAGATCCCTTTGGGGCCTGCGCGGCGGGCGAGAGGCCCGCCGCGCAGGCCGAAAAACGATGCGTTGCTGCGCTTTGTCACGGCCCGTCAGCCGACGGACTGAGGGCGTGCCCTGACGAAGTATGGAATGAACTCAATTAGCAGGACACTACGGATCTGTCGCCTGTTTTTCCAAAAGCTTGGCCACCTTGCGATACGCGGCGTGCATTTCGGGCAGGCGCGTATAAGCTGCCGCGCATTTTAGCCAGAGTGAGTTGTCGATGGCTGGATACCCCGAGATGACCTTGCTGGCCTCCACATCATTGGGGATTCCAGACTGCGCGGTAGCGATGACGTTGTCCCCGATGGTGAGGTGGCCGGCGACGCCCACTTGACCTGCCAGCACAACGTTTTTCCCGACCTTGCAGCTTCCGGCAAGCCCGACCTGGCCGCAAAGCAGCGTGTTCTCGCCGATATCACAGCCATGGCCCACCTGGACCAAGTTGTCGACTTTCACGCCCCGGCGCAATCGCGATTCGCCGACGCTGGCACGGTCCACACAAGCGTTGGCCTGCACCTCGACGTTATCCTCGATGACCAGGGTGCCCGTCTGGACAATCTTGTAGTAGGAGCCGTCGGCTTGTTTGGCGAATCCGTACCCGTCGCCGCCCACGACGGCGCCATTTTGCAGCACGACGTCGTTGCCGACTCGCACCCCCTCGCGAACGACGGCGTGCGAGTGGGCGAAGAAGCGGTCGCCGATCTTCGCGCCACGATAGATGACCACGAAGCTCTTGAGCACGCATTCGTCGCCGATTTCGACGCCCTCTTCGATGACCACGTAGGGCCCGATGCTCGGATGGCGGCCCAGTTTCACGTCCGGCGCGATGACCGCCGTGGGATGCACGCCAGCGGGCGGACGGTAGGGCGGGTGAAAGATCTCGAGCGCCTTAGCGAACGCCAGGTAGGGATTGTCCGAGCGCAGCAGGGTGCGACCCTCGACCTTGACATCCGGGGCGACGATGATCGCTGCGGCGCGTGTGGTCCTGAGCTTGCGATGGTACTTGGGATTGGAGAGAAACGTGACCTCCGTCGGACTGGCGTCATCCATTCCGGCCACGCCGGTGATCTCGACATCTCCCGCCCCTTCCAAAGTGCAATCTAACCGAGCTGCAAATTCCCCGAGCTTCATAGGTCATCATCCTTCCCTGGGTTTTCAGGCGGCGCGTCTCTTGCCGCGCAGCTTCGCTGGTCTCGGATTCACAAGCCTATCAGCGGCAACGAGAGCCTGGCAATGCCCAGTACCGAAGTATTGGCACCTCCGTGACATTGCCGCTGAGGTCGGCTCCTGAGAAAATGCCGGCCAACCCTGAGGCCTTTCCTTATGCCTCACAGGAAGGGCCCGGAGCCGCAAGATGCTGGCGGCGAATGTTGACCGCCACTCCTGGCAGAGAATGCCTTCTTGTGGCCGGAACGGTACGTGGGGGTGGACGGGTCTGATGGCAGTGTCCCCCTCGGGGAGCGGGGCGCCAGAA